>Ga0137796_10001080_pt1 | contig 16143 bp, 27 predicted proteins | sample OV2TP3_FD_97704 | JGI IMG/M metagenome (GOLD analysis project Ga0137796, IMG submission 97704)
CTGCGGCTGCAGCCAAACGGTGGGGATCGTCGAGCAGAGTTTGATGCGCCTGGATGGCGTGAAGAACGCCCGTGTGGACGCGAAGAACTACGGCGTCAACGTCAGCTACGATCCGAACAAGACCACCCCCGAGAAGATCCTCGCCTCGTTCAACAAACTCAATCCTGAATTTGCGCTCGCTGTGCCACAAACCGGGGCGATGACCTCAGCCGGGAGAGCGAACTTTGAATCGCAGGAGAAGCAGTCCGAACCAGCCTCGACAAACCTCCAGATCACGCAGTGCGCCCTGAAGGTGAGCGGTATGACTTGCGGAGGCTGCGCCGAAGCCGTGAAGCAGCGCCTGCTCAAACTAGAAGGTGTTAAGACCGCTACGGTGGACTACAAGACCGGCGACGTGCAGGTCGAATTCGACGCGAAGAAGACCACCCCCGAGAAGATCGTCAACGCCTTCAACGATGGCAGCGGTGGTTTTAAGGCCAAGATCGCCGACGAAAAGAAAGAGAACACGGAAGGCCCGACAGCAAAAGAAGCAGGAAAGGGGGAGCGCTGCTGCCCTTGAGCCGACAAGGAATTTGATCTTGATTCTGTTCCCTCTATCGGTAAATTCAAAATGCAGAAAAAGGAGAAAAAAGCATGAAAGCGACCAAGGTGGGACTAGCTAGTTTGGCGGTGTTCGTGTTGCTGGGCATTGCAAATTCCTATGGGCAAGGACACGGCACCGGACAGCATGCCAAGAGCGACATGACCGGCGAGATCTTCTGCCCGGCGAAGTCCACCGGCCAGCTCTGTGGCCATGGAACGGCCGACCTACTCAAGCTGGGCGGAGAGAAGAGGCAAAAGTGGGCTGAGGCGGCAGGGCGTTACAATAAAGCCGTTGCAGCAGCTACGAAGCAACTTCTGGAAGATTCCAAACCTGTGCTCTCGCCGGAAGAGTACGCGCAGGTGGAAAAGTGGTTTGCCAAGGGCATAAACGCGGACATTAACCGTCTTGTGGCAGCAAAGGAACCCACGACCAAGTAGCGAGTCTTCGCTCCCCGGCCCAACTTGAGGCATTGTTTCGGCTCAGTTCGAGACGCCAACATAAGCCAGCGCGAAGCTCGCAGAGCGCAGAGAGATGTACATGCACGCAAGAAGACTCCTCCTGACGATTGGTCTCGCGCTGGCTTTTACGCTTGTCTTCACCGACCGGGGGAGCCCACAGTCGCTGGGCGATCTTGCGCGGAGTGAACGGGAGCGAGGGCAGAGCCAGCCGAGGAAAGCAAAGAAAGTCTATACCAACGATGATTTTCCTGCTCGTGCACCGACGCAAGAAGAGCAAACTTTAGCACTGCACCCCCCGCCTGCGCCAGAGGCGGACAAGCCGAAAAAAGAAGACCCCGTTGAATTGGAGAAAAGGTGGCGGCAGCGTTTCGCGGTGGCCCGCGCGCGCCTTCGCGAAGCAGAGCAGCGCTGCTGGCAGACTCGCATCCAGACAGTCTTTGTAGGGGGCAGTGGGCTGCGACACATGCAGACGGGATCGGTCATCCCCGTTCCTAAGCAGGTCCGAGAATGCGTGGAAACGGAAGAATTGCGACAGGCGGGAAGAGCCTTGGCCGACCTGGAAGAAGAACTTCGCCGCGCCGGGCTGCCACCCGGATGGGCACGCGAGTAGCGCGAGAGGCCGCAACGTAGGCTCCCCGCCAGAACCACATCTACTGCCACAGCTTGCAGTTACAGAAACCATCCGCCCTTTTCCCCAGAACACAAGCGCCCGTCCCGCACATAAATGGGACCCCCCACTGGGTCGTTCTTTTGTAACCAACGCCGTCTTTTGGCATCCAATCCCCCAGGAGGGGATGTGCCGCCCGCCCCCAATCTCAAGGAGGAATGGAAATGAAATACCGCTCGCAGCTTTACAGGGCCCTTGCTTTCGCATCGGCGCTGGTTCTGAGCCAAGCCTTCGCGGTTAGCGCGCAGACGCCGAACCGCGTGGACAAGATGGCCACCAGTGATTTCAAGCAGACAGTGAAGAACCTGGAGACCGCCATCAAGAAACGGGGCATGATGATTGTGGCCACCATCGACCACCAGAACATGCTCCGGATGGTGGGAACCAGCATTCCCGGAAGCAAGACCATCGAGTTCGGCAAACCCGACATGATGAAGATGATCCTTCCCGAGAATCCGAATGTCGGGCTGGAAATGCCGCTCAAGATCTACGTTTACGAGCGGTCTGACGGCAAGGTTGTAGTGAGCTATTCCAAGCCTTCGGCCGCGTTTGGCAGTTACGGGAAAGAACAGCTCGCCATGGCGGGTCAGATGATGGACATGATGCTCGACGAGATCACAACTGAGGCAACGAAGTAAGGCTACCCTGGCTAACTTTCAGGATAGCGAGAAGCCATGCTAATCACACCTATTGACCTCACCTTCGTGGCGATTGGGCTCGTGGTCATGGCAGTGGGATTCCTCCGGCGGCGAGTTCCCCCTCCTCTCCCGCCGGAGGCGCCACCGCCAGCGTCCCGCCTGGAGCTTTTCTTGACAGGCCTTGCCCTGGTTCCCGCGGCTGTTGGGCCCAATGTCCTCGTGGTCGCTCTTACTCCAGGAATGCCGGAGATGCCCCTACTTGCTAAGTGGGTGTTACTCCCCTCAATCGTGCTTCTGGGTTTGGTGTGGGCGATTGCGGCTCGCCTGGGTCTTGCCCGGCTGAATAACCGAATCTGGACCGGAATTTGGGTCGGCTTTGGCTGCACGGCGGCCCTAGACGTTTTTCGACTGACTAGCTTCAGCTTGGGCCTGCTGCCGGGTAACATGCCCCGGATGTTTGGCGTGCTGATTCTTGACCAAATGGCTCTCGGTCCGAGCACACTTTCCGACATCGTGGGCAACCTCTACCACTCCTGGGTGAGTGTCTGCTTCGGCTTGACGTACACCCTCCTTGTCGGGCGGACGCGCTGGTGGGGCGGGTTGATTTGGGGGTTGATCATCGAGGTGGGGATGATGATCACGCCTCCCATGGTGGTGGCGATGGACACTGGCTACTTCGGCTTGAAGCTGGGCAAGGGACTACTGAACGGTGTCTTTCTTGGCAGCCTTGTCCCGCACATTTCCTTTGGCATCGCCCTCGGCCTTCTGCTGGAGCGCTATACGCGACACAAAGGCTCCGTTTTGAGACTCCTCAGAGACGCGTTCCGTCAGGAATCACGGTCCGAGTTGCTCTCAGGAGAGGGCTTGGGCCTCGGACGGAGAGGTGACCGATGAGCGCAGAAGAGGCAGGCGCAAGCGCGGCTTCGGATAAAGAACTGGTAGTTCAGTCGCAGGCCGGGGACGCCAGCGCTTTTGAGGAACTGGTGCGACGCAACCACACGAAGGTCCTTCGGCTGGCCACTTACCTGTGCCACGGGCACGATGAAGATGGTGAAGAAACCGCCCAGAATGCCCTGTTAAAAGCGTATCGCCATCTAGGAAGTTTTCGTGGCGAATCGCAGTTTTCGACGTGGGTTACCCGGATTGTGATCAACGAGTGCCGAGCGTATCAGCAGAGCCAGCGTAGATTGCCGCGCGGCCTGAATTTGGACGACCACTTGGGCGAAGAAGGAGACATCCCCGTGGAGCTAGTTGATGGCTCCTCCGATCCAGAAATAGAATCTGCGTGGCACGAGTTTCACGAGATCCTTCAGCAGTACCTAGCTGAGCTCCCTGAACTGTATCGCACCCCTTTTGTTCTGAGTCGCTTTGAAGGGCTGTCGAACGAGGAAATAGCTGCGCGCCTTGGTCTATCGCTATCGAATACAAAGAACCGAGTGCTGCGCGCCAGGCGTTGGCTCCAACGCCGTCTCTAAGAGAGGTTTTGCCGGCCGGGACGTTGCTATTGGCCTGAGGGCCAGTCTTGGCTCAGCGGTTCCCGGCGGCAGCAGAAGAAGTCGGTATAGCATTCAATTTCATGGGTGCGCGCACGCGCGCATGGCACCCCAGCAGTTTGCCGTGATATGGGGTTAGTTAATGGAATTGCCCACTCCAACCCGGTCCGGTAGAAAGCCCCAACCTGCGCCCTTGGTTCATTCCTCCCGTTGCACTGAAGTTGTCGGCGGCAATGAATCCCTTGCTGAGCACTTCTTGCTGCCGGGGCTTGAACTGTTCTTGATCGGGCGACCTGCAGGATCGATGGCCGGCGGGGACATCTATTGCATTCATTCCTGCGGACACGGGACCTTAACGAAATTCGTGCTCCTCGACCTGACGGGCCATGGCCAGGAACGCGATACCCTCGCCCACGCTGTCCACAACCTGCTGCATCCTTACGCCGAAGAAACCCGGCCCGCTCGACTGCTGGAACTTGTCAACCAGGAATACGACCACTTGGCGCTGCCAGCAACGCTCGCCACGGCAATTTCTGCGATCTATGAGCCTGGCGGAGGCGAGTTCCGCTTCGCCAATGCTGGGCAACCGCGCCCCTTTCAATGGTCTGCGAAGCAGCGCCGGTGGAGGATGGTGCAGCCCACCGAGGAATCCGATTGCGGGCTCCCGCTTGGCGTGAATACCGAGGCGTGCTACACGGAAGAACGCATCCTGCTCGACGTGGGCGACCTGCTGTTTCTCGCCTCCGATGGACTCTCGGAAACACGGAATCGGCTTGATGAATTCCTGAAGCCTGACGGGGTTCAGACCCTGCTGGAGGAGTCGTCCAGTGAAGTTTCGCGAGCCTCCTCGCTCTCGGGCCTGACTACAGTCTTTCTCCGGCGCATTGAAGAGTTTCGTGGCGATAGAGAGTTTGAGGACGACCTCACCCTGCTCTGGCTGCGGCGGTTGCCGACGAGTGCAGCGCAGGCATTCTCAGAACGGCATCGGCCAGCCGAATAAAGGAAGGGAACCATGACGGACTTGGGCATGCAGTCAGAGGCTCGTGGGGCTCGGATGAGTTGTCCCCTCCGGCAGGATAAGCTCGTATCCAAGTTTTGCGAAGTGATTCCCAGTACGCTTGCGGCCGTGGATGAAGTCCAAGAGAAGGTGATGGCGATTGTGCGGTCTCTGCCTTGTGCGCCAGAAGCGCTCGAAGATATCGCCATCGCGTTGCGCGAAGCCTTGGCCAATGCGATCTTGCACGGCAACCAGAATGACCCGGCCAAACGCGTCGTTGTGGCCTGCTTCTGCGAATGCGAAGAGAGCGGTGGCCTGGTCTTGGTTGTGCGCGACGAAGGGCCCGGCTTCAACCCCGAAGAGGTTCCCGACCCCACCGGCGCCGAGGCGATTCACGCATGGCACGGGCGGGGGATTTTTCTGATGCGTCATTTCATGGACGAAGTGCGCTATCAAGAAGGGGGCAGCGAAGTGCTGCTGCGCAAGCGAAAGATTTAGTAATGTCATCGGAGAACTTCACGGGAAAGACTGCCTTGGTTCTGTGTGGGGGCGGCGCGCCAGGAGCGGTAGAAGTCGGATTGTACCGAGCACTGGTAGAGCTCGGCGTACAGTTCGACTTCGTGGTAGGCAGCTCGATTGGGGCAGTGAACGGAGCCCTGATTGCGGCAGGTCTGTCGCCCGCCGAAATTGAAGAACACTGGCGAAGGCTGCGAACCCGCGACGTGCTAGGTCCGCGCTGGCAGGCCGTGCGCTTGCTCTGGGGCGCGCCCAGCGTTTATGACAATCATCGCCTTCGCGCGTTTCTGCAAGAGACCCTGCCGGTACCCTGGTTTCGGCAATTGAGAATCCCGCTGTACGTGGTGGCCACTGATTTGAAAACAGGCGAAGCGGTAGTGCTTGATCAGGGAGATTTGACCGAAGCCATCCTTGCCAGCACTGCGCTGCCGGGCTTGTTTCCTCCGATGCTGTGGAGGGGGCGCCAGCTCGTCGATGGTTGTCTCTCTGACAACGTGCCCATTGACGTGGCCGTCGCGCGCGGCGCTGGCCGCGTGATCGGAATCCTTTGCGGGTGTGGACAAATGCCCTGGCGCCATCCAAGTTTGATATCCATCCTGGGGCAATCTTTTGCGCTAGCCTTGCAAGCGCGGTTCCGGTCTGACCTCCGTTTTTACAAGGATCGAGTCGATGTCCAGATTCTCGACCCGTGTCCCGGCTCGGGGCTGCCGCTGCTCGACTTCGACCGCGCGTGGACGCTAATCGAACCCGCCTATGAACATGCCCTCAAGCTGCTGAGGCAACAAACAAGCGAGGCTCCGGAGGCCGAAACGAGCCCGGGATCCGGGGCTAGGCCGCTGATTGGCTCTCGAAGATGAAAAATTCTCTTGCAACTTGATGCCTGGTTGTGACATCCTATGGGGGAGGAGGGGATATGCCGAAGACGGCCACGGTATGTCTGCCCGAGGTTTATCTGGATCCGGCAGTTGAAAAGGAACTTGAGGACCGGCTGAGCCGGATCGAGGGGCACGTGAGGGGAATCAAGCGGATGCTCACGGAGCACGGCACCTGCGAGGACTTGCTGCTACAAGTCGCCGCTGTTCGTGGGGCCCTGAGCCAAGTACAGGCACGGCTGCTCGAAAACCATTTGGAAACCTGTGTGGCCGATGCCATGCGGTCCGGTAAGGGGGCGAAAGCCCTTGATCGGCTCAAGGGTGCGCTGGCTCAAGTCTTAAAGATGCAGTGAAGCGAAATCCGGTACGGAGGACAGGATGAACGAGAAAGTAGGTGTCATTGGAGCGATTGGCGCCGCAATTGTAGCGTCGATTTGTTGCATCGGGCCGGTCGTGCTGGCTAGTCTGGGCATTGGAGCGGTGGCGGCCGCGCAGAGCTTCGCGCCATATCGCCCGCTGTTTTTGGCTGTTACCACAGTTCTCCTTGGCTTGGGATTCTACTTTGCGTATCGCAGACCAAAGCAAGCGGCAGCCTGCAACGGGGAGGTCTGTGAGACGCCCCGTGTGGCGCGCTGGGGTCGGCCACTGCTATGGATTGCTACTGCCATCGTGGTAGCGCTCGTCACTTTCCCTTACTACTACGGACCACTCCGCGCAGCGCTTGACCAGCCCCAGCCCACAGCCCCTATTGTGGCCCAGCCCGCTGCCCAACTTTCAACTGTCGAGCTAAAGGTGAGCGGGATGACGTGCAGCGGCTGCGCCGTCAGCGTGCGCAACGCCCTGCTCGAAACGCCCGGCGTCGCGTCGGCAGAAGTGGATTTGGAATCGGCCCTCGCAAAGGTCCAGTACGATGGGGCCCAGGTTTCTACAGGCAAGCTGATTGAAGCCGTTAGCAAAACCGGCTTCAAGGCGACGCTGTGAGGGAATGACATTGAGCGATTGCTGCACAGTCGAGGGAGCAGCTAAGGCACCGGCCGTGATGGCGTGTCCTGTAAGCGGGACACGCTCCAAACGGGTTGAGTCGCTTACGGTCCGCAGCCTTGTTCGTCACCTGCCGCTTGGAATGCCGCCAACCGAGTACTACTTCTGCGACTCGGCGGATTGTGATGTGATCTACTTCCCTTCAAATCCGGCTGCGCCGCTCTTCCGTCGGGCGGACCTCATGGTTCGCGTGGGAATCAAAGAGGCAGAAGATCCCATTCCGGTTTGTTATTGCTTTGGCTTCACCCGCCAGGACATCTGGGACGAAATCCGACAAAAGGGCAAATCCACCATCGCCGAGCAAATCAAGCTGGAAGTCAAAGCGGGCAATTGCGCCTGTGAGGTGAAAAACCCCTCTGGGCGGTGCTGTCTCGGCGATATTGTCCGCATCGTTCAAGAAGGAGCCCGCGCGCCTGTCAGCGATCCGGGCGACGGCGGGCCAAGCGAGGCCCGCGCAAACAGACACGGAAACACTTCCGGTTTTAGCTCACAATGAGGAGGAGGAAAGTCATGCACAAGGTACTCGCGTTGGTTGTTGTAGCGATTATGTTGGCTGCTGGTGCGAGCTTCGCATACCAAGAGAAGCAGTCCGAGCCGGCTTCAACGAAGCTCCAGATCACCCAGTGCGCCTTGAAGGTGAGTGGGATGACCTGCGGGGGTTGCGCTGATATGGTGAAAGAGCGACTTTCGAAACTCGAAGGTGTCAAGGCCGCCAAGGTGGACTACAAGAGCGGAGACGTACAGGTCGAATACGACGCGAAGAAAACCACCCCCGAGAAGATCGTGGCCGCCTTCAACGATGGCAGCGGTGGTTTCAAGGCCCAGTTGGCCAAGCCGAAAGCAAAGCGCGGTTAAGCCCAGTCGGAAACTGAGACTGTTCAATCGGTCTCAATAGTCTCGGAGGAGGTTATATGCAAGCAGCCAAGGCTAACAGCATGTTTGTTGGCGTTTGCGTGCTCGGGCTTCTGGCGCTGCCTGCCATTGCGGAAGCGCAGTCCGTCAGTTTCGCGACCACGGCTCGCCACGCCAAATTCCTTTGAGGAACGAGACTCAGCAATTTGCTGCGATCCCAGGCTGGGGTCGAAGTGGAAGATCCTTACGGCAACCTGCAGAAGGGAATCGTCAAGGTCAAGACTCCAAGGGATAAGCCCGTTGACTTGGCAAAGCTCATCGAACTATTGGAAAAGGAAGTGGGATTTGAACCCATCACCGAGGTGACCTTGGAACTGGAAGGCACGCTCGTGCGGCGCGAGGGTAAGCTCTTGTTCGAAGCCAGTGGAACCCACCAGACATTCGTGGTGGATCAAGTCGAAGGACAGGCTGACGCGCCTCCCGAAAACAAACTGCTCTTCGTGGTCGCATCACTGCCGGACGCTCGCTCTCCGGGCCGGATCAGAGTGAAGCAGTGGAAGCTGCAGAGTAAGAAGAGCGCGAGTCTCTCATCGAGAGAGAAGAATTCGAGAAAGCAAAACAGGAGCCTAGGTAATGAAGTGTTGTTTCTCCGAGACGAATTCGCAACGTGAGCTACCTCGCCCGGGCCGGGCTGGCATAACGGCAAGGGTCCTGGTTTCTCTTCTCCTGTTTGCAGCAGCAGGGCTGGCCGGGCGGGCTGGTGGAGTTTGGTGGGTCGTGGCGTTGGGAGCTGGGGCGTTTGCGACCCTGGTGCTTTTGGCGGCCTTGCTACAGCAGCCGGGTTGTGAGGTGAATCTGATTTGGTTTCGAGTGCTCCGGAAGAAGCCGATTGATTGCTTTGTCTTCGGTCCCATCGACCGCTGGGAGCGGCGACGGAACCCTTAAATGCTTGGTGCCCCCCGCTGAAACGCCCGCACGCCAAGTAACCGAGAAACCGGATGGAGTAGACAAGAGCGCAAGATCACGGAAACCTGTATCCCCCCTGGGGGGATAAGCATCTAATGGGGCGAGGGCGGAAGGGGCCCTCGGGAGGTTTCCGATGTTGGTCGCGAAATGGTTGGCCCTGTGGCTGGGTGCGTCAGTACTGGTGGCCGTGCTCCGGCGTCTCGGTCAGCGGGGTTTCTAACGGCAAAGGCCGTCGCTGGGATGTTGACAAGCAAGCCGGTGCGCAGAACACGGCCAATATGACTGAAAGGGCTTAGAAAGGTTTCGATGGGCTTGGTTTACCTCTTCGTGCTGATCCTGGCGGTCCTTGTGTTCTTGTCTGTAAGCGGACCGGGCTCGAATAACCGGAGGCCAGCCTGAAACGGATCGTTTAACCTGCAAGGAGGAAAAGGCATGTCAAAAGGCACTCACAACGCAGCGCCACAAGCCCATAGCTGCTGCTCCGGCTCCGGCGACTTAAAGGAGGCGAAGTCCTCGATTTATCCAAGCAAGCGGGTAGGAAACAAAAAGCCTCGAATCGAGTTGCTCTATTTTGCCGGGTGTCCCACTTACCAGGTTGCTCGCCGCACGGTAGCGGAAGTCCTCGAAGCGACGGGCATGGCCGCAGAGATCCGAGAGGTGAATGTGAGCAGCGAGGCGGAAGCGCACAAGCTGGGATTCATCGGATCACCGACGATTCGGATTGACGGGCGGGATATCGACCCAGATGCCGAGCGCGGCGAGCGGTTCGGATTGAAGTGTCGCGTATATACCGTGGATGGGCGGCTATTGGGTCACCCTTCGCGCGAGATGGTTCTGGCAGCGCTGAAGGAGGGTGGCTATGTCACATAGGGTGAGACTCCTCGTGGCGAGTTGGTGCCCACAGTGTCCGGTGGCTAAATCGTTCTGGCGAAGACTGCACGACAAATTCGGTTTCGACTACGACGAAGTGGACATCGAATCCCCCGACGGCAGCCTCCTGGCGAACCGCCACGGCATCCGAAGTGTTCCTACTGCCATTGTGAATGGCTGCGTGATTCTGGCTACCCAACCTGATCCGGACCTAATTGCGCAGCTTTTGGAGAAAACGACTCAATGAACCGAAAGACGCGGCATATCGCAGGCTCGCACCGGATTCCGTTCTCTTTCGAGTTGGCTCTGCAGAGCGGTGCCGTTGCCGGCTTGCGGAGGTAATAGGGGATGAGCCATGGACCAGTTGGCTTCCTTTCTCGGACGGTACGCATACTGGGCCTTGGTCGTGGGCATAGTGGGTGAAAACCTTGGCCTGCCTGTGCCGGGTGAGATTCTCGTCTTGCTGGCTGCGGCTATGGCCGGTCAGCTCGGGCTGAGCTTTTCCAGCATCATCCTGGTAGCCGCGATCGCGGCCATGCTTGGCGACCATGGGTCATACCTCATCGGTCGGCAGGGCGGTACTCGATTGTTGAACGCCTACTGCCACGCGACGCTTTGCTCCCGCGATTGCGGGCGCATGGCCGGGCGATTTTTCCAGCGGTTTGGGATTTGGACCGTAACCCTCGCGCGATTCGTTCCCGGACTGAGGGCCTTTGCCACCCCGTTCGCAGGAATGACGCGAATGCCTTTTGCAAAGTTCTTGATTGCCGACCTGGTTGGTGCATTCGCCTGGGCAGCGCTGGTCACGGGTTTGGGAGGGACGTTTGGCCCTGCGTTGGCGGAGGCCCTCGGTCAGATTCTTCGCTTCGGCGGCCTAGCGTTTGCTGGACTCGTTGCGGTATTGGCATTGATGCTCTTCTTTCGTATCCGAAAGGTTCGGAAGCACGGCCTGCTTACAGTTCGCCCTGGCCCCGTAGCCGAAGTTGAGACAGTGGTTGATCCCGGTGTTGCCGAGGGCACTCTCGTGTTGCTTGCGGTGTTTCTTTGGCTGGCTAACAAACAACCCGGGTGATGATGAGTATTACGGGCCAGCAGCCGAACGACGTAGATCTCACGAAAGGAAACCCGGTATGGAGTGGAGGAATCACCTGGATAAGATTGGCGTGGCAGGCTCGTTCATCGCGGCGGCCTGCTGTTTAGGCTTGCCCGCGATTCTTTCGATTATCGCGGCCATTGGCCTGGGCTTTATCGTGAACGACGCGGTTCTCCTGCCGTTGCTGATCATTTTCCTGGCTGTGACCCTAGTAGGTCTTTGGTTCGGTTATCGTGTCCATCGGCGTCTGATGCCATTGACCCTTGCAGGTATCAGCGCCGCCTTAGTCTATCTCTTCATTTTCGTGCGGACGGTTCCTGCGGTTGCCTATCTGGGGATTGCGGGTCTAATTGCCGCAAGTGTTGTGAATGTTATTCAGCGGCGCAGGTGTGGCCCGGCCTGCGAAACGTGAACGTGAAGGTGAATACGGGAAGCGTATCCCGGCACCGGAGAAGAGACCATGAGCGAAGAAGACATGAAAGAAGAATTGCCAAACAGTCCCGTTTGGCTGGTAGAGCGCGCTCAACAAGGTGACCCGGAGGCGTTTGCCAAGCTGGTCGAACACACGCAGGCCCGGCTGCGGCGTGCTGTCGTGTTTTGGTGCTACCGTGTGCGCTGCTGCGAAAATGCCGAGTACGCGGACGACATTGTGCAAGACTCACTTCTAAAAGCATACAAGCATTGGGGTGATTTCCGCAGCGAGGCAAAGTTTTCTACCTGGGTCACGCGCATTGCGATTAACGAATGCCTGATGATGCGCCGCCGCCGGCAGAAGCGGGACAGCATAACCGACTCACTGGATGCGCCGGTCGAGACCGACGAGGGACCACTCCCCTCTGATGTTCCCAGCCAGAGCGAGAGCCCAGAGGAAGAATGCTCGCGAAACGAAGTTGCGATTGCGGTACAGCGAGCCATCCAGTCACTCAAGGAACCGTACCGAACTGTCTTAATCCTGCGGGACTTGCAAGGCGTCTCCACCAAAGACGCGGCCCGTCTATTGGGAATCGGAATACCAGCGGTGAAAACAAGACTCCTGCGAGCCCGCGAGCAATTGCGGAGCCTTTTGCCCGGTGATTTGGGCATAGGACAAGGCAGTGATCTCCGTCTCCTGACGGTTGCTCGGAACTGAAGTTCGCCAGATCGGTAGATAGACTTGGTGATCACTCAGAAGCACGTTTGTGTTTGCTACCCTGCCAGTCTGGCGTTCAGCATCAGACGTGCACGGAGGCAACTGCGCGGCGCCGCGTAGCTCTTGTAGGCACCAGTTTCGATCCCAGTAGAAATTCAGAAAAGGAGGAGTAATGGCGACAAACACCTATTTTCTTTTTCGAGTTGAGGGGATGACATGCGACGGGTGCGCCCGCCATGTGACCGAGGCTCTGAAGAAGATCCCAGGGGTCGTGGATGCCCAAGTGCCTTCTTGGAAAGGCGGGCAGGCTACCGTAGTTGCCGCGGCCGGTGTCAAAGACAGCGCACTCGTCGAGGCGGTAAGAAATGCGGGCTATCGGGCTGTGCTACGCGAGATGCGCAGTGTCAGCGAAGAACGGCAAGTGCCGGAGGCTGAGGGTGCAGACTTCGATTTGATGACCATTGGTGGCGGCTCGGCGTCCTTTGCCGCAGCCATCAAAGCTGCAGAACTGGGAAGCCGGGTCGCCATCGTCGAAAAAGCGACCATCGGCGGCACCTGCGTCAACATCGGCTGCGTGCCGTCGAAGACGCTGATCAAGGCAGCAGAACTTTGCTACCACTCGGCCTACCCGATATTTGAGGGCCTAACCGCATGTCCTCCGCCCTCTGATTGGCGGCGCGTCGTGCAGCAGAAGGACGAACTGGTCGCTGCCCTGCGCCAAGGCAAGTATGTGAATGTCGCTGAGATGTATCCCAACATCAAGATCATTCGCGGCGAGGCCAAACTGCTGGGCGGGCGCAAAGTTGCGGTGAACGGCAAGACATACTCGCCCGGAAAGATTCTTGTAGCCACAGGCTCGCAGCCATGGGCTCCGCCGATTCCCGGACTCAAAGAGGCCGGATACCTGGACAGTACCGATGCCCTCAGCTTGGACTCGCTGCCCGAATCTCTGATCATTATCGGTGGCGGGGCCATCGGCCTAGAATTTGCCCAACTGTTTACGCGCTTCGGCGTCAAAGTGATGATCTTGGAAGGTGGGCCGCACGTGGCGATGGCTGAGGAGCCCGAAATCGGCGATGCCCTCGTGCGTTATCTCGAAGGGGAAAAGGTAACCATCTGCGCCAACGTGAAGATCAAAAAGGTCGAACGCTCGAACGGTGAATTCGCCGTTCAGGCCGTAATTAAAGGCGTTGAGCAAGTTTGTCGCGCCAAGCAGCTCATGGTTGCCACAGGACGTCGCGCTGCGACGGCTGGTTTTGGTCTCGAAGAAGCCGGCGTCAAGCTGGGCCCAAAAGGCGAGATCCTGGTGAACGAATACTTGCAAACCGCCAACCCGGATATCTATGCAGCTGGTGACTGCATCGGCGATCCGATGTACGTCTATGTGGCCGCGTATGGCGGAGGTATCGGCGCAGAAAACGCGCTGCGGGGAACTGGCAGAGTGTACGACCTGCTCGCCCTGCCCAGAGTGACGTTCACCGATCCGCAGATTGCAAGCGTCGGCCTGACCGAGGCGCAAGGCAAGGAAAAGGGATTCAAGGTCGACACTGCCACTTTGCAACTCAAGGACGTGCCTCGTGCCCTGGCCTCACGGGACACACGCGGCCTTATCAAGCTAGTAGCCGAAAGCGAGACAGGCCGGTTGCTAGGTGCGCACGTGCTGGCCGCTGAGGCAGGCGACGTCATCCAAGAGGCGACACTGGCAATACGCTTCGGCCTGACCGTCCAAGACATTGTCGAGACCTTCCATCCCTACTTGACGATGGTTGAAGGTCTGAAACTGGCGGCACTGACGTTCAAGAAGGACGTGGCTAAACTTTCTTGCTGCGCAGCATAGAAAATTCGGAGAGATTTTCAGGGGGTGTAGTCATGGCGGGATCCCAGAATCTGCTTCGTGGCACGGGGCCAATTGCGATTGCCGTCATTCTTTGGGCATTCCTCCACGCTACTCCACTTCTCGCGCAAACCCGGTCGCAGACAAAAAGCCTTGCAGGGAAACGGGTGCTCATCCACCTCAAGACTGGATTTAAGCAGGACGACAATCAGCCTTGCGTCGCGTTCAACATGGCCTTTGCCGCGGTGAAACAAGGAGCGAAGGTCGAGATGCTGTTCGATGCCGCGGCAGTGGTGGACTTGAAAATCTGGCAAGGCAAGCCCACAAGCCTGGCCTACGAGTTGCCCGACAAACTGAAAGACATTCTGATCACCCAGTACAAAACACCCACCAAGAAGGAATTTCCGGAGACCTACCAGGAGTTTCTCTACTGGCTGCATCGCCAAGGCCTGGAGGTCAGCTTCAACGGGGCCTTGGCCCAGCTCACGAGTCTGTCCAACGCCGTCCATGATGTCGGCCAGCTCGAACCCATTGCGAAGCCGCTCTCTCTCGACGAGATTCTCCAACACCGTGCGCGTGCCGACGTCTACTTTGTGTACTGAGGGAGGCACCTTTCTCCAAGCTACCCTCCCGGCGGACGTGGTGTTTCACTTTTTAGCGCATTTCTGCCAGGTGCGGGTCAACTCGCGCTCCAATCTGCGCGCGTCAATGATCTTTGTACGCACCTGCTCGAGTTTGCGCCTCAACCGATTGCGTGTCGTGGGCGACGCGCGAATTCTCTCCGCACGCAACGAAACAAGGTCATGGGTCTCACGAAGAGAGAAGCCAAGTCCCTGTGCCCTGCGAATGAATTGCAGGGTACTTAAGTCTTTCTCGGAGTAAATGCGAAAGCCGCCTTCACTCCTTTGCGGGTGTGGTAGCAGTCCCCGCCGCTCATAAAACCGAATGGCGTCCGGTGTGAGACCCGTGGCCTTACCTATCTGGCCGATATGCATTCCCCGCACCGTCCTCAATGCCTAGCGGAATCCTAGACAATGGAGCAGGGTCCAGGGTCAAGCTCTTTCGGCAGAGTCGAGCAAAAAGGTTTGTCGGAGTGCACTGAGTATGCCCGAAGAAGCCGGCCAGCAGACAGGCCCCCAACCGGCAGAAGCGCAGCGCCGACGCTGGGGAGTAGGGTCAGAGAACGCCCACCACCGCACAGATCTCCTGATTGCATTCACGTCCGGTCCTCCGAATCCAGAGCCTCCAGGATGGGACAGGCTGTGATGGGCCTCCTGCCTGCGCACTCTCCGATCAGTTTCGTCAGGGCGTTGCGCATCGCCTGGAGCGTTCCAATCTTCTCGTCAATATCCCGTAACTCGGCCATAGCCCGCTGACGGATACCTGCGCAGCGGGTTCCCGGCGTGGCCCGAAGAGACAAAAGCTCCTTGATATCTCTAAGCGCAAACCCGAGTTCCTGGGCACGTTTGATGAATCGAACGCGCCGCACGGTGTCCTCGGAGTACATTCGGTAATTCGAGGCCGTCCTCGGCGGCCGGGGCAGCAATCCCTCACGCTCGTAGAAGTAAATTGTTTGGACGTTGACTGCCGCCCGCCTGGCCACCTCGCCGACCTTGAGACCTTCCATCGTTCACCTTGCAAACAGAATCCTAGGCCCTATACCCAACTATGGCGTCAACGAATTTCTTTCTGCAGCGATGGATGAGCTTTCCCCTTGCTTTGGGAACTCAAGCACAGCCTTATGCGTTTGCGCCGAGGAGTGCTGCGCCTTCCAAACAATAAGTTTCAAAACGCGGTGGTTGCGAGATAGACCGAGGGCAGCAACTCTTGTGGGGAGGGGATGGGAATGGCGTTTCAACTTTTTCTGAGCGACGGCCGGCTTAGGCTTTCGTGAAGCGTTCGCCCAAGGTTGTGACAAAACCTGTTACAAAATGCTTGAAAAAAGACGAAAACAGATCAAACTAACCCGATTCGTCCCGCGTCGGATCTTCTTGCAATTCAAAGCCTTTGAAGCATCCACGCAATCTTTCAAAGAGTGACCAGCCGCACTTAGGATCCTGTGGCCGCAAGGCCGTGTGGGTTCAACTCCTCCTTCCGCACCAACCCCGTATTCTCTCGGCAACTTGAGAAAAGC
>Ga0137796_10001081_pt1 | contig 16137 bp, 12 predicted proteins | sample OV2TP3_FD_97704 | JGI IMG/M metagenome (GOLD analysis project Ga0137796, IMG submission 97704)
CCTGGACCGGGCCGTCAAGGCCGGGGAGTGGCCCCGGGGGCTCCTCACCCAGCTCCGCGGGAAGACCCTGGGGGTCGTGGGGCTCGGCGCGATCGGCCGGCGGGTGGCGCGGCTCGGGCGGGCGCTCGGGATGCGGCTGCTCGCCTGGACCCCCCACCCGAATCCGGCCCTGCTCGCCGAGCTGGGGGTCGAGCCGGTGGGCCTCGATGATCTCCTCGCCGCCTCCGATGTCGTGAGCCTCCACCTCCGCCTGACCCCGGAGACCGAGGGGCTCCTCGACCGCGCGCGGCTCGGGCTGATGCGGCCCGGCGCCCTCCTGATCAACACCGCCCGGGGCGCGCTGGTGGAGCGCGAGGCCCTGCTGGAGGCCCTGCGCACGCGACGGCTCGGCGGGGCCGGCCTGGACGTCTTCCACGACGAGCCGCTCCCCCCGGACGACCCGCTCCTCGGATTCGACCATGCCATCCTCACCCCCCACAACGCCGGGATGACGCCCGAGGTGATCGAGGCCGGCCTCCAGCAGGCGGTGGAGAACATCGAGCACTTCCTCCGGGGCCGGCCGATCCACGTCGTGACCGGCCCCTTCTAGGTAACTCGGAGGAGGGCTCTGCCCCCCAAACGAGCACCCGACCGGGCCTTCGGCCCCTCCCCGACGGCCCTCCGGACTCCCCCCAGGGAGGCGTCGGCCCCGAGCGGAACGTTAAGCGAAGCGGCGCGGGTCCCCGTCGTGAGCGAGCCGGGTGGGGAAGCCGACAGGCGGGCGCAAAACGAAGAGGAGGGGCCCCGCCCGGCGAGCCACTGACGGGTGCGCCGCGGAGCGTGTGGAGCGAGGGGCTGAAGCCTCCCCGGGGAGGGTACGATCGCGGCGCCCTCAGCGGAGGCCACGCAGCACCGTCAGCAGTCCCATCCCGGCCAGGACCGCCAGGATCCACCGGTTGAACCTGGCCGGGTCAGCCCGGTCCTGGACCCAGACCCCGGCCCGGAAGGCCCCGAGCCCGAGCCCGCCCGCCAGCAGCGAGAGCAGGAACAGGCGACCGGTCAGGAGCTGGAACTGCCAGACCGCGGCAAGCTGGGCCAGCTTGAAGACCAGGAAGGAGAGCGCGTTCGAGCGGACGAACTCCCCCTTCGGGAGGCCGAGGCTGTAGAAGTAGATGATCAGGAGCAGGCCGGGGACGTTGGTGAGCCCGCCAAGGACCCCCGAGGCGAAGCCGAGGGGCGGGGCGAGCGGCCGCTCCCAGCCGGGCGGGATCCGCGGCATGACCTCGAGCGCGCTCATCCCGACGAAGGTGAGGACCAGGAGCCCGAGCGTCAGGACCGCGACGCGGGGCGGGAGGGTGACGAGGAGCTTCGTCCCCACGAAGGTCCCGGCCACGCCGAAGAGATAGAGGACGCTGTGACGCCGGAGGAGGGCCGGGACCTCCAGGGGCCGGCGGGCCACCTGGAGGAAGTCCAACACGATGTTGGGGAGGACCAGGATGACGATGGCCGTCCGGACGTCCGTGAGCAGGGCCACCGCGGGGGTCGCGATGGTGGGGAACCCGAAGCCGAAGCAGCCCTTGACGAAGGCCGCCAGCAAGAGGCCGAGGAACGCGAACAGCAGGGCCACGGAGAGCTAGCGGCTCCCGCCCTCGACCCAGGCGGGCAGAGGCCTCACGGCGCGGCCAGGACGGCGAGCGCGTCGACCGCCACGGCCCCTCGTCCCCGGGGGAGGACGAGCAGCGGATTGATGTCGAACTCCGCCAGCTCGCCGGCGGCGTCCACCGCCAGCCGGGAGACCGCCAGCAGCGCCTCGAGGACCGCCCGGAGATCGGCCGGCGCGGCCCCGCGGACCCCCTCGAGGACCCTGAAGCCCCGGAGCTCCCGGAGCATCTCCTCGGCATCCCCGGGCGTCAGCGGGGCGGCCCGGAACGCGACGTCTCCCAGGACCTCCACGAGGACCCCGCCCAGGCCGACCATGACAACGGGGCCGAACTGGGGGTCGCGGTGGAGCCCCACGACCACCTCCGTGCCCTCCCGGACCATCTCCTGGACGAGGACGCCGTCGACCTCCGCGCCGGGGGCGTGCTCCCTGGCGACCTCCACGAGCCGGTCGAAGGATCCGGCCACCTCGGCGGGCCCGCGGACGTCGAGGTGGAGCGCCTTCGCCTCGGTCTTGTGGCGGATCTCGGGGGACTCGACCTTGAGGGCGACCGGATAGCCGATCTCCTCGGCCGCCTGGACGGCCTCGGCCGCGGTGCGGCCCAGGCGCGAGCGGGCCACCCTGATCCCGTATCGCGACAGGAGCGCAAAGCACTCCCCCGTCGTGAGGACGCGCCTGCCCCTCCCGCGGCAGGCCCGGATCACGGACCGGGCCGCCTCCCCGGCGCCCGATCCCGCGGCCTCGAGCCCCGGACGCCCGCTCCCCCACCGGGTCCGTGCCTCCGCATACTCCACGAGCGCGCGGACCGCGGTGACGGCGCGCGTGGCGCTCGGGAGCGCGCAGATCCCGCTCTCCCGGAGCGCCTCGAGGCCCCGCCCCGGCGCCGCGGCCCACGCCACGAGGAGGGGCTTCCGGGCCTTGGCGTGGACCTTCCTCAGGTTGTCCACGACCTGATCGGCGAAGCGCTCCATCAAGCCCAGGTAGAAGATCACCGCGTCCACCCGCGGGTCCTGGAGGACGATCTCCAGCGCCGACTGGAGGAGCCCGGGCTCGGCGATGAACTGGGCCGTGATGTCGACCGGGTTCTTGACGGCGCCGAACGCCGGGACGACCGCGCGGAGCGCCGCCCGGGTCTCGGCGGCGAGCTCGGGCACCGCGAGCCCGAGCTCCTCCGCGCGGTCGGCCATCAGCACCCCCGCGCCGCCGGACTGGGTCACGATCCCCAGGCCCCGCCCCCCGGGGAGCTGGCAGAGCGCGAAGGCCGAGACCAGGTCGAGCAGCTCCTCCTCGTTCGCGGCGCGCACGATCCCCTTCTGGCGGAGGACGCCCGAGTAGACGCGGTCCGAGCCGGCGAGCGCGCCCGTGTGGGAGAGCGCCGCCCGGGTCCCGGCGGAGGAGCGCCCGACCTTCACCATCACGAACGGCTTGCCGAGCTCCAGGGCGCGGTCGGCCACGGCCAGGAGCCGTCGCCCGTCCTTGAGCCCCTCGATGTAGCCGGCGACGACCCGCACCCTGGGATCGGCCACGACGTAGCCGAGGAGGTCGGCGAACTCCAGGTCGGCCTCGTTGCCGCTGTTGACGAAGTACCCGAGCGCGAGGCCGCGCTGGCGGGCCAGCGCGAAGATGGCCGTGCCGAAGGCCCCGCTCTGCGTGACGAAGGCGATGGGGCCCGGCGGCGCCTCCCCCTCCCCGGCCTGGCTGAAGGTGGCCATGACGCGGTCGAAGGCGTTCATGAAGCCGAGGGTGTTCGGCCCGCAGAGCCGGAGCCCCGCGCGCCGCGCGATCTGGGCCAGGCGCCGCTCGAGCTCGCGCCCGTCCTCCCCCATCTCGCCGAATCCCGAGCTGAAGACGACCGCCGATCGGACCCCCTTGGCCGCGCAGTGGCCGAGGGCCTCGGCGACGAGGGCGGCGGGGACGGCGACGATGGCCAGGTCCACGGGCTCGGGGATGGCCGTGACCGTCGGGTAGCAGGGGAGGCCCGCCACCGTCTTGTACTTCGGGTTCACCGGGAAGATCTTGCCCGGATACCCCTTGTCGAGCAGGAACTTGAGCGGGCGCCCGCTGATCTTGACGAAGTCCTCCGATGCCCCGAGGATCGCGATGGACGCCGGACGGAAGAACGGCTCGAGGGAGGGGGGATCGGGCATCTATCCGAGCCGCTCGACGGCGAGGCTCGCCCCGTGCCCACCGTTGCCGCAGATCGCCGCCAGGCCGTAGCGCCCCCCGAGCGCCTCCAGCTGGTGGACGAGGTTCAGCAGGATGCGGGCCCCCGACATGCCGATCGGGTGGCCGAGGGCGATCGCGCCCCCCCACACGTTGACCCGGCCGGGGTCCAGGGAGAGGTCCCGGAGGCAGGCGAGCATCTGGGCGGCGAAGGCCTCGTTGATCTCGATGAGGTCGAACTGCCGCGGGTCCATGCCGAGCTGGCCGAGGAGCTGCCGCGTGGAGGCCACCGGCGCGATCGGGTACTCCTCCGGCCTCACGGCGGCGACGGCGGCCCCCAGGATCCGGGCCAGCGGGCGGAGGCCCAGGCGACCCGCCGTGTCCCCCGAGGCGATGACCAGCGCGGCGGCGCCGTCGGTGATCCCGCAGGCGTTCCCGGCCGTGATGGTCCCCTCCTTGCCGAAGGCGGGCGGGAGTTTGGCGAGGCCCTCCAGCGTCGTGTCGGGGCGGACGTGCTCGTCCTCTCCGAACAGGAGCGGCTCCCCTCGCCCCCGCGGGACCGGGATAGGGGCCAGGACCCGGTCCACGTGGCCGTCCTTGCGGGCCCGGGCGGCGCGCTGCTGGCTCTCCAGGGCGAAGGCGTCCTGCTCCCGCCGGCCGATCCCGTAGCGGGCGGCGAGGGCGTCGCACAGCTCCCCCATGTGCTTGCCGGTCAGCGGGTCGATGAACCCATCCCTGAACATCGCGTCCACCAGGCTCCCGTCCCCCAGCCGGGCGCCCCACCGCGCCTCGAAGGCGAGGTACGGGATCCCCGTCATGTGCTCGGCGCCGGCCGCCACGGCGAGCGCGGCGTCGCCCTGCAGGATGGCGTAGCGGGCCTGGATCACGGCGAGGAGCCCCGACAGGCAGGCCTGCTGGACCGTGTAGGCCGGCGTGGTCACCGGGAGCCCGCCCAGCACGGCCATCAGCCGGCCCGGATTCGGGCCGTTCCCCGCCTGGCGGGCGTGCCCCACCACGCAGAGGTCCACCCGGTCGGCCGGCGCGCCGGTGCGCGCCAGCGCCTCCCGGATCGCGTGGGCCCCCAGGTCCACGGCCGTGAGAGGGCGCAGGTTCCCCCCGAACTTTCCGATGGGGGTCCGCGCTCCGCCGAGGATCACGACGTCCTGACTCATCCCGCCTCCCCCTTCATGGCGACGACCCCCTCGGCCTCGCGACCGCGACGGGTCGGCCGCTTCACCAGCCTCACCGACGCGATGTCAGGTCGCGCGGCGAGCTCCTTGATCAGCGTCACCAGCGGCGTCCGGCCGATGGGGTACTCGGTCTTGATCGGCCGCGCCTGGACGAGCCTCTGGTAGACCTCCGGGTTGTAGAAGACCGCCAGCAGCAGGTCGTCGTCCGACGCGAAGGGGCCGCGCTCGCGCCGCACCCGCTCCAGGGCCGGGGCCAGCAGCTCGCCCGGCCGGGCCGTCACCGGCTGCTCCCTCCCCGCGACCCGGTCCAGCACGTCCGGGTCGATGGGGGCGGCCGGCCGGCCGTAGTAGCCCAGCACGTACCGGCGGACCTCGTCGGGCACCGTGCGGTAGCGCTCCCCCTGGATCACGTTGAGGACCGCCTGGGTGGCGATGAACTGCGAGAAGGGGCTCACCATGATCAGGTAGCCCAGGTCCCGGCGGACGCGCGCCGTCTCCTTCAGGATCTCGCCGAGACGGTGCTCCAGGCCGACCTCCCGCAGCTGACTCAAGAAGTTCGAGATCATCCCCCCCGGCATCTGGTGCTCGTAGTAGAAGGGGTCGTACTCGGCGATCTCCCCCAGCGGCTTCCCTTCCCGCTGGGCCACGTAGCGGAAGTGCTCCGCCACCGGCTCGAGGGCCTCCACGTCCAGCGAGGCCTCGAACCCCATCCGCCGGGCATTCCGGGCCACCCACTCCGTGGGCGGCTCCGAGGCCCCGTGGGCCAGCGGGGAGGTCGCCGTGTGCACGGTGTCCACCCCGAGCCGGACCGCCTCAAGCAGGCAGAGCGGCCCGAGCCCCGTCTGGCAGTGGGTGACCACATGCAAGGGCACCTCCCCGACCGCCGCCCGCAGCGCCGGGATGATCGTCCGGATCCGCTCCGGCGTCAGGAGGCCGCTCGGGTCCTTCAGGACCACGCCGTCCGCCCCCAGGGCGACCACCTCCCGCGCCTTCTGGGCGTAGTAGTCGTCGGTGTGGACCGGGCTCAGCGTGTACACGAGCCAGACCAGCACGTAGAGGCCCGCCGCCTTGGAGGCCCGGATCGGCACCCCCAGGTTGCGCGGGTCGTTCAGCCCGTCGTAGGTCGTCACGTAGCGCATCCCGTTGGCGGCGATCCGCTTGGCCGTCAGCTCCACCACGTCGTCCGAGAAGAGCTCGAAGGTGAATAGGCTCTGCCCCCGGTTGATCGCCATCAGGGGCGTCCGGGTGATCGCGCGGCTCATGATCCGCATCCGCTCCCAGGGGTCCTCCAGGAGGAACCGGACGCAGACGTCGAACACTGCGCCCCCCACCAGCTCGATCGCCTCGAAGCCGGCCCGGTCCAGGTGCGGCGCCACGGGCAGCATCTGGGCGGTCGTCATCCGCGTGGCCCAGAGGCACTGGGAGCCGTCGCGGAGCGTGGTGTCGATGAAACGGAGCGGCCTCAGAGCCACCTCCCGCTCACCCGGTCGAAGACCCGCGCGCCTTCCCCCGCGGCCGCCTCGCGGAGGAGGTGGCGCTGGACGCGCAGCGTGGGGGTGCGGGGCAAGCTCTCCCGGTACTCGACGTAGCGGGGCACCTTGAAGGCGGCCAGGCGCCCCGCGCAGTGCGCCAGCAGCTCCTCGGGCGGCACGCTCTTGTCCGTCTCGTCCTCGCGCAGGATCACGCAGGCCTTGACCTCCTCCTCCCGGACGGGGTCCGGCACGCCTACCACCACGGCCTCGGCGACCTTCGGGTGAGCGAGGAGGACCTCCTCGACCTCGGCGGGGGCGATGTTCTCGCCGCCCCGGCGGATCATCTCCTTCTTCCGCCCGACGAAGTAGAGAAAGCCGTCCTCGTCCAGCCGGCCCAGGTCGCCGGTGTGGAGCCAGCCGCCCCGGAGAGCCCTCGCCGTCGCCTCCGGGTCCTTGTAGTACTCCTTCATGACCGCGGGGCTCCGAAGCACGATCTCCCCGACCTGGCCCGCCGGGAGGTCGCGATCCTCTTCGTCCACGACCCGCACCTGGTGGACGTCGGGCGCGATGGGCCTGCCGGTGGAGGCGATCCGCCGCCGGGCCGGATTCGGGGGGTTCATCACGTTCAGCATCCCCTCCGTCAGGCCGTAGGTGCTCACCACGAGGATCCCGAAGCGCGCCTCGAACCGCTCCAGGAGCTGCGGGGTCACGGGCGTCACGCACATCCGCACACGGTGGTCCCGGTCCCGCGGGCCCGGGGGCTGCTGGAGGAGGATCGAGGCGACCGTCGGGAGGATGCTGAAGAACGTCACCCCGTGGGCCCGCACGGTCTCCCAGAACGTCGAGGCGCTGAAGCGCTCGGCCAGCACCACGCGGGCCCGGCAGACCGCCGCCGGGAGGATCGAGCTGCGCTGGGCGTTCAGGTGGGCCAGGGGGAGGACGCAGAGCAGGACGTCGTCCGGCCGGAGCCCCACGTGCTCGGCAAAGGCGACGGCGTTGAGCAGGTAGCCCCGGTGCGTGAGGACGACGCCCTTGGGCTGGCCGGTGGTCCCCGAGGTGTAGAGGATGGCTGCGGGATCCTCCGGGCCCACCGGTTCCCGGACCTCGGCGGGAGTGGGTCCCGCCAGGAGATCCCCCAGCGCCACGACGTCGCCGGCCCGCCCGGTGCCCGCCCCGATGACGTGGCGCAGGAGCGGGCAGTCCCCCATGATCTCCCGCACCAGTGGCAGGCGGTCGGCGTCCACCAGCACGGCGGACGCGTCGGCGTGCCGGAGGATGTAGCGGGCCTCCCGGGCCGTGAACTGCGCGTGGATCGGCACGAAGAGCGCGCCCAGGCGCGCCGCGGCGAACATCCCGAGGAGGAAGGCGAGGCCGTTGGGGACGAACAGGGAAACCTTGTCGCCCCGCCCGATTCCCAGCTCCCGCAGGCCGGCGGCCAGGCGCCAGGCCTGGTCGGCGAATTCCCCATAGCCGAGCTGGCCGTCCCCCACGGTCAGAAACGGGCGCTCGGCGCTGTCCCGGGCGCACCGGTCGAGCAACCCCGCCAGGGTCCCCCCGAACCGCTCCCCCGCGTCAGCGCTCATCGACGTAGAATCCGCGCCCGGACTCCCACCCCAGCAGCCCCCCGCGCACCACCTTGCGGAGCAACGGGTGTGGGCCGAGGATCACGACGTCCTGACTCATCCCGCCTCCCCCTTCATGGCGACGACCCCCTCGGCCTCGCGACCGCGACGGGTCGGCCGCTTCACCAGCCTCACCGACGCGATGTCAGGTCGCGCGGCGAGCTCCTTGATCAGCGTCACCAGCGGCGTCCGGCCGATGGGGTACTCGGTCTTGATCGGCCGCGCCTGGACGAGCCTCTGGTAGACCTCCGGGTTGTAGAAGACCGCCAGCAGCAGGTCGTCGTCCGACGCGAAGGGGCCGCGCTCGCGCCGCACCCGCTCCAGGGCCGGGGCCAGCAGCTCGCCCGGCCGGGCCGTCACCGGCTGCTCCCTCCCCGCGACCCGGTCCAGCACGTCCGGGTCGATGGGGGCGGTCAGCTCGCCGTAGTACCCCAGCGCGTACTTGCGGATCTCGTCGGGGACCGTGGCGTAGCGCTCGCCCTGGATCACGTTGAGGACCGCCTGGGTCACGACGAACTGGGCGAACGGGCTGACGATGATCGGGTAGCCCAGCTCCCGCCGCACACGAGCGGCCTCCTCCAGGATCTCGTCGAGGCGGTGCTCGAGGCCGATGTCGCGGAGCTGGCTCCGGAGGTTCGAGATCATCCCGCCGGGGATCTGGTGCTCGTAGTGGAAAGGGTCGTACTCGGCGATCCGCCCGAGGGGCTTGCCCTCGCGCCGCGCCACCGACCGGAAGTGGTCCGCCACCGGCTTGAGCCCCTCCACATCCAGGGAGACCTCGAAGCCCATCCGGGCCGCGTTCCGCGCGACCCACTCCGTGGGCGGGTGGGAGGCCCCGTGGGCGAGGACCGAGGTGGCCGTGTGCACGGTGTCCACGCCGAGCTGGATCGCCTCCAGAGCGCAGATCGGCCCGAGGCCGGTGAGGCAGTGGGTGTGGAGCTGGAGCGGCAGCCGGCCGACCGCGGTCCGCAGCACCGGGATCAGCGTGCGGACGCGCTCCGGCTTCAGGAGCCCGCTCGGGTCCTTCAGGAAGACGGCGTCCACGCCGAGCCGGATCAGCTCCCGGGCCTTCCGCGCGTAGTAGTCGTCCGTGTGGACCGGGCTGACCGTGTAGACGATCCCCGCCGCCACGTAGAGCCCCGCCGCCTTCGCCGCCCGCACCGGCACCTCGAGGTTCCGGATGTCGTTGAGGGCGTCGTAGGGGGTATGGTACCGGATCCCGTTGGCGGCGATCCGCTTGGCCGTCAGCTCCACCACGTCGTCCGGGAAGAACTCGAAGGTGAACAGGCTCTGGCCGCGGGTCATCACGATCAGGGGCGTCTTGGTGACGACCCGGCTCATGATCCGCATCCGCTCCCACGGATCCTCCAGGAGATACCTGACGCAGACGTCGAAGACGGCGCCGCCGACCAGGTCAATCGCCTCGAAGCCGAGCCGGTCCAGGGTCGGGGCCACGGGGAGCATCATCGCGGTGGTCATCCGGGTGGACCAGAGCGACTGGTGGGCATCCCGCAGGGTGACGTCGATGAACGAGACCTTCCTCACGGCGCGCCCCCCGCCCCCATCAGCTCCTCTTCGACCCACCGGGTGTGGACGGCCCCCGCGACGAAGTCGGGGTGGTCGAGGACACGCCGGTGGAACGCCAGCGTGGTCTCGACCCCGTGGACCAGCATCCGGGCCAGGGCCCCGCGCATCCGCTCGATCGCCGCCGGGCGATCGGGGCCGTGGACGACCACCTTGGCCAGGAGCGAGTCGTAGAAGGGGGGCACCGCCGCCCCCGGGACGACGTGGGTGTCCACCCGGACCCCGTCCCCGGTCGGCGCCACCCATCGCCGGATCACCCCGGGCGACGGCCGGAACCCTTCGTCGGGCACCTCGGCGTTGATCCGGCACTCCAGGGCGTGCCCGGCGATCCGGACCTCCCGCTGGGTGAGGCCCAGGGGCTCCCCCGCCGCGATCCGGAGCTGCGCCGCGACCAAGTCGAGCCCGGTGAGCATCTCGGTCACCGGGTGCTCCACCTGAATCCGCGTGTTCATCTCGATGAAGTAAAAGCGGCCGCCGCCGGGCTCGAGGACGAACTCCACGGTCCCGGCGTTCTCGTAGCCGATCTGGCGGATCAGGGCCAGGGCCGCCTCCCCCATCGCCTCCCTGAGCGCAGGGCCGACCGCGGGCGAGGGCGCCTCCTCCAGGATCTTCTGGTGCCGGCGCTGGACCGAGCAGTCCCGCTCGCCGAGGTGCACGGCGCCCCCCAGCCGGTCGGCCAGGACCTGCACCTCCACGTGACGCACCCGCGGGAGGAACCGCTCCGCGTAGAGCGTCCCGTCGCCGAAGGCCGCCTCGGCCTCGGCCCGGGCCCCCGGAAACCCCTCGGCCAGCTCGGCGGCGGAGCCGACCACCCGCATCCCCCGGCCGCCCCCGCCGGCGGCGGCCTTCAGGAGGAGGGGATAGCCGACCCGCGCCGCGACCGTCGCGGCCGCCTCGGGCGAGGCGAGCGGGCCGTCCGAGCCGGGGATCACCGGCACCCCGACGCGGGCCGCGACCTCCCGGGCCTTGAGCTTGTCCCCCATGAGCCGGATGGCCTCGGCGGGGGGGCCGACGAAGCGGAGGCCGTGCTCGGCGCAGGCCTCGGCGAACGCCGCGTTCTCGGCCAGGAAGCCGTAGCCGGGGTGGACGGCATCGCACCGGGTCCCGAGGGCCGTGGCGAGGAGGGCGGGGGCGTGGAGGTAGCTCTCCGCCGCCCGGGCGGGCCCGATGCACACCGCGCGGTCGGCAAGCCGGGTGTGGAGGGCCTCCCGGTCGGCCTCCGAGTACACGGCGACGGTCTCAAGCCCGAGGGCGCGGCACGCGCGGATCACCCGGACGGCGATCTCCCCGCGGTTGGCCACGAGCACCCGCTTCACGGCAGCGGCTCGATGATCATCAGGGTCTGCCCGAACTCGACCATGGCCCCGTTCTCGGCGCAGATCTCCACCACCCGGCCCCGGCACCCGGCCTTGATGGAGTTCATGAGCTTCATCACCTCGATGATGCAGACCGTGTCCTCCTCGCCGACCACGCCCCCGACCTCCACGAAGGGGGGCGCGCCGGGGGACGGCGCCCGGTAGAAGGTCCCCACCATCGGGGCCTTCACCTCGTGCCCCCCGGACCGTGCCGGTCGCGACGGCGCCCCCAACCCCGCCGGAGGCTTCGCCTTCACCTCCCGGACGATGACCTCCGCGCCCCCCTCGGGCCACTCCGGGAGCGGCTCGGCGACCGGGCCCTCCGCCGGGCGCGCGGGTGGCGCGGCCTCCGACGCGCCCGCCCCCTTCTTCCGCACGATCAGCTTGAAGTCCCCGATCTCGAGGTGGAGCTCTTCCAGCGACGAGCCGTCGATGATCTTCAGGATGTTCTGGACATCCTCGTAGCTCAGCTCCATAGGCTCCCCGTCCGCCGAACCGTTCCCGCGGCGCGCCCTTCCGGCTACCCGAGGGTCCGCCCTCCGTCCACGTAGAGGGTCTGGCCCACGACGAAATCCGAGGCGGCCGACGCCAGGAACACCGCCGCGCCCACCAGGTCCCCGGGGTCGCCGAGCCGGCCCATGGGGATCTTTCCCAGCACGTACCCCCGGTGACCCGGGGCCTCGAGGTACCCGCGGGTGAGGTCGGTCTCGGTGAACGCCGGGGCGATGGCGTTCACGTGCACGCCGTGCCGGCACCACTCCAGCCCGAGGACCCGGGTCAGCTGCGCCACCCCGCCCTTGCTGGCCGCATAGGCGGCATAGCCGGGGTTGGCGACCTGGCTCGACACCGAGGCGATGTTGATGATCTTGCCCCGCCCCTGCCGGAGCATGACGGCCCCGACCGCCTGGCACATCAGGAACACGCCCGTGAGGTTCACCCCGAGGACGCGGGCCCACGCCTCCGGCGTCAGCTCCACCGCCGGCGCGACCGTGAAGACGCCCGCCGCGTTGACGAGGATGTCGATCCGGCCCTCCCCGGCCACGACCTCGCCCGCCAGGGCGCGGGCCGACGCCTGGCTGGTCACATCCACGTGCGCGGGGCGCGCCTTGCCGCCCGCCTCGGCGATCTCGCGCACGGTCTCCCCCGCCCGCGCCGGGTCGATGTCGGCGATCACGAGCCGCCCGCCGAACTCGGCCAGCCCTTTGGCGATCTCGCGGCCCAGCCCCCCGCCGCCCCCCACCACCAGGGCGACCCGGTCGGCGAGCTCGAAGAGCGCGCGATAGCTGCCGGCGCTCACCCCTTGCCCTTGCTGTCCGGAAGGTCCCGGACGAGCGCCGGTTTCGCCCCCGGCGCGCGCTCGCGGGGGGCGTGGCCGGCCATCACCCACCCCAGCGCCAGCGCGCTGGCGACCAGCGACAGCCAGAGGTAGAACCGGTCGGGGTTGACGAGGTATACGGTGCCGATGGCGCCCGCCGTCGCGAACAGCCCCCGCTCGACGGCGCCGAGGCGGTGACCCAGGAAGCCGTGCAGCGTGACGCACACGTTCCACTGCACGAGGATCACGGCCCCCATGGCGACCAGGAGCGCCCATGAGACCCGCGGGAACTCGAGCAGGCTCGGGTGGTAGATGAAGGCGAAGCCGACGAAGAAGGCCGGGACCACGAGCCTGAACGACTCCCACGCCGTCCGCGCGAACGGGGCCCCGGCGATCTTCGCGCCCGCCAGGGACGCCAGGGCCACGGGGGGCGTCACCGCGGAAAAGACCGCGAAGTACTGGATGAAGAAGTGCGCCGGGATCGCCTTGATGCCCAGCTGCTGGAGGAAGTGCCCGAGGGTGAGCGCGACCAGCACGTACGCCGCCGGGGTCGGGAGCCCCATCCCGGCCAGGAGGGCGAGCACCATGGCCCCGAGCAGCAGGATCAAGGCGTTGTCCGGCAGGACCTGGATCAGCCAGCTCGACAGCCGGCCCGCGAGGTTCGTGGTCACGAATGTCTGGGCCAGGGGGCCGATGGCCACCAGGAGCAGCGAGAGCTGGATCACGACCTCCAGGCCGTTCTTGAGCGCGGCGGCGAACTCCGAGAGGGACGGCCGGAGCCGGCCCTGCAACGGACAGAGGACCAGCGCGGCGATGATCCCGAACAGCCCGGCGTACGCGGGCGAGTAGAACGACAGCAACAGGAGGACGACGACCGCCATGGGGATCACGAACGTCGGAAGCAGCCGCCCGACCAGGCCCAGTGCGATGGGCTCCCGGAGCCGCGGCAGGTCGTCGGCCGCCGCCTTCACCAGCACGCCGATCGTCACACCGGTCATGTAGAGGAACGCAGGCACCACGGCGATCAGCGCCACCTGCACGTAGGAGATGTTGAGGAGGGCGGCCATGAGGAACGCCGCGAGCCCCATGACCGGCGGGATGATCTGGCCCGCCGTGGAGGCCGCCACCTCCACCGCGGCGGCGAACTCCCGCTTGAAGCCGTAACGCCTCATCGTGGGGATCGTGAGCTTTCCGGTCATGACCACGTTGGTCACCGCGGCGCCCATCACCGTCCCCGCGAGGGCGCTCCCCACGATGGCGGGGAAGGCGGCGCCCCCGCGCACGAACCGACCCACCACCTTCCCGAGCTCGGTCACCAGGTTGATCATCCCCGCCCCGATCATGATGGCGGCGAAGATCACGAGGAGGTAGAGCTTCTCCACCCCGTCGGCCAGGTAGGCGAAGGCGCCCTCCGTGGTGTTCATCCCCATGTAGGTCATCACGAAGCCGATGTCGTAGGGCGGGTGTCTGAGGAGCGGGTTCCCGAGCAGGTGGCCGAAGAAGAAGTAGAGGATGACCGCCCCGATGACCCCGGTCAGGACCGTGCCCCAGTGAAACCAGTTGGCCAGGAGGAGGGCGAACAGGAAGACGGCACCGATGAGCACGTCCAGGTCGTTGAGGAACGGCTGCTCGATCTGGAGCCGGACGGCGTGGACCCAGATGTAGCCGGCGGAGACGGCGGCGGCGACGAGCAGGAGCCCGGCGAGGGTCAGGTGGACCCAGAACCCGACCCCGTGGCCCGCGCGCCCGTCGGCCAGGACGTTGCGCAGGGCGAGGAGGGCGGAGAGGACGAGGATGGCCAACACCAGGGTCGAGTAGTGATGGGGCGACTGCTGGAGGAAGACGACGGCCGTCACGGCCAGGTAGACCGTGAGGAGGCCAGCGAGGACGACGAAGACCCGCTCCAGGGTCCGGACCGCCACAGCCAGCGCGCGCACCGCAGCTCCCGGGGCCAGCACGAGGATCACCGCCTCCCGCGACCCCGGCGGGGCCGCGGGAGGCAGGGTCAGCTCAACGGGACGGCGGCCCTACTCGGGGTAGGTGACCGGCCGGAACTTCTTGCGGAGCTCCCACCAGCCGAGCTCCTTGTAGGCACGGATGGCGCCGGGGTGGGCATTCTCCTCCGTCAGCCCGTTCACCATCACCTCCGGGCTCGAGAGCTTCCAGAGCGCCGCCAGCTTCTCCATCCTCGGCGCGAGCTTGGCCACCATCTTCACGATCTCGTAGGCCAGGTGCTCGGGGAAATCGGGGTGGGCGGCCGTGTAGCCGCGGTCCACGCCCACCACCAGGGGCTCGCCCCGCTGAGGGATCGTGCCGCCAGGCACCGTGATCGTCATGTACGTGGTGCCGTACTTCTTGTTGACCTTCTCCACGGCCTCCGGGTCCATGCCGATGTAGTAGAGCTTCCGCCCCGAGGCCTCCAGGAGCCGGATGGGGGCCGCGATGTGCCAGTTCTTGCCGTAGGGATCGGTCCCCATCCCCATCACCACGGCATCGACCTTGCCGTCGAGCATCGCCTCCGTCGCGGCCACCGGGCCCAGGTGCCGGATGTCGCTGTTCTGCGGCGTGATCCCGTACCCGACCTCGAGGAAGATCCGGGCGTCCATCCCCCAGTCGCTCTGGGCGCGGAGCCCGAGCCCGATCCGCTTCCCCTTGAGGTCGGCGATGTTCTTGAGCTTGGGGTCAAGGGTCACGAACCACATGCCCTGGGTCCACCACGCCTCGCCGTAGAGGATCTTCCACTTGATCTTGATCGGCTCTGGGAGGAACTCCTGAAGGGCGGGGCCGCCGTGAACCCCGAGCTGGATGATGGTGTCCTCGGTCCCGAAGATGGTGTTCTTCCAGCGCTTCTCGTTCTTCGCCATCTCGCGGATGTTGTAGATGTAGCCCGGCGTCTCCTGGGCTTGGAGCACCAGCCAGGGGTGCTCCTTGGCCACGAAGCTCGCGAGGATCGTGTCCTCCTCGTAGATGCCGCAGCCGAGCGGGCAACGCAGCACCGTGACCGTCTCGGGCTTCCGCTCCTGCCCGATCGCGGCCCCGCCGCCCGCCGTCACCGCCAGGACCGCCAGTGCCAGCGCGAGCCCGACCCACCGAAGTCCTAGAGCGGACCTGCTCCGCCTCACCGCCATGGATTCTCCTCCTCTCTAGTGGACACCACTCCCCTCAAACAACGCGCACCGGCGCGCGTGACCGCGGGGCTGACACCCCCTGGGACGACCCCGGCCCCGGCCGGCCCCCGACCACCGGCTGACCGCTCCTCACGCCAGCCCGTAACATCCCCTTCCAGCGCTCGCGCGCGTGGGAGTCCACGGTGGGCAACACCATCGGCCTAGCCCCGCCGGGACCGGGCCGTCCCGAAGTAGGCGCCGAGCTGCTCGGCGCAGGCCAGGAGGTCCGGCAGATAGCTCCGGGCCTTCTCCAACGGGAACCGGGCAGAGGGGGCCGAGGCCGCCAGCCCCGCCACGACCTTGCCGCGATGGCCCCGGACGGGGACGGCGAGGCAGCAGACCCCCACCAGGAACTCCTCGTGGTCTTCCGAATAGCCCCGGCGTCGGATCTCGACGAGCTCGCGGCGCAGGGCCGCAGGGTCGGTCAGGGTGTTGGGCGTGTGCGGCTTGAGCGCGATCGAGCCGAGGAGGCGCTCCCGAACGCGACGGGGGGCGAAGGCCAGGAGGAGCTTGCCGTTGGCCGTGCAGTGGACCGGCACCCGACTTCCGGGCTCGAAGTTGATGCTGAGCGGCCACGCGGCCTCGACCCGCTCGATGTACGTGACCTCCCGGCCCACAAGCACCGCGAGG
>Ga0137796_10001083_pt1 | contig 16103 bp, 16 predicted proteins | sample OV2TP3_FD_97704 | JGI IMG/M metagenome (GOLD analysis project Ga0137796, IMG submission 97704)
CCTCCAGGGGATCTCTATGTGGTCATCCAGGTCGAGCCACATCCCCTCTTTTTCCGGGACGGTCTGGACGTCATTTGCGAGGTCCCTGTTAGCTTTGCCCAGGCAGCGTTGGGAGCGGAGATCGACGTGCCTACGTTGGAGGGAAAAGTCAAGATGAAGATACCCCCTGGGACACAGTCGGGCAAGGTCTTTCGGCTGAAAGGGAAGGGAGTGAGAGACGTTCAGGGCTTTCACCAAGGGGACCAGCGCGTGCACGTAGTCCTGGAGACACCCACGCATCTTACACCACAACAAAAAGAGCTTCTAAAGGAGTTTGCAACGCTTGGTGGGGAGGAGGTCCATCCCCTCTCGAAGGGTTTTTTTGACAAGGTCAAGCAGATCTTTGGCTAAATCCGCACACTATCCGTTCCTCACTTGCCCCTCGCTCTCTCCTACTCGGCCTTGGTCCCTGGGTCTCGGGAGCCGAAGATTTTTGTTGACCGCGCTGACCCGCGCGATTAACCTTAAAAAGAAGGACTGAAAACCTATGAGCGAAAAAGAATGGAACATTGAGGGTCAGGAGGGGAAGGTATCTCCGGCGGAGATCCCCAACGTGCTTCCGCTGTTACCTATCCGAGACATCGTCATCTATCCTTACATGATGCTTCCGCTCTTCGTCGGAAGAGACATGTCCATTCGCGCGGTCGAGGAGTCTTTATCCCGGGACCGACTCATCTTTTTGGTGGCGCAAAAGAACTCCGCCGAGGATAACCCTGCTACCGAGGATATCCATCGGGTAGGGACCGTGGCCTCTATCATGCGCATGCTCAAGCTGGCCGACGGCCGGGTCAAGATCCTGGTTCAAGGCTTGTCCAAAGGCGAAGTGGAGAATTATGTCCGGGAGCGACCGTTCTTCGAGGTGAAAATCCGCAAGGTGGTCGAACCCGCCCTCCAAGAGGTATCGATTGAGGTCGAGGCCTTGATGCGCAATGTTAAGGAAAAAATCGAGCAGATTCTGAATCTAAAGAACCTCCCCCCAGAAATCGTAATGGTGACGGACAACATCAGCGATCCTGGAGTGCTGGCAGACCTAGTGGCCTCCAACCTGCGCCTAAAGCTCGAAGAAAGCCAGGGTATCCTGGAGATCTTCGACCCAGTGGCTCGCTTGAAGAGAGTTAACGAGCTGCTCAGCCGCGAGCTAGAACTCTCGACCGTGCAGGCCCGGATCCAAAATCAGGCCAAGGAGGAGATGAGCAAGACCCAACGGGACTATTTCTTGCGCGAGCAGCTCAAGCAGATTCAACAGGAGTTGGGCGAGGGGGACGAGCGAACCGAAGAGATCAACGAGCTCAAGAAGCAGATCGAAAAGGCCAAGATGCCCCTGGAGGTCAAGCGGGAGGCTGAGAAACAACTCAAGCGTCTGGAGCAGATGCACCCCGAATCCTCGGAGGCATCCCTGGTCCGCACCTTCCTGGATTGGCTAGTGGATCTGCCTTGGAGCAAAAGGACCAAGGACAATCTGAACATTCAAAAGGCCAAAGAGGTCCTTGATGCAGACCACTACAATCTGGAAAAGGTCAAGGACCGGATCCTCGAATACCTGGCCGTCAACAAGCTCAGACGGAAGATTAAAGGGCCGATCCTTTGCTTCGTTGGACCACCGGGAGTTGGCAAGACTTCTCTGGGACGATCCATCGCCCGCGCCCTGGGGAGAAATTTTGTCAGGATCTCTCTGGGTGGAATCCGTGATGAAGCAGAGATCCGGGGACACAGGCGAACCTATGTGGGGGCCCTGCCCGGCAGGATCATTCAAGGGATCAAACAGGCTGGCTCAAACAATCCTGTCTTCATGTTGGATGAGATCGATAAGGTGGGAACTGACTTCCGCGGGGATCCATCGGCTGCCCTGCTGGAGGTCTTGGATCCCGAGCAGAACCATGCCTTCAGCGATCATTATCTTAATCTGCCCTTTGACCTCTCCAATGTTCTATTTATCTGCACGGCCAATCTGCTAGACCCGGTTCCCCCGGCCCTGGCGGACCGCATGGAGGTCATTCAACTCTCCGGCTATACCAACGAAGAGAAGCTGGAGATCGCCCGCAAGTTCCTCATCCCTAGGCAATTCGAAGACAACGGAATCTCACCCGGCGCTCTGGAGATCTCCAATGACGCAGTCCTCCGTATCATTGCCCAGTACACCAAGGAGGCTGGGCTAAGAAACCTAGAGCGGGAGATCGCCTCTATTTGCCGTAAAGTGGCGCGCAGGATAGCTGAGGGGAAAAGAGAGCTGACCCGGGTGACCCGGGGGAATCTCCACCTATTTCTAGGGCCGCCAAAGTTCCTGCCCGAGACGGAGCAGGAGCAACACGAAACCGGAGTTGCGACCGGGCTGGCCTGGACTAGTGCGGGAGGAGAAGTGCTTTACGTAGAGGCCTCACTCTCCAAGGGCCGAGGGAGCCTCACCCTAACGGGGCAGCTGGGGGAGGTGATGAAGGAGTCGGCCCAGGCGGCCGTGAGCTATGCCCGCTCCCATGCAAAAAAGTTGGGCATCGAAGAGGATTTTTACCAGAAGCTGGACATCCATATCCATGTTCCAGCAGGAGCCATTCCTAAGGATGGACCCTCAGCCGGCATTACCATGGCAGTGGCTCTAATCTCCGCGCTCACCAGACGGCCGGTCAGTCGGGACGTTGCGATGACCGGAGAGATTACGCTAAGGGGAAGGGTCCTACCAGTCGGCGGCTTAAAGGAAAAATGCCTCGCGGCCTTTCGGGCGGGAATCAAGACGATCATCGTCCCCGATAGGAACCAGAAGGATCTGGACGACATCCCCAAGCCCCTGCGACGAAAACTGGGTTTGGTCCTGGTGAAGAATATGTCGGATGTCCTGAAGGCGGCTCTCGTAGTCAAGGCAGGCAAGAGAATCCCTACCAGTGTTCCCACTTCGGCAAAAAAATCAAAAGCGGCCCAACGCAAGCGACGGGAAAAACCGCTAGAGAAGATGCCTAGGGAAAGGCCGATTCCCCTCACGACCTAGATGAAGCTTAGTGAAGTAGGGGAGTTCGGCCTGATTGAGCGGATTCGTAAAGCCACCCCCAAAGGCCGAGGGGTGCGCCTCGGAATCGGCGATGATGCGGCCTGGGTAGAGTGTAGAGATCGCTCGTTCCTCATCACCGCGGACCTTCTGATCGAGGGGATTCACTTTAACCTCAAATGGACCTCCCTGCATGGGCTGGGTTACAAAACCCTTGCCGTGAACCTGAGTGACCTCGCTGCCATGGGAGGAATTCCTTCCTACCTTGTCCTCTCCCTGGGAATCCCTGTTGACTTCAAGACCAAGGATGTAGAAGAATTTTATCGTGGGATCAGAACCTTGGCTGCCCAAAGCGGCGTCGCCCTGGTGGGAGGGGACACTAGTGCCTCGGACCGCTTCTTCATCAGCGCCTTCCTGGTTGGTCGCTGCCCTCATGGGCCGATCACTCGGAGTGGAGGAAGGGCAGGAGATGATCTTTATGTTACTGGGACCCTGGGAGATTCCTCCCTGGGACTTGAGCTTCTCAAGAAGAAAAAGGACAGACGCAAGAGGAATGAGGCTGCCTATCTCATCTCGCGCCACCTTTTTCCAACCGCCCGTCTAAAGGCAGGGGCCGTCCTGGCTCAAGAGAAACTGGCCAAGGCTATGATCGACGTTAGCGATGGGCTGCTTCAGGATTTGGGCCACCTCTGTAAAGCCAGTGGAATCGGTGCGGTCGTGTGGCAAGAATCCCTGCCGCTCTCCCGTGCCTACCGGATTTTTGCGGGACCAAAAGGCACCCTCTACGCTCTCACGGGCGGCGAGGACTACGAACTCCTATTCTGTCTGCGACGCCGGGACAGGACTCGTCTGGAGAGGATCAAAGACCGCCTGGGTGTGCCCGTAGCCCGCATCGGCAAATGTGTCCCTTTCCGCGAGGGAATAACAGTTATCAACGGGAAAGGGGAACTGCGGTCTGTTCCGGCTCCTGGTTATGATCACTTCAAAAAGAGTGTAGGATAGATGGACGCGGAACTGCTGACAGGGCTTTTAGAGGGAATCCGTCAGGGCAGGGTGACGGTCAAGCGGGCACTGGAACGGTTGCGCAACCTTCCGTTTGAGGATCTCGGCTTTGCTAAAGTGGACCACCACAGGGCACTGAGGCAGGGTTTCCCTGAGGTCATCATGGGAGAAGGAAAAGAGGCAAATGAGATCGCCGCGATTGCCAGGACCCTGCGCCGGCAGCGGGCAAACGTGCTCATCACTCGCCTTTCCCCCGAAAAGATGGCTAAGCTCAGAAGAGAGATAAAGGGACTCCGTTACCATCCAGGGGCTCACGCCGCGACTTGGCTTGGCAAGCCGATCCGCGTGATCGGGAGAGGTTTGATCCTGATTGTTTGCGCGGGCACCTCCGATATCCCCGTGGCGGAAGAGGCCGCGCTGTCGGCGGAGATGATGGGGAACCGGGTGGAGCGGCTTTTTGATGTCGGAGTGGCCGGCATCCATCGTCTCCTGGAGAACCGCGATAGACTTTTTTCCGCCTCCGTCCTGGTCGTCGTTGCCGGCATGGAGGGGGCGCTGCCCAGCGTGGTGGCTGGCTTAGTCGACAAGCCAGTGATTGCCGTCCCCACAAGTGTCGGCTACGGTGCCAGTTTTCAGGGGCTCGCTGCTCTCTTGGGGATGCTCAACTCCTGTGCCGCCGGAGTCACGGTAGTGAACATCGATAACGGTTTTGGAGCAGGCTTTGCAGCCAGCCTTATCAATCGAGTATAAATTGACTACCTATGCAGTGCTTCCACTGCGGCAGGGAGGTAAGGGAGACCAAGCATAGCCCGAAGGGATACCGGGTGGATTACTATCTGCTCCATACTGGCCGGACGGAATGGACATTCCTCAAGGATCCCAAGGAAGACGCGCCCCAGCTTCACTATGCTAGATTGAGCCAACCGGTGGATATCATTAGCTGCACCGAGTGCTACGCCAAGCCTCAAATCAGAAAGCGATTGGACGACGACTTCAACGGGTTAGCTTCCATTTTCGATGAGGAGCTTATGGAGGGTCATAGAAAATTTGTCCTGGGGCCCAATCATGAATAGTCAGAAGACATACCGAATTTTGAACCGTTCATCGGAGTTGGTGATCAAAGTTTTTGGCAAGAGCCAAGCGGAGCTTTTCGCTAACTCCGGCTTTGCCCTCTTTGACCTGATGACGGATATCGAAAAGGTCCAGGGGCAAGAGCATCTCCCTGTGGAAGTTGAGGGAATGGATCGTGACGACTTAATGGTGAACTGGATGCGCGAACTCCTCTATCTCTTCCAGGGGAGCGGGTACCTCCTTAAGGAATTTCATGTCGCTGACGTTAAGGAGAACTATGTCCGGGGAGAAGTTGTTGGGGAAAAATTAGATCCCGACCGCCACGAGATCCAACGGGAGATCCGCTCCATCGCCTACCACCAAAGCCGGATGGCAAAGACCGGCGATCAGTGGACCGCCCAGGTGATCTTCGAGCTTTGAAAGAAGATGGCACACGGGATAGAGAGCGAGTACGAAGGAACGGCCCTAGTGGCCGATCCCATCCACCGGTATATCCAGTTCACCGTTCCGCAGGATAGAGGGGAGGTGGCGGAGAAGCACGTCATCGACTCCCCTTGGGTTCAGAGGCTCCGCTATATCTATCAGCTCCAAAGCGCCCGCTGGGTTTATCCCTCGGCGGAGCACAGCCGGTTTCAACACTCTATCGGGGCTATGCATCTCGCTGGGGAATTCGCTAAGCACCTTTATCCCTCACTCAAACGGGTTCTGGGAGATGAGTGCCCCTCCGCTCCTTTTATAGAAGAGACCATGAGAATGACCGGGCTCCTCCACGATGTCGGGCACGGTCCTTTCGGCCACTTCTTCGATGACAATTTTTTGCTGGACTTCAACATCACCCACGAGGACATAGGCCAGACCATTATCCAGGAGAGGCTGGGAGACTTGATTCGGCAGATTAGGCGCAGCCCCAGCGGTCCTTTTGCACCAGGGGAAGAACTGAGGCCAGAGGATATAGCGTTTCCCATCAAAAAGAACGGGAAAGAGGATCCCCGCAAGCCTCAATGGCTCAGGTTCCTCCAGCCCTTGACCAGCGGCATCTTTACCTTCGATAACCTCGATTATGTCTCGCGGGACTGCTATATGTGCGGTGTGGCCGTGGGACCGATCGACCGGGAGCGACTCATCCACTACACTTTTTTTTCTCCGAAGGGTCTCACCCTCCACAAGGCCGGTACCGGAGCCCTAACGATGTTCCTAAACGCGCGGCTCTACCTTTACACGAATGTCTACTACCACCGCACCACCCGCGCCATCGATCTCCACATGCGGGAAATATTCCCCGAGACCATCCGCTTGGCCTTTCCCGGAAATCCGCTGGAGCATATGGCAGAATACCTGCATCTCACCGACTGGTCCCTATTGGAAGAAGTCTCGCGATGGCGTAACGGTAAAGGAGGCGACGGAGGGCTTGGGAGAGAATGGGGGAGGATTCTGGATCGCGATATCAAATGGAAGATGGCCTATGATCGGACCCTCTCCTTAAACGAGCTCCGCTACGGTATGGCCCTGATCCAGGATTCCGATTGGGAGAAAAGGATCCGAGACGCCCTTCCGCCTTCGGCTCGCGATGTCGTTTTTAGAGTGGATATGGCGACCCAAGATCCCAGGCCGGACAACCCCTTTTCCATGGGCAAGAAGCAGATCCACATTTTTGACCCCTCCACTGGACAAATCACCAAGGAATCCCTCTCGGAGCTTTTCGAATTCATCCCCTCCAAAGTGGTCCAGTTCCGGGTCTTCGCCTTGGACCACGAAAACGACCATCTCCTCTCCGAGGTCGCCGAGTCCGCCCTGAAAGGCGGCTCGCCTGCGGTGAAGACAAGTGTATGACGCAAGTCCTCTCCTCGCCCATCAAAATTCCTCTCCTAGATCTCAGGGCACAATATCGCAGGATAGAGGCCGAAGTCCGCCAGGCCATCGACGAGGTCCTGGAATCGCAGCAATTTATCCTGGGTGCCGCCGTCGAGCAGTTTGAGAAAGAAGTTGCTGCCTATTTCCAATGCGGCGCCGCCATCGGTGTCGCCTCCGGGAGCGACGCCCTCCTCCTGTCCCTTATGGCTCTGGGAATCGGTCCGGGCGACGCGGTTTTGGTCCCGCCCTTTACCTTCTTTTCTACTGTCTCAGCTATCACCCGGCTGGGGGCGACGCCGCTGTTCGTCGATATCGATCCAGAGAGCTGCCTGATAGATCCAAAAGAGGTAGAGGCCACGATCGAAAAACGGTCGGATAGCCAAATAAAGGCCATGTTGCCAGTTCATCTCTTTGGCCAGTGTTGCCCTATGGCTGCGCTCGCCTCTCTCGCCCAGCGGCATCATCTCCACATTGTGGAGGATGTCGCCCAGGCCTTTGGTGCCCGGACCTGGCTTCCTGAAGAGGTTTCCAAGTCCGCCGGGACCATAGGAGATCTCGGATGTTTTTCCTTTTTTCCCACTAAGAATTTAGGCGGGATAGGAGATGGCGGGTTGGTGGTAACGGATCAGAAGGAACTGGCTGACAGGGTCAGCATGCTGAGAGTTCATGGGGCGAGCTCCAAATATCACCACCAGGCCGTCGGGCTCAATTCCCGTTTGGACGCCATTCAGGCGGCCGTCTTGTCAGTCAAGTTGCGCCATCTCGATCAGTGGCGTGAGGAGAGAATCGAGCGCGCGCGAACCTACCAGAGCCTTTTTCGGGAAACGAGGCTCGTGGGAGACGAGATCATCAGCCTGCCATCTTTGGGCGACGGAAGATCTCACGCCTTCAATCAATACGTAATCCGTCTTCAGCAAAGAGACGACCTGAAGCAGTATCTGGACAAAGAAGGGATTCGAACCGCCATCTATTATCCCCTCCCTCTCCATCTACAGCCCTGCTTTTCCTACCTTGGCTATCACAGGGGAGACTTTCCTAACTCGGAAGGTGTCGCCTCCCAAGTGCTCGCCCTGCCGATGTATCCCGAGCTGACTTCCCAGCAGCAGGAGACGGTGGTTCAGAAGATCACTGATTTTTACCGAAGCTAGGTAACACTTGCATGTGGTAGGAAACTATTTTAAGAAACCCTTCAAGGTAACCCCCGTGGCCAAAACATTGCAGGAACTCAAGGCCCCCTCTGCAGAGGGTAAAAAGACTAGCTATGAAAAGTGGCTTGAGTCTGAGGGGATCCCGGTTGTCAAGGCCTTTTTTATCGAAGACATAAGAACCCTACCGTTGGGATGGTGGGAGCGCAAGGGCGGATACGGCGCCTTCCTCCAGATGGAGGGTGCCGGACAAGTCAATAACTGCTACGTCTGTGAAATACCCGCAGGCACAAGTCTAAAGCCCCAAAGGCATCTCTTCGAAGAGACTGTTTATGTGGTGAGCGGACGCGGCGCCACCACGGTTTGGAACCATGAGGAAAAGAAGCAGACCTTCGAATGGCAGACCGGCTCCCTCTTCTCTCCCCCGCTCAATTCCTGGCACCAGCACTTTAACGGCAGCGGTGTTGAGCCCGCCCGCTACTTGGCCGTCACTACCGCGCCGACTATGATCAATCTCCTGCACAATCTGGATTTCATCTTCAACAATGACTTTCCCTTTGACGACCGATTCGACTCCAGGGAAGGCTATTTTAACGGCCAAGGGGTTCTTTACCCTGGGGACTATAAGGGCTTCAGGTTTGCCGGCAATGTCTGGGAAACCAACTTTGTGCCGGATGTGCGTAGCTTCAAGCTGATCGAGTATGCCGAGCGTGGGGCAGGAGGAAGAAACATCAAGTTCGAGTTATCGGAGAACACAACGGCGTGTCACATCTCGGAATTTCCTGTCGGGACCTACAAGAAAGCCCACCGCCATGGGCCGGGGGCCCATGTCGTCATCCTAAGTGGCCAAGGCTACTCTCTGCTCTGGCCAGAAGGAGAGCCGATCCAAAGATACGATTGGCGTGAGGGGAGCATGGGGGTTCCGCCCGAAAACTGGTGGCACCAGCACTTCAATACGGGACGAGAGCCGGCCCGCTACCTGGCGCTCAGGGCCTTTGGCAGCAAGAAATACCGCGGCGCCGGAAAACGCTATAAAGGGACCGTGGACCGACGGGAAGGTGGTGATCAGATCGAATACCGCGACGAGGAGCCGATCGTGCGCCAGATGTTTGACCAGGCCCTCGCTCAGGAGGGGATCAGGAACCAAATGGAAAGATACTATCAAAAGAGGCCATGAAAGACGCCATCATTAGAGCTTTCGAGGAGAGCATTCAAGCCAAGAGGTCCTTCCTCAAGGAGAATCTCGACGCGGTCGTTACGGCAGTCGACCTAATTGCCCAGGCCTTTCTACAAGGCAACAAACTTATTCTGTTTGGCAACGGAGGCAGCGCCGCGGACGCGCAACACATCGCCGCTGAATTCGTCAATCGCTTTCACATAGAAAGGCCCCCCTTGCCGGCCCTGGCCCTAACCACCGATACCTCGGCCATCACCAGCATTGCTAATGACTACGATTATAAGGAGATCTTCGCCAAACAGGTAAAGGCGCTGGGAAAGGAAGGGGATGTGGCACTGGCCATCTCCACGAGCGGTAACGCCGCGAATGTCCTGGCGGCGATCGATGCCTGTAAGAAATTAAAAATCATTACCATTGGTCTCACTGGCGGAGCCGGAGGCAAGATGGTCGGCAGAGTCGATCATTTGCTGCGTGTCTCGGCGGGTAAAAACACCGCCCGCATCCAGGAGACCCACATTCTGGTGGGTCACGTCATCTGCGAACTGGTGGACCAAAAGCTCTTCTCTGCCTGAGCGCTCTGTCGCCGCCGATGCGCCGCCTGCTCCGCCGCAGCGCTTCCATGCTAAAATGGGGACTGCACGAGCGTCTCTAAAAGGTTCCGATGCGCATAGATGTCCTCATCTTCGGGGGAGGGGCCGCCGGACTATGGTGTTTGGACTGCTTCCGCCGTGCTGGCTACTACGCGATCCTCCTGGAATCGACCGCCCTCGGCTGCGGCCAGACGATTCAAGCCCAGGGCATTATCCATGGGGGTGGAAAGTATGCCTTACGCGGCGTGCGCGATTTTGCCGCCGTCCGAGCCACCAAGGAGATGCCTGAGCGATGGCGGCGAAGCCTGGCCGGGGAAATCGAACCGGACCTCTCTGGAACGCACATTCTCACGGACCGGTGCCACCTCTGGCTGCCGCGAGGATCGGTGTTAGCTCGATTACAGTCGTGGGGGTTCATCTCTGTGGTCGCGAAAGCCGGCCTTCTGTCAACTCCTCCTGAAAGGGTTGCGGACTCCGCATGGCCCGAGGCGCTACACGGCTCGGCCGTCTCTGTCTATTCGCTCGCGGAGCCGGTCATTGCAACGGGTTCCCTTCTTCAGACACTAGCGGCCCAGCAGCGAAAATACATTTGTCTCTACGACGCCTCGGCAGTCCGCTTCTCCGGGGAGCAGGTGCAGATTGCCGACGTTCTGTTCCAGCCGCGCTCTGTTGTGCTTGCGGCGGGGGAGGGGAATACCCAACTTCTGCGCAGAGCCGGTATCCAGGGCGACCTGATGCAGCGCCGTCCGCTCGGTATGGTGCTCTTGAGGGGCCGCCTTCCTCCGCTGTTCGGTCATTGCATCGTGGGCGGAAAGATACATCTCACGATCACTGCGCCAACCGAGGGTATCTGGCAGATCGGAGGAGAAATCGCGGAGCGGCTGGCAGATGAGGAAAACATGGAGACGGCGCGAAGGGTGGCGATGAATGAGATCCGGCGCTGGCTTCCGGGGCTCGACTTTTCGGGCGTCGAGATCGCGATCTACCGTGCTGTCCGAGCTGAGGCGCGAACAGCAAGCCTGCGGCGGCCGAGCGGCGTCCACGTGAGCCGCGTGGCGCCCCGGATGCTTGTCGCCTGGCCCACCAAGCTCTCCCTGGCACCGGTCTTAGCGGACGAGGTTTTCGCCCTGGTCACCATGGATCTCAAACAGCCGGGCGGCTATGATGACTCAGCGTCCCCGCCATGGCCAACGCCGCTGGTGGCGCGCTATCCTTGGGAGGAGGCCGAATGGTTTCCCGCCCGTTAGGTCGCACGGGGCTTGTCGTCAGCCCGATCGGCCTTGGAACAACAAAGATCGGCAGAAACACGGACGTGCAGTACGCCAAACGCTTCGCGCTCCCGTCGGACGAACAGGTCCGGGAACTGCTCGAGACCAGCCTAAGGCTGGGTGTGAACCTGATCGACACGGCGCCAGCCTACGGCGAGAGCGAGCGGCGACTGGGACCGTTCGTCGAAGCCAACCGGGACCGCCTCGTGCTCTGCACTAAATGCGGCGAACGGTACGGGAACGGTCGCTCTACTTACGATTTTTCTGCGCCAGCGATCGTCGCTTCGGTCGAGGAAAGCCTCCGGCGCCTCAAAACGGACCATATGGACATCCTCTTATTGCATTCCAATGGTCGGGACGTTGAGATCCTCACCCAGACAGACGCGCTCGAAGCGCTCATGCGTCTAAAGAAGAGCGGCAAGGCGCGTGCCGTGGGAATCTCAGCCAAGACCGAGGCGGGAATCTTAGAGGCCAGCCGAACGCTGGACGTCGCGATGGCCCCGTTCAGCCAAAAAGAACCGGCCCTGGCCGGAGCCCTTACGAAAGCGCACAAAGCGGGCCTCGGCGTTCTAGCCATCAAGGGGCTCTTCAGCGGTCACCTCCAGGCGCGGCCTGCGATCGAGTTCGTGCTCGGTCAGCCTTTCATCGATGCGCTCATTCTGGGAACCGTTAACCAGGCACATCTGCGCGAAGCGGTCACGGTAGCAGAAACACATCCTCACTTAGAGCATCGATGAGCACCTCGCGCAAAGAGTTGACGCAGATCTATCGCCGTCTTTATCGCCACTACGGCGATCTCCACTGGTGGCCTGGTGATACTCCGTTGGAGATCTCCGTGGGTGCGATCCTCACACAAAACACCGCCTGGACCAATGTGGAGAAAGCGATCCGTCGCCTCAAAGAGGCCCGCTCCCTCTGCGTTCGCGCTCTCCACGCCCTCTCCCAAAGGCGGCTGGCCAGCCTCATCAAGCCGGCGGGCTACTTCAATGTGAAGGCGAGGCGACTGCAAAACTTTATCTCCTTCCTGCAAGGCCGCTACAGCGGCAGTTTAAGAAAGATGTTTAACCAAGAGACCGATCGCTTGCGTTTAGAGCTGCTCTCTATCAATGGGACCGGTCGGGAAACCGCCGATTCCATCCTGCTCTACGCCGGAGAAAAGCCTATCTTTGTCATCGATGCCTATACCAAAAGAATCCTCTCGCGCCATGGGGTCATGCGTTATGAAAAAAACTACGACGAATTTCAGCGACTTTTTATGCAGCATCTTCCTCCCGACGTCACTCTCTACAACCAGTATCATGCGATGTTGGTCAATATCGGCAAAGACTTCTGCCGCAAACGTCCGCTCTGCAATCTGTGCCCGCTCAACGGCTGGCGCGGCGTCCCGCCGCTGCGGAGCACCTAGCCTATAGCACTAGGCTGGGGGCTCTCCATCTCGTGCTAAGCTCCTTGCTCCGACATTATAGTTAATATCCGGGTTCTCTATCCGTACAAGAAACTGAACACCCCCTTGACGCCCACGTTAGACTTGGACTATCGTTAGCCGCTTTTATTGACACAAGGAAAAACGGATGCGTGATTGGATCCGGGCGCGTCTTTGATTCGTTTTTCTAGAGGAATTGGGAGTGGCTCTTCTACAGTCGATGCCCAAGATAGTCGTACCGCCGAGTGAGCTGTTGCCATTCGGCCAGGCTTGGGTTCAAAATAAAGGGAGTCTGTCAAGGACACCCCCAAATTCTTCGTCTCAACTCGGCAACTTGTTCGACGCAAAGGTTGGTGCAGCTTTAGCTATAATGTTAGGGAATATCCCTGTAGTTACACCGAACATGAACAGCTTGATTCCTTCGCAAGCTGATTGTGTTGAGGTTGGGCCGTGTCGAATCGTAGGAGGTATTCGGCCACAGAATTTTGACGTAGGGTACAGACCGGACGGTGTTCGGTTTGTATACGATAGCAAGACGTTAAACGATGAGAAAAGCGTGCAAAAAAACTATCAGAATATGATCAATGACCTTGGGACCGAAGCAACTACAGTGCATACGAGGTTTCCATACGCTATCGTAGCGTTTATTGTGGTAGTCCCACAACCCTGCTTGCAATCGCCTCAGAAGGAAGCCCTGACGGACACGCTTGAGAGACTCAGCCTAAGAGATTCTCCTCTGGATAGTAATCACAAAGCAGAAGTTATCTCCCTAGTCGTGTGGAATCCCAAGACAGCGGCTATAGATCCAGGTTGGCCGGGCCCGAAATCATGCCTGAGAATAGAGTCTTTTTCTTCCCAGATTGAGAAGAATTATTTCGGTCGATATAAAGGTCTACCACCTCACAACTGATTTACGCAACGTGAAAAAGTCCCTCATTGCCTGGTTCGACAGTTCGAGAAAAGCGCCTCCTCGACCTGCGACGGTCGCGCATTTTAGTCCAAATATTCTTGAGCATCGCGCAGTCCTTCTTTGACAATCCGATGCCATTCATCAAAACAAGCCGATCATTTTCATCTAAGACCCTCTGAAGCTGTCCCGAACGAATGAGTTTGTCAATATCCTTAAGCGGCAAAGCCTCGTGAAGTTGCTTGGGAAACAGCAGCTTCTCCGATTCCGATGGCTCTAACTCGAGTACGCCGCCGCCGTAGCTACGCCCCTCTATCTCTGCGGAGGCAGCGGTTAGATGAGTATACGCATTGCTTGCAACGAGGTCCGCCGACTTCTTACATCTCATCCTGTGGATAGTATCTGTCGAAGTAGCCTTCACGCTATTCTTTACGATTCTTGGAAAATCGTATATCTGGCGGAACAAAAAGCAATCCGGAGACCAAACCGACGGAACAATGTACCAAGGGTCTCGGATTGAACATTTGTAGTTTGAATGAAAGTGTAGCGCTTCTCCCCTCTTGATGTACACTTTAGCTGCCTGAGATAACGACCCATTCGCGGCTTGATTAACATAAAATAGATACATCCGTTGGCCCCCTTGTACTAACGCTACCCACTCCTGCTTGGTTAAGTCGGCACCCTTAAGCTGACTAGATCTTCCCACGAGGGGGAGGGCATATTTCTCTAGGCCATATTGTTGTACTTGCTCCTTCGACAACACAAAGAACTCATTCTTGCCAGTCACTACTCCGATATCTACTGCCGCGTGCGAACGCAGGCTGGTAATCCTTTCTGCCGTTCTCAGTTCTCTCATCAATAAGATTTCAGATGAGCTGAGAAAATATTTCAGCCATTTTTCTTTGTCGTGATGGACAATTTTTGCATCATCATTATTGCGATCAGTGTTTTGAATGCGAGGTAGCAAATCAGCAATATTTTGTTCCTCAATTAGGTCTATCCGACACGAATGATCACCTTTAGCTTTTTGTGTTTTCCCATCTGCAAGAAGTAGTACAACTTCTTGCTCTGCATTCTCGAAGATCATCTCATTACATGCCAAGATCTCTATCAAATCAAACTGGCGGGTCAGGAATTCGCGCAATTGGGAGGCATAACTTACCTGTAGCAATTCGGCAGGAATTACCATAGCTAGACGCCCACCCGGTTTGAGCTGGGAAGTTGCTGAAGCAACGAAAGGCACCCAAATGTTTGTGAGCTTATTCGGCTTCATGCCAAGAGAAACGAGAACCGTCATAGCATGAGAACGGGATGGCTCCGGGAAGTTTTGATATCTGATGAAGGGTGGGTTACCTACAGCACAATCAAAGAGCTTAGCGGAGTTTTCCTTATACCACACGAAATAATCGCAACACTCTAAAGACTTCGCAAAACCAGATCCGATCACAGCCTCGACTCGGTTTCCGGCCTTTTGGATTTCAGCTTCAACCATCTCAATCCCTTTGATCTGGTTTGCAATAGCTGTGGGCTGCTGCCGTAGGCGCAATAGCCTCTTCACTGCATGTTCGATGAAAACTCCATCCCCACAACTAGGCTCGAGTATCAAATCAGTGGGCTTGCGAATTGCCCAATTGCATAGGACCTCCGAGATTTGTGAGGATGTGTAGTATCCGCCTCGTAATTTTGCAGGAGTTGTATCTTGGAATCGATTCATAACTCTACACGGCTCAGCTATTCTTTCGGTTACCGTACTTGATTTGCTGTTCCGCAATCTTAAGTGCTTGCCCAGCCAATAAGGAATCTTTAGCCTCTGTAAGGAACCTGTCGCTCAGTAATAGCGCGAGCAGTTCTCTTTCGTCATAGGAGAAATATTTTGCAACTTTCTTAACGAAGCTTTCGTTCGGAAGGCGCTCGCCCCGTTCGTATTTACTAAGAAGCGACTGGTCGATGTCAAGCGCCGCGGCTGCCTTCCTCAGCCTAGCTCCTTTTTTTGCTCTCAGTTCTCTGAGTTTAGAGCCGAGTTGATTGGTCATAGTTTGGCCAGAAATTGTCTTGACGATTTATGTCCAAACTACTAGACCCTTTAGCAAATGTCAAGGAATTAATCTGTCGATGTCGGTTTTTTTCTTCTCATCGGTTCCTGACTCGTTCTATAGTTCGTCCAGTCGTACCATGCGCATCATCGCCGATCTCCATATTCACTCCCGCTACAGCCGGGCCTGCAGCCAGGAGATGGAGGTCACCACTCTCGCCAAATGGGCTAGCATCAAGGGAGGAAATCTCTTAGGTGGACCGAGGGTCAGATCTTTACCTGCGCAAGAGAAACCCTTTCAGCAAAAAGTTCAGTGATTAATGCTTGGCAGTCAAATCAACCTGTGATATGAGCAAACCCGTTTTTGCTGATTTGTCGAACCGGTCCAACTTTGACTTGACAATTAACGATATCTATTAGGGAGGCTAAGAATGGCTAGATACAAAGCCAAGAAAAGAGCTCGGCCCGTAGCCGGTCCAACCTTCCGCCGCAGTTTTTTTTGCGACTAGTGTTGTTTGACATCAGGAAGCCTATTGGGTACCCTGCCAGCCGTGGTGATCATGAAGAGGCCCAGCACCATACTTGCGGTAGGCGCATGGGTGCTTCTCGCGACCACCGCCGGGG
>Ga0137796_10001087_pt1 | contig 16068 bp, 14 predicted proteins | sample OV2TP3_FD_97704 | JGI IMG/M metagenome (GOLD analysis project Ga0137796, IMG submission 97704)
CGCCCTGATCGCCGAGCCGATCCTGAGCAGCGGCGGGATCATCGAGCCCCCGCCCGGCTACCTCCAGCGCCTCCAGGCCGAGTGCCGAGCCCGCGGGATGCTCCTGATCCTCGACGAGGCCCAGACCGGGTTCGGGCGGCTCGGGACGATGTTCGGGTTCGAGCAGGACGCAGTCGTCCCCGACATCCTCGCCGTCTCCAAGACCCTCGGCGGCGGCCTCCCACTGGCCGCGACCGTCACCTCATCCGCGATCGAGGCCGACGTCTTCAGGAAGGGGTTCTTCCACATCACCTCCCACGTCTCCGACCCCCTCCCCGCCGCGGTGGGCCTCGCGGTCCTCGACGTGATCCAGGAGGAGCGGCTGGTCGAGGCCGCGGCCAAGCGGGGGGCCTACCTCAAGGAGCGCCTCCAGGAGCTGGCCCGGGAGCACGAGGTGATCGGGGATGTGCGGGGGCGGGGGCTCCTCCTGGGCGTCGAGCTGGTCAAGGACCGCGAGAGCAAGGCCCCGGCCGAGGAGTGGGGGACTCGGATCACCGAGGAGTGCCTCGCCCGCGGGCTCTCGATGAACATCATCCGGGCCGGCGGGGCCGCCAGCGCCTTCAGGATCGCTCCGCCGCTGACCATCACGGAGGCGGAGCTGGATCGCGGGGTGGCGATCCTGGACGAGGCGATCCGCGCCGTCGTCTACGGCTAGAAACTCGGAGGGGGGCTTCGCCCCCCACACTCGGAGCCTACCGAGCCTGCCCCCTTTCAGGCGAGCCGCCCGAGGAGCGCGGGGAGATCCACGAAGCGGCGGAGGATCCCCTCCCCCGGCCCGGAGGTCTCAGGACGCCCGTCGGGGAGGTAGAGGAGGGCCCGCATCCCCGCCGTCTGGGCCCCGGCCACGTCCGCCTCCGGGTCATCGCCGACGTGGAGCGCCGTCTCGGGCCGCGCCCCGACCCTCCCCAGCGTGCGCTGGAAGATCTCGGTGTGCGGCTTCCGCCAGCCGACCTCGTCCGAGAAGGAGAGGGTCTGGAAGGCGTCGAGGACTCCTGACCGGTCGAGGAGCCGGCGGAGCACCCGCCCGGGGGTCCGGCCCGAGTTGGAGATGACGGCCAGGGTCACTCCCCGCGCCCTGAGGGCCTCGATGGCCTCGCGGGCGCCCTCGGCGAGGACCGGCGGGTGGTGCAGCACAGCGGTCGCGTACGCCTCGACGATCCCCTCGAAGGCGGCGGGCGGGAGCCGCCCGGGGAGGGTCGGATCGAGGCAGGCGAGGAAGAGCGCGGCCTGCTCGCCGGTCGAGACGTCGCGCAGCCCCCCCCAGATCTCGGCGAGCCACGCCCCCGAGGCCCTGTAGGCGGCCGCCAGCGCGGCCCGGTCCACGGGGTGGCCCGCCTCGGCGAGGAGGCGGCCCACTCCCTCGATGCGCAGGGCCTCGTTGGCGGCGTTGCTCTCGGGGGTCTCCGCCATCAGGGTCCGCCAGAAGTCGAACGTCACCGTCTCGATCATCGCTCGGGCTTCCGTGACCACCCTTTCAGGCTACGGGTGCGGCCCGGGGGTGTCAAGCCGGCGGCCGCGTGAAGATGAGCCGCGCCCCGAGCGTCCTACTCTCGGATGAGGGGATCCGTGAATGCCCGGTCCGGGTGACCGGGGGTCTCCAGCGTCGGACGGAAGAAGAGGAGGGCGTGAAGATGCGGCGAGGTATCGCGCTGGCGGTGATCCTGAGCCTGGTGACCCTGACGCTGGGCGCGTGCGCCACCACCCAGTCGCCGGTGACCACCGGGCGGACGTACGAGGGGGCGACGGCGGGCGGGGTCCTGGGCGCGGTGGCGGGGGCCCTGATCGACAAGAAGAACCGCTGGCGCGGGGCGGTGATCGGGGGCGCCCTGGGGGCGGTCTTCGGGGGGACGGTGACGGAGATCTCCGCCCGGGCGTCCCGCGAGGCGGCCCAGCAGAACCGGCCGGTGAGCTACCAGACCACCGACGGCTTCCAGCGGGTCGAGGCCGAGCCCGTGGGGACCACGCCCCGGGGCTGCCGGCAGGTCCGGGAGCGGATCTATCAGGAGGGGCAGCTCGTCAGGGACGAGGTGCGGGAGGTCTGCCAGTAAACTCTGAGGGGCGGCTTCGCCCCCACCCGAGCACCCCACCGGGCCTTCGGGCCCGGTGGGGACTCCATCCGACGGCGGCTCTTCGCCCTCACGGCGTTCGACCGGCCCGTCGAGCCTTGTCCCACAGTCGCTGTGAAACCCTTATTGCCTCATTTCGAATTTCTTCCTCATCACAGGGTGTAGACCTGCCATCCTCGACCACAACGCGTCCCGCCACCAAGACCATTTCGACATCTCTGCCCTGGCAGGCATGCACGAGGTTTCCCAGCGCCTTGAAGCAAGGTGTCAGATGGGGCCGCCGAAAGTCAATCACCACAATATCCGCCTGTTTTCCGACTTCCAGGCTGCCGATTTCCTGTTCGAGGCCCAGTGAAGCCGCACCCATTATCGTCGCCATTGCGAACACGTGATGGGGCTGCCAGAAATCCGTGATTGCACGATCCTGAACACGCCCCATCGCGAGAGCCCACCTCATGACCTCGATCATATCGCCGTGCATGTTGTCCGAGCCCAGTCCTATCTTGGCGCCTGGTGCTCGTGCCCCAGCCATCCGCCCAGGATGACGCGCGGGCAGCCGACCCCGAGGGCCCGCGGTCGCCGGGTCGTGATTCCGCCCCGACCCCGGCGCGCCGCGCCGGCGCGGGCCGTGGTCTGCCTGAGGTCGGGCGCCCCTCCTCCTCCTCCCGCCGCGAGCCCCCGCGGCCCGGGCCCTTGCGGGTTCCGCCGGAGGCGCGCTATACTCCCACTCACCCCCGGGCCGAGCCCCTGGGGTAACGCCGGGCAGCGGCGGGAGAAGCCGAAACGTGCCTTGGACGGCCTGGGTCCACGAGGCGGGGCGGGACGAGCATGGGGCGGCTCCAGGACAGGGTAGCGCTGATCACGGGCGGGAACACCGGGATCGGCCGGGCGGTCGCGCTCGCATACGCCGGCGAGGGCGCGGACGTCGCCGTGGCGTACATCGCCCGCGAGCCCGAGGCGCGGACGCTGGTCGAGGCCATCGAGCGGGAAGGCCGCCGGGGGCTCGCCCTCCGGGCCGACGTGACGGAGGAGGCGGACGTCCGGGCGCTCGTCCGCGAGGTGCGGGCTCGGCTCGGCCGGATCGACATTCTCGTCAACAACGCCGGGATTCAGAAGCCGCAGCCGATCACCGAGATCACCATCGGGGACTGGGACAGCATGATGGCGGTCCACCTTCGGGGCGCCTTCCTCTGCTGCCGCGAGGTCGTCCCGATCATGCTTAGCCAGGGGGGCGGGCGGATCATCATGGTCACCTCGCAGCTCGCCTACATCGGCCGCCCACGCTACACCGCCTATTCCGCGGCCAAGGGGGGGCTTCTCGCCTTCACGCGCGCGCTGGCCCAGGAGCTGGCCCCCCACGGCGTCCTGGTCAATTCCATCGCCCCCGGCCTCGTCGACACCGGGTTCGATCCCCTGCCGGAGGAGGTCAAGCGCGCGCACGCCGCGTCGCTGCCGCTCGGGCGGCTGGGGACGCCGGAGGACCTGGTTGGAAGCTTCGTGTTCCTGGCCTCGGACGAGGCGCGGTACTTCTGCGGCCAAACCCTCCACCCGAACGGAGGCGAGATCATGCCATGAGACTCCTGGTGGTGAACCCCAACAGCTCGGAGACCGTGACCGGCGCCATCATGGAGTCGGCGCGCGGGACGGCCGCCCCGGGTACCGAGCTGATCCCGGTGACGACGAAAGGCGGCACCCGCAACATCGACTCGGCGTTCGGCGACTACCTCTCGGGCGCGTCGATGATCCGGACCTGCCTCGAGGCGGTCCAGCTCCACCGTCCGGATGCCGTCCTGCTGGCCGGGTTCGGGCGGGTCGGGATCGATGCCCTCAAGGAGGCGCTCGACATCCCCGTGGTCTCCATCGCGGAGGCCTCGATGGCGGTGGCCTGCCTGCTCGGGCACCGTTTCACCACGCTCACGATGCTCGAGCAGTTCATCCCCTACCAGCAGGATCTGGTCCGCCTCTTCGGCTTCGAGGCCCGGTGCGCCTCCGTCCGGGCGATCAATGTCAACGTCGAGGAGTGCGTGACCAACCGCGAGGAGACCCTGCGGCAGCTCCGGGCGCGGATCCAGGAGGTGGTCCGGGAGGATCGCGCCGAGGTCGTCATCCTCGCTTGCGCGGGTCTCTGCGGCTACGACGCCGAGCTGTCGCGCCTCGCGGGCGTGCCGGTGCTCGATCCGGTGGCGGTCGGCGTCAAGGTCGCCGAAGTCCTGGTGGCGCTCGGCCTCCGGCAGTCGAAGGTGCGGAAGTTCGCGCATCCGCCGCAGGCCCTCGACGCTTACCTTTAAACGCTGGCGGCGGGATCGGGCGATCGGCGCCTTTAGCCTGGAGGAGTTCTACGACTCCCACACGGCGCACCCGGCCTCCTCGCCTCGCTGACCGGGTTCAGCGCCCGATAGGCGCGGCGGCTCACGAGGGCCCGCCGGAGCCGAGCGCGCAGGGGGCGCGATGAAGGCGGACCTCCTCCTGCGCGGCTGCCGGCTCCCCGACCGGGACGGGCCGGTCGACATCGCCGTCGCGGATGGGCGCATCGCCGCGATCGGGGTCGCTCCCGCCGCCGTCCGGGAAACCCGGGACGTCGGGGGCCGGCTCCTTACGCCGGGGCTCGTCGAGGCCCACCTCCACGTCGACAAGGCCCTGCTACACGACCGCGTCCGCGCCACGGCGGGGACGCTCGAGGAGGCTATCCGGCTGACCGGTGCCGCCAAGCGCGCCTTCACCGTAGCCGACATCCGAGCCCGCGCCCGGCGGGCCCTCGATCTGGCGGTCGCCGCGGGAACCACGGCCATACGGGCGCACGTGGAGGTCGATCCGATCGTGGTGCTCGCCGGGATCGAGGCCGTACTCCCCCTCAAGCGCGAGTACGCCCCCGCGCTCGACCTCCAGGTCTGCGCGTTCGCCCAGGAGGGGATCCTCCAGGCCCCCGGCACGGAGGCGCTGCTCAGCCAGGCCCTAGAGCGAGGCGCCGACCTGGTGGGCGGCTGCCCGTACAACGACACCGACGGCCCTGCACACATCGAGATCGTCTTCGCGCTGGCCCGGCGCTTTGGCGTGGACGTGGACTTCCATGTGGACTTCGCCGACGAGCCCGAGCACCTCCACATCCGGCGGATCGCCGCCGAGACGAAGCGCTGGGGGTGGCAGGGGCGGGTCGCCGTCGGTCACCTCACCGAAGCGGCGGCCCTCGAGCCCCGGGAGCAAGAGACCCTCGCCGCGGAGATCGCGGCCGCCGGCATCGGGGTCATCTGCCTGCCCGCGACGGACCTCTACCTCATGGGCCGGCGGGACGAGCGGAATGTTCGGCGCGGGCTCACGCCCATCCGGCGGCTACTCGCCGCGGGCGTGCCGGTCGCCCTGGCCTCGAACAATCTCCGGAACCCCTTCACGCCGGTCGGGACGGCAGATCTCGCCCACATGGCGTTTCTGGCGGCCGTGGCGGCCCACATGGGGACCCCCGAGCTGATGCGGGAGCTGCTCGCCGCGATCACTACCTACCCGGCGCGCATCCTCCGTCTCCCGGACTACGGCCTCGAGCCGGGGTGCCGCGCTGACCTGGTGGTCTGGGAGTGCGAGCGGCCCGAGGACCTCGTCGCGGCCCTGCCCCCGCGGCGGCTCGTCCTCAGGGCCGGCCGGATCACGGTCGAACACGAGCACCGCGTGCGCCACCGGTGGCGCGACGCGGCCCCGGGCCGTTGAGGGGCCGGGTCGATGCCTTGTGCGCCTCGCTCGGGGCGTGCTACACTCCGGTCACCCGGGACCTGCCCCCGGGAGAAGGCGCCCGGGGGCTCGGGTGCGTCAGGCGAGGCCGGTGAAAGAGGTGCTTTGGACTTCCTAGGTTCTTCGGCAACATATAATAACGCCGCGGGCATGGGGTCCGCGGGCTGATCCCCAGGGAGAATCGTGATCGGGAAGGACGAGATCCTCGGCAACTTCGAGGCGATCCTCGAGGAGCTGCTCAAAGAGACGAACGCAAGCCGCACCACGCTGCGAATTGATCTGCCGCAGTTCGGCCTCGACGTGAATGCGCCGGCGGCCGAGGCGCTCGCTCCCGGCGTGCACTCGATCAAGAACAAGACCTCCCTCGACCAGCGCAAGGCGGTCGCCGTCCGCTGGCTCGACAAGAACCGCCGGGTATTCATCGAGAATGACTGCCTCAACACGACGCCCGACGTGGCGCCCGAGAAAGAGGTGACCGACGTCTACGGCATCCGATCGGAGATGGTGGCGCCGATCGTGCGCCGGGACTACCTGTTAGGGTGGATCTCCGTTCACGACGTCCGGGGGCCGAGGAACTGGACTGCCTCCGAGGTCGCGGCCATCGAGACAGCTTGCGCCGCGGTCCAGCGGGAACTCGACGGCATCGGCGAGCCGTAAGACGCGGCTGCTCGCGGTCACGCCGTCCGGCGCCGGCGCGTTGCCGGGGGAGGTCCGGCATTGCATCGTCTGAATGCTGATCTGATCGTGGCGGTAGTGGCAGCGGCGCTCGGGCTGGCCACGCTTCTGCTCGTTCCGCACCAGATCGCAGGCGGGGGCCTCGCGGCCATCGCCGACATGCAGTCGCCGGCGTTCTTCCCCGTCTTGGCGGGCGCCCTGATGGTGGGCTGTGCCGCCGCGCTCGGAGTGAAGGCCGCGCTCGCCGGGGGCGAGCGTAAGCGACCCCAGCGCGACCTGTCGCGGCTTACCTTCGTGCTCGCCGTCGGCGGCATCTTCGTGCTCTTCGCCGCAGGCTCTCAGCTCATCGGCATGATTCCGTCGGCGGTCGCCGTCATCATCGTCATGGGCTGGCTGTGGGGATTCCGTGATCTCAGGAGGCTCGTTCCGGTCGGCCTGCTCGTCCCTATCGCGATCTATCTGCTGTTCGAGAAGATGCTCCTCATCATCCTTCCGCGCGGCATGGTGTTCCCCTGGTGATCGAGAGGCTTCTCGAAGGCTTCATCCACATTGTCAGCGTCTGGAGCATACTTTCCGCGCTGCTCGGGGTTGTATCGGGAATCGTGGTCGGGGCCCTTCCCGGCCTCACGGCGACCATGGCGGTTGCCATCCTGTCGCCCTTCACCTTCTTGATGGACGCCTCGATCGGCATCCCTTTCCTCTTGGGCGTCTACAAAGGGGCCATCTATGGGGGCTCCATCCCGGCCGTCCTCATCAACACCCCCGGTACCGCCGCGGCGGCGGCAACCTGTCTCGACGGCAACGCGCTGGCCCGCAAGGGCGAAGCCCGCCGCGGCCTGGAGCTGAGCCTGTTCGCCTCGGTGACCGCCGACCTCCTGTCCACTTTCGTCCTCATCTTCGTCGCGGCACCGCTTGCCGCCGTGGCGCTCAAGTTCGGCCCGCCCGAGATCACCATGCTGTTCGCCCTCTCGATGACCATGGTGGCCGCGGTGAGCGGCGACAGCCTTCTCAAGGGCCTCATCAGCGCCGCGCTCGGCATCCTGCTCGCCTGCGTCGGACTCGATCCCATGTCGGGTTACGAGCGCTTCACGTTCGGACTACCCGACCTGACGGGGGGCGTCTCCCTAGTCCCCCTGCTCATCGGCATGTTCGCGCTGAGCGAGATCCTGATCCAGGCGGAGTCGCGCATGCCGCACCTGGTGGCGCGGGAGAGGTGGTCGCCGAAGGGGGTGAGCTTCGGCGATCTGCGCCGGGTGGCGAGGGCGATCCTCCGCTCTACGGGGATCGGCGCCTTCATCGGAGTGCTTCCGGGCATCGGCGCCGAGGTCTCGTGCTGGATCGCCTACGGCATCGCGAAGCAGCGATCCAAGCGCCCCGACGAGTTCGGCAAGGGCTCGCTCGAGGGCCTGGCCGCCGCCGAGGCGGGCAACAACGCCGTCTGCCCGGCCGCCCTCATCCCCATGCTGGTATTCGGCATTCCTGGCGACACCGTTACCGCGGTCCTGCTCGGCGCCTTCATGGCCCAGGGGCTGCTCCCGGGACCGTTGCTGTTTGAGAAACACGGCCAGATCATCTACGGCTTCTTCGCCATGCTGCTCGTCACCAACGTGATGCTCCTGACCTTGGGGTATTTCACCATCCGCTATTTCGCGCCCGTTGTTCTCGCGCCCCAGGGGCTCTTGATGCCCTCGGTGCTGGCGATCTGCTTCGCCGGGTCGTTCGCCGTGAACTCCAGCTACTTCGACGTCCTCATCACCGTCGCGGGGGGGTTCGCGGGCTATCTCATGCGCAAGGCGAACGTCCCCATTCCGCCTCTCGTGATCGCGCTGCTGCTGGCGCCCGGCTTCGAAAACGGGCTCCGCCAATCCCTCGTTCTCTCCAATGCCGATCCGACGATATTCTTGACCCGTCCGATCTCGGCGGCGATCGCCGTCTTCCTGATCGTCGCCATGGTGATCTTTGTTCGGATGGGAGCCCGCCTTCGCGCCACGAAGGCGGCAACTCCGGGGGAGTCAAACCAGCCGTCCAGTTACTGAGGACATTGTCCTCCTGGGGTAGAATATCGACTGGACCTCCCTGGGGCGGACCGAAAGGAGGTGGCTGACTGACTCGATCCTCATCCCTGAGCTGACGACCGGTTCGCCAGCTCGCGCAATTCACCACCCCCAGCGGACATTTTGCTGGTAACTGAACGCCAGGTGGAGGCAAACCATGACCAGAGGACGAACTCTTGCGTGGCTGCTGGCGGCGGCGATGGCGGGCATGGCCTTTGCCGGGGCGGCACTGGCCCAATTCCCCGAGAAGCCCCTTCAGTTGGTGACGCCCTATCCGCCGGGCGGATCCCACTCGTTGCACGCCGGCATCATCACGACGGCGGCCGAGCCCCACTTCGGGCAGCCGATGATCTCCGTGATCCGGGCGGGGGGCGGGGGGGTTGTCGGCGCCAATCACGTGCTGCAGGCGGCGGCCGACGGCTACACCTTGCTGTTCGGCGATCCCAATCTGAACTCGCTCCGCCCGCAGGTGGAGAAGCTCGCCTTCACCATCGACGACTTCATTCCCGTCGCCCGTATCAACTACAGCCCCTGGGTGTTCGTCGCCAAGTCCGACGCGCCATTCAAGCCGACGCCCCAGGGCATGGCCGAATGGGCGAAGGCCAATCCCGACAAGTTCGTCTACAGCTCCGACAACGTCAACGGGCCCACCCACATCGTCTTCCTGCTGCTCGAGCACAAGACGGGTGCGAAGATGAAGCCCGTGCACTTCGGCGGTGGCGGGCCCGCGATCGCCAACCTGCTCGGCGGCCATACCATGGCTTATGCGGGCGATCCCAGCGTGGTGGGGGAGCACATCGAGGCCGGCAAGCTCAAGGGCATCTGCGTGACCGACGAGCAGCGGTGGGGTTCGCTGAAGGACGTTCCCACCTGCCGGGAGGCCGGCGTTGACATCGTCTTCCACTTCTGGCGCGGCGTGCTCGTGCACAAGAACACGCCCCCAGACCGGGTGAAGAAGCTGTCCGAGGGCTTCGGCAAGCTGGTCAAGGACGAGGGCTTCCTCAGGTTGATCCGCGCCATCAAGTCGAGCGTCGGCTATCTGGGTCACGACGACTTCGCCAAGTACCTAAAGGGCGAGCAGAAAATGCTCAAGGATCTCTACGCGACCTTGCAGAAGTAAGAGGCCGAATCCCGCGGGCGGGGAGACGTCGTCGCAGGCAGAAGGGCGGTGCCCCGTCCGCTTTGCCGGCGTTGTGCGGAAAACGGACATGGCCAAGACGACCCTCAAGGGATGCCTCGCCCTCCTGGGACCCGAGGCCAGGGTGTCGGAGGGCCGCGTCGACATCGTGATTGACGGCGCGCGAATCGCCGACATCCGGCCCGCAGGCGTCAAGGAGGCGGACGGCACGGCCGTCGATGCGAGCCGGCACCTCGTCACCGCGGGACTCATCAACGGGCATTTCCATTCGCACGAGCACTTTCACAAGGGACGCTACGACAACCTGCCGCTGGAGCTGTGGATGAACTACGTGCGCCCGCCACGGCCGATCCCGTTCACGCCCCGGCAGGTCTATCTCCGCACCATGATCGGCGCCATCGAGGCGCTTCGATCCGGCACCACCACCATCTGCGACGACATGAACGTGGCTCCGGTGCTGGATCGCGGGCACGTGGAGGCAGCGCTCCAGGCGTACGAGGACATCGGCATCCGCGCCTACCTCGGCATCACGCTCTTCGACAAGCCCTTCTTCCAGAGCATGCCCTATGTGGAGGAGGAGTTCCCGCCAGCGTTGCTCGCGGAGCTCGCGGGCGGCCCCGCGACGCCGCCGGACGAGATCCTCGCCTTCGCGCGCGAACTGGCGAAGACGCGGCCCCCCGGCGCGCGCCGCGTCGGTTACATCGCGGCGCCGTCGGCGCCGCAGCGGTGCACCCGGGAGTTCCTGCTCGCGGTGCGCGCGCTGGCCGACGAGTTCGACCTGCCGGTGATGATGCACGTGCAGGAGACGCGGCTGCAGGTGGTGACCGGCCAGGTCATGTTCGGCTCGACCATGGTCGAGTACCTGGACCGGCTCGGCCTCCTCAAGCCCAGGACCGCCCTCATCCACGCCGTCTGGCTCAATCCCAGGGAGATCGAGATCCTTGCCCGTACCGGAGCCAGCATCCAGCACAACCCGACCTCAAACCTCAAGGTAGGCTCGGGCATCGCCCCCATCCGTGCGCTGCTGGACGCCGGCGTGAACGTGAGCCTCGGTACCGACGGCTGCGGCTCGGTCGAGACCGCCGACATGCAGAAGGCGGTGATGGCCGCGGCGCTCCTGCACAAGATCCGCGGCGACGACCACACGCGCTGGATCGGGGCCGAGGAGGCTTGGCGGGCCGGCACCATGGGCGGCGCCCGCGCGCTCGGCCGCGAGCGGGAACTGGGCGCGGTCGAGGTGGGTCGGATCGCCGACCTGGCGGCCTACCGGCTCGACAGCATCCCCTTCGTGCCCCTGAACGACCCGTTGCGCCAACTCGTCTATGCGGAGACCGGCGCCGACCTTGACATGGTGTTCGTAAACGGCGAGGCCGTGCTGATGGGGGGAAAGCTCGTCCGCGTCGATGAGGCGGCCCTGCTCGACGAGATCAGGCAAGAGCATGAGAAGCTGAAACCGATGATCGACGAATCGGAGAAGAGTGTCGAGCCGATCCTTGCCGTCTACCGCCGCATCTACGAGCGCTGCCGCAAGCAGCCCATCGCCGAGGACACCTACCCTGCGCGCCTCCCGCGTTGATGCCGCGGGCCGCGTGGACATCCGTCCGTGTCGGGTGGTATAATCCCGTCGGACGAAAGGCGGAGAACCTCGATCTCGAAGGAGCGACCGTCATGACCCGAGTCGTGCGCATGGCGGACCTAAACTGGGTCGAATACCAAGAGCGCATCGCCGAGGAATCGCCCGTTCTGTTCCTGCCCGTCGGCGCCATCGAGCAGCACGTGCACCATCTGCCGATGGACTGCGACGTGGTGATTCCGGACGCCCTGTCGGCGCGGGTGGCGAAGCGGGTGGGCGGCCTGGTGGCGCCGCCCATCGTCTACGGCTACAAATCCCAGCCGCGGATCGGCGGCGGCAACCACTTCCCTGACACGACCAGCCTCGACGGCGAGACCGTGATCCACGTGGCGCGCGACCTCATCCGCGAGTTCGCCCGCCACGGGGTGCGCAAGCTCGTCATGATGGACGCCCACTACGAGAACACGATGTTCCTCATCGAGGGGATCGACCTCGCGCTGCGCGATCTGCTGGCGCAGGGGATCTCCGACATGAAGATTCTTCGCATCGCCTACTTCGAGTTCACCTCGCAAGCGACGATCAAGAAGGTGTGGCCGGAGGGGTTCAGCGGCTGGGCGCTAGAGCACGCAGGCATCATGGAGACCTCGGCCATGCTTTTCCTCGACCCCAAACGCGTGCACATGGAGCGGCTCGCCGAGCACCCACCGGCGAGCTTCCCGCCCTACGACGTCTATCCGGTCACCAAGGATAACGTGCCTGGGGTGCCGTCCTCGGGCGCGCTGATGTCGGCCAGGGCGGCGACCCGGGAGAAGGGGGAGTTGCTGGTCGAGGAATGGGTCCGCGGCATCGCCGACGCCGTCACGGGCGAGTTCAAGACCGGCGCCCGGCGCCCGGTCACCGCCCGCCGCGCCGCCTCGTGAGACGGGACCGAGGCCGATGCCAGACCGCAAGACCGGCGACCTCCGCGGCACCCGCAACCTGAAGCGGCTTGCCCGCGTCTCCCAGGAGAAGCAGGATGAGGAGGTCCGCCGTACCCTCAGGCTGGGGCTCGAGGCGGCGCCTTCGATCCACGACCGCACCATCTCACTGTTCAGCCGGGGTCACCAGCCGGCCTTCGCCGGCATCAACACCTTCATGAAGGCGCCGTACTGCGAAGACGTGCGCAAGGTGGGCCAGTACGAGGCCGCCTTCGTCGGCGTGCCCTTCGACACCGGCACGACCTACCGGCCGGGAACCCGCTTCGGTCCTCAGGCCGTGCGCCGGGTTTCGGCCCTCTACGACGGCTATTCGGTCGACGGCGCCGTCGACCTGTTCGAGGAGCTCAAGCTTTGCGACGTGGGCGACGTGTTCGTGATTCCCGGGAACATCGAAAAGACGTTCGACCAGGTGACGAAGGCGGTCTCCCACATCTATACGTCGGGCGCCTTCCCGATCATCTGCGGGGGCGATCATAGTCTCGGGTTCCCGAACGTGCGGGGCATCGCGCCCCACATCGACGGCTACGTCGGCATCATCCATATCGACCGGCATCTCGACATTCAGGAAAAGGACATGGACGAGCGGATGCACACGACCCCCTGGTACTGGACGACGCACGAGCCGACCACCACGACGCACCGCGACCACAGCCACATGCACGACGTCGGCCTGCCCAACTGCCGGCCGCGCAACCTCGTGCAGATGGGGATCGGCGGCTGGTACGGCTCGAGGCCCGGCGCCAAGGTCGCGCTCCGCCGCAGCACCAGCGTGATGACGATGACCGACATCCAGGAGCTGGGCCCGGCCAAGGCGGCCGAGATGGCCCTCGACATCGCCTGGAAGGGCTGCAAGGCGGTCTACCTCTCCTTCGACATCGACTCCATCGATCCCGGCTTCGCCCCCGGCACCGGCACGCCGGAGCCGGGTGGCCTCTTGCCGAGGGAAGCGCTCGAGATCGTGCGGCTCATCGCGCGCGAGGGGCTCTGCGGGATGGAAGTGGTGGAGGTGTCACCGCCCTATGACGTCAACGATAACACGGCCCAGCTCGCGTGCCGGGTGATGCTCGATGTGCTCGGCACCATGGTGGTGGAAGGCAGGCTCGGCGCCCGGGCGAAGAGGAAGCGGTGAGGGGCTGTGCCGGGGGAAACGTATTCGTGGCGACCGAGTGCTGGAGGGAGGTCGGGAACGCCTCCTCCACGGAAGGGTCCGCCGCGCAGCGTGCGGAGTGAGGGGCCGGCAGATCCCTAGCCTTCACCCTCGAGGGGCTCGCCGTCGAGGAGCCGGGTGAGAGGCTCCCGGAAGGGGAAGAGCCCGAAGGCCCCTCCGGTGTGGAGGAACAGGATCCGGCGGCCGAAGCGCCGCGGGTCCTGCCGGAGCTGGTCGGCGAGGCCGAGGAAGGCCTTGGCCGTGTAGACGGGATCGAGGAGGAGCCCGGATTCCCGGGCGACCTCCCCGATGATCGCCAGCTCCTCGGGTCGCGCCCGCGCCCGGCCGAACCCCTGATAGCCGTCGAGGAGGCGGATGGTGGCCCGGTCGAGGGTGACGTCGAGCCCGAACCGCGCCGCCGCCTTGTCGATCGTCGCCCCGACCGTCTCCCGGATCCGCTCGGCCTCGAAGGCGACCGGCACCCCCCAGACCTCGGCGGGGAGGCCGTAGAGCGCCTTGCCGAGCGCGAGCCCCGCCAGGCTCCCCCCGCTCCAGGCCGCGATCACCACGGCGTCGAACGCCGGCGCCCCTTCCCGGATCTGGGTCTGGATCTCCTCGACCGCGGCCGCGTACCCGAGGGCCCCCAACTCGTTGGAGCCGCTCTCGGGGATGACGTAGGGCCGGCCGCCGGCCCGCTGGACGCGGTCCGTCAGGCGGGCGAAGAGCTCGTCCGGCCGGTCGGCCTCCTCGGACGGGACGTAGACCGCCTCGGCGCCGAGCAGCCGGTCGAGGAGCAGGTTGCCGTCGTAGGTCCCGGGCGGCTCGCCGCGGAGGGCGAGAAGGCAGCGGAGCCCGAGGCGCGCCGCCACCGCGGCGGTGGCGCGGGCGCAGTTCGACTGGAGGCTCCCCACCGTGACCAGCGTGTCGGCGCCCTGGTCCAGGGCCTCCCGGACCAGGAACTCGAGCTTCCGCACCTTGTTGCCGCTCTCCGCAAACCCGGTGAGGTCGTCCCGTTTGACCCAGAGCTCGACGCCGAGCCGGGCGGAAAGGCGCGGGAGCGGCTCGATCGGGGTCGGGGTGCGCGCGAGACGGATCCGCTCGGGGAGATGCGGGGTCACGGGCAGGAACCTCGGAGGGGAGCAAAGCCCCCCTCCCGACGGCCCTCCGGGCACCCGAGCGAAGGGCGACCGGCCCTTTGGGGAGGCGTCGGCCCCGAGCGGAACGTTAAGCGGAGCGGCGCGGGTCCCCGTCGTGAGCGAGCCGGGTGGGGAAGCCGACAGGCGAGCGGAAGACAAACAGGAGGGGCCCCGGCCGGCGAGCCACTGACGGGTGCGCCGCGGAGCGTGTGGAGCGAGGGGCCGAGGCCTCCCCGGGGGGCCCTCTGGCGAACGCATTGGGCCTGGCGGGGGGCAGAACCCCCAGAGACCTTACGCGGACACATTTCTACGCCTGGCAGGTGGGGCACCAGTTCGTGGTCCGCTCCCGGAACCACTCATGGGCGACCCGACCCCCGCAGCGGGGGCAGGGCTTGCCGGTGCGGTGGTGGACGGCGAAGTAGCTGCGGAACTCGCCCCGGATCTCCCCGGCCACCTGCTCGCGGGTGTGGGCGATCGCCCGCTCCATCAGGGCCAGGATCGCCCGATGGAGCGCTTCGAGCTCCTCGACGGAGAGGAGCGAGGCGGTGCGGCGGGGGCGGAGCCGGCATTCCCAGAGGATCTCGTCCACGTAGGCGTTCCCGAGCCCGGCGATCAGCTTCTGGTCCATGAGGAGCGCCTTGACCGGGAGGACCTTGTGGCGCCTGGCCAGGGCCCCGAGGGCCTCGGGGGTGAACGCCGGGTCCAGCGGATCGATCCCCAGCCGCTCCCGCTGGTTGAGGCCGAGCTTCATCTTGGGGTTGCCCGGGCGGAGGACGTTGTAGTTGGGGTCGGAGAAAGTCAGCCGCGCGCCGCCCGACAGCTCGAGGGTCAGGACCGGCTCCGGGGGCTTCGCGGTCTCGCCCGCCGCGCCCTCGGACCAGAACATCTCGCCCCCGATCATCAGGTGGACGTCGAGCCGCTCCCCGGAGTCGAGGGCCAGGCCGAGCGTCTTGCCCCGTCGGGCGACCCCCGTGACGCTCCGGCCGACCACCCGCTCCCGGAACGCCTCGGGGGTGGCGGGGCGGAGGACGCCCGGGTGGACGACCTCAACGCCCGCGATCGTCCGGCCCTCGAGCCGCGGCCTCAGGTTCTCGGCGTAGACCTCGAGCTCCGGCAGCTCAGGCATGGGCGGCTCCCCGGGCCAGGTAGGCCCGGAGTGCGGCGGCCTCGCGCTCGCCGAAGGCGACCGCGACGCGGAGCTGCTCGAGGTACTGCTCGAGCGTCTTCCCCCCCAGGGTGATCCCGCGCGAGCCGAAGAACGCCCGGACGTCGGCCTCGAGCTCCGCGGTCGCGAGGCCCGTGATCCCCTCGCACATCCGCCGGAGGCCGCTCTTCGGGGGGAAGCGCAGCGCCAGCGTCTCCCAGCGCTCCTTGACGAAGCTCCAGGCCAGCTCCCGGGCGTAGACGCTCGTGAGCAGGGCCCGGATCAGGAACGGGGCGTCCTGGACGCGGACCTCCTCGCCGACCGTCCGCTCCAGCGTCCGCTGGAGGAGCGCCGGCTGGCGGAAGCCGGCCAGGGCGTAGAGGTAGCGCTGCTCCTCCTGGG
>Ga0137796_10000195_pt2 | contig 16066 bp, 10 predicted proteins | sample OV2TP3_FD_97704 | JGI IMG/M metagenome (GOLD analysis project Ga0137796, IMG submission 97704)
AGCGGCCTGCCTGATCGCGGGGGCCGTGCTGCCGCTGGCCTTTGCGCCGTTTGATATCGCCCTGCTCGGCGTCCTGGCGCCGGCTGTCCTGTTTTATTTCCTGGCCGATGCAAAACCGGGGGACGCCTTCCTCTACGGTTACGCCTTCGGACTCGGCATGTTTGGTACCGGCGTTAACTGGCTGCATATCAGCATAAATCTTTTCGGAGGCATCAGTCTCTCCGGCGCCTACCTGCTCACCTATCTCCTCGTAGCCTACCTTGCCCTCTACCCCGCGCTTGCCGGATACCTCTGCCGCAAATACTGGCGGGGCAGTGCCGCCGTCCTGCTGGTGGTTGCATTGCCCGCGATGTGGACGCTCGCCGAATGGTGCCGATCGTGGTTCTTGACGGGTTTCCCCTGGCTCAACCTCGGTTACAGCCAGACGGACACGCCCTTGTCCGGCGTCTCTCCCCTGGCGGGCGTCTACGGTGCAAGCTGGCTTGCGTGTTTATCTGCAGCGCTGCTCGTCTGCCTCCTGCGCCGCGACGTCAGCAGGAAATTCGCCGTCGTGCTTGCGCTGGTCCTGGTCTGGGCGGGAGGCGGCATTCTGAAGGCCGTACCCTGGACGGCGCACGCGTCCAGAAGCCTTTCCGTCGCCCTGATCCAGGGCGCAATACCGCAACAAATCAAATGGGATCCTGAACAGCAGCAGAATACACTCGAATTGTACCTTGCCCTGTCGGAGCCTCACTGGGGCAAAGACCTGATCATCTGGCCTGAAACAGCCATCCCGATGTTATATCACGATGCGGAACCTTTTATCGGCATGCTGGATATGCTGGGCAAACAGCATGGCACGGCACTGCTTACCGGCGTCCCCATCAAGGACAGGGAGCGCATCAGGTACTACAACAGCCTGATCATGGTTGGAGATGGATCCGGCGTATATAACAAACGCCATCTCGTGCCTTTTGGTGAATACCTGCCGCTCGACAAATGGCTGAGGCCGCTCCTCGATTACCTCAGGATACCCATGTCCCGGTTCAGCGCCGGCGCGGCCACACAGCCCCTCCTCAGGCCGGGGGGCGTGGCCGCGGGTGTTTCGATTTGCTACGAAGACGTGTTCGGCGAAGAAATCATTACCGCCCTGCCGGAAGCGGGGATGCTGATCAACATCAGCAATGACGCCTGGTTCGGGGACTCCATCGCCCCCCACCAGCACCTGCAGATGGCGCGCATGAGGGCGCTGGAAACGGGACGGTACCTGTTGCGGGGCACCAATACCGGCATTACCGCCATAATAGACGAGAAAGGCGGCGTCATCGGGCGTTCACCCCAGTTCGCACCCTACGCCCTGGCCGGCGACGCCAGGGTATACACGGGCACGACGCCTTACGTCCGGTTCGGGAATTATCCCGCCGTACTGCTCGCTTCAGCGCTGCTTTTGTTCTGTTTGCCGGTGATCAGAAGATCAGACCGGGCCCGGCCGGCGGATTGAATGTCCGGAAAACGGGCATACGCACCGTGCATGAAACCGGCGTAGCGTGAGGGCCGTTCGGGCGCCCGCGAATTCAACGTGAGATTTGGAAAGAATCAAGGGGCGTTGTCAGGGAAGCCGTATAACGGCAAATTTCAGGCGACACTTCTTGCGTCTTTTGCTTCCGTCAGCCTGCGCTTCAGCTCCGGGGCCTTTTCCGCAAGGCGCATGACCTCGCGCCGGGTCAGCCGCAGCAGCGTTGACGCCTCCCTGGCCTTTACCGTGGCCGTCCGGACCTGGTCGCCCAAAAGCGCCATCTCCCCGAAAAAATCACCGTCCCTGAGCTCCGCGACAATTGCATTCCCTTTATGCACGGTGACTGTTCCATGGGTGATAATATACAGCGCGTCTCCTTTTTCTCCCTCTCCGATAATGATGTCGTGGGGCAGGAAGGTCACTGCCTGCGCTTGTGACGCGAGCTGCTCCAGCACGTTTTCAGGCAGTCCTTTCAGCAGCGGCACCGTGCCGATCAGGTCGCTGGGCTGAAGTTTTGGCGCCGGATCCGTAATGCCCGGTATATCCGAAAGGGCCTTCTGGATCCGCTGCTCGATGCGGGCATAGGCTTTCGATCCTATTTCACCGTCGTGGTGCAGTTCGCTGACATGACACTTCGCGGCCGTCAGTGCCACCTGCGTATACAGGTTCGTTACAAAACGGGAATAAAAGTCCGGAAAGTCCCGCGCGATTCTTTCAAGCCTGGCTTTCCGCCGCTGCATCCGGTCCCGGTAAACAGCGGCCACCTTTTCGCGCTGATCCGGGTCCTGTTCCTTGTGGGCATCCAGCATCTCCAGGACCGCCGAACAGATGAGCACGCCAGCGATATCCCTGTGCATCCTGTTTGACAGTCGCATGTTCTGGTAACGCGCCATGAGCTGCGCCGCCCAGTTTTTTTCCCGAAGCCGGCGCAGAAGGGCGTTCTCCAGCTTCAGGAAGAGGTTTGGCCTTTCGGTCTTTGCCGGCATATCCTCCTGCGGCTGGCCTGATCCAAGCCGCTCGCGATCACGCTGCAGCGTATTTCTGATGTCGAGATACGTATAATGCTGGATCAGGCCGATCTCGAGCAGATGCTTCAACTGATCGAACTCTGTTCGCAGCGCCATGATCTGCAGATGGCGCGCGTCCTGTTCCTTTACCAGCGTGGAAGTATCCGAAGCAAATATATCGCCGGTCTTTTTGCAGATGAGCTGTTCCGTGCTGCGCGAGATCAGGCCGGTGTTGTAGACCATGCTCAGTACCCGGGACGACTTTCCCCCCGCGTGCAACAGGCCCTGCCTGAGCTCCGCCAGCTCGTCACCGGTCAGCCTGTCTATGCCTAGCAGGTGGATAAGCGGCCTGATGGTCGGGGCGTTGACAACCAGCGAGAAGATGACAACCCCGAGGGTAATATTCAACAGCAGATCCTTGCCCGGCAGGCTGTCCGGTATGGAAAGCACGATGGCGATCGCCAGTCCTCCCTTGAGCCCTCCCCACCACATGATATGGCGTTCACCGACGCTGACCCGGGGCAACGCAAACAGGTGCGTGGTGGCGGGCACAAGGCTGTAAATCGTGGCGGCGCGCGCCAGCAGGACAAGGATGATGGCGATCAGGATGACATCCAGCCTGGCTATCAGGTCGGCGACATTGACCGACAGCCCCACGAGCAGGAAAAGCAGTGAATTGCTGACCAGGGCAACGACTTCCCACGTCTCCCTCACGACGTGCGTTGCCGACTGCGAGATGCGGGTGACCCACAGGACGCCCAGCGTTATGGCGGAGGCCACGACGGCCATGACGCCGGAGACGTGGAAGGTGTGCTCGGCGATGACAAAACTGCTGTAGGCAACCACGATCGACATGATCATGAACGCGCTGAGTCCCGTGAACAGCCGGTGCAGTACTTCGCTGATGGCCAGGCCAATGACCGCGCCGACCAGGACGCCGCCGATAAACACCCTGACAAACTCGAAGACCGCCAATCCCGCATCACTCCAGGCGAACGAACCGGTGATGGCGAGACCCAGGATGATGTTGAAAACCACGATCGCAGTGGCGTCATTCAGCAGCGATTCGCCTTCTACGAGTATGGTGAGCCTCTCCGGCGCCCCGAGCTCCTTGAACAGGGCAATCACAGCCACCGGGTCTGTGGCCGAGATCAGTGCGCCGAACAACAGCGCCAGCAGCACGTTGATGTCCAGCAGCAACCACATGCCGGCGCCGATAATTGCCGTCGAGATCAGCAATGCCGGGACCGCCAGCGTCAGTACGGGCGCGAGATCCTTGACCAGTTGCCTGGCGTTCAGGTTGAAGGCCGATTCGAATATAAGGGCGGGCAGAAAGAGAAAAAGCACCAGTTCCGGTGTCAGGCGGAAATCCAGCAGTACTTCCATGTGCGGCACCGTCCTGGCCAGCCAGCCCAGGATCATGCCCAGTATCACCAGGAATACCGTGTAGGGTACGGGGATGTTGCGGCAGATCCCTGCGGCCAGCATGGCAAGGGTCAACAGACCCATCACGATGAGGACGATTTCTGCTAACGGCATGATACTGCCCCGCCCCGGGAAACCTGACGTCGAAGTTTACAACAGTCCCGCTTTTTATTCTTCAACCGCCATACGGTAATTCGCAAAATTGTGTATCAGCAGGATCAGAAGCAAGCCCGCCATGATCATGCCCAGGGCGAACAACAAGCCCGGCGTTGACAGCCCCGGGATATAGGGGGAACTGGCAATCAGGTGCTGCTCGCTGCCGGCACTGCCATATATGCGCTCCTGGAACGGCCATATGACCCACAACGACGCGACCAGAATGCCGGTGATTACCAGCATGGTGCCCCGGTAATGCTCGTGCAGCAGGTAGGACAGGAACCGGCTGAAAAGCACGAGGCCCGTTGCGGCGCCAAGGGCAAAAGGTACCAGCACCGAAAACTGGAGATAGCCGATGGCATTGAAAACATAAGTATACTTCTTGAGCATCAGCAGGATGAACGAGCCCGATATGCCTGGCAGGATCATGGCGCATATCGCCAGCATCCCGGACAGAAAGATGAACCATCCGGCCTCGGGCGTTTCCACCGGCACCATGTTGAACACGACGAACCCCGCCGCCACGCCTGCCGAAAGGACAAGGTAATTTATTGGACCGCCCTGCCTCAATTCTTCCAGCAGGATTAGAATCGACCCGAAGATCAGCCCGAAAAACAGGCCGTAGATCGGTTCCGGATGTGCCTGCAGAAGCACAGGCAGGGATACGACGCGCGTAAAAAAGAACAGGGAGAAGGCGATACCGGTGCACAGCGGGATGAGAAACCCGAAATGCGGCCGTGTCAGAATTATTCTTGCATCGAGGCGGGACAGTCCCTTAAGCCAGGCAAGATCGAACGATTTAATGGCGTCGATCAGTTTCTGGTAGATGCCGAGGATAAGGGCCATGGTGCCGCCACTGACACCGGGGATGACGTCCGCGGCACCCATGCACACCCCCTTTAACAGCAAGGTCAGGCGTGGATCACGCTGCGCATCCTGCCCGGAAGATCCCTCAGGCACCTGCTTTTCCATTCACCATTCACCATTCACTTTTCACTTTTTCCATTTTCACTTTTCACTGTTTTTATGATATTGCCTGCTTAACTCATGCACGGCATCGACCAGCACGCCGACGTGCTCCGGGTCAACCTCCGGCAGTATGCCGTGCCCCAGATTAAATACGTGACCACTGCCGGTTCCGTAGCTTTCCAGGATCCTCGCTGCCTGTGTGCGTATGACGGCCGGCGGCGCCAGAAGCACCGCCGGGTCGAGATTGCCTTGCAACGCCACCCGATCGCCGACCTGCCGCCGGACGGCACCAATGTCCTGAGTCCAGTCCAGACCGAGGGCATCGCATCCCGTATCGGACAACTCGCTCACCCACAACACGGCGCCCTTGCTGAACAGGATCACGGGGATCTTCCGTCCGCCGGTATTTGCGGTGATCCGGCCGGTGATTTTACGCATGTAGTCCAGGGAAAATTCCCGGTAAGCCGGCGGTGACAACAGGCCGCCCCAGGTATCGAAGATCATGACCGCCTGGACACCGGCGGCAATCTGCGCCTGCAGATAGAGCGCGACCGACTCCGCAAGTTTGGCCAGCAACCGGTGCAGGCTCTCCGGACGTTCATACAGCAACGTTTTTACACGCGGGAAATGTTTGCTGGATGATCCTTCCACCATGTAAACAGCCAGTGTCCACGGGCTCCCGGCAAAACCGATCAACGGTACCCTGCCGTCAAGCTCGGTTTTCACCAGGCGCACGGCCTCCAGGACATAAGGCAGCTCGGCCTCCGGGTCGGGAATCCCGAGATTGTCAATGTCGCGCGGGCTTCTGACCGGCCGTTCAAATACGGGGCCCTCGTTTTCAATGACGGAAAGCCCCAGGCCCATAGCGTCAGGAATGGTCAGGATATCCGAAAACAGTATGGCTGCGTCCAGCGGGAAGCGGTTGACCGGTTGAAGGGTCACTTCGCAGGCGAGATCGGGCGTTCTGCACAGGGTCATGAAATCGCCGGCGCGCTGCCGTACCTCGCGATACTCGGGCAGATAACGCCCCGCCTGCCGCATGATCCATATCGGGGTGACATCCACGGGTTGCCGCAGCAAGGCCCGGATCAGGCGATCGTTTTTCGGGGGGGTGTGCAAGTTATTAAATGAATTTCCCGGGACGATTAAAGCCGAATCACGCCGGTGCGATTTTCATGACAGGCCACGATTATTTACCTTTTATACCGGGCGCCCGAAGCGCGGAACACGGCCCCGGAGACAGCGCAGCGACGAGATTTCATACCGGCCCACGAGTCGCCAGGAACGGCGTGTGACAAGACATCCGGGAGAAAGACGGTATCAGACCGGCGCGGGCAAATCCGAACTTCCCATCAGGTACACGTCAATTCCCCTTGCCGCCGACCGTCCTTCCGCTATCGCCCAGACGATCAGGGACTGGCCATGCTGCATGTCCCCGGCGGTAAAGACTCCAGGGATGCTGGTCATCCAGTTCCCGTCGCGCCAGACGTTGCCCCTGTCGGTCAGCCTGATCCCGAGCTGCTCCAGCATGCCGTGTTTCTCCGGTCCCAGGAATCCCATGGCGAGCAGGGCCAGCTCGCACGGCAGCGTATGTTCGGATCCCGGCACCTCTTCAAATACCGTTCGCCCGTTGACACGTTTTATTTCAACCCGGACGAGCTCAAGCGCACTGACGCGGCCGCTGTTGTCACCGATAAAACGCCTGGTCGATACGGCGTACACCCGTTCACCCCCTTCCTCGTGGGCCGCCGAGGTGCGGTAGATCAACGGCCACTCGGGCCACGGATTATCCGGTGGGCGTGTCAGCGGTGGCTTGGGCAAGATCTCGAGCTGATGCACTGAGGCGCATCTCTGCCGGTGGACCGTGCCCAGACAGTCTGCCCCGGTATCTCCACCGCCGATAATTACGACGTGCCTGTCTTTCGCGCTGATGAAATCCGCGTCGCTGATCACGTCGCCCTCGCACCGCCTGTTCTGCATCGTCAGGTACTCCATGGCGAAATGTATCCCCTTGAGCTCGCGCCCGGGCACCGGCAGATCGCGCGGGGCACAGGCGCCGCCCGCGAGAAGCAGGGCGTCGAATTCCTTGCGCAGCACCCTGACCGAAACGTTCACCCCGACGTGACAGCTGGTCTTGAAGATGACGCCTTCCTCCATCATCTGGTCGAGGCGGCGATCCAGGTGCCGCTTTTCCATCTTGAATTCGGGGATGCCGTAACGCAGCAGGCCGCCGATGCGATCATCCCGTTCAAACACGGTGACCTCGTGTCCCGCGCGGCAAAGCTGCTGGGCCGCCGCGAGCCCGCCCGGGCCGGAGCCGACAATGGCCACCTTTTTGCCGGTGCGAAAACCGGGCTTCTCGGGTTTAATCCAGCCGTTTTCCCAGGCACGTTCCACAATGGACAACTCGATGGCTTTTATCGTGACGGGATCGTCATTAATGTCCAGCACGCACGACCCTTCGCACGGCGCGGGGCAGAGGGTACCGGTAAATTCCGGAAAATTATTGGTTGCGTGCAGCCGGTGTATGGCCTCGCGCCACTGGTCCCGGTAGACGAGATCATTCCAGTCGGGGATGAGGTTGCCGAGCGGGCATCCCTGGTGGCAGAACGGGATGCCGCAATCCATGCACCGTGAGGCCTGCACCTTCAACGGTTCCACCGGCCAGGGTTCCATTACCTGGCGCCAGTCGCGCACGCGCTCCTCGACGGGGCGATAAGGCTGTTTTTTTCTGCTAACTTCGAGGAAGCCCGTGATCTTACCCATGCGCCGCCTCCATCACCGCCACCTCTTCCGGGATACCGGTCCGGCGCGCCTTTTCCATCGCCTCCAGCACGCGCTTGTAATCCTTCGGCATGACCTTCACGAACCTCGACCGGTACATTGGCCATTTCTCCAGGATCTTCTGCGCCACGGTGCTCTGGGTATAAAGGACGTGCCTGCCGAGCAGATCCTTGATGGTCTCAACGTCCTCGGCGCCCAGCGATTCCAGGTCGACCATGCCCAGGTTGCAGCGGATTTCGAAATCATCCTTCATGTCGAGGACGTAAGCGATGCCGCCCGACATCCCCGCGGCAAAATTCCGGCCGGTCCTGCCGATCACGACCACCCGGCCGCCGGTCATGTATTCACATCCATGATCGCCGACGCCTTCCACAACGGCATTGACGCCGCTGTTCCTGACGGCGAACCGCTCGCCCGCCACGCCGCGGAAATAGGCCTCCCCCTGGGTCGCCCCGTACAGGACGACATTGCCGATCAGGATGTTTTCTTCCGGCACGAAGGTGGAATGCCGCGGCGGGTAGACGATGATCTTGCCGCCCGACAGTCCCTTGCCCAGGTAATCATTGGCATCGCCCTCCAGGGTCAGGGTCACGCCCCTCGGGACAAAGGCCCCGAAGCTCATCCCGGCCGAGCCGTTGAAATGGATCCTGATGGTGTCGTCCGGAAGGCCGGCGCCGCCGTAACGCCGGGTAATCTCATAACCGAGTATGGTACCGACCGTACGGTTGATGTTGCGTATCGGCAGGATGATGTTGACCGGTTTTTTCTTTTCCAGCGCCTCCCTGCAGAGTGGAATGAGGGTGGTCATGTCGAGTGATTTTTCCAGGCCGTGGTTCTGCCCCCGAACGCAGCGCACCGCGACGTCGGGGCCGGCCTGCGGCTGATACAGTATCTGCGAGAAATCGAGCCCCCTCGCCTTCCAGTGATCCACGGCCTTTTTCACGTCCAGCCTGTCCACGCAGCCGATCATTTCGTCCATGGTCCTGAATCCGAGTTGCGACATGTATTCGCGCACTTCTTCGGCGATATAGCGGAAAAAGTTTTCCACGAACTCGGGCTTGCCGGTAAATTTCTTGCGCAGTTCCGGGTTCTGGGTCGCCACACCCACCGGGCAGGTATTCAGATGGCAGACGCGCATCATGATGCATCCCATGACCACCAGCGGCGCGGTGGAAAAACCGTATTCCTCCGCACCCAGCAGGGCGGCAATGACCACGTCGCGGCCGGTCTTGAGCTGGCCATCGGTCTGCACAACGATGCGATCACGGAGCTTGTTCATGACCAGCACCTGCTGCGTCTCGGCGACACCGAGCTCCCAGGGCACTCCCGCGTGTTTCAGCGAGCTGATCGGGGAAGCGCCCGTTCCGCCGTCGTAACCGGAGATCAGGACCACGTCGGAGTGTGCCTTCGCCACGCCGGCGGCGACGGTTCCCACGCCCACCTCCGCCACCAGCTTGACGTTTATCCGCGCCCGGGGATTGGCATTTTTCAGGTCATAAATGAGCTGGGCCAGGTCCTCGATGGAATAGATATCATGGTGCGGTGGCGGCGATATCAGGCCGACGCCCGGCGTTGAATACCGCACCTTTGCAATCCACGGATACACCTTGTGGCCCGGGAGCTGCCCCCCCTCGCCGGGCTTGGCCCCCTGCGCCATCTTGATCTGCAGGTCGTCGGCATTGACCAGGTACTCGCTGGTGACGCCGAAGCGGCCGGAGGCCACCTGCTTTATGGCGCTGCGGCGCGAATCACCGTTCACATCGGGGATGTACCTTTCAGGATCCTCGCCCCCCTCGCCTGTATTCGACCGGGCGCCGATGCGGTTCATGGCGATGGCCAGGGTTTCGTGGGCCTCCTTGCTGATCGAGCCGTAGGACATCGCGCCGGTCGAAAACCGCGCCAGGATCTTCTCTGCAGGCTCCACCTCCTCCAGCGGTACCGGTTCCTTTGCAAGCCTGAACTCGAACAGGCCACGGAGGGTGGCCAGGTGCTCATTCTGATCGTCTACCAGGCGGGTATATTCCTTGAAGATTTTGTACTGGCCGGAGGTGGTGGCGTGCTGCAGTTTGAAAACGGTTTCAGGATTGAACAAATGGTATTCGCCGTCCCGCCGCCACTGGTACTCGCCGCCCCAGTCCAGGTCCGGACGTTTTACCGGACGATCCGGAAAGGCGTTGTGGTGCCGCAGGCTGACCTCCCGCGCAACGACGTCCAGCCCGATGCCGCCGATGCGCGAAGCAGTCCAGGTGAAATACCTGTCCACGAATGGCCTGTCGAGACCGACGGCTTCAAAGATCTGCGCGCCCCGGTAAGACTGCACCGTGGAGATCCCCATCTTGGACATGGTCTTGATCAGGCCCTTGTTGATCGCCTTGATGTAATTCCTTATGGCCTGCGCATGTTCCATGAGCGGCACATGCCCGCGCCCTATCAGTTCACCGAGCGTATCGAACGCCAGGTAGGGATTGATGGCGTTGGCCCCGTAGCCGATGAGCACGGCGAAATGGTGAACTTCCCGCGGCTCGCCTGATTCCAGCACCAGTCCGACCCTGACGCGGGTGCCCTTGCGCACCAGGTGATGGTGGACGCCCGCCGTTGCCAGTGGCGCCGGTATCGGCGCCAGGTGTTCATTGATGCCACGATCGGACAGGATGAGGAAGGTAAAACCTTCTTCGATGGCCGCGTCGGCCTGGGCGCAAACCTCTGCCAGGGCGCGATCCAGGCCGGGGCCGTCCTCTGCCACGGGATACAGGATTGGTATTGTCCTGGCTCTGAATCCAGGCAGATTTACATCGCGGATCCTGGCCAGTTCCCCGTTCGTCAGGATCGGCGACTCGATCCGGATATGCCGGCAGCTCTCCGGCTCCGGCCTGAGGAGATTTCCCTCGGGCCCCATCGTGGTCGCGACCTGGGTAACGAGCTCCTCGCGTATCCCGTCCAGCGGCGGGTTGGTGACCTGGGCGAACAGCTGTTTGAAATAGTCATAAATCAGGCGCGAGCGGTTCGACAGGACGGCGAGCGCGGCATCCGTGCCCATGGAACCCACGGGTTCGGCACCCTCGCTGGCCATCGGTGCCATGATGATTCTCAGGTCCTCGTGGGTGTAGCCGAACGCCTGCTGTTTCTGCAACAGGGTTTCGCGATCGATCTCGAAGACGTGTTTCGGTTCCGGCAGCCTGTCAAGGGGCATGAGATTTTCACGCAGCCATTCCGCATAGTGGTGTTGTGTCGCATACTCCTTTTTGATCTCCGCGTCGTCGATGATGCGTCCCTGCCTGGTGTCGACGAGGAAGATGCGTCCGGGGTGCAGGCGCTCCTTGATCAATACGTTTTCCGGGGGTATGTCCAGTACGCCGACCTCGGAAGCCATCACGACCATGTCATCCCTGGTAACGTAGTAGCGCGATGGTCGCAAACCATTGCGGTCCAGTACCGCGCCGATGACTTCCCCGTCGGTAAAGGCGATGGACGCGGGACCGTCCCATGGTTCCATCAGGCAGGCGTGGTATTCATAAAACGCCCTGCGTTCGGCATCCATCGTCTCATGCCCGCTCCAGGCCTCCGGTATCATCATCAGCATGGCCAGGGGCAATGGCCTGCCCGTCATGTGCAGGAATTCCAGGACGTTGTCGAAAATCGCTGAATCGCTGTCGCCCTCGATGATGATGGGGAAGATTTTCTTCAGGTCGTCGCCGAACAGTTCAGATTCACACAGGGCCTCGCGTGCCTTCATCCAGTTGATATTGCCGCGGAGCGTGTTGATCTCGCCGTTGTGACAGAGATAGCGAAACGGCTGGGCCAGCCGCCACGAGGGAAACGTGTTTGTCGAAAACCGCTGGTGGACCAGCGCCAGCGCCGATTCGACATCCGGATGGGAGATGTCGGGAAACATCGGTTCGATCTGGTTGCCAGTCAGCATCCCCTTGTATATGAACGTCCGGTGTGAAAGGCTCGGAATATAGAACAGGTTCCGTTCAGGCAGATCCGACTTCCAGACGGCGTGTTCGATGCGCTTGCGTATGACATACAGACGGCGCTCAAAGGCGGCGCTGTCGATAATATCTCGGCTGCGGCGGATGAAGATCTGTCTGAAGGAGGGCTCGCCCGATTTTGCCGTGGGCCCGATCAGGGAATCATCGGTAGGGACATCGCGCCAGCCCAGTACCTCCTGTCCTTCTTCGTGCACAATCTCCCCGAACATCGCCTGGCACCGCTGTGCCTGCTCCTGATCCCGCGGCAGAAAAACCAGGCCGGCGCCGTAATAACCGGGGTCGGGCAAATCGATATCCAGTTCCCCGCACACGCGCGAAAGAAACCTGTGGGGCATCTGCATCAGGATGCCCACGCCGTCGCCGGTGTTTTCTTCGCAACCGCAGGCGCCGCGGTGCAGAAGGTTCTTCAGGATGGTCAGGGCATGGGTGATAATCCTGTGGGACTTGCGGCCTTTCATGTCGACCACAAACCCCACGCCGCATGAATCGTGCTCAAACGCCGGATCATAAAGATCAGGCCAGCCAGGGTAATCGCGGAAGTGTTGCGAGTCAGATGTCATGTTTATCCTATCTCTTCAGTCGTGTTCCGGCAGGGCCCGGGCTTCGCGGAGACCCGCCAGCTTTCCACGGCTGTCCGCCTGCCCACCCCGGCGCCGGCCATGCCGGCCAGGCGAAAGGAGCAGAAAATTATAGTGCTGAAGGGTGATCATGTCACGGCGCAACATCGCGGCCAGGGAGCTAACAACATGAATATTACGGGAAAACAACGGAACCGGAAGTACCATGCCGGTTTCCCTTGTGCAGGTCCGGGCGCGGCCCGTTTCAGGGCGCCCCGGCCGGTGCCGGGCGTTTCTCCAGCCGCGCATGTTCCGCATGGGCGAAGCGGTCGGTCATGCCGGCGATGTAATCCGCCACGGTGCGGGCGCGACCGGAAATTCCCGACTTCTCTTCCGCCTCCCTTGCGCGGCGCTGTTCGTCAGGCGGCAACAGCCGGCTGTCCGACATATAGAGATTGAAAAGCGCCCGCACGATGTGGCCGGCCTCCCTGGTCATTTTCAGAACGCGTTCATGCCGGTAGAGGTTCGTTCTCAGAAAACGTTTGAGTTCCAGGTGCATTGCCCGCATCTCTTCGCTCATGGCGATCATCGGCGCGGGCGCAGCGCGGACCGCTTCGATATCGGCGGGGCACTCAGCGTCGATTCGCCGCTGGCTTGCGGTGATGACGTCATTGACCAGGGTATTGATCATGCGCCTGACCAGTTCATGAATCCTTCTTCGCTCGTTCAGTCCCGGCCACCGTTCGTTAACCTTTTCATACTCCCTGCAAAACAACGCGCATTCCCTTAACTGCTCCGTCGTTATCAGGCCCGCCCTCAGTCCGTCGTCCACGTCGTGATTGTTGTAGGCGATCTCGTCTGCAAGATTGGCGATCTGCGCTTCCAGGCCGGGCTGGCCCCCTTCCAGGAAGCGGCGGCCGAGCTCGCCCAGTCCGGCCGCATTGGCCCTGGAACAGTGCTTGAGTATCCCCTCCCTGGTTTCGTACATCAGGTTCAGGCCGGGGAAACCGGGATAGCGTTCCTCCAGCACATCCACGACCCGCAATGACTGGAAATTGTGTTCAAAACCTCCGTACTCGCGCATGCTGTCATTCAGAATTTCCTGGCCGGCGTGGCCGAAAGGGGTATGTCCCAGATCGTGGGCAAGGCATATGGCCTCGGTGAGATCCTCATTGAGCCTGAGCGCCCTGGCGATGGTCCGTCCGATCTGGGCGACCTCGATGGAATGCGTCAGTCGGGTGCGGAACATGTCACCCTCATGATTGACGAAGACCTGCGTCTTGTATTCGAGCCGCCGGAATGCGGCGCAGTGGATTATCCGATCGCGGTCGCGCTGATACTGGCCGCGGAACGATGGATTTTCCTCCCTGTAAACACGCCCCCTTGACCATTCTTCTCTGGCAGCATAACTGGCCAGATTGGACATCAGGCGATCTCCTGTAACGTGGAAAACGCCTTGATCGTTGCCTCCAGTTTTTCGCGATCGTACCGGTCCGTGACGACGGCGTTGCCGATCCCCTCAAGGAGGACGAGAACCATCACGCCGTCCCTCGCCTTTTTGTCGACCGCCATGATCTCCAGCAGGCGTCCAGGCGACAGCGCTCCGGGCAGCCTCGACGGCAAATGCGCCCTGGCCAGCAGCCGGCTGATCCTTTCCACGTCTTCCCTGGATATCCAGCCGAGCCGGCAGGACAGGTCCGCCGCCATCAGGATGCCCACCGCCACCGCCTCCCCGTGCAGCCAGTCCTGGTAGCCCAGACCGGTTTCTATGGCGTGGCCAAACGTGTGGCCGAGATTGAGGATGGCCCGTGGGCCCGATTCCTTTTCATCCATGGCAACGACGTCCGCCTTGTTCCGGCAGGATCGTTCGATGGCATACACCAGGGTTTCATGTTCGCCCTTCAGCACGCCGTCCAGGTTCTGTTCCAGCCAGTCGAAGAACGCGCCGTCACGGATGAGTCCGTACTTGATGACCTCGGCAAGGCCGGCACGGAATTCCCGGGGGTCAAGGGTTGACAGGACCGAGACATCGGCGATGACCGCCAACGGCTGGTGAAAGGCCCCGATCATGTTCTTGCCGAGGGCATGATTCACGGCGGTTTTCCCGCCGACGGCGGAATCCACCTGGGCCAGGACGGTCGTCGGTACCTGGAGATAGCCGATGCCGCGCTGGTAACAGGCGGCCGTAAAACCGGTTACGTCACCCACCACGCCGCCGCCAAGGGCGACAAGCGTACTGCTGCGCCCGTAACGCTTTTCCAGGAGCCTCGTCACGATGGTGTTCACGGTGTCCAGCGTCTTGTATTTCTCGCCGTCCGGCAGGATGCAGGTATCGACGGAAAGGCCGTCAAGGCACGCCATCAGTCTGTCCAGGTACAAGGGCGCCACCGTCTGGTTGGTGACGATCATGACCTGCTTCGCGGGGATGTGGCTCCTGAACAACGCAGAATCGGCAAGCAGATTGTCGCCAATGCAGATCGGATACGACCTTTCACCCAGCTCAACGATTACCTTTCTCATTTCAGGATGTTGTGACTGCATATCTCGTCAACGACGTTCTCTACTGTATGGAAATCCGTATCCACAATCAAATCCGCGATTTCCTCGTACCGGCCCGCACGCGCCTCGAGAATCTCGACTGTTCTTTCCCGGGGATGTTCGGTGTCGAGCAGCGGCCTTTTCCTGTCCCTGCCGGTCCTCTTGAAAAGCTGGTCGGCACTCGCCTTGAGGTAAATCACGAACCCGCGCTCGCCGAGCATTTTCCTGTTTGCCGGATCAAGCACCACACCGCCGCCCGTGGCAAGTACGACGCCCGTGTGCCCCGTTAATTCTTCAAGCATCTGCTTCTCGCGCCTGCGGAACCCTTCTTCTCCCTCTATTTCGAAGATCACGGCGATGCTTACGCCGGTCCGCTTTTCGATCTCGCGGTCGCAATCAAAAAACCTGAGGTGCTTCCGTTTCGCAAGCCGCCGGCCGACGCTTGATTTGCCAGCCCCCATCGGCCCCACAAGAAAGATGTTATTGCGGTTTGTCATTGCCGCGATCACCCGGCTAGATGCGGGGACGGGCTACGCCACCCGTTTGGCGGGAAACCAGGATTCCGGGCCGCCACAAAAAGAAAAGGTGCGGCACAGGCCACACCCTGGAGGGATAACACCAAACGCTTCTGAAACGGCCCGCCGGCCTTATAACTTATATCCTGAGAGATTCTTTCAGGATCTTCGGGGTCACGAAGATCAGCAATTCGTTCTTGTCCCTTTCTTCCGAGGTGCGCTTGAACAGAAAGCCGACATAGGGCAGGTCACCGAAAAACGGTATCCTGTCGGAGACATAGTTCTCGGTTTGCGAATACACGCCGCCGAGGACCACGGTCTCGCCGTTATCGACCAGCACCTGGGTGCTGACGCTGCGCGTGTCGATGGGCGGCACGCCCAGCACGTCGGGAGAACCGCGCCGGTCCTGGTTGACCTGCAGATCCAGCAATATGCGGTCATCCGGCGTGATCTGCGGCGTGACCCGCAGGGCCAGCACCGCCTTCTTGAAGGAAACCGAGGTGGCGCCGCTTGAAGTGGCTTCCTGGTAGGGGATTTCCACGCCGGATTCGATCACCGCCTCGCTCTTGTCGGCGGTGATCACCCGCGGGCTGGCGATGTCCTCGCCACGGCCTTCCGCCAGGGCGGC
>Ga0137796_10001089_pt1 | contig 16046 bp, 13 predicted proteins | sample OV2TP3_FD_97704 | JGI IMG/M metagenome (GOLD analysis project Ga0137796, IMG submission 97704)
CGGAGCATCTCCTCAAAATACGCGAACGTCCAGTCAGGGTGCAGCCCACCGACGATGTGGACTTCGCGCACCCCCTCGCACTTGGCGAGGATGTCCTCCATGGTCATCTCGTAGGCGTTTGGACGTCCGCGCTTCGTGGCGAAATCGCAAAACCGACAGGACAGCACGCAGATGTTCGTCGGATTAATTTGACGGTTGAGGACGAAGTGGGCGCGGTTGCCCCACCGTCGCTGTTTGACCTTGTGGGCGAGCTGTCCCAGCGTCAAGAGATCCTCAGTCTCAAACAACGCGACCGCCTCTGTTCGTGTGAGGCGTTCTCCGTTGGTTATTTTGTGAGCGACGGTTGCCAGCAGCTCGTCTGTGAGCGTCATCACTGTCACGACCAATACTCCTGCCAGCGACGATCCACTAATCGCGTGATGTCCTCGCGCATCACAATCGGTGTGGGATAGCCGGCCTTAAACGTCGCATCAATGCCGAGGACGCCACGATACACCGGCCAACTGCCGTTGAGCTCCGTCTGCGAAAAGAGGACATCGCGTGCCGGATCAAATCGAGTAAAGAGTCCCCACATCCAACTCTCGCGATCGTCGAGATCCACATCCATGCTCACCGCAGCCACGAGTTTCATCGGTTGGAGCCTTGGATGCTTGACGAGCGTTGCAATGACGGCGTGCCCCTCGCGCTCCACCTGGACCAAGAGCAGCACCTGCTCAACGAGCCTCGCCTGACGAATCCGCTGATCCAGAGCGGTGACCTCTGAGGCCGCCATCTCAGGAGGAACCTGGGAGGGTGCGTGGCCATTGCGCGTGGCATCCAAGACCATCTTGCTCCCTACGTTGAGCGTCAAGGAGGTGAAATCTAATGTATCAAACGGAACCCCGGGAAGCAAGAGGAAGTCCTCCGCGGGATCGAAGTGTGCGCGGATGGCACGCAGCACCGCTCGCACATCACGGACGTTGACATCGGCATCAACGATCACTAGACACTTGGTGAGGCTCATTTGGCCGGTACCCAGCAGTCCGAGCGCGGTCTTCATCCCCTCCTTCGCGTAACGTTCCTCAACAGCCACCGCCACCAAACTGTGAAATCCGGCCTCGTAATGCGCCCAGAGATCGCACACTTCCGGATGGATGAGTTTAATGAACGGGAGCATCATCTCTTGCACCGCGTTGCCGAGGAATTTGTCTTCCTGTGGCGGTTTCCCGACGATCGTCGAGAGATAGATCGGTGCCGCGCGCCGGGTGATGGTTTTCAGATGACACACGGGAAACGGCGCTGGATGCGAATAGTGCCCGAAGTGATCGCCGAACGGCCCCTCGTCAGCGCGCTCCGTGGGCGGGACGCTGCCCTCGAGGATGATCTCGGCGTCGGCTGGCACCAAGAGCGGCACCGATGCACCGTGGATGAGTGGCACTGGCTTGCCACGTAAAAAACCAGCGAAGGCAATTTCATCAATGCCTTCGGGAAGCGGTGCCGCCGCAGCCAGTACCAGTGTCGGATCAGCGCCGATGATGATGGCGACGTCCAGCGGCTGTCCTAACTGTTCCGCGCGATGGTAGTGGAACCCCCCACCTTTTTGAATCTGCCAGTGCATGAGGAGACGATCTGGCCCCACCACTTGTAAGCGGTAGATACCGACGTTGCGCTGCTGCGTGGTGGGATCACAGGTGAACACGAGTCCACACGTGATGAACCGCCCCGCGTCCTCCGGCCAACACTGCATGATGGGGTAGCGTCCCAGATTGGGTGACTCGGTGGTGACCCGGTGCGAGCGATGCGAGACACGACGAGGCGCCATGCTGAGGACGCGCTTGGCGGCCGCTCGCGCTTGCCAGAGTTTCTGCAGGCTGGGAGGCGCGGTGGCCTCGATGAGTCGCCGAAACTCCTCCCCCACTTGCTGCGGATGACGCCCGAGCGCCAGCTCGATGCGCCGTTCACTCGCCAGGACATTGATGGCGAGCGGGATCGTTGATCCTTTCACGCGCTCAAAGAGCACTGCGGGTTCCCCGTTGCGCACCAGGCGACTGGCGATCTCGGTAATTTCGAACACCGAATCCACTTCCACCTGCACGCGGCGCAATTCGCCGCGACGCTCAAGGGCGACTACGAAACGCTGGAGGCTGGAAAATGGCACGTGACGCTGGGTTGTCGGAGATGGTGAAGCCGTCGTGCTAGTCAAGCGCCTCAGGCTTCCACGCCAAGGCGGTGTCATACCCGAGGAGACTCAAGACCCTGTTGGTGAACTGCTCGACCATGGCCTCGATGGTCTGGGGACGATGGTAGAACGGTGGTGTGATGGGCATGATGATCGCGCCCACGTGTGAGAGCGTGGTGGCTTGTTCGAGGCTGATCGTCGAGAGCGGCGTTTCGCGCAACCCGAGGATGAGTGTTCGCCGCTCTTTCAGGGCGACTTGCGCGGTGCGCGTCAAGAGCGTGTCGCCCAGGCCGCACGCAATCTTGCCCAGCGTCGAAATCGAACAGGGCAGAATGACCAGCGCATCGAAGGGTGTTGAGCCCGACGCAAACGGCGCCGAGAGATCTTCGTCGGCAAAACTCCGTTTCACGTGCTCAGCCAGGTGATGCTCGGTCAATCCCGTCTCTTCTTTGAGGACGTAGCGTCCCCATTTCGTGAGGATCAGAAACTTGTCCCCTGGACAGCGCCTGACGAAATCCACACCAAACAGTGCCCCGGACGCGCCCGTCATGCCAATCACAATTCTCACGTGTTGGCGACTCCTGCGATGACCAATCCCAAGACGACAAAACCCAGAACTGTATTCACCTCAAAGAAGGCGAATTCCACTTCGTCGCGTTTCAAGTGCTCAATCAGCAGGAGCAGTCCCGCAAAGAGGAGCAGGCCAAAGGACAATCCCCCCCGGAGTTCCAGGCGATACAGGAACGTCAGCGCTAGGAAGGAGGCCAGATGCAATCCCAACGCCACATTGAGGGCGCGCTGATGACCGATGGCCACCGGTAAGGAATGTAAGCCCTGCGCTTTGTCGGACGCCTCGTCCAACGTGGCGTAGATGATGTCGAAGCCTGTCACCCACAAACAGGCAAACAGGGCCAGCATCCAGACGGGCGATGACTGCTGAAAATTCTGCGCCACCGCCAGCCAGCCACCGAGGGGGGCGATGGCCCACGTGATGCCCAAGCCGAGATGGGCCAAGAAGGTCACGCGTTTGAGATAGGGATAGATCACGAAGAGGATCAGGGGAATCGGTGCGTAGTACACACAGATGCGTCCTAAGAGCACGGCACTCCCTACATAGATGAGGGTGGCAATACCGACGAGGCGCCGCGCACCCAGCACACTCAGGCGGCCTGCGGGCAGCTCTCGATCGTGCGTCCGTGGGTTCTGCGCATCAATCCGACGGTCAATGATGCGATTCAGGCCCAACGCGACCGTGCGAGCCGCCGTCGCCGCGATGAGGATCAGGCTGACGACGCGCCACGTGGGCCAGCCATCCGCCGCCAGAATCGAACCGGCATAGATCAAGGGCAGTGAAAAGAGCGTATGTTCGAGCTTCACGAACTGCGCATACACTTTCAGGGAGTGGACGATCTGCTCTCTACGCATGACGATTCGCGCTGCACGCCTTACCCACCGTAATGCCACCCGGTATCGCGGAGGGTCAACGCCTCAACATCCTGACGCACACCAGCCTCTACGACTTCGCCAATCACGACCGCGTGATCGCCGCTGTGATTGGTGATCTCGCGGACCTCGCACTCGAAGAAGGCAATTGCCTCCTTGAGAATCGGAGCGCCGGTTTTACCGAGGGTGTAGGGAATGCCGGCGAGCTTCACATCCGCCTGGCCCTGGGCTGGCTTCACGAAATGTTCGGCCAACGCTTTCTGCTCCTTCCCCACCATGTTCACCGAGAAGACGCGACCCTGCTGCACCATGTCATGCGAGAGAGTCCCCTTCTTGACGCCTACAGCGACGAGCGGTGGCGTAAACGAACACTGCGTCATCCACGTCGCGGTGAAGGCGTTGACATGCTGCTGGTGTTTGACACCAACGATGTAGATCCCATGCGGCATCTTGCGCAGGACGGTCTTCTTCACCTGCGGATCCACTAGAGCGCCCCCAACGAACGCAGCAGGTCCGGCAACTCCTGGCGGACACACGTGAACACCGGCGTGTCGCGCAGGGTGTAACGGCTGGCTTTCGTCTCGCGGAGTTCCATCACCAGATCCAGAAAAACTGATGGCTTGTCGGTCTCAAACGCGACCACAAATTCCTGATCGTCCAATCCAAAGGAGTAGGTGGTGTGGAGCTTGACCGATTTGTATTTGTTCCCGACGACAATGTGCGCATCCATGAGCTGTTGCCGTTCCTCGTGCGACAAGCCGTACCACTCGCGCGTTTTGACGAAGGGGTAGACGAAGAGGTACTTCGCTTGCGCCGGCACGATGCGCATCCGCTGATCTTGATGTTCGGGATCGAGTTTGTCCACGTAGGTGGAACGCTTCGTCATCGAGAGCAACGAGTGCGTGACGGTCGCATGGGCACCAAAGCTCGTCGCTAAACACTCCGCACTCATCGCGGTGAACTGTTCTGGCCGCTCGCCAATGCGCCACAGGAGAAAATCGCTCTGCGTTTTGAGGCCCAGCGTCGAGTAGGTAAAAATCATGAGCTCCTTCTGCCACCGCTCCACGACGTGCAAGAAGGCCTCGCCCCCGCGACGGCGTTCGGCACGCGGCAGACGGTACCACGCCGCATCCATCTTGTAACAGAGGAAGTTGACCAGTTGGCGCGTGGTCTGGTTGCTGGTTGCTCGTCGCTGGTCGCTCGTCGCTGGCTGCTGGCTGCTCAGAACGGCCTGCTTGCTCATCAGATGAGCCTCGCGTAGTCTTCCACGTTGAGTTTCCAGACAGCGACGCCACAGAAGCGATCCCCTTCCGGACAGTACGGCTTCTCCCTGGCCCCCTGCCGCAGGGTGCAGGGAGCGGCGATGTGCTCGACGAGCTGCGGAGCTACGGCGTGCACTTGCAGCACTTCTTCACGGCAGGCGTTCCAAATTTCCTCCTGTGCCGTGTAACAGAGTCGCTTCGTCCACTTGTGATGCAAGCTCAACAGGTCGCCGGACTCCTCGAACCGAATCGGAAAGGCATTCGGCAGGAGGTACATCACGTACTCCTCGGCAACTCCTGCGTGCAACAACCGTGTGATCCCCTGCCAGACGACGTGCATGACCTCCTCGTAGTAGGCCTGAACCGCGGGATCGGATTTGATCAAGACCGGTGTCACGTAATCGGGACGATCCGCGAGGAGATGCCGCGCCAAAACTGGGCGCGACGCGGGGGTGGTGCGATGACGCTGATCTTGAGAGTCGGCGGTGTGACTGAGTTTTTTCTTGAACGTAAAATGCGGATGCACCATCGTCCGGGTGAGTTTGCTTAAGGTGCTGAGATTCAGCGCCTCAGCCAAGTAGTGATTCTTGGCAGGATTCATCACGAGATCAATGGCCGCGGCATCCGCCAGCTGCGCCTTGGTCAAACCCAAGACGGAACGCACCGCTTGTGCCATCGAGGCGGCACCGTTGACTTTGTAATCCACGAGCTTCGAGGTCAGCCCATTCAGGTCGCGGTCAAATTCCTCGAGAAATTCGCGCTTGCCCTGCTCGCTCATTTTGTCAACCAACTGGAGGAAGACTTGATACTCGAGTGTCTGATTGAGAGGCATCGGGTCTTCGGCGAGCTTCAAGAACTGCGGATCAATCTTGGTTACCTCTTCCATCATGCGTTGGACGACGAGCTTCTGCTCGAGTGGGCAATCGAATGTTTCACACAGCCGATGATACCGATAGAGCGTGAGGCCTGAAATCGTGTGGTAGAGATGGGCGTGCGTCGCCACCGGCAGGACGTAACGGGCGACTTCCTGCGCGCGTTTTCTCACCACCGAATGCCAGCGCTTCTCCTCGACGTCACGCCGAGGAAAGAGCCGGCGGTACTCACGCTCCACCAACGGCTCGATCAACTGAATCAGTCGCTGGTACGCCTCCATCTGGTGATGAATCGTCTCGAGGTAGACCGTGCGCGCAGGTTCCTCGAGCGGCGGAATGGTGAAGTGTTCTGGCTTGACTTCCACGTAGCGTTGACTGACTTGTTCCGAATTGTAATGCGGGTGACTGTGCAGGAATGACCAAATGAACTGCCGCGAAACTCGCTCCAACACGAACTGGAACGTCGCGTGCTGGATGGTGGTGTGGTGGCCGGCCTTGTAGATGCTCTCGGCGATCCGATCCCGCTGGGCCCGCGCCTCCTCGTCCTTGTGCACATCATCGGTCGAGATCACCCGCGGGGCGTAGCACGTCCGCGCGGTCGCAATGGCGAGGTCGTACGGATCCCGGAAGGCATTTTCGAGGCGGACAATTGGTTCAGGAGTCAGCGTGGTCACGTTTACGTCGCATCCAGCGGGATGATGGAGGTAGTGTAACAGAACCGCGGTTAGACTTCCAGGATTTTCGGCGCCTGCGTGAGGTTGCGACAGCCGGTGGGGGTGACGACGACCATGTCCTCCAGCCGCACGCCGCCGGCGTCGAGGTAGTAGAGGCCGGGCTCGACGGTGACGACCATGCCGGCTTGGAGAGTGTCTGACCGAGGACTAATGCGCGGTGGCTCGTGAATCTCGAGCCCCACCCCGTGGCCGGTGCCGTGGAAAAAGCCCTGCATCCGTCCGCCCTGCTCGCCGGTTGGAAACCCGGCCTGGGTAAAGTGGTCGAGGATCGCCTGATGCACCGCCTGCCCATTCACACCCGCCTTGATCATGCGAAATCCCATTTCCTGCCCCTCGCCCACCAGCTCGTACATGCGCTTGAGCTTCGGCGAGGCCTTGCCCTTGACGACGGTGCGCGTCATGTCCGCAAAGTAGCGCGTCCGCATGTGCTGTGGAAACACATCCAGCACAATCGGCTGGTGCGGCCGCAAGGGACCGGAGCCCTCGTGGTGCGGATCGCACGCCTGCTGGCCGCACGCCACAATCGTGTGCTGGGCGATGCAGCCGCGCTCCAGCAAGTGCAAGTGGATCACTTTCTTGATCTGCTCGGCGGTGAGGACTTGGCCTCCGAGCACCAAGGTGTCTTGCTCAATCGTGCTCCGACGAATCAAATCAATCGCCACCTCCACCGCCGCTTCGGTCGCGCGTTGGGTGGCGGTGATGTGCGCAATCTCCTCCTCAGATTTGAGCAGCCGCTCAGGAAAAAAGGGGTCAGGCCGGAACGTGACCGTCAGCCCTAGCTTCCGCAAACCCTCGACGTGCTGAATGCCGGTCGCGGCAGGCACCACGAGTTCCGTGACGCCGTGATCCGCGAGTACCCCCTGAATCACCTCGTACATCGAGGGCTCGTGCCTAAGCGTCTGCTTGCGCGCGGCGGCAAGCTGACTGTACGAGCGCACCTCATCCACGCGCGCCTGGGCTTTCGCGCGGTCCAACTCCAAGTCGCTCATGAGCAGAATGTTTCGCCCGTTGAGCTGGAGACAAATGAACGGATCCGGCGCGAGGAATTTCGTTGCGTAGTACACATCCGCCTCCAGCTCGCTCGCGGCCAAGAGGAGCAGCGCAGGGCTGCTCATGTGGTGGACTCCGCGGTGGCGTTGACGGGCAGCTCCGCAATGAAGAGGGTGCCGCGGTCGGGTTGGGAGGAGGCGCGGATGGTGCCGCCGTGGAGCTCGATGATTTTCTGAATGACGAACAGCCCAAGGCCCGTGCCTTTGACCGAGGTGGCCTTCGTCGTGAAAAAAGGCACGAACAGGCGTTCCTGTTCCTGCGGGGTCATCCCCACGCCGTTGTCCGCGACGGTAATTTGCAGGAAGGAGCGGTTGGCGTACTGGACGGTCGTGGCGCGGATGCGAATCTCGCCCTGGTACGGCGGGGCCTCGGTGACGGAGGTCCCGTGTTCGAGCTGGGCACGCCGGCGGCTGATGGCGTCACACGCATTGTCGAGGAGATTAAAGAACACGTCTTGCAGTTGCGAGCGACTGCCCACGATGGACGGCAACTCCGGCGCGTACTCCTGGTGCAGTTGGATGGTCGAGAGCTCGTGTTTGTACTGCAGCATCTCGATCGCGCGCCGGAAGACTTCTTTCAACGTCAACGGCTCATGCTGCGTGGATGGCTTGGAATACTCGAGCAGCCCGCGGACGATCCGCGAACCCCGCTCGGATTCCTCCTCAATCACCTGGTAAAATCGGCGCAACTCCTCCACCAACCGCGTCGTCTCGGCGGGCAGCCCCACGATGTGACTGAGGACGCCTTCGAGTTGGGGCAGGATGTTGCGCCGGGCGTTTTGCGCCGCCAGCGAGAGGACCGTCAAGCGATTGTGAATTTGATGGCTCATCCCGGACGCCATCTGGCCCAACGTCCCCATCTTCTGCGCCTGCAGGAGTTGGACCTGGGCCTGCTGGAGTTCCTCAAACGAACGGGCGTTCTCGATGGCCAGGGCCGCCTGCGTCGCCAGCGTCGTGAACACCTTGAGGTCCATCGCGCTGTAGGAATTGTCCGACCGCTTCGGGCCCAGCGCGAGAAACCCCACGAGCTCGCCTTCCATGATGCTGGGCACCAGGACCGCCAACCCGAGCTGCGTGAGTTGGAGTGCGGTTTGTTCTGCGGCGCGCCCGTAGAGCTGCAACCGTCGCGCCTGCGCAGGGATGTTGGCGACGACCAACGGCGTGCGCAGCTCACGGAACCAGCGGAGGACCACCTCCTCGTTGGGCAACCGCTCGCCGACGGCCACCTGGTGGTACTGCCGCTGCGCGACGAGGGGGTAGTGCGGCAGCCGGCGATCTTTGAGGAACAGCGCCGCGCAGTGCAACCGCGCTGTCCGAGTCACCACACCGACGATGAGGCGCAGCAACTGGCGCACGTCGCGCACGCGCGTCATGCCGGTGGACGCCTCGAGCAGGGTGGTTTGGTAGGCGCGCTCCTCGCTGAGGCGACGCTCTTCAGTCTTATGGTGGACGTAGCGGTAGACGAAGGGCCACGCGGTCGCGAGGAGCATGCCGGTGCCAATGAGCAGGGGCACGACCCACCAGCTCTCCCCCAGCCAGTCCTGCAAGGGTTCGCGCGTGCCGATCGCAATGGCCAAGGGCGTGCCAATGATGACCGAGCAGGCGCCCACCAACAGGGTCACCCGCAGCAACGCCACCGACAGCTCCAGGGGCCGGCGGTGGCTGAGGGCGTAGATGGTCACGAGGGCGTAGAGCGGAATGGCGTAGGTGCCGTAGGGATTCCACGGGATGAGCTCGATGTTGAAGGCGGGTAAGAAATTGGGCGCCCCGCCCACGTACGCAATCGCCGCTCCCCAGTAGAGGTATTGGAGTTGGGTGCGGCGAGCGCCGATGGCGTGACGGTAGGCGCGCAGGATGTGTCCCAGGCCGTAGACGGTGACCACCAGCCACCAGCCGACAAACCAGCGGTAGAGCAGGCCCGGCTCGATGTAGAAGCGAAAGGAAAATTTCGGCTGGACCTGCGGGATGAACCACGGACTGCCGTTGAGGAGGAGCCAGACCACGCTCATCCCGTAGCTGTAGCGGACGAGTTGCGGCGTGATCCCCTGCCAGCTCAGCGAGGTGCCGATGAAATGCAGGAAGAGGGCGGGAATGAGGATGACGCCGATGTGACTCAGGCGCCACAGCCACAAGGCGGTGAGGGCGTGGGTGCCACCAATCGCTAAGACCTCAGCCCCACTCCACAGCGCGAGGGCCAGGCCTAACCACGCGAAGGGGCGCGCCGCGGGGTTCCATCGCCCCCTCAGAAGGCTCACGACTGCCGCGCCGAAGAGGCTGAGGGCGGTGGCGCTCAAGGCGACGAGGTAGTGGGTGAGCATGTCGTAAGGATACCAAGAACAGGAGGTAAGGTCAAATGAGGTGCGCGGGGACGGAAAAGGCTGGACAAGCCTCCGCCCCTCTTCTACAATAGCGTCATATTTGTGAGAAATTTCACAAAGTGAACCTGCCCTGCCCTCACACCACCGGGTTACGTAGATGGGTGAACTGATCGCCTTCTACGGCATCGCTGGCCTGATGCTGGCGAGTGCCCTCGTCGTCATCTGGGCGCGCTCGCCGGTCACCAGCTTGCTCGCGCTCCTCATCACGATGTTCGGCATGGCTGCGCTGTTCGTGCTGTTGGGCGCGGTGTTCTTGGCCGCGCTGCAAATCCTCCTTTATGCTGGCGCGGTACTGGTCCTGTTCCTCTTTGTCGTGATGCTCTTGAATCTCGATCGTCAGACATTGCAGCGGGCCAAGTTGTTTACCGGACGCTGGGTGGCGGTGGGCCTTGTGACATGGCTCCTCCTGCAACTGGGATGGATCTTTTCGACGGGCGCGACGCAGCGACCCTGGCCGCCGAGCGCTGCGGCTCCGACAGGCACAATCGTGGCCGTAGGCCGGCTCCTGTTTCGCGACTACCTCCTGCCGTTTGAACTCACCTCGCTGCTCATCCTCGTCGCCATCATCGGTGCGGTGGCCTTGGCGCAACGGAAACCAGAATGAGAGCGCCGTGCACCGTTCATCGTGCCCAGTGCAGCGATCAGCGTGGCTCAGGTGATTAGTCTCACACACTACCTCTGGTTGGCGACGCTGCTCTTCCTGCTGGGCGTGGTGGGCATCACCACGCGGCGCAACGCGCTGATGATGCTCCTGGCGATTGAACTCATGCTGAATGCCGCGAATCTTTCCTTTGTGGCCTGGTCGCGCTTTCTCGGCGATCTGACCGGTCAGGTGTTTGTCTTTTTCATCATCACCGTCGCTGCGGCAGAGGTCACCGTCGGCTTGGCGATTGTCCTTCTCCTCTTTCGTAACGTGAAGACGCTCGATGCCCACGATGTGAATTTCCTGAAATGGTGAGGGGAGTGTTCAGAAAAGTTCAGAGCGCAGAGTTCAGAGTGCAATGTGCAGCGTGGGTTGAGCGTCAAGCGTCGAGGGGCAACGGCCCGCGGAACGTCCGACGCCTGACGTCAGACGCGGGACGAAACGCCAGTCGTCGCCGCTGGACGCTGGACGACGGTGTGGAGAGTTCAGAATTGAGAGTGGAGAGTTGCCGCGTTGCAACGAGGCTTCCTCGAGGGGAGTTGCGTGTTACCGATGCTGAATGACCTACGTAGGTACCTACGTAGGTGGCTGGACAGGAAGCGATGAGCGCTGAGCTGTTGTTGTGGGGCATCATCGGGGCGCCGTTTGTAGCGTGCGTCGTGATCACCTGCGTGACGCAGCGATCGCCCCGTACCTCGGCGTGGCTTGCGCTCATCGGCATCGTCAGCGCTCTCCTCGCCACGTGCCTGCTGTGGCTGAAGGAAACGCGCCACGCACTGCAGCTGCCATTCCAGAGCAGCCTCGCGTGGATCACTCTCCCAGACCTCACGCTGGAATTCGGACTCCTCCTTGACCCGTTGGCGCTGCTCATGCTCTTCGTCGTCACCGGCGTGGGTAGTCTCATCTTCCTCTACTCCATCGAATACATGCGCGGTGACAGCGGCTACTCCCGCTATTTTGCCTCGCTCTCGCTCTTTGCGTTTGCGATGCTCGGCATTGTGCTCGCGAATAATTGGATCACGCTCTTTATGTTTTGGGAGCTGGTGGGGTTGTCGTCGTACCTCTTGATCGGGCACTGGTTTGAAAAGCCCTCAGCGGCCGAGGCGGGAAAGAAAGCCTTCCTGGTCAATCGCGTGGCTGATGTTGGATTCCTCATCGGTATTTTGTTCTTGTGGGGATTGACCGGTGCCAGCGGCGCTGAGCGCACGTTTAACTTTGTGCGTCAGACTGCGCTCATCGAGGCGCACACCATTCCACCGGCCCTCCTGGTCCTCGTGGGGTTGCTCATTTTCTGCGGCGTCGTCGGCAAATCCGCGCAATTTCCCCTGCATGTGTGGCTGCCGGATGCCATGGAAGGGCCGACACCGGTGAGTGCGTTGATTCACGCCGCGACGATGGTGGCGGCCGGCGTCTATCTCCTCAGCCGCGCCTTCTTTCTGTTTGTGGATCTCCCGGCGGTGCTCTCGCTCGTCGCCTGGATCGGCGGACTGACCGCCTGTTTTGCCGCGCTCATTGCGCTTGTGCAATCAGACCTCAAGCGCATCCTCGCCTACTCGACGCTGAGTCAGCTCGGCTACATGGTCATGGCGTTAGGCCTGGGCGGGTACGTCGCGGGGATGTACCACTTGACGACACACGCCTTTTTCAAAGCCCTCCTCTTTTTAGCGGCGGGCAGCGTCATCCACGCGCTGCATGAGCAAGAGATTTGGAAGATGGGCGGCTTGGCAAAGACGATGCCCATCACGACGTGGACATTTGCCATTGGTGCGGTTGCCCTGTGCGGCATTCCACCCCTCAGCGGATTTTTTAGTAAAGACGAGATCCTCACGCTGGCTCTCCACAAATACCTGGCACTGTACGTCCTCGGGACGCTGACGGCGGGACTCACCGCGTTTTACATGGGGCGGGTATTTTTCGTCGCGTTTGTTGGGCGAGCGCGCGCCGCACATCATCCACACGAAGCGCCGCCCGTCATGACGTTGCCGCTTATTTGTTTAGCGGCGCTGTCCCTCATCGGCGGCTTCATCGGCATTCCGCATTTTATTCATCATCACCGTGCTGTCCACGTCGAGTTCCATGCTGGCGTGGCCATCACCTCAACGCTGGTCGCACTCCTCGGATTAGGCATCGCCTATCTCCTCTATGTGAAATTGCCGCAGGTACCGCGCATCGTCGCCGGCATTGCCTATCCCGCGTATCGTCTCTTGGTGAGGAAATTGTTTGTGGATGAGTTTTACGATGGAGTGGTCAAGTACGGTCAGGGGACGATCGCGTGGCTCTGCGCGCTGTTTGAGCGGTGGATCCTGATTGGGCTCGCGGTCAACGGCGTGGCGTCCGTCACGCGCACGACCGGCCAGGTCCTGCGGTTGTGCCAGACCGGGCGCGTGCAAACGTATGGACTGGCTTTCGTCATCGGTGTCGTGGGGTTACTGTGGTATTTCCTGAGGCGCTCATGAGGGCCGTTGCTCTCGCTGCGGGGCACTCCCTCACGCCGCAGCCACTCTCTGTGGAGTCGTGCCTATGAGCGTTGGGGTGTTGAGTGTGACGTTGCTGGCTCCATTGTGCGGCGTCGTCGCGATACTCTGTACGCCGTCGAGAGCAACCAACTGGATTCGGCGCATCGCCAGCACAGCCACGCTCGTCTCTCTCCTCTGTGCGGTGTGGTTGTGCACACACTACGACCGCATCATCGGCGGCTTCCAATATCTCGAACGCGTCGCGTGGCTCCCGCACCTGGGCATTAGCTACTCGCTCGGCATTGATGGCATCAACCTCGTCCTCGTCTTGCTCCATGCCCTCTGCGCCTACACCGGCGTGCTCATCTCCTACGCCATCACTGAGCGCGTCAAAGAATATTACTGCTTCTACCTCCTGTTGATCACCGGCGTCTTTGGCGTGTTCCTTTCGCTGGACCTCTTCTTCTTCTACTTTTTCTACGAGATGGCGGTCATCCCGATGTTTCCCTTGATCGGTATCTGGGGCAGTCACGCCACACCCTTCTCGAAAGAATACGCGACGATGAAGCTCACGCTCTACCTAACCGCCGGGGCAGTCGTGGCGCTCATCGGATTGCTCGCGCTCTACCATTTCACAGGACTGCGCACCTTTCACCTGAGCACCCTCCACGAATATCTCATCCACCATCCGCTCCCGGTGGCAACGCAACGCTGGGTGTTTGCCTGTCTGCTCGTCGGGTTTGGTGTCATTGCGCCGATGTGGCCGTTGCACAGTTGGAGCCCGATTGGTCACGCCGCTGCTCCATCGGCCGTGAGCATGCTCCACGCGGGCGTCCTCATGAAGCTGGGCTCCTACGCGATCATCCGTCTCGGATTGACGTTGCTCCCTGAGGGAGCGAAGTTCTGGTTACCCATGGTGGCGACCCTCTGCCTCTTCAACATCCTCTACGGCGGCTGGGTGGCGATGGCGCAGAAAGACGCGAAGTTCATCATCGGCTATTCCTCGTCGAGTCACATGGGCTATGTGCTGCTCGGCATCGCGACACTCACTCCGCTCGGGTTAGATGGCGCGGTACTGCTCATGTTTGCGCACGGTCTGATGACGGCTCTGGGCTTTGCGCTCGTCGGCCACATTTATGATCAGACGCACACACGGCTCATCCACGAGTGGGGCGGTCTCGGTCAGCAAGTGCCGTTCGTCGCCACGGCATTTGTCTTCATGACGATGGCCTCGAGTGGGCTCCCTGGTTTTGCGAACTTTGTTGCGGAGGTGCTCATCTTTCTCGGCGCGTGGCAGCAGTACAAACTGCAAGCGATGTTGGCCGTGTTTGGTGTCGTCATCACCGCGGTCTACATGTTGCGCATGGTGCGGACGGCGTGTTTCGGCCCGCTCAACCTCACGTGGACGCACCTCGTGGATGCGCGCACATGGTTTCAGCGCTGGCCGTACCTCCTGCTCATCAGCACGCTCCTCCTCTTTGGCTTCTGGCCAGGCTTTCTCGTCTCGACGATTGACCGCGCCGCGCGACCACTCATTGCCCATGTGACAGGAGACGATTCGTCATCGAGGATGGTGACGTTTGAGCCACAAGACTCTGAACGCTCAACGCTGAACTCTGACCTATGAATTGGCACCTCCTGACTCCAGAATGCCTCTTGGTCGCCTGCGCGCTTCTACTCCTCGCCATGGAATGCTTCCGCACGACACGAGGAGCTGCGTGGCTGAGCGCGCTCGCCCTGGGTGGGGTGGGACTTGCCAGTTGGGCGCTCTGGCATCAGCGCCATCTCGTTGGCACCGCCTCGCACGGCATGTACCTCTTTGATCCGTTGGCGGTCGCACTGAAGTTCCTCTTCCTCGCGACGACGGCGGTGGTGATCCTGTTGACCCATGCATTCGTCAGCCGCGAACCCCGCCTCCGCGGAGCCTTTTATCTCTTGATTCTGTTGGCCAGCGTCGGCATGCAGATCCTCGCCTCCGCCGGTGACTTGCTGCTCGTGTTCATCGCCCTGGAGCTCATGACGTTTTCCTTCTACGTGATGACCGCCTACGTGCGGACCGATGCGCGCTCGATTGAAGCCGGACTCAAATATCTGATCCTGGGTGCGGTCGCGTCAGGATTCCTCTTATTTGGGACGAGTTTCATCTACGGTGTCACGGGCTCCACACGCTTTGCGCACCTGCACGCACATCTCCAACAACAGGCCGCCTCGCCACTCCTCCTCTTCGGCGGACTCTGTGTGCTGGCGGGTCTGGGATTTAAACTGTCAGCCGTGCCCTTCCACTGGTGGGTGCCGGATGTGTACCACGGCGCACCGACGCCGGTCACAGCGTTTTTAGCGGCGGGCTCAAAAGCGGCAGGCTTTGCGGTGCTCATGCGGCTGATGCATCCCTTGTTTGGCCCGCTGCTCGACGAGGAGTGGGTACCCTTGGTGGCGCTCGCCGCGGCGCTCACGATGTGCTACGGGAATTTGGCTGCGATACCGCAGACGAATATCAAACGGTTGCTTGGGTATTCCTCCATTGGCCATGCCGGGTATCTCTTGATGGGGATGGCGGCGATGTCATCGGAAGGCGTGAGCGCGGTGGTGTTCTACCTCGTCGCCTACGCGGCGATGACGCTCCTCGCCTTTGCGGTGGTGATCGGCGTCTCGAACGCGGTGGGCAGTGAGGAGCTCGCTGCCTATGAGGGCCTCTCGACGACCTCGCCGTTCCTCGCAGCGACGCTGTTCTTGGCGCTCCTCGCCCTCGCAGGGGTCCCACCGCTGGTGGGCTTCTTCGGCAAACTCTGGTTGCTCTTGGCGGCGGTCGAGCGCGGATTGATCTGGTTAGCGGTGGTGGGAGTGGTGAATGTGGTGATCTCGCTCTACTACTACCTCCTCGTTGTCAAACGCATGTACCTGATGCCGGCGAAGCAGTCAACGCCCGTCGCGGTCAGTCTGCCACTCAAAATCACCGCGTACGCTGGTATCGCCGCCATCCTCCTACTCGGCATCTTTCAACAACCCCTCGTCACCTTCGCCCTGAACGCCACTCGCCTGCTGTAACGCTAA
>Ga0137796_10001090_pt1 | contig 16041 bp, 8 predicted proteins | sample OV2TP3_FD_97704 | JGI IMG/M metagenome (GOLD analysis project Ga0137796, IMG submission 97704)
TACCTCCGGCATACAGGGCCAGGCCGAGGTTGTAGTGGAGGCTGGCCTCGTGGGGTTTGAGCCGGAGGGCCTGACGATAGGCGCGGATGGCATCGTCATGGTCCCCCCTGGCATACAGGGCCAGGCCGAGGTTGTTGTATGCTTCGACAAAATCGGGTTTGATCCTGACGGCCTGACGAAGCGCCCCAATCGCATCGTCCAGGTCTCCCGTCTCCTTGAGGGCGACGCCGAGGTTGTGGTGGGCTTCGGCCAGGTCTGACTTGATCTCGATGGCCTGACGATAGGCCTGAATCGCGCCGTCACAGTCCCCCTTGTGCTTCAGAGCGACGCCGAGGTTGTTGTGGACTTCGGCGTCGTTCGGCCTGACCTGGATGGCCTGGCGATACGCCTCGATCGCGCCGTCCAGGTCGCCCTTGTCCTTGAGGGCGATGCCGAGGCTGCTGTGCGCTGCGGCAAAGCCGGGGTTGAGCCTGACGGCCTGGCGGAACGCGCGGATCGCGCCGTTCAGGTCCTTCTGGGCATACAGGGCGACGCCGAGGTTGTGGCGCGCTTCGGCGAAGTCGGGTCTGACCTGGATGGCCCGGCGATAGGCCTCGATCGCGCCGTCCAGGTCGCCCTTGCCTTTCAGGGCGTATCCGAGGTTGTGGTGGGCGTCGGCGTCGTCGGGGCTCATCCGGAGGGCCTGACGGTATTCGTTGATCGCTCCGTCCAGGTCCTCTCTGGCGTGCAGGGCCAGGCCGAGGTTGTAGTGAGGGATGGGTTCGTTGGGGTTGAGCTGGATGGCCCGGCGATACGCACGGATAGCGCCGTCCAGGTCTCCCCTGGCCTTCAGAGTCAGGCCGAGGTGGTTGTAGGCCTCTGCGGAGTCGCCTCTGACGTGGACCTCGGCGTCCGTCTGAGATGCCAGGACAAGCATCGCGGCAGCGCACGCGATAGACCTTATCTTACGAGTCATACAGATCATCTCAGGCCCCCTTCTTGACAAAACAAGAACTCTGGAACGAGCGACAGGGGCACGGCGCGCCGCGCCCCTATCCCAGACCGGCTGAATCCGCTTTCACGTCTTCGCCCATTTCGTCTGTTCTCCATCGGGGAGCGTCAGAATGAGCGTGTTGCCATTGATGGAGCAGAAATAGGTGACGAACCGCGACAAGACCGGTGCGATGGAGGGGTCCCTCTGCTCCTTCTCCCCGACGTTTGCCGTCAGGGTGAGCCTATCGCCGTTGATTTTATAGGCGCCGGGGACGGTCACGGGGACGTCGTCGATCACCGAGGTCACCTCAACCTCTCCATCTCTCTTGAACTTCATTAGGAATGGCATATCGCTGTTCGGCCTCAACTCCCATCTGCCGATGAGCCGCTCTTCCAGGGAGGCGCTGCCCCGTGCGGGGTCGGTGGAGATTTGCGCTTGCACGGTGCTGGAGGTAGCAGTCCGTGAGCCGGGGCCGGCGGGGTTGTTCGCTCCACATCCCACCAGGGCCACCATCACAGCCACACTCATCGTCAAGGTCAATGCGCGGTTCATGGTATTACCCTCCTATCGTAAGAAGTGATTCGTAAGATTGGTGTTAAACCCGGAGCTCCGTTCTGTCGCAGGACAGGGATAAACAAACGGCGTACCAACTCCGAAAATAAAAATCCACCCGAAGCTCAGGTGAGTGATAAATCAATAACTTATGTGATGAATAAGGGATCGCAGGTCAAAAAGGAGAGAAAGGAACGGAGTGCGGATTAGCACTTACGAAGCGAGGTGACGGGCGGGTGCGCACAGCGAAAGTGCGGAGGCGCACAGTGAGGGGGAGTGCGGGTCAGGTAGACTCCGCGTCTCTCATCTGGTATTGCGCCATGCGGCGGAGGAGGGTGTAGCGGGAGATGCCGAGGAGTCTGGCCGCCTGAGACTGATTCCCGTTGCACCTGCGGAGGGCCTCCCGGATGGCCTCCTTTTCGACGGCGTTCAGGAGGGCGTTCAGGTTCAGGCTCTCGACGTGCCTCAGGCGGATGGCGTCGGGGATGGACTCTTCGGGCGCCGGGTTGGAAAGCTCCGTCTGCGGGACCTGGTCTTCGCCGTCCGGCGCAGGGGTCGGCTCGAACATCAGGTCATCGGGGGTCACCTGACCGGCCCTGCAGAGGATCACGGCGCGCTCGATGGTGTTTCTCAGCTCCCGGACGTTTCCGGGGAAGGGGTGAGCCTCAAGGAGGGTTCCCGCTTCCGGGGTAAACCCCTCGATGGGCTTGCGCATTTCCCGGCTGTATCGGTCGAGGAAGTGCTGCGCCAGGGGCAGGATGTCCTCCGGGCGCTCTCGCAGCGGGGGGACCCGGAGGGTGAAGGTGTTCAGCCGGTAGTAGAGGTCCTCCCGGAATTTCCCCTCCGAGATGGCCTGTCGCAGGTCCCGGTTGGTGGCCGAGACCACGCGCACGTCCACGGGGACCTCCGTTGACCCGCCCACCCGTCGGACACGGCGCTCCTCCAGCGTGCGCAGCAGCCGGGTCTGCATGCCCAGGTTCATGTCGCCGATCTCGTCCAGGAAGAGCGTGCCGCCGTCGGCCTGCTCAAAGTATCCGGCGCGGTCCTGGCGGGCATCCGTGAAGGCCCCCTTCACGTGGCCGTAGAACTCGCTCTCAATCAGAGATTCGGGGATGGCCGTGCAGTTCACGGCCACGAAAGGCCCTGCGGCGCGGGCGCTCTCGTAGTGAATGGCCCTGGCCACCAGCTCCTTGCCCGTGCCGGTCTCCCCGCAGATCAACACCGTGGTGGCGTCTGTCTGACAGACCTGTTCGATGAGGGTTTTGACGGCCTGGATGGCTGCGCCCTCCCCGATGATGGCGGACAGCCCATACCGCTGCCGGCCCTGAGCGCCGAGGCGGTCGAGGCGCTCCCGGTAGCGGTCCTTCTCCCGGCGCAGGGCGTGGAAGCGGGCGGTCCGCTGCATGGAAGCGGTGAGGCTCTGGATGTTGAACGGCTTGGTGAAGAAGTCGAAGGCCCCCTCGCGCATGGCCCGGACGGCGGCCTCGATGTCCCCGTAGGCAGTCAGCAGGATGACCTCCACGCCGGGGGATGACCGTTTGACCTCCCGGAGCACCTCGAAGCCGTCCATTCCCGGCATCTTGATGTCCGTGATGACGATGTCGATGACCTCGCGCCGGAGGACCTCCAGACCCTCTGCCCCCCTCTCTGCCGTGTGGAGGCGATGTCCCAGGGCCTTCAGGTGATTGCCGAGGGTCCGGCGGACGTCGTCGTCGTCGTCGATGAGGAGGACGGTCATCGAGACGCGGGTGTCGGATGACATGGCTTATACCTCCGCTGCGGGCAGCCTCACCCGGAATACTGTTCCTTCGCCTTTTGCGGCTCTCGCACGCGATCTGTCCGCCGTGGTTTTTCACGATGGCATAGGCGATCGACAGCCCCAGCCCTGTCCCCCGGTCCGCCGGCTTGGTCGTGAAGAATGGCTCGAACAGCCGTGACCGGACCGACTCGTCCATGCCGGCCCCGTTGTCCTCCACCTCGGCCACCACCTCGTCTCCCTCCAGCCGCGTCCGCACCCACAGCCCCTTCTCCCATCCCTCTTTCCACTCTCCTTCCCCACCCCCCGAACCGGAGAGGGGGGGAAACGGAGAACCGGAGAAAAAACCCTCTCCGTTTCTCCGTTTCTCCGTTTCTCCGTTTCGGTTCTGCCTTTTCCCCGCTTCTCCGCTTCTCCACTTCTCCGTTTCCTTCTCGTCAAGCGCATCGCGGGCGTTGCCCAAGAGGTTGAGAAAGACCTGCTCCATCTGATGGGGATGGCCGGAGACCGGCGGCAGCCCATCGCCCAGGTCCAGATGCAGGGCGATGCCGTGACTTTTCAGTTGCGCCTCGACAAGCCTCAGGCTGGAGTGGATCACGTCGTTCACCGAGAAGGGGTAGCCTGGCTCCTGGGACTTGTCCCGCGAGAACACGCGCAGGTGATCGATGGTGCCGGACATCCGGTCCACCAGCCCCAGGACGTCCTGCATCATCTCCTTCATCTCTTCTTCGGAAAGCCCGATCTTCTCCACGAGACGGACGTAGACGCTGCCGGCGGTGGTGGAGATGGCCGTGAGGGGCTGGTTGAGTTCGTGGGCCACGCCGGCGGCCATCTGGCCCAGGGAGACCAAGCGGGCGGACTGCAGGATCTGCGCCTCCAGCTCCCGCGCTTCGAGGGCACTGGCGATCTGCCCGACCGTCTCGTCCAGGAGCGATTTTTCCTGGGCCTCGGACAGTTCCACGCCGCAGAACAGGGTCAGGCTTCCCCGCTGCGCCCCGCCCCAGGACAGGCCCCGCTCATACCGCACCCCGCCCGATTTTAGATTTTGGATTTCCGATTTCCGATTGGAACTTCTACGCTCCTCTAATCCAAAATCTAAAATCCCAAATCCAAAATCGTCTCCAAACCTCCACTCCCGCCCATCGTGTTCGATCAGGACGCCCGCAGAGGGGGAGGGGGACAGCACTTCCATCAGCGCCTGGCCGGCGTTCTGGAACACCTCATCGGAAGAACGGGCAGTCCCCAGGGTCTCGCGCAGGCGGTAGAGGTAGCGCACTTGCTGGAGGCGCTCGTCCAGACGCATTCGCTCCTCCTCCGCCCGCTGACGCTCGTCCATCTCTCTGGACAGGGCTTCGTTGGTCTGGAACAGCTCCCGGTTGGCCTCCTGGAGCCTTCGGTCCCGCCGGACCACGCGCACGGTCTGCCACGCCACCAGCGCCAGGGCGACTCCCAGCGCCAACCATAACCCGATCAGCGTGTAGGGCAGATGCACCCGCAGCGTGACGGTAGCTGGGGTCTTGGAATAGACCAGGTCCCGGTCCACCGCCAGCACCTCAAAGGTGTAGTTCCCTCTTGGAAGGTTCTGGTACTCCACGCGCCGGGTGCGGGTGTTCGTCCAATCTTTGTCATAGCCCTTGAGACGGTAGCGGTAGACCATGGCCTCGGGCCGGGTCTTGAAGCTCGTGCTGTGGAACTCAAACACGGTCAGTGCTGCGCTGGATGGAATCGCAACTTCAGAGGCCTTCTCATGGCGTCGGTCCGCCACCACGGCCTCGATGAAGACAGGAGGAGGCGAGGGCGGAGGTGAGCGATAGCGCGTGACGCCGTTGGTGCTGCCGAGCCAGAGAACTCCCTCTCGATCCTGAAACATCGTGGTCACCACATTGCCTGTCAGACCATCCAGGCGCGTCACCGTCTGGAAGACCTCTCCATCATACTGGCTTACCCCGGCATTGGTGCCAAACCAGAGATGCCCCTCCCGGTCCTGGAGGATTGTCCCCACATTATTGCTCGCCAGCCCATCTCTAATGGTGAAGGTGGTAAAGGACTTTCCATCATACCGGCTCACCCCGCCGTAAACGGTGCCGAACCAGAGGTTCCCTTCCCGATCCTGAAAGATCGCCCGCACCTCATTGTCCGCCAGACCATCTTTAATCGTAAACGTGGTCCAGGTCTTTCCATCATACCGGCTTACTCCATCGTACCTGGTGCCGAACCAGAGAGATCCTTCCTGATCCTGGAGCATGGACCACACATGATTGCTCGCCAGCCCATCTCTGGTAGTAAACGTGATCCAGACCTTTCCATCATATCGGCTCACGCCGCCGGGGCCGGGCTCTCCGGTGCTAAACCAGAGATTTCCCTCCCGATCCTGAAGGATCGCGCTCACGTAGACGAATATGCCGGCTGCTGTCATTCCGTCCTGGGGGGTGAAAGTGGTAAAGGTCTTTCCGTCATATCGGCTTACGCCACCGCTCAAGGTACCGAACCAGATCTGCCCCTCCCGATCTTGAATGCTCGAATTCACGTTATTGAACCCCAGCCCGTCTTTGACGGTAAAGGTGGTAAAGGTCCCCATCCCCGACGATTCACCGGATCGTCTCCCCGCCCTATCATACCGGCTCACGCCGCCGTTGCCCCTGGTGCTGAACCAGAGATTCCCCTCCCGATCCTGAAGGATCGAGGTCACCCAGTTGGTCGCCAGTCCGTCTTCTGTGGTAAAGGTGGTAAAGGTTTTTCCATCATACCGGCTCACACCCCCGCCGTTGGTGCCGAACCAGAAATTTCCCTCTCGATCCTGAAAGACCTCGTGCACAAAATTGTCCACCAGCCCGTCTTCAGAGGTAAAGGTAGTAAAGTCCTTTCCAGCATACTGGCTCACGCCACCATTGGTGCCGAACCAGAGATTCCCCTCCCGATCCTGGGAGATCGAACGTACATAATCGTGCGCCAGGCCGTCTTTTGTCGTGAGCGTTGACCAGGCCTTGCCATCATACCGGTTCAGCCCGCCGTGGGTGCCGAACCAGAGGACCCCCTTCTGATCCTGGAAGATCGCCCACACCTGATTGTCCGCCAGTCCGTCTTTGGTGGTAAACGTGGTCCAGGATTTTCCATCATACCGACTGACGCCGCCGCCGTTGGCGCCGAACCAGAAAGACCCCTCCTGATCCTGAAAGACCGGTATCACCCAGTTGCCCGCCAGTCCGTCTTTTATAGTCAAGTTGGCAAAGGATTTTCCATTATACCGGCTCACACCACCCTGGGTACTAAACCAGAGATTCCCTTCCCGATCCTGGAAGACCCGCGACACTCGATTGTCTATTAGGCCGTCTTTTTTGGCGAAGTTGGCAAAGGATTTTCCATCATATCGACTCACGCCGCCGTTGGTGCCGAACCAGAGAACCCCCTCCCGGTCCTGCAAGATTGAGTTTACCACATTGTTCACCAGCCCGTCTCTGGCCGTGAAGGTGGTGAAGGTCCGTCCATCATACCGGCTCACGCCGCCGTTGGTGCCGAACCAGAGATATCCCTCTCGATCTTGCAAGATCGAAAGCACGCTCGCACTGCCGAGGCCATCTGTCACATCATAGGAGCGCCAGTGACCTGTCCCACGTCCGGCAGGTACCTTCTGGCCGGGTCCCGCAGGTGAGGCGTAGAGCCAGAAAAAGTATCGGATCAGACCGTTTGGCTGGGTGGTCCCGAAGGCCGATCCCAGACTCCGCAACACCGCCGCCCACGTCGGGTCTTTCTGGAACGCCTTCAGCGCGTACCACGTCTCTTCCACCGCGGATGGTGTCTTCATCTCGAACAACCGGCTAAAGACGCTGTCCGGGGTCGCCCTTTCGGGCCGGGACGATGACACCAGGCCGTATCGCCTCAGAATGGGAATGACCTTCGCCTCGTAGGCGGCCTCGAACTCGGACATGCGGGCCGGAGGGACCCAGAAGGAGAGCCGGGCCAGGGTAGGGGCGGGCCGGTCAACCCTGCCACCTTTTGCCCAGGCCGGGGGATTGAAGATTGAAGATTGAAAAATGAAAATTGCAAAATGAAGAGACGCCATGAGCCACCATTTGCAATTTAAAATCTTCAATCTGTAATCTTCAATGGTGTATTTTTTCATGGTTGAATCCCTTCTCTATCACGAACCGGCCCCGCCCGAGTCGTTGGGGTTTCGCTTCGGCTGTTGATCGGGCGGCGGGACGTTCGGGTTGGTGTTGCGCTCGTCGAGGCCGTAATACAGACGCCTCGGTATGGCCTGGCCCTGGGTCAGGCTGGGCAGGTCGGTGCGCTTCCAGTCGTTCCAGGCCTCGATGTTCAGGAACAGGGCGATGTACTTCTCCTCCATAATGGCCTCCAACAGTTTCCGACCACTCAACCCCCTCAGCGCGGGCAGGCTGCCCCCCGGCAGATTCCACTTGATCTCCATCCTGGCGCGCACCTCATTCAGTTTTGCCAGGGCAGTGGATTCGTCCCCCGTCTGAAAGGCGCACTCGGCCCAGATCAACTGCGTCTCCTCATGGGTGAGGATGTCGGAGGAGCGGTCCCTGGCCAGGAAGAGGCCGCTCAGGTTGGAGGCGGCCGGGTTGGCCTCGCCGGGGGCCGCGCCCACAAACTCCCCTTTTGAGGTGGGGGCAAAGTAGAGGGGCAGGCGGGGGTCCTTCCGGGCCTTCAGCAGATCGACCAGGTACTTGCCCGCCCGCTGATAGGTGTTCCGTGACCTGTCGAACTGGTACCAGACGTTCGACTCCACCTCCGCCGTCGTGTGCTTGCTCTTGAAGTCGCCGGCCGGGGATGAGATGCCTCTCCGGGCCGCGTTGAGCGCACGGGGGTAGTCCCTCCAGTGCAGATAGAGGCGCGCCTTGAGGGCGTTGGCCGCTGCGATCCAGAGGCCCGGATTGCCCCCGTAGACGTGGTCGTTCGGGGGGATATAGCCCTGGCCGGTCTGCAGGTCGGCAATGGCGCTGTCCAGGAGGGCCTGCAGGGCGTCGTAGATGTCCTTCTGGGGGTCCAGTCTGGGGGTTGCCACGTCGCTGACGGCCTCGGAGTAGGGGAGGTCCCCCCAGAGGCTGGCGGCCGTGCCCATGTTCAGGGCTTCCCAGGTTTTGACGATGCTCGCGTAGACCCGCCACCCCTTCTCCTCGGCCTCTTTCCGGATCTGGCGGATGTCCACCAGTCCCCCCCCGGCGTAGAGATAGATCATCTGGAGGTTGTGACTGGTTTCGGTGAAGAGATACTGACCGATCCCGGCGTATTGCCGGTCCGTGCCGGCCATCTGCTGCATCCAGATGGCCACGGTGCGGGCGATGTGGCCCTCCTGAAACACGAATCCCGATATCTGCACCGCATTGAACAACTGGTCGGCGGAGACGTGCGTGACCCGGTTGGGGTCCGTGTCGATCTTGGGACCGGTCAGGAAGTCTCCGCAGCCGAGCACCAGTGCGGCGGTCAGGAAGAGGATCAGGGATATCTTGATAGTTCTGGTCATGGTGTCCTCCTTGGTGAAACGGCAAACGCAGAGCGCAAAGCGCAAAGTGCAAAGCGCAAAGCGAAAATACCTGCGCTATGCGCCATGCGCTATGCGCTCTGCGTCTCACTTCAGTAATTGACCCTCACCGTCACCACGTAGGACCGGGTGCTCGGGTTGTTGAAGTTTTCTCTGCCGCGCCCGGTGAGCGTGCCCCACACGTTGTTTTCGGGGTCGATGCCCGTGAATTTCGTCCAGGTCTGGAGGTTGCGGCCGCTGAGGCGGACCTCCACGCTGCTCAGGCCGATCCGTTTGACGGGACGGCCCCGCAGGGTGTAGGCGAGGGACACCTCGCGCAGCTTGACGTAGCCGCCGTCCTCGAGGAACTGCGACGCCGCGCCGTTGAAGCCGCCGCCCTTGCCCGTGTACCAGCCCTGGTCTTTGGGAACGGACTTGCCCCTGCCCGGACCGTGGCCCTCAAAGGTCATCCTTGTCTCGCGGTCTCCCGTGTCCCGGTGCGTCCCGTAGTAGTAGAGGAGTCCCTTGGTGAAATTATTCACCTTACTCCCGTTCCTGACATCGATCAGGCCCTCGACCTGCAGGCGGTTGAACAGGGTGAAGGTGTTACGCACGCTGCCAGTCCAGTCGGGGTTCGAGTGGCCGAGCACCCGGAGCTTCGGGTCGATCACGGGGTATCCGTCCGCCGCGAGGTAGAGGTCGCCGGCTTTCGCGTCCGGGTAGGCGTCGTCGATGTTCACGCCGTCCACCCGGATCCCCCGCCCGAAGCGGATAAAATCGGTGTTGTAAAAGATGTCCAGGGGGTATCCCTCCACGGCCCCGGCCCCGTCGTTGAATATGACCTCGACGCCGGACAATGAGGCCACCCGGTTCCGGTTCCGGCCATACTGCGCCCCCAGGTCCCATTTCATTCCCTGACGGTTGAGGGGCTGGAGGTTGAGGCCCAGCTCAAGGCCCCTGTTGGTGAGGGTCGCGGCGTTCCTGGCCTGTAAGAAGTAGCCGGCGCTGGGCGGAAGCCCCAGGATAAAGATGGCGTCGGTCGTCCGCTTGGTGTAATAAGTCGCCTCCAGGCCGATGCGGTTATTGAACAGGCCGAGGTCCAGGCCAAGTTCTACCTCCCGGGTGCGCTGGGGCAAAATCCTGTCCTGTCCTTTGAGCAAGTCGGAACTGAAACCGCCGAACCCGAAGGCGGTCGCCTTGTTCTGAGCGCCCCAGCCGTCAAAGAAGCTGCCGGCAATGAACGTGTCGAAGGTCGTGTAGACGGACGGCTGCTGCCCCGCCTCCCCATAGGCCAGGCGGATTTTCCCAAAACCGAGATGTTTGAGGCTCTTCAGCCGGCGCAGTTTGGTGAACTCCCACGCCCCGCTGACCTTGGGGTACCAGTGACGGCGCTTGCTGATGCCAAATGTGGACGAGCCGTCGTTGCGCAGGCCGGCGGTCAGGTAGAGCTGGTCGTAGAGGTCCACAGAGGCCTGCGCAAAGTAGGACTCCGTGCGGATGATGGATTCAAACTCGAGCGGCGTATACGAGGAGGCGTTGCCGAGCTGATGGAAGCTGTTTAACGACAGGCCGTCTCCGACGGTCGCGAACCGGCTGAGCTCGCGGTGGTTCAGGTTCTGGCCGAGCATCAGGTGCGCCTTCAGGCCGGCGGGCGCGAAGTGCCTCACGGCGGAGACCTGGAGGTTCCCGTCCGTCTCCTGCTCCGTGAACTTCTCGCGGATGATGCGTCCATCCGGGTAGCCGGAGCTGCCGATGGGGAACACGGTCCGGCGCTCGTCGTTGGAGTAGTCGTGGCCCAGGGTGTAGCTGACGTTGAGCCATTTGAGGGGTTCGTAGTCCAGCTTGACGTTGCCGAAGGTGTGGCCCACCTTGCTGACGTCGGGGATCTCGTGGACCACAAAGAAGGGGTTGTCGAACCCCCGCGTGCCTTTCAACTGCGTCGGGTTCTGCACCTGGTAGGAGCGATGGAACCCCTCCTCCGTCAGGTAGGGGAGGTTGTTGAAGTCGGGCGGGCTGCGCAGGGCGCCCATCAGCACGCCGTCCAGGTTATTGCCCCGCTGGATGCGGTTGGACGGCACGTCCACAAACGAGATGTTCCCGGTCAGGGCGAATTTGGGGCCGATGCGCTGCGTGCCCTTGAAACGGAGCGAGTTGCGCCGGTAGTCCGACTCCCCCTGGATCGCCCCGTCCTGGCGGGTGCGGCCCAGTTGCAGATAATAGGTGGTGGACTCGTTCCCCCCCGACAGCGTCAGGGTGTTCTCGAAGGTGTGGCCGGTGTCGAATACCTCCCACGCGTGGTCGTAGGTGGGCGTGCTGCCGTCTAACTTCGGCCCCCAACTGAGCGGATGGGTCTTGATGGCCCGGCCCCGGTCGCCCTGGCCGTAGGTCCGCTGCAAGGGGACACTTTTGTTGACCTGATCCCATGAATAGGACATCTTGTAGGAGAGCTGGGATTTCCCCGGCCTTCCGCTCTTGGTGGTGATGAGCACCACGCCGTTGGCCGCCCGCGAGCCGAACATGGCCGCGGCCGCCGCGCCCTTGAGGATCTCGATCGACTCGATGTCCTCCGGGTTGAGGTCGTTTGACCGGCTCTGCTGCGTCACGCCTCCGACAATCGCCTGCATCCCATACTGTGTGGAGTTGTTGATGGGGGAGCCGTCCACCACGAACAGGGGCTGCGTGCCGCCCGTGACGCCGTTGGCCCCCCGGATGCGGATGTAGGCCCCTGCCCCCGGATCTCCGTTCGTGGCGGTGACCTCCACGTTGGCCGCCTTGCCCGACAGGGCCGAGATCACGTCCGGCTCGTCGCTGTTGGTGAGGGTCTGCGCCGGGACCCTGGCAATGGTGACTCCCAGCTTCTCTTTAGAGACGGTCGTGCCCACGCCCGTGACCACCATGGTCTCCAGTTGAAGCACATCGACGGTCAGCTTGAAGTGGCGCGTGAGGATGCCGGGCTTCAGGAGGACCTTCTCGGTCCGGGAGCGGTAGCCGATGTGACTGACCTTCAGGAGCGCGTCCTGTCCCTGGGCCTTCGCCGCTGGCACTGTGAAGCGATAGACCCCTTCCCCGTCGGTCTGCGCCCCCAGGGCATAGCCGACGAGGAGGACGCTTGCCCCGATCAGGGGGCTGCCTGCCTCATCCGTCACCTTGCCGGTGAGGGCCAGGGCCTCCTGGGCAACGGCCTGCGCCGGCACACAGGTCAGGACGCAAATAAAAATTAGTAACAGAGATTTATGGATCACGGGCGCCTCCTTTGCCCAAAACGTGAGGCGTGAAGAGGGAGATAGAGTCCAGGAGACAGGAGACAGGAGACAGGGGCTCTTTTTCGCGTTTTTCGTATCCTTCGCACCTTTCGCGATTCAGTTCCCTGGATACACCAGCGGAACCCTGACTGTGAATGTGGACCCTTTCCCTATCTCACTCTCCACACCAATCGTCCCGCCCAGCAACTCCGTCAGCTTCTTCGTGATCGACAGTCCCAGCCCCGTGCCCTTCTGCTGCTGGTGGCTCCCCTCCACCTGACGAAACTCTTCGAAGATGTAGCCGAGCGCCTCCGGGGGGATGCCGACGCCGGTGTCGGAGACGGCGATCTCCAGGAAACCCTCCTCTGACGGACGACCGACGACGGTCGACGGCGGACCAGGGATAGGAGACGGCGGTCGACGGTCGACGGTCGCGTAATCTGAACCTTGACTTCCCCGCTTTCCATAAACTTCAGCGCATTGCTCAGCAGGTTGATGACGATCTGCCGCAGTCGCGCCTCGTCCGTGTGCGCCTCTCCAATCTCGTCGGAGACCTCGGGGGTCAGCGCCACACCCGGCCTGGCCAGCGGGCTGACCGTCGCGCAGCAGCCCACAATCAATGCCTTCACATCGAACCGCACAGGCTTGACCTCTATCTTCCCCGCCTCCACCTTCGACAGGTCCAATATGTCGTTGATCAGGCTCAACAAATGGTCCGAGGCCTGCTTCACTTTCACCAGATTTTCCCGCTGGCGCTCAGGTAGAACGTCACCAGACCGTCTCAGCACCAGGCTGGTGAACCCCATGATGGCGTTCATCGGTGTGCGCAACTCATGTGACATGCTGGCCAGGAACGCGGACTTGCGCCGGGTGGCCTCCTGGACCTGCTCATTGGCAGCGGAGAGGGCCTGGTTGGACTCATCCAGTTTCTGGTTGGCCTCTTCCAGGGCCTCGGTCTTCTGCTGGAGCGCCTGGTTAGACTCGCCCAACGCCTGGTTGAGTCCGAACAGGTCCTTGTTCGCAGAAGACAGCGCCGTGTTGGCCTCCTGAAGCCTCCGGTCCCGCCGGACCACGCGCACGGTCTGCCAGGCCACCAGCGCCAGGGCGATGCTCAGCGCGGATAACAGTCCGATGCGCTCATACGGCAGATGCACCCGCAGCGTGACGATAGCCGGGGTCTTGGAATAAACCAGGTCCCGGTCCACCGTCTGCACCTCGAAGGTGTAGGTCCCCCTCGGCAGGTCCTGGTATTCCACGCGCCGGGCGTGGGTGTTCTTCCAGTCTTTGTCATAGCCTTTGAGGCGATACCGATAGATCATTGCTTCAGGCCGGGTCTTGAAACTGATTCCGTGAAACTCAAAGGTTGTCAGCCTTACTGTGGAAGGAATCGCAATGTCAGAAACTTTCTCATATCGCTGATCGGCTACCACGGCGTCGATGAAGGCCGGAGGAGGTGAAGGAGCCGGAGGGCGATAGCGCGTCACGCCGCCAATGACGCCGAACCAGAGATACCTGTCCCGATCCTGAAAGATCGATATCACATTATTACCCACCAGGCCGTCCTGGCGGGTCAATGTCTGGAAACTCTGCCCATCATACCGGCTCACGCCTCCATTGGTGCCAAACCAGAGATGCCCTTCCCGATCCTGAATGATAGACAGCACCCCATTGCTCGCCAGCCCGTCTTTGGTAGTGAAAGTGGTGAAGGCCTGCCCTGAGCCTGCCGAATGGGTCTTCCCGTCATACCGGCTCATGCCTCCATTGGTGCCAAACCAGAGATGCCCTTCCCGAAGCCCATCTTTGGTAGTGAAAGTGGTGAAGGTTTTGCCATCATACCGGCTCACGCCGCCAAAGGTGCCAAACCAGAGGTATCCCTCCCGATCCTGCATGATAGACCGCACCACATTGTTCGCCAGCCCGTCTTCATTGGTAAAGGTGGTAAACTTCTGACCATCATACCGGCTCACACCGCTCTGAGTACCGAACCAGAGATTCCCTTCCCGATCCTGAAAGATCGACCACACATAGTTGAACCCATAGTTGCCTGCCAGGCCGTCTCTGGTGGTGAAGGTGGTAAAGGTCTTGCCATCATACCTGCTCACACCGCCATCAACCCCTTGGGTGCCGAACCAGAGGTTCCCTTCCCGATCCTGAAAGATCACCCACACCCCCCACACCCCACCGCTCACCAGCCCGTCTTGTGTGGTAAAGGTGGTAAAGGTCTTCCCGTCATACCGGCTCACGCCCCTGGTGCCGACCCAGAGATTTCCTTTCCGATCCTGAAAGACTGACATCACTACACTGTGCGCCAGCCCATCTCTGGTAGTGAAAGTGACCCAGGTCTGTCCATCGTACCGGCTCACGCCACCGCTGTTGGTGCCGAACCAGAGATGCCCCTCCCGATCCTGGAAGATCGACAACACACCGTCACCCGCCAGTCCGTCCTCTGTGGTGAACGTGGTAAACTTCTGCCCAGCGCCTCCTGAGCTGGTCAAAGGATCATACCGGCTCACACCGCCGCCCCCGGTGCCGAACCAGAGGTTTCCCTCCCGATCCTGAAAGATCGAGTCTACCCTGTTATTCCCCAGCCCATCTTTGGTGGTGAAAGTGGTAAAAGTTTTGCCATCGTACCGGCTCACGCCACCGCTATTGGTGCCGAACCAGAGATTCCCCTCCCGATCCTGAAAGATCGACCAGACCCAATTGTCTGCCAACCCGTCTTTTGTGGTGAAGGTGATGAACTTTTGCCTATTATATCGGCTCACGCCGCCACCCTGGGCGCCGAACCAGAGATTTCCTTCCCGGTCCTGGAGAATCGACTGCACACGATTGTCCGCCAGGCCGTCTTTTGTGGTGAAAGTGGTAAAGCCCTTTCCATCATACCGGCTCACTCCGCCACTGGCGCCGAACCAGAGATACCCTTCCCGATCCTGCAGGATCGACCGCACATAGTTACCTATCAACCCATCTTTGGCGGTGAAAGTGTTAAAGCGTTGCCCATCATACCGACTTACGGCATTACCCCCCGTACCGAACCAGAGAAACCCCTCTTGATCCTGGAAGATGGAGGGTATGACTGTACCTGCCAGTCCATCCGTCACATCGTAAGTGCGCCAGTGACCTGTTCCTTGTCCGGCGGCTACCACCTTGCCAGGCCCCGCAGATACGACCTTGCCAGCCGCCTGCGCAGAGTAGAGTCCAAAACTGTTCCGGATCAGGCTGTCCGGTCCGACGGTCCCGAAGGCCGACCCCAAATCTCGCGACACCGCCGTCCACGTTGAATCCCTATTGAGCGCATTCCGCTTGCCCTCTACCTCGGACGGCGTCTTCAACTCGAACAGTCTGCTGAAGATGCTGTCCGGCGTCGCCCGCCCTCGCTCGGAGGATGCGACCAGGCCGTGCTTCTTCAGGACGGGCGCGACCTTCGCCTCGTAGGCGGCCTCGAATTCGGACATCCGTTGAGGCGGGACCCAGAAGGAGAGCCGGGCCAGGGTAGGAGGACGCGAACCGCCCGCAGCATCCGTTGCCCAGGCCGGGAGATTGAAGATTGAAGATTGAAAAATAAAAATTGCAAGCAAACCCAACCCCCTAACCCCCTTCCCTGAAGGGAAGGGGGAACGGACTTTCTTCTCCCCTCTCCCTTTAGGGGAGGGGACGGGGGAGGGGTGTATTTTATCCATGCTCAAATCCCCAAAGTAAAAAGGGGCACACCTCTTCTGTCCGAGGCATGCCCCTCAACCCAGGTCCTGATCGCGAAAAACGCGAAAGCCCTTCCGCTCCACCGCCTCCCCACGCGAAAGACACGAAATCCCCTCACATTCACCCAGGAAGGGCGGAGGGGCTTCGCGCCCTTCGTCTCCTTCGCGTCTTTCGCGTTTTGTTTCGCGTTTTTCGTTCTTTTTCGCGTCTTTCGCGTTTCGCGTTCCTGCACCCCAATCTAATGCGTATCTGAGAACTATCGGTACATCGTAGGCGATTTTTGTATCGGTAGATCGAGGGCGTTTTATCTATCAGTTGTATCGCAACATCGAGGGCG
>Ga0137796_10001094_pt1 | contig 15989 bp, 17 predicted proteins | sample OV2TP3_FD_97704 | JGI IMG/M metagenome (GOLD analysis project Ga0137796, IMG submission 97704)
CGGCGTCGCCTGCTGCGTGGCGATGTCGATGCCCCAGGTGCACAGCGTCGCCTACTGCGGCGACCTCGGCTACGGCGCGGCGCGCGGCGCGGAGATGCTCTCGCTCATGCTCGGCTTCGGCATCGTCAGCCGCCTCGCTTCCGGCTGGATCTCCGACCGCATCGGCGGCCTGCGCACGCTGCTCCTCGGCTCGACGCTGCAAGGCATTGCGCTCTTCCTGTTCCTGCCTTTCGACGGCCTGGTCTCGCTCTACGTGGTGTCCGCCCTGTTCGGCCTGTTTCAGGGCGGCATCGTGCCCTCCTACGCGCTCATCGTGCGGGAGTATTTCAAGCCCGGCGAGGCCGGCATGCGCCTCGGCGTGATCCTGATGGCGACACTCTTCGGCATGGCCCTCGGCGGCTGGCTCTCGGGCGCGATCTTCGATCTCACGGGGTCCTACCGCGCCGCCTTCATCAACGGCATCGGCTGGAATCTGCTCAACCTCTCGATCGCATTCTGGCTGCTGTACCGCGCTATTTCCGTGCCAGCGCCTTCTTCTTCCACAACTCCCAGGGCCGCCCCATAGCGCCCCGGTTGGCCGCGGTAGCCCGCCGGCCCTCCTCGTCGCTGAGGAACTCGATCGGCCCCTCGAGCAGCGTCGAGCGCAGCTGCAGGCGGGCGTTCATCTCCGTGTAGATGGCACGAAACACCGCCTCCGCCACGCTGTCGCCGACCACGGACATGCCGTGGCCGCGCATCAGCACGCAACTGCAGGGGCCGAGAGTGGCGGCGAGCGCTTTGCCGAGCGGCCGGTCGCGCACCAGCATGTCATTGCTTTTTCTTTCTTTTCGAATGTCGAAGACCGGGGCTCCGGACCATAGGAACGAGCCCATGTGGTAAAGGGGCTGCAGGCGCGTGCGCGTCACGCCGAAGGGGATCACGGACGGCGAATGGCTATGCACGACCGCCATCACCTCGGGCCGGGCGCGGTAGATCTCGCCGTGTATGTAACGCTCGATGAAGCCCTTCCTGTCGTCGCCGGGCAGCGGCTCGCTGTCGGTATCGAGCTCCATCAGGTCGGCCGCGCTCACCAGCGCGGGCGCGAGCGAGCGCGACATGACGAAGTGCGCGGGATCGCGGTCGCTGCGCGCGCTGACGTGCCCGAACGCGTCGAGCACCTCGTGCATCGCCAGGATGCGGCTCGCGGCGACGACGTCCGCGACGAGACCGCGGCTGGCAGAAACGTTTTTCTTCCTCATCTGAGTCGCAGCTCCCGTAATCGAGGCGAAATGGCATAAAGCGCGAGGATGGCCGCGATCGCGGCGGCGGCAAGCGCGAACGACGCGCCGCGCACGCCGAGCAGGTCCGAGAGCGGCCCGGCGACGAAGGCGCCGGCGGAGATCAGCGCCGGGTTGAGCATCATCAGGCTGGAGATGCGCCCGCGCATGGCCTCCGGAGCCTGCATCTGCAGCATCGCCATGTTGCTCGTCATCTGTGCCATTTCCGCGGCGCCGCCGACGAGGCTGAATACCAGGGCGACGCCGATGGAGGGGCTGGCGGCGATGCCGATGATCGCCCCCGCCATGACGGCCACCCACAGCGTTTGCAGAAGACCCTGGCGCTCGAAGCGCGAGAGCGCGTTCGCGGCGAACCCTCCCAGCGTGCCGCCGATGCCGACCGCCGTGAGAAGCATCCCGAGGCCCTGCGGCCCCGCCCCGAATGCGTCCTTCGCGTAGATGGGAAACAGCGTCCCCCACACCGGCACCAGCAGAAAAAACGGCAGCGCGCCGAGCACGACGAGCAGACGCGTCGTCGGATCCCTCGCCGCGAAGCGCAGGCCCTCGAGCATGTCGGCGAGCGCGGAGGTTCCCGGGCGCTCGGCGCGGCGCGCCGGGAAAGCCACCATGAGCACGATCGCTCCCGAGGCGGCGTAAAGGACGCCCTGGATGAAAAAGCTGCCCGCGGCGCCGAAGCCCGCGATCAGATATCCCGCGGCCGCGGGGCCGAAGATGCGCATCATCGAGAAGCCGATGGTGTTGAGCGCCACCGCGTTCATGGCGACCTCGCGCGGCACGAGCTCGAAAGCCATCGTGAATCGCGCCGGCCGGTCCATGACGTTGGAGGCGCCCATGATGATGGTGAAGGCGAACAGCATCCACGTGCCGACGATGCCGAGCGCGAGCGCGGCGCCGAAGGCGAGCGACACGGCTGCGGCCAGCGCCTGGCTCGCCTGCAGCATGCGCCGGCGGTCGTAGCGGTCCGCGGCGACCCCCGAAACCGGCGCCAGCAGGACCATCGGGATCGCGCGCGCTCCCATCACCGCGCCGAGCAGCGCGCCCGAGCCGGTGATCTCGTATACGACCCAGCCGAGCGCCGCCTGCTGGATCCACTGGCTCGACCACGAGCACAGCGAGCTCGCCCACAGCCGGCGAAAGTCGCGGTACGCGAGGGCCGATGCCAGTCAGCGCCTGGCGGCCGTCGCCGCCCCGCTCATATCGCCGTCGCATCCGGGGATCACGCGTACGTCGACCAGGCACACCGAGCCGTTGCGAACGGCTTCAACGGCTTTTTCCAGTGAAGGCTTCAGGTCTTCGATCTGCGTCACTGGCCCGATGCCCACGGCACCCTGGGCGCGCGCCATCATGGCGAGGTCGATGTCGGGTCCCTCGATGCGCTGGCCGATCCACTTGTTCTCGACCGGCCGGCCGCGCTCGCGCGCCACGCGCTCCTGGTGCATCTCGTCGTTGTAGAAGGAGCGGTTGTTGGCCACCAGGAAAAGGCAGGGAATCCGGTAATGGGTCGCGGTCCACAGCGCGGTCGCGCCCATGAGGAAATCGCCGTCGCCCATGATGCCGGCCACCATGCGGCTCGCGTCTTTGAGCGCCAGCGCCGCGCCGACGGTCAGCCCGGGCCCGGCGCCGACCCCGCCGCCGCCGTCGGCGCCGAGGTAATCGAGCGGGTGCCTGAAGTGCCGGTACGCGCCGTTCCAGCCGAGCGGCAGCTTCGCGATGCAGATCTCCGCGCCCGAGGTCGCCTCGTTGAAGGCCTCGGCAAGCGTGCCGATGGAAACGGTCTGGTCTTTTTTTTCCTGTACAGGTTCTTTTCCCGGCAGAACCAATGCAGGACGCGCCCGCACCGCTTCGAGGAGCAGCGGCACCGCTGCATCGGGCTCGCACATCATGTAGACGTCCGCAGGAGCGAGGCCCTGGTAATCCATGCTCCAGCCGCGGTGCGAGTGCGCATCGGGCGAGACGCGGATCACTTTTGCCTCCATCGGCGCGTCGCCCCAGGCCGCCTTGAGCGTCCCGGCGGTATCGACCCAGTCGAGCGACAGGAATACGTCGGTTTCCCGGAGAAGCTTCTTGGTTTTTTCATCAGGAAAGGTCCCTGGCGGCGCGGCGTGCAGCGGATGGTCGGTGGGGAAGGCGGCCGCGGTCTTGATATCGGTGAATACCTTCGCCTGCAGCTTTTCTGCAAGCGCAACCCGCTCCTGCCACGCTGCTTCGCTGCGCGAAACCCGCCCGACGAGCATGGCAGGGTTTCTTGCTCCGGAGAGAAGCTGCGCCGCTTTTTCAATCGAATTTCCGTCAGGTAGAACCGGGTCGGGAGCACGGTAGCGCGCGACATCGGGCAACGGCGGAAGCGCGCCGATCCTCGCTTCCTGAAGCGCGGCGTCGAGATTGACGTAGGTCGGGCCGCGCGGCGCGGTACCGGCGATCTGCACCGCGCGCAGCAGCGCCTCGTAGGCGGCCGGCACCGATGCCGGCTGGTTGTCCCACTTCGTGTAGTCGCGCACCAGCGCGCCCTGGTCCGACGCGGTATGGATCCAGTCGATCCAGGGCCGGCGCCGCGCGGCGTCCCAGGGGCCGGTGGCGCCGAGGATGAGCATCGGCATGCGATCGCACCAGGCGTTGAAGATCGCCATGGCTCCGTGCATCAGCCCGACGTTCGAATGCAGCACCACGCCCATCATGCGGCCGCAGGCCCTGGCATAGCCGTGCGCGATCGCGACCGCGGACTCCTCGTGCAGGCAGAGCAGCATCTGCGGATCGCGGTTGCCGAGATAGTTGACCAGGCTGTCGTGCAGACCGCGATAGCTCGCGCCCGGGTTGAGGGCGAGATACGGGATGTCGAGCGCGCGCAGCATGGCCGCGATGGCATCGCTTCCCCAGAGCTGCTCTTGCCGGGGAAGCGCTGCCGGAGATTCATTCAGCACGGATTCCCGCCTCGCGCATCACCCTGCCCCAGCGCGCGTGATCCTCACGGATGATCCGCGCCAGATCGGCGGGCGTTCCAGTCGCGAGGTCCATCCCCTGCGGCACCAGCCTCGCCTTCACCTCGGGAGAATTGAGGATGCGGGCGGTCTCGGCGTTGATCTTCGCCACGACCTCCGGCGGCGTTTTCGCCGGGACGAAAAGCCCGAGCCAGGGGTAGACCGCGTAGCCGGGCAGGCCGGCCTCGGCGACCGTCGGCGTGTCGCCGATCACCGAAAAGCGCTGCCCCGCGGCGGTCGCGAGCAGCCGCAGCTTGCCTTCCCTGATGTGCGGCAGCAGCGAGTTCGCAGCGCCGATCCACACCTGGATGCGCCCGGGCAGCAGGTCGGCGACCGCCGGTGCGGCGCCCTTGTACGGCACGTGATTCATTTTCGTTCCCGAGAGCTGCTGCAGCAGCGTGCCGCCGAGGAACTGCGGGCTGCCGGTACCCGAAGAGCCGAAATTGAGCTCTCCCGGCTTCGCCCTGGCGTAAGCGACCAGCTCCTGCACGGATTGCGCCGGGACCGAGGGATGCACCACCAGCAGGAACTGGATGCGGGCGAGCAGCGTTACCGGCGCGAGATCGACCAGCGGATCGAACGGCTGCTTGGCGATATGCGGGTTGACGACGAACACGTTGTCAGGCGCGAGCAGCCAGGTGTGGCCGTCGGGGGCGCTCTTCGCCACCGCGTCCGAGCCGATGTTCTGACTGCCGCCGGTGCGGTTCTCGACCACCACCGGCTGCGCCCAGACGTTCTGCAGGCCCTGGGCGATGGTCCTCGCGATCGTGTCCGGAGAGCCTCCCGGCGGCAGCGGGACGATGATCCTGACAGGTCGTTCAGGAAAGCCCTGGGCGAATGCAAGCGAAGATAAAAGCGAGAGAAACGCGGACAGCAGCCAGCTTTTCATGACGCCCCTCCTCCTCGATGCAACGCCGAGTTTACCGGGTAAACTGCCCGCTTTTCGTTTTCGGGGAGAGAAACGATGGCCGACCTGAAGGTTCTCGGCGTGTGCGGCAGCCTGCGCAAGGCGTCATTCAATATGGCGGCGCTGCGCGCCTGCGCCGAGCTGATGCCGCAGGGCATGCGGCTGCGCATCGTCGAGATCGGGGATATTCCGATCTTCAACCAGGACGTGTTCGACGCCGGGCTGCCCGAGCCGGCGAAGCGCTTTCGCGCCGACGTGGCGGCCGCCGACGGCGTGCTGATCGCGAGCCCCGAGTACAACTTCTCGCTGAGCGCGGCGCTGAAGAACGCCATCGACTGGGGATCGCGCCCGCCGAACCAGGTGTTCCAGGACAAGCCGATCGCCGTGTTCTCCGCCTCCGCGGGCCCGATGGGCGGAGCGCGGGTGCAGTACGACCTGCGCCGCATCCTCGGCCAGCTCTGGGGCCACGTGCTGCCGCGGCCCGAGGTCTTCATCGGGTCGGCCGCGGGCAAGATCGACGCTCAAGGCAGGATCACCGACGAGGCGACGCGCAAGTTCCTCACCGATCTGCTCGCCGGCTTCAAGGACTGGATCGTGCGGATGCAGAAGAAGTAGCGAGCGCGAAGTACAGGTCCGCAAGATCGCTGCGCTGCCCGAGGTTTCTGGTCGAATCCTGCAAGACAATTCGCCCCTTGATCAGCACGTAGGCGCGCTGCGCGAAGTCGAGCGCGATATCGAGCTTCTGCTCGACCATGAGGAGCGTGAGCCCGGTCGCGCGCAGCTTCTCGAGCGCCCTGCTTATCTCGACGACCACGAGCGGCGCCAGCCCGAGAAAGGGCTCGTCGAGCAGCAGCAGCCGCGGCGCGCTCATCAGCGAGCGGGCGATCGCCAGCATCTGCTGCTCGCCGCCGGAGAGCGTTCCGGCGGCTTGCCGGCGCCTTTCCTCGAGCCTCGGGAACAGGCCGTAGACAAAGCGGTAGCGCTCCCCGAGGTCCCCGCGAAGCCGGACCGCGCCGAGGCGCAGGTTCTCCTCGACCGTGAACGGCGCGAACACCAGCCGGCCTTCCGGCACCAGCGCCACGCCTTGCTCGACGATCCGATGGCTGGGCTGCCGGATCAGATTCTCATTTTCGAGCAGGATGCTTCCTTCACGATGCGCAATGGTCCCGGTTATCGCCGCGAGAAGCGTGGACTTGCCGGCGCCGTTCGGCCCGAGCAGCGCAACCGTTTCGCCTTTTCGTATCTCGAGAGAGACATCCTGCAGGACAGCCGCGGGGCCGTAGCCGGCGCTGAGATTTTCAAGCCTGAGCATGGCGTCCCAGGTAGGCCTCGACGACCGCGGGATGGTTGCGCACCTCCGCAGGCAAGCCGTCGGCGATCTTCACGCCGAAATTGAGCACCGCGACGCGATGCGCGAGCGGCAGCAGGAAGTGCATGTCGTGCTCGATCAGCAGCACCGCGATGCCGCGCTGCGCGATGCCGCTGATGACGCCGGCGATGCGCCCGGCCTCGGCGAGCGTCAGGCCGGCGGCGGGCTCGTCGAAAAGCATCAGGCGCGGCTCGCCGGCGAGGGCGCGCGCGATCTCGAGGAGCCGCCCCTGGCCGAAGGAAAGCGTGCCGACCCCGGCGTCGTGCATCCCCGCGAGGCCTACGAACTGCAGAATCTGCTCGGCGTTTCGCCGCATCTCCATTTCCTGCAAACGAGCCTTTCTCGTGAAAACACCGGCGTTGAACCGCGTATGCGCGCCGACCAGCACGTTGTCGATCACGTTCATGCCGCCGAACGGGCGGTTGTGCTGGAAGGTGCGCAGGATGCCGCGCGCCGCGATGCGGTGCGGCGCCAGGCCGAGCAGCGGCTCGCCCGCGAAGCGCGCGCTTCCCGCGCTGGCGGGGAAGGCGCCGGCGATGAGGTTGAAGGTCGTCGTCTTGCCGGCGCCGTTCGGGCCGATGAGCCCCAGGATCTCGCCCTCGTGCAGGTCGAAGTCGAGATTGTCGACCGCGGTGAGCCCGCCGAAGCGCTTGGTCAGGCCTCTGACCTGGAGAATATTTCGTTTCAACTTCTTTTCAATCCGTCGTAAACACCGATCAGGCCGTGCGGCTGCCACAGGATGATCGCGACGACGAGCACCCCGAACACCACCGCGTGGTGGTGGCCGATGAGCGGCGACAGGACGAACGGCAGGAGATAGAGCAGGATCGCGCCGATGACCGCCCCGGCATGGCGCCCGGCGCCGCCGACGATCACCATGAACAGCAGCAGGAACGCGTTCTCGAGCCCGAAGATCGGCGGGTTCACGGTGTTGTCGACGAACGCGTAAACCATGCCGGCGAGCCCTGCCAGCGCGCTCGTCAGCGTGAACGCGATCACCCTGGTCTGCGCGACGTTCACGCCCATCGCGGCCGCGGCTTCCGGGTTGTCGCGTACCGCCCGGCAGGCGCGCCCGAACCACGAGCGATCGAGCCGGCGCAGAACCGCGGCGGTGCCGAGCACCAGCGCCACGATCACCACCGTGTACCAGGGGCCGGTGATGCGTGCTCCGAACACCGGCGGCAGCCGGTAGTCGACGAGGCCCCCGGTGCCGCCGGTGACCGCGCCGCCTTCGTTGAGCACGACGATGAAAAGCTGCGCCAGCGCCAGCGTCGCGAGCGCGAGATAGAACCCCTCCAGGCGCGTCGACGGAATCGCGACTGCCAGCGCGATCAATGCGCAGAGCAGCACGCCGAGAACGATGGCGACCGGCAGAGGCAGGTGCAGCTGAAACAGGAAAATCACGATGGCATAGGCGCCCATGCCGTAGAAGGCGAAATGCGAAAAGGCGACCTGGCCGCAGATGCCGAAGAGGAAGTTGTAGCCCAGGGCGAGCGCGATCCACAGAAGCAGCTTGCGGTAGACGTCGTTGTAGTAGCCGCTCATGAAGAAGGCCGCGCCGCCGAGCAGCAGCGCAAGGGCCAGCCATCGGGCGAGCGAGCTCACCTGGAGCGCAGCAGCCCGGTCGGCCGCGCGAGCAGGAACAGCATCAGCAGCAGCAGCGGCACGCCCTGCGCGTAGCCGGCGGGGAGCGGCGCGTAGCGCACGGTGAGCTGCTCCGCGAAGGCGAGCAGCAGCCCGCCCAGCAGCGCTCCTTCGACCCTGCCCACGCCGCCGATCACCAGCGCGGTGAATCCCTGGATCGCGAGCGGCACGCCCATCAGGTAGTGCGCCGAGATGTTGGGCGCGACCAGCAGCCCGGCGAGGCCGGCCGCGACGCCGCCGGCGCCGAAGGACAGCGCGGTCACCCGCGACAGGTTGATGCCCATCAGCGCCGCCGCCTTGCGGTTGAGCGATACCGCCTCGAAAGCCTTGCCAAAAAGAGTTTTTTCAAAGAAAAACCACGTCGCGGCGAACACCGCGAGCGTGGTGGCGATCATGAACGTCTTCTGGTGCTCGAAGCCGAAGGGCTCCGGCACCTGGTGCGGATCCGGCCCGAAGCCGAGCGAGATCGATTCGCGGAACACCACCAGCGCGCCGAGAAGCGCGAGGATGGGCGCGAGCAGCGGTGCGCCTTTCTCCGCCAGCGGGCGCACCGCGACGCGCTCGGTCGCCCAGCCGACGAGCAGCATGAAGGCGAGTATCGCCGCCATGCCGAGCGGGTACGGCCAGTCGAGCTTCGCGAGCAGCAGGAAGCCGCCGAAGGCCCCGACCATGGCCCATTCGCCGACCGCGAAGTTGATGATCCCGGTGGGGCGGATCATCAGGAGGTAGGCGAGCGCGACCAGGCCGTAGATGCAGCCCGACGCCGTCGCGCTGACGGCCAGCTCGAGAAAGTCCTGCAACTGCTGCTACTTCAGCCCTACGTGGACCACGCGCCCCTGCTTGTCGCCTTCGTACACCCTGACCACCATGCCGTTCGGGTCGTAGCCGGTGCGCTTGCCTTCCGGGAACACGTACTTCATCCCCTTGGCGCCCATCACGCCCGCGTAGTTCGCCTGCTGCATGGCGGCGCGGATCTTCTCCTTGTCGACCGCGCCGGCGCGCCGGATCGCGTCGGCGACCATCATGATGCCGTCGTAGCCGTAGCCGTGGATGTTGTACGGCGCTCTTCCGGTCGCCTTCCTGTAATCGGCCTCGAACTTCTTCACTTCCGGCTTCTCCGGATCGTAGGCGTCGACGAAGGTGATGCCGTTCAGCAGCCCCTTCGCCACCGACATGTATTGCGGCACCGACAGGTTGTACGACGAATGGATCGGGAACTTGAGCCCGAACTGGCGGTAGGCCCTCAGGATCAGCACGTTCTCGGGCGTGAGCACGCCGGCCATGAACATGGCGTCGGGACTGGCGGCGCGGATCTTCTGCATCTGCGGCTCCGCGGTCGTCGCGCCGCGCGGGACGATCTCCTCGGCGGCGACCTGGATGCCGCTCTTCTCCAGGCCGGCACGGAAAAACTTCGCCAGCAGCTGCCCGAGGTCGGAGTTGTCGCTGATCAATGCCACGCGTTTCAGCTGTTTCGATCTGGCATGGGAAAGAAGCGTGGCGATCTGGATGCTGCCCAGCGGCCCGGTCTGCCAGAAATACGGGTTCGCGAGCTGCGTGGTCAGCGTGTCGCCGGAGTTCATCGGCGTCATCTGCGGCGTCTTCGCTTCGAGCGTGACGTTCTGCTGCTGCTGCGTCGCCGGCGTCAGGGTGATGCTGAGGATGAATACCGCCCCGGCGTCGACCAGCTTCCTCGCCATGGCGGCCGAAATGTCGGGCCGGCCCTGGTCGTCCTCGATCAGGAGCTCGACCTTGCGGCCGAGCACGCCGCCCTTGCGGTTGATCTCGCCGGCGCCGAACTGGATTCCTTCCAGCGCCGGCTCGGAGTAGGGCTTCGCCGGCCCGACCTTGTCGGTGATGACGCCGATCTTGACTGTCTCTTGTGCCTGGGAGCCGGCGGCGAACGACGCCAGCGCCAGTACGGCCAGAAGCTTCTTCATGGACCCCTCCTCAATTGAGCAGACTTGTGCACCCAGTCGGCGTGGTGCGGCGCCTTCTTGGTCTTGCTCCACTCTTCGAGCATCGCTTCGCTGACCGAAGAGAGCTTCTTCTTCATTTCCGGCGTCGTGGTATCGACCGCGAGCTCGAGGCGATGCCCGTTAGGATCGAAGAAATAGATCGACTTGCAGATGGTGTGGTCGACCGGGCCCAGGACCTCGACGCCGTGCGACTCGATGCGCTTCTTGTAGCGCATCAGCGTCTCCTCGTCTGGCACGCGCAGCGCGAGGTGCTGCACCCACAGCGGCGTCCTCTCGTCGCGGCCCATCGGCGGCGACTCGGGCAGCTCGAAAAACGCCACGTAGCTGCCGTCGTCCATGCGGAAGAAGATGTGCATGTACGGATGCTGCTCGCCGGTGCTCGGCACGCGGTCCTCGGCGACGGCCATCGCGTACTCGAGGCCGAGCACCCTGGTGTAGAACTCGGCGGTCTGTTTCGCGTCCTTGCAGCGGTATGCGACGTGGTGCAGGGATTTGATATCCATGCCGGCTGTCCTTTTCCTCGGATGCGACTGCGCGTATTCTAACCGCCTCCCATGCACCCCAGCGCGCTTCCCGCCGAGATCGTCGAGCGCCTGCGCGCGCGGCGCGGCAGGCTGCATCTGTTCGACAGCATCGAGGCAGGCCGCAGCGCGCTCGCCGTCATCGACATGCAGTGCAGCTTCGTCTCGCCGCAGGCGCCCTCCGCCGTCGCCTCCGCGCGCGCCATCGTGCCGAACATCAACCGGCTCGCGGCGCACCTGCGCGAACGAGGCGGCACCGTCGCCTGGGTGCAGGCCACCTACACCCGCAGCGGCCCCGGGTACTGGCCGCTGTTCTTCGACCACATGGTGAAGCCCGAGCTGTCGTCGCAGATCCTGGCAGGGCTTGCCGAAGGCTCTCCGGGACACGCGCTCTGGCCCGAGCTCGAAGTGCGTGCCGAAGACCTGCGCGTGAAGAAAAACCGCTACAGCGCCTTCTTCCCCGGAGCCTGCGAGCTTCCCGGGCTGCTGCGCAGCCGCGCCATCGACACGGTGCTGATCGCCGGGACCATGACCAATGTCTGCTGCGAGGCTTCGGCACGCGACGCGATGATGGACGGCTTCAAGACGGTGATGGTGTCGGACGCGAACGCGGCGCGCTCGGATGCGGAGCATGTCGGCTCGCTCGCCACCATCGTGCAGTTCTTCGGCGACGTGCGCACGACCGACGAGCTGCTCGCGCTCATCCGATGAGCCGCTACGCCGTCGCCGCTATCGACTGCGTGGTCAACCCGATCACGCCGGAGATCATGCGGCTGCGGCCACAGTGGTCAGTCGAGTTCTGGACGCGCAAGATGCGCCGCGAGAGCGCGCTCGCCGCTGGCGTGAGCCACGAGCAGATGCTCGCCATGATGGATGCCGCCGGCATCGAGCGCGCCTTCCTGATCGCCACCAAGACCGGGCGGCTCGGCCTTCCGGGGAGCTGGCACCTGCCTTATGAAGTCGTCGCCGACGCCGTGCGCCGGCATCCCGGCAGGTTCTACGGGCTCGCGGGAATCGACCCCACCGAGGGCATGGCCGGAGTGCGCGCGCTCGAGCGCGCGGTGCGCGAGCACGGCTTCATCGGCGCGCACGCCTATCCGCACTGGTTCGAGCTGGCGCCCGGGCACGCGCGCTGGTATCCCTTCTACGCGAAGTGCGTGGAGCTCGACGTTCCCTTTCAGCTGCAGGTGGGACAGTCGCTCATCTATGCGCGCGAGCAGCCGCTGCGCAGCGTCGGGCGGCCGATCTCCCTCGACGCCGTGGCCTGCGATTTTCCCGAGCTCAAGCTGATCGGCATTCATGTCGGCATCCCCTGGACCGAAGAGATGATCGCCATGGCATGGAAACACCCGAACGTCTTCATCGGCTGCGATGCCCACAGCCCGAAGTACTGGCCGGGCGCGTTCGTGCAGTTCATCGACAGCTACGGCCAGGACAAGGTGCTGTTCGGCACCGATTTCCCGGTGCTCGAGTTCCAGCGCACTCGCGACGAGCTCGAGGCCCTCGGCCTGCGCGAGGCGCCGAAAAGGAAACTTCTGCGCGACAACGCGCTGCGCGTGTACAAGCTGAAATAGGAGGAACCATGGTGCAACCAAGAAAGCTTCTGCCTGCCGTCCTGCTCTGCCTGCTGCCGCTCGCCGCCCCGGCCCAGAACAAGGTGAGCCTGGGCATCGTCACCTCGCTCTCGGGTCCGATGGCGGCCCCGGGAAAATTCCAGATGAACGGCTTCAGGCTCGCCGAAGAAGAGATCAATGCCGCGGGCGGGTTCGCCGTCGGCGGGCGCAAGCATGCCGTCGAGCTGAAGGTCTACGATACCCGGGCCAATCCAGCCGAAGGTGCTTCCGCCATGCAGCGCCTCGCCACGGTCGATCGCGTGCCTCTGGTGCTCGGCGAGCTGCACAGCGGCGTCGCTGCCGCCGAGGCGCCGGTCGCCCAGGACTACGGCATCCCGCTGATCCTCACCATTCCGACCGGCCCGAACCTCACCGAGCAGGGCAACCGCTTCCTCTTCCGCGTCAACGCCAACAACGACCAGCTCACCGCGGCGCTCGCCGAGTTCATCGCCAGGCAGGCCTGGTCGCCGCTCGCCTTCATCGCCTGGAACAACGACGCCGGCCGCGGCGGCGTCAACGGCATGAAGAAGCTGCTCGGCGACTCGCGCATCGGCTACGTCGGCTATTTCAACGTCGGCGAGGTCGATTTCTCCAGCCACGTCGCCAATATCCGCGCCGGCAATGCGCGCGCGGTGATGCTGCTGATGGACGAGGAGCCCGGCAGCCTCGCCATCAAGCAGCTGCGCGATGCCGGGCTGAAGACCCAGCTCGTCGGGACGCTGGCGATGGGCTCGGACCGCTTCCTCAAGCGCCTCGACGCGGCCCGCCTCGAAGGCATGGTGCAGTACAACGCCTTTCCGCCGAACGCCGCCATGCCGCGCATCCGCGCCTTCAGCGAGCGCTACCGCAAGAAGTTCGGCGAGGAGGCGCACGGCTTCGCGGCGCAGTCCTACGACGGTCTGATGCTCGCCGTGGCCGCGATGCAGAAGGCCGGGACGGCGAGCGACGGTCGCGCCATCCGGGACGCGCTCGCGGCGATCGAGCACGACGGCGTCATCGGCACGATCAGGTTCGACGCCAAGGGACAGGCGCATCCGCCGGTGTACGTGACGCAATGGTGCGCCAATGGCACTCGGCGCATTCTCCACCCGGAGTCCCTGAAAGCCGACTGCGGCGCGGGCTAGCCCGCGCGTGTCCGCCGCGCTCCTCGAGCAGACCGTCAACGGCCTGATGGCCGGGTCGGTCTACGTGCTGGTCGCGCTCGGCCTGGTGCTGATCTACGGCGTGATGCAGGTGCTCAACTTCGCGCACGGCGTGCTGTTCATGCTGGGCGGCTACCTGTGCCATTTCTTCTTCACGCGACTCACCGGCAGCTATGCCGCCGCGGTGCTGCTTGCGATGGCGGCGCTCGCCGCGGTCGGCATCGCCCTCGAGCGCGGCGTGTTCCGGCCGCTGCAGGGCAACCTGCGCAACCAGGTGATCGCCTCGCTCGGGCTGATCCTGGTTTTCGAGAACCTGGTGATCGCGCTGTGGGGCCCGAATGCGCTGCAGATGAAGGTGCCGGCGACCGAGGCGCTGGTGCCGCTGGGCGAGTTGCGCTTTCCCCTGCAGCACCTGCTGATCATCGCGCTGACGCTGGCGGCGGTCGCGGCGCTCGCCGCCTTCCTCAAGCTCTCGAAGTTCGGCACCGCGATCCGCGCCGCGAGCCAGGACCGGCAGGCGGCGATGGTCGTCGGCATCCCGGTCGAGCGCATCGACTGGTCGACGTTCGCGCTGGGCACCGCGCTCGCCGCGCTCGGCGGCGCCCTGGTCGGGCCGCTGTTTCTCGTCTTCCCGCAGATGGGCGACGCGCCCATGGTCAAGGGGCTGGCGGGAATCCTGCTCGGCGGCATGGGAAGCGTGCCCGGCGCGGTCGTCGGCGGGCTGATCATCGGCGTCGCGGAAGCCTGGGCGACGCTGGTGCTTCCCACCGACTACCGCGACTCGGTGGCGTTCGCCATCATGATCGCGATCCTGATGCTGCGGCCGCGCGGGCTGTTCGGCGTGCGCGTGCGCGGCGAGCAATGAAATCATTGATCGGATTCGTCGCGGTCGCGGCGCTTCTCTATGCCGTGCCGTCGGCCGTGCGCGAGCCCTACCTGCTTCACGTGCTCGTCCTCACCTGTCTCTACGCCATCCCGGCGATGGGGCTCAACCTGATGCTCGGCTACACCGGTCTGGTCTCGCTCGGCCACATGGCCTTCGCCGGCATCGGTGCCTATACCGCCGCGGTGCTGATGGTCGATGCCAAGCTCGGCTTCTGGAGTGCGCTGGTCCTCGGCACGCTCGCCGCGGGCGCCGCCGGCGGCGCGATCGGCGCGGTGTGCCTGCGCTTTCGCAGCCATTACTTCATGATCGTGACGCTTGCGTTCGGCCTGATGCTCTACTCGGTGATGAACAACTGGGACGAGGTGACGCGCGGCGCTGCAGGCTTTGCCGGCGTGCCGCGCCCGGCCCCGCTCGGCGCTTTTGGCTTCGGCCCGCTCGCCAACTTCTACCATCTCGCGCTCAGCGCGGCGCTTTTCGCCTTCGCCGTCCAGTGGTGGGTGGTGCGCTCCAATTTCGGCAGGGTGCTGGTCGCGCTGCGCCAGGACGAGCGGCTGGCGCAAGCCAAGGGCGTCAATGCCATGCTTTACAAGACCGCGGTGTTCGCGCTGGGCTCGGCGCTCGCCGGGCTCGGCGGCGTGCTTCACGTGTCCTTCCTGCGCGTTGCGGCGCCGGCAACGTTCAATCTCGCCGAAAGCATCAACTCGGTGCTGGTGGTCATCGTCGGCGGGGCAGGGACGCTGGCGGGCCCGGCGCTCGGGGCAGCGTTGTTCGTCGGCCTGCCCGAGTATCTGCGCGTCGCCGCCGAATGGCGGCTGGTGCTGTTCGGCGCGGCGCTGGTCCTCATCACACTGTTCGCGCCGCAGGGGCTCGGCGGACTGATCGCCGGCGGCTGGCGACGGCTCGCGCGCACGCGCGCATGAGCGTGCTCTCGGTACGCGCGCTCAAGAAGCGCTTCGGCGGCGTGGCGGCGCTCGCCGGCTGCAGCTTCGACATCGCCGCGCCGGGAATCTACGGCCTGATCGGGCCGAACGGCGCAGGAAAGACGACGCTGTTCGACGTGGTGACCGGGATCATCGAGCCGGACTCGGGGCAGGTGGAGCTTTCCGGCAGGAACATCACGAAGTGGGCGCCGCACCGGCTCGCTGCGCTGGGCATAGCGCGCACCTTTCAGGAATGCCGGGTGTTTCCGGAGTTCAGTTGCCTCGACAACCTTCTTTTTGCCCCGCGCCTTTCTCATCGAGAGAAGCAGATGGAGGCGCAAGCGCTGCGCCTGCTTCGCATGGTGAATCTCGAGCGCTACGCCGAGGAGCCGGCGGCGACCCTCTCCTTCGGACAACGCCGGCTGCTCGAGATCGTGGCGATGTTCCTTTCCGAGCCCGCCCTGCTGCTGTTCGACGAGCCGGCGGCCGGCGTCAATCCGGCGCTCCTCGAGGTGCTTGCCGCGTTCATCCGCCGCATGTACGAAGAGCGGCCGTGCGCCTTCCTCGTCGTCGAGCACAACATGGAATTCATCATGAGGCTCGCCGCCGAGATAATCGTCATGCACCAGGGCTCGGTGCTCGAGCGCGGCGCGCCGCAGGCCATCAGCTCGAGCGCCCGGGTGATCGAGGCCTATCTCGGATGAGCGCGGTCCTCGCGGTGAGCCGCCTCAAGGCGGGCTACGGCGGCCGCCGCATCCT
>Ga0137796_10001095_pt1 | contig 15988 bp, 16 predicted proteins | sample OV2TP3_FD_97704 | JGI IMG/M metagenome (GOLD analysis project Ga0137796, IMG submission 97704)
CTTCCGGGGGGCCGAGGCGCTCGAGTTCGCCTCGAAGCTCACCGCGATCGTGTTCGACAAGACCGGCACCCTGACCCGGGGGGAGCCGTCGGTGACGGACCTCCTGCCGGCCGACGGGGTCGAGGCGCGGGAGCTCCTCCGCCTGGCCGCCTCAGCGGAGCGGGGGTCCGAGCACCCCCTGGGGGAGGCCATCGTCCGGCGGGCCGAGGCGGAGGGGGTGGCGCTCCTCCCCCCGGAGGGCTTCGAGGCGATCCCGGGCCACGGGGTCCGGGCGATGGTGGCGGGGCGCCGGCTCCTCCTCGGGAACCTGAAGCTCCTGACCGATGAGGGGGTGAACCTCGACGGCCTCGCCAAGGAGGCGGAGCGGCTGGCCGATGAGGGGAAGACCCCCATGCTGGTGGCGGTGGACGGCCGGGCGGCCGGCATCATCGCGGTGGCCGACACCGTGAAGCCGGATTCCCGGAGGGCGGTGGCGTCTCTCCACCGTCTCGGGATCGAGGTGACCATGATCACCGGCGACCACCGCCGGACCGCCGAGGCGATCGCCCGTCAGGTGGGGATCGACCGGGTCCTGGCCGAGGTCCTCCCCCAGGACAAGGTCGAGGAGATCCGGCGGCTCCAGACCGAGGGGAAGACGGTCGCCATGGTCGGGGATGGGATCAACGACGCCCCGGCCCTGGCCCAGGCGGACGTGGGGATCGCCATCGGCACCGGGACCGATGTCGCCATGGCGGCCTCGGACATCACCCTGATCACGGGCGACCTCCGGGGCGTGGTCTCGGCCATCGCGCTCTCCAAGCGGACGCTGCGGACCATGAAGCAGAACTTCTTCTGGGCCTTCGCCTACAACACGGCGCTGATCCCGATCGCGGCCGGAATCCTTTACCCGGTCGCCGGCCTCCTGCTGAGCCCGATGCTGGCCGGGGCGGCGATGGCCTTCAGCTCCGTCTCGGTGGTGTCGAACTCGCTCCGCCTCAAGGGCTTCCGCCCCCCGCCCGTCGGGGAGTAACCCGCCGCTGCAAGGCGACCGTCGAGCGCGAGTCGGCCACCGACGCCGGGCGGGGAGCGTGTGATCACCTCCTCCTACCTCGCCGACGCCGACCGCTACGAGCGCACCATGCACGGCTGGGTGGACGCCCCCCGGCCCGACGCCTTCACCATGAACGTCCGGATCGCCGACCCCTGGGTCGCGGTGGAGCTGGTGGCGGTCACCCTCCCCTCGCCGGCGTACACGATCCAGGGCGCGCGGGGTCGGGTCCTGGTGGGGCCGCCGGGCTGGATCGATCCTGGCCTCGGGGAGGCGATGGGACGGCTCGCGGGCGTCGGGATGACGGCGGGGTTCACCCGGACGGTCGCCGAGGTGGCTGGGGCACGCCCGGGCGCCCAGTACTTCATCGACGCGGCGATCGAGGTGGCCCGGCTGGCACGGCAGGTCACGCGGCTCCCGCCCGAGCGCGTCCGGCAGGCCGCCGGCGAGGGGGCGCTGGGGTTCTGGCGGATGGACCTGGCGGGGTGGGCGGAGTTCACCGACAGCTGCTACACCTACCGTCCCGAGACCGAGGCCCTGTTCCGGGAGCGGTCCGTCGCCACCGCGATGGCCCCCGAGTTCTACGCCCCGCCCCTCGGCGCGGCCCGGATCTTCAACCGCACGAAGGTCGCCCGCCTCGAGCGCCGGGACGCCAGGCTCCTCCTCGCCCACTCGATGTTCGACGAGGCCCACAGCTTCCAGATCTGGTACTGGGTGGACCTCGCCTCGGGGATGGTCGTGGACGCGGGCTCCCTGACCCCGCGCCTCCCCTACCTCGGGATCTGTGACGACCCCCAGGCGCGGATCGGCCGCCTGGTCGGGCAGCGGGTGGACGCACGGCTCCGAAAAGGGCTGGGGGGCCTGATCGGCGGCCGGGAGGGGTGCGCCCAGCTCTACGACCTGACCGCCGACCTCCTGAAGCTCCTCACCCTTCCCGCCCCGGCCTAACCGATTGCCGACAGGTTTCAGCAGGTCTTGACACAGGCCGGCCAGCCGGTATAGTCTGAAATCGCTTTCAGAAAATTTCATATCGGCCCAACAATCTGGTGATCCCGCAGCGTTCCCGTCCCGCGACGATCCGGGAGGTGGCGCGGCGCGCGGGGGTCTCCCCCGCGACCGTGTCCCGCGTCCTGAACGGACGCCCGTACGTGCGGCCCGCGATCCGGGCCGCGGTGATCGAGGCGGTGGAGGCGCTGGGCTTCCGGCCCGACCCGATTGCGCGGAGCCTGGTCGTCGGCGCCAGTCGCACCATCGGGCTCATCGTCGCCGACATCACGAACCCGTTCTACGCGGAGACGGCCAAGGCGATCGTCGAGACCGCCCGCGGCCGGGGCTATGTCGTCGTCCTCTGCAACACGGAGAACCTGCCGAACCTCCAGGCCGAGCAGATCCGGATGCTTCAGGAGCAGCGGGTCGAGGGGATCATCCTGGGGTCCGTTCACCGCCGCGATCCGGCCGTGGAGGAGCTGGTGGCGAGCGGCTTCCCATGCGTGATGTACAACCGCCGGCTGCTCACCAACGCCGGGACGTACGTGGTGCTGGACAACGCCCGCGGGGGCGAGGAGGTCACGCGCCACTTCCTCGCGCTGGGGCACCGGCGCATCGCGTTCCTGGCGGGCCCGGCCAGCTTCTCGACGGCGGCCGACCGGCTGGCCGGGTACCGGCGGGCCCTGCGGGCGGCGGGGCGTCCGGTGGACCCTCGGCTGATCCGGCAGGGGCAGTTCAAGCCTGACCTGGCCTACCAGGCCGCCCGCGAGCTGTTCCAGCAGCGGCCGCGGCCCACCGCGGTCATCGCCGGTAACGACCTGACGGCCTTCGCGGTGCTGGACGCGGCCGCCCACCTCGGGCTCCGGGTGCCGGAGGACATCGGCGTCAGCGGCTTCGACGACACCGAGTTCGCGAGCAACGAGCGGATCCAGTTGACGACGGTCGCCCAGCAGAAGGTGGAGATGGGTCGGCTCGCGGTCAACTACCTGCTGGAGTTCATCCAGGACCCGGATCGGTTCCGGCGCAGCCCGATCCGGCACGTCCTGCCGCCCACGCTCATCGTCCGGCGGAGCTGCGGCGCGATGGGACGCACGAGGGCGGGCCTGGCAGCAACCGTGTAGTCCAGCGGCGGGCGTCCGGGCGCGCGTGGGCCGGGCCCCGCAGGGAGGCGAGCCATGAATCGACGCGAGTTCCTCAAGCAAGGCGCGGCCCTCGGTGCGGCCGCGACACTGGGCACCCTCGGTGCGCCGCGCCCGGTCCAGGCCCAGCGGAAGACGGGGACGGTGCGGGTATGGGGGGAGCCCGGCCCCTACGCCGGCGTCGCCGTGGAGGGAATGAACGAGTGGGCGAAGGCCAATGCACCCGGGCTCACCTTCACCGTCGAGACGCTGAGCTGGACCGACGTCTACCCGAAGCTCATGACCGACCTGGCCGCCGGACGACCGGCCTCGTGCATCAGCGTGGAGTCGCCCATCGCCTTCCAGCTCATGGCCGAGGGGCTCCTCGAGCCCGTGGACGACGTGATCGACCGGATCGGCCGCGGCCGGCTGATCCCGGGCGCCAAGTGGGAGTACTGGGGCGCCTGGAAGGGGCGACAGTACGTCGTGCCGGCCCACCACCAGTCCCACCTCCTGGTCATCCGGACCGATGTCCTCAAGGAGGCCGGCATCACGACCTCGCCGGAGAAGTGGAACTGGAACGACCTCTTGAGCGCAGCCAGGACCATCAAGGAGAAAACCAAGGTCTTCGGTATGTGCATCGCCCTGGGCCGCACCATCGCGACCGACTACTACCTCTCGGGGCTCCTCCACTCGGCCGGCTCGCGCATGTTCGATGTCCGGAACAACTTCCAGGTGGCCTTCGACTCCCCGGCGTCCATCGAGACGTTCGACTTCGTCAGCGAGCTGTACCCGTCCATGCCGCCGGGCGCGCTCGGCTACACGTTCCTGGACGTCGTGGACTCCATGGCCACGGGGCAGTCCGGGATGGTCTTCTACTGGGGGCGCGTCTTCGGGCGCGCGGCCGAGGTGAATCCCAAGGTCTTCGAGACCATGGAGGCCTACCAGCACGCCGCCCACCCGAAGACCGGCAAGCGGCTGAACTGGAACGACTTCCAGGGCTGGCTCATCCCCAAGGCCAACAACCCCTACATCGCGGAGGTCAAGGAGGCGCTGGCGTACTACCTGACCCATAAGGACTGGCCGCTCCGCTATGTCCACTCCCTGGTCCCCAACGTCTCGCCGATCTTTCAGGACGTGGCGCAGGACCCGCGGCTCACCACCCACCCGTTCTTCCAGACGAAGCGGCGGACGATCTTCGAGTACTATGTGGAGGCGCTCAAGAACGCCAGCAACTCCGGGAACGAGCTGCTCGAGGGGATCAACCCGCTGGCGGGTATCGTCCACGGCCGCGGCATCCTGGCCCAGGGGATCCAGAAGGTCCTGATCGACAAGTGGTCGTCGAAGAACGCGGTGAAGTGGGTGGCGGCCGAGCTGGAACAGGTTCGTCGCGAGCACATCCGGCTCCTGGTCTAGCGCTCCGTCGATGACCCTTCACCCCGGCGTCCACGGCCCCGCCGCCCGGGGCGGGGCCGTGGGGCTCCCGGCCTTCGCCGCGCCCCGCCGCGGCCTCCGGCTGTCGGACCGCCAGGTCGGCATCCTGTTCATGCTGCCGTTCGCGGCGGTGGCGGCTGCCTTCATCGTCTGGCCGGTGACCGAGGCCGTCCGCCTGGCCTTCTACACGAAGCACCCCTTCAGCCCCGCTCTGACCTTCATCGGGCTCGACAACTTCCGCTATATCTTCGGCGACCCGGTCTTCTGGGCCGCCTTGCGCCAGGCCGTGATCTGGACTATCAGCTCGACCGTCCTCCAGTCGGTGATCGGCGTCGGGCTGGCGCTCCTGCTCCACCAGGCCGTCCGTGGGATCAACGTCTTCCGCGGGCTCCTACTCTTCCCTTACATGGTCCCGACAGTCGTCATCGCGCTCGTCTGGCGCTGGATGTTCAACCCGGAGTTCGGGATCGTAAACGCCTCGCTCCACCGTCTTGGGCTGATCCGGGAGAACGTCTACTGGTTCTCCGATCCCCAGTGGGCCATGGCCTCGGTGATCCTCCTGAACGTGTGGAAATTCACCCCGTTCGTGGTCATCTGCGTCCTGGCACGCCTCCAGACCATCCCGGTCGACCTCTACGACGCCGCGCGCGTGGACGGCGCCTCGGCGTGGCAGCGCTTCCGCGACATCACCCTGCCCCAGCTCAAGACCGTCCTGGCCGTCGTGGTGGTCTTCCGCACCATCTGGACGTTCAACAAGTTCGAGGAGATCTACCTCCTGACACGCGGCGGGCCGGGCACCTCGACCTTCAACCTCGCGGTGTACGCCTTCGAGCAGGCCACCGCCAACCTGAAGCTCGGCGCCGCCGCCGCGACGGGCGTCGTCATCCTGGCGCTGCTCTTCGGGGGCAGCGCCTTCTACCTGCGCCTGGTCGGGCGACAGGAGGAGTGAGGAGATCGCGATGCGCTACGAGACGCGCCAGCGCCTCCGCCTGGTCGCCGTCTACGCGACCCTCGTGGTGGTCACCGTGGTGATCTGCTTCCCGCTGGTCTGGGCCCTGGTCAGCTCGGTCCGGCCGAACGACGAGATGCTCCGGCTGCCGCCGAGGCTCGTCCCGGAGCGCGTGACCGCCGAGCATTACGCGGCCCTCCTCACCGGGCGCAGCATGTATTTCGAGGCCGCGGGCGGTTACCGGCCGAAGACCTCTCCGCCCCAGCACTTCCTCTCCTGGTTCTTCAACAGCGTGGTGGTCAGCGTCGGGACCACGCTGATCAGCGTCGGGGTGAGCACGCTGGCCGCGTACAGCTTCACCCGCTTCTCGTTCTTCGGCCAGCGCTTCATCTCCTACTTCAGCCTGATGGGGTACATGGTCCCCTCGATCATCTTCGTGTTCCCGCTCTTCCTGGTGATGGTCCCGCTCGGGCTCACCGACCGGCTGCCCAGCCTCGTGCTGGGCTACATCAGCATCACGCTCCCCTTCTCCATGTGGCTCATGTGGGCCTTCTTCCGGGGGATCCCCATCGAGGTGGAGGAGGCCGCGCTGATCGACGGCGCCAGCCGGTTCCAGGTCTTCCGCCAGATCGTGTTCCCCCTCGCCCTTCCGGGGGTCATCGCCACCTCCATCTTCTCGTTCATCGTGGCGTGGAACGACTACCTGATCGCGCGGATCTTCATGAACTCCATCAGCCAGCTCCCGCTGACGGTGGGAGTCATGCACTTCTTCGAAGGGGTGCACGTGGACTGGGGACTCATGATGGCGGCGGCGGTGTTGATGACCCTGCCGCTGTCCGTGCTCTTCATGCTGGTCCAGCGCTACCTGATCGTCGGCTTCGGCGCCGGCGCGGTGAAGGGCTGAAGGGCGGCGCGGGGGGGGGCAGACCGTGGAGGTCAGGCTGCAGGACGTCGAGAAGGTGTTCGGCCGCGGCCCGCGGGCCGTCCATGCCGTCCGCGGCCTGAACCTGGTCGTCCCCGCCGGCGAGTTCGTGACCTTCCTGGGCCCGAGCGGCTGCGGCAAGACTACCACCCTCCGCATGATCGCCGGTCTCGAGCGGCCGACCGCCGGCCGCGTCTACTTCGGGGACACCGACGTCACCGACTGGGAGCCCCGCGACCGCAACATCGCCATGGTCTTCCAGAACTATGCCCTCTACCCCCACATGTCGGTCTTCCAGAATCTGGCCTACGGCCTCCGCGTCCGCGGGGTCGAGACCGGGGCTATCCGGCAGCGGGTTCCCGAGACAGCCCGCGTGCTGGAGATCGATCCCTTCCTGGACCGGCGGCCCCGCGAGCTGTCCGGCGGCCAGCGTCAGCGCGTCGCCCTCGGCCGCGCCATGGTGCGCGACCCGGTGGTCTTCCTCATGGACGAGCCGCTCTCGAACCTCGACGCCAAGCTCCGGCTCACCACCCGGGCCGAACTCAAGCGGCTCCACCTGGAGCTGAAGACCACCACGGTGTACGTCACCCACGACCAGCTCGAGGCCATGACGATGTCCGACCGGGTGGCCGTCTTCCAGGAGGGCGTCCTCCAGCAGTACGACCGCCCGATGGTCCTCTACGAGCGACCGGTGAACACCTTCGTCGCCGGCTTCATCGGCTCGCCCCCGATGAACTTCCTCCCCGCGGTGGTGGAGCGGGGTCCGGAAGGGCCGGCCCTGCGGATCGCGGGCGTCACCCTGTCCCTCGAGGCTTCCCTCCGGGCCCGGCTCGATCAGGCGCCAGAGCGACGGCGACTCGTCGTGGGGATCCGTCCGGAGCATATTCGGTTTGAAGATCCGACGAAGGAGCACACGCTGCCCGCGCGGGTGTTCGTGATCGAGCCGGTCGGCGCCGAGAGCTTCGTGAGCCTCTCCGTCGACGACGCCCGCGTGGTCGCCCGGGTCAACCCGGATGCCGGCGTGGGCGCGGACGACACGGTGGGCCTCCGGCTTGACCCGCGCCGCCTCCACCTCTTCGATGCGGAGACCGGGATCGCCATCCGGTGAGCCGCCGAGGGCAGACCATGCGCGAGCACTTGAAGAAAGCCCGACCGCGGAGCCGGACGCCCGACGAGGCGGTGATCCGGACCGTGGAAAGGATCCTGGCCGACGTGCGCGCCGAGGGCGACCGCGCGGTCCGCCGCTACTCGGAGCAGTTCGACCGATGGTCGCCCCCGAGCTTCCGCGTGGAGGCCGACGCGATCCGCCGGATCACCGCGCAACTGCCCGAGAGCGTGAAGGCCGACGTCGACTTCTCGCGGGAGCAGATCGCCGCCTTCGCCCGCCGGCAGCGGGCGACCCTGGCGGAGCTGGAGGCGGAGACCCTGCCGGGCGTCGTCCTCGGCCACCGGCTGATCCCGGTCGCCTCCGTCGGCAGCTACGTCCCCGGCGGGCGCTACCCCCTGGTCGCCTCGGCCCTCATGAGCATCGTCACCGCCAGGGTCGCCGGCGTCAGGCGTGTCGTCGCCTGCTCGCCGCCCGCGCCGGGCGGTGAGGGGATCTACCCCGCCACGCTCTACGCCATGGCCTCGTCGGGCGCCGACGAGATCTACTGCCTCGGCGGCGTCCAGGCGCTGGCCGCCATGGCCTACGGCACGGAGACGATCTACTCGGTGGACATGCTGGTCGGCCCGGGCAACCAGTTCGTGGCCGAGGCCAAGCGTCAGCTCTTCGGCGTGGTCGGCATCGACCTCCCGGCGGGCCCGACGGAGATCCTCGTCATCGCCGATGAGACCGCTGACCCGGAGGTGGTGGCCGCCGACCTCCTGGGCCAGAGCGAGCACGGCCCCACCTCCTGGGCCGTCCTGGTGACGACCTCGCGCGCGCTCGGCGAGGCGGTGATCGGGGAGATCGCGCGACGCCTGCCGACGCTCCCCACGGCCGCCGTGGCGGGGGAGTCGTGGGACGCCAACGGTGAGGTGGTCGTGGTGGCCACTGACGAGGAGGCCGCTGCGGTCGCAGACGAGTACGCGCCCGAGCACCTGGAGGTCCAGACGCGGAACCCGCGGTGGTACTTGGAGCGCCTCCGGAACTATGGCTCGCTGTTCCTGGGCGAGGAGGCAACCGTAGCCTACTCGGACAAGAGCGTTGGTACGAACCACATCTTGCCCACCGGCCGCGCCGCGCGCTACACCGGTGGGCTCTGGGTCGGGAAGTTCCTCAAGACCGTCACCTACCAGTGGCTTACCCGGGAGGCCAGCAACCGGATCGCCCCGGTGGTGGGGCGTGTCTGCCACGTGGAAGGGATGTTCGCTCACGAGGCGACGGCACACCTGAGGCTGCGGAAGTACGGGGGCGAGCCGGGCGGCACGTTGCCGCAGCCGGCCGGATGACCGGTGCCAGTCGGGTCTAACCGAGGAAGAACGCCCGTACTGTTGCGTTGAACTCGGGCGCCCGCTCGATGTGAAGGGCGTGCCCCGCGCCCGGGAGGATCTGAAGCCGCGCGCCCGGGATGCGCTCGGCCAGCTCCCGCGCCAGGGCGGGCGGGGTCAGCCAGTCCTCCTCGCCGACGAGGACCAGCGTGGGGCAGGCGAGGGCGCGGACACGCTCCGAGAGGTCCAGGGCCGCCACCGCCTCGGCCTGCTCGGCGAGGACGCGGGGATCGAGCGGCAGCCGCTCGAGGTGGCGGACCCAGCGCTCGCGGAACTCCAGCGCCTCCTGCCCCCGCGCCTCGAAGAAGCCGAGGGTGTAGCTCCAGGCCATCATCAAGGTCGCGTAGGCCCGGGCGCCGAGCCGGGCGAGGATCTCGCCCCGGAGCCCCGCCATGAACCGGGCGCGGGCCGGGACCCGGCAGAAGGTGGCGGCCAGGACGAGCCGCCGGACGCGCTCCGGGGCGTGGAGGGCGAGGGCCTGGGCGATCAGCCCGCCCATCGAGTGACCGAGGAGGTGCGTCGAGCCGATCCCGAGCGCGTCGAGGACCCCGAGGGCGTCCCCGGCCATCCGCTCGACGGTCAGCGGGGCGGTGCCACGGCTCGACCGCCCGGTCCCCCGGTGGTCCAGGGCGAGGACCCGGAACTCCGCCGCCAGGCCGGCGAGCTGGAGCCCCCAGTAGACGCTGTCGGTGCCGTGGCCGGGAAGGAGGAGGAGCGGCGGCCCCTCCCCCCGCTCCCGATAGAACAGCTCGACGTCGGCAACCCGGAGAGCCGGCACGGCGGCGGCTCAGAGCTGCGCCAGGTGATGCTCCAGGCACTGCTCGGGGCGGAACTCCGGCACCCCGCGCGCCAGGAACTCCTCGATGGCAGGCCGCGGGGCCAGCCCCACCAGCTCGGCGCCGTGGATCGCCACCCCGCGACGGGCGGCCTCCTCGCGGATCACCTCGTAGACCTGCCAGGGCGAGGTCTTCCGGTAGTCGAGGAGGTTCATCGAGACCTGGGCGCACCTCTGGCTGGCGAGGAAGACCCCCATCGCCTGGACCGCCGGGAGGCCGCCGCTCGACTCGCGGATCTTCCGGGCGATCGCCCGTGCGAGCGCCACGTCCGGGCTGGCGAGGAGGACGTTGAAGGCGATGAGGATCCCGCGGACCCCCACCGCCGTGGCGCCGCTCCGGGGGTTCCCGGTCGGGCCCGCATCGGGCCGGCTAGCGGGATCCCTGAGACGCTCGTCGAGGGCCTCGTACTGGCCGCGGCGGAGGTCCGGGAGCCGCCGGCGCTCCGGGCGGAGCGCGGCCTCGCCGTAGAAGAAGACCGGGACGCCGAACCGCTCCCCCAGCGTCCGCCCGAACCGGTGGGCGATCGGGACCGCGTCCTGGATGGTCATCCCCTCCAGGGGGACGAAGGGGACCACGTCCACGGCCCCGATCCTGGGGTGGACCCCCCGGTGGGTCCGTATGTCGATCAATTCGAGGGCGCGGCCGGCCATGGCCAGGGCGGCGGCCTCGACGGCCTCGGGCGGGCCGAGGAAGGTGAAGACGGAGCGGTGGTGGTCTGGGTCTTGGTGGATGTCGGCGAGGCGCACCCTGGGAACAGCGCGGATCGCCCCGGCGACGGCCTCGAGGACCCGCTGATCCCGCCCCTCGCTGATGTTGGGCACACACTCGATGAGCTTGCGCATGGCCGGCCCCGGCATCTTAGCGGATTCGTCCCCCCTTGAAAAGGGCGCGCGTGGTCGGGATCGGGGCAGCAGGTTTTCTTGACGCCGGCGGGAGAAATTTGCTAGAGTGCCTCTCCGTCGGCGCAGGCTTCGCTCGGTCCCGAAGGGTGAACGGCTCGCGGAAAGGAGCGCCCCCATGACGAAGGCAGACCTCGTCGCCAAGATGGCTTCATCCTCCGGCATGACCAAGGCGGCGGCCGAGAGGGCCCTGAACGGGTTCCTCGTCGGGGTGCGCAACTCCCTCAAGCGCGGGCAGTCGGTCACCCTGGTGGGGTTCGGGAGCTTCAACGTGGCCCGACGGAAGCCCCGGAAGGGTCGCAACCCCCGCACCGGGCTGCCGATCAACATCCCGGCCGCGAAGGTCCCCAAGTTCCGTCCCTCGCAGGAGCTCAAGAAGGCGATCCGCTAGAAATGGGTCTGAGTAAGGCCCTTGGGGAGTCTGCCCCCCGGCAGGCCCCGAAGCCGGTCGCTGAAGAGCGACCGGCCGGCTTCGCCGGGGGCCGTCGGAAGGGGGGCGGAGCCCCCCTCCGAGTTCTCTAGCGTGCGGGCGCTCGGGAGGCTCTCCCTCGGGGTTGTCCTGGCGGCCTTCCTGCCGATCTCGGCCCTGGCCGAACCCGCCCTCCCCCGCCCGGTGCGGGCCACGGCGGCCCTCCTGGTCGATCTCCTCGACGGCAAGGTCCTCTACGCCCAGAACCCCGAGGAGGTGCACGGGCCGGCCAGCCTGGTCAAGCTCATGACCCTCTACCTGACGTACCAGGAGCTCCGGATCGGCGAGGTCGGCCCCGGCGATCCGGTCCCGGTCAGCGAGCACGCGGCCCGGACGCCGCGCTCCCGGATGGGGCTCAGGCCAGGGGAGCGCGTCCCCCTCCGGCTGCTCCTCGACGGGGTGGCCATTGCCTCGGCGAACGACGCGGCGACGGCCCTGGCCGAGCACCTGGCGGGGAGCGAGGCGGCCTTCGTCGAGCGGATGAACGCCACCGCGGCGGCGCTGGGGCTCTCCCAGACGTGGTTCGCCAACCCCCACGGCCTCCCCGACTCCCGCCAGCGCTCGACCGCCCGCGACCTGGCGCGCCTGGCCGAGCGGCTCCTTCAGGACTTCCCCGAGGCGCGCGAGGTGCTGGGGAAGCGGTCGTTCGTGTACCGGGGTCGGCTCCATCGCCGACGGACCGCGCTCTTCCACGATCCCGGCGGCGTGGACGCCCTGAAGACCGGGTTCACCCTCGAGTCAGGCTTCAACCTGGCGGTGGCCGCGGCCCGGAGCGGGCAGCACCTCCTCTGCATCATCCTGGGCGCCGAGAGCCGAACCTCGAGCTTCCTCGAGGCCGGTCAGCTGCTCAGGTTCGGCTTCGGGGAGGTGACGCCCGTCAGGAGGATCAAGGTCCCCCGCGCTCGGCCCCGGCCCGGCGTCGGGGCGGGTGGATCGAACTAGGACCGGTCGTGCCGCGCCTCCCAGCGGAGGAGGCGGTCGTCCTGATCGAAGTAGAGGTAGAGCAGCTCCGCCCGTTCGTAACGGGGGTCCCGGAGCTGGCTGTAGAAGCGGTTGGGGCTCTGGTGGGTGGCGAGGACCCGGCGGTAGATCAGGATCTCCCCCTCGGGCCCCTCCCGGATCGCGGCGGGGGGGCCGTAGCGGCTGATCAGGTCCGCCTTGGCGGCGCCCACCTCCAGGCCCTCGGTGATCGTCGGAGGCGGCTGACGGAGGGGGGCCAACTCGGCACACCCCGCCAGCAGGAGCCCGGCGACGATGACCGCGAACGGATCCCCCCGTCTCACCATGCTGGCCTACATTGTACGGCCGGAGCCCCGGCCCGACAAGGGCTCATCCCCATCGGAAAGGAGTAGCCGCCATGCCGTCCGTGCAGGGACTGGCCTTCGATGCCTACGGCACCCTCTTCGACGTCCACTCGGTCATCGAGGCCTGCCGGCGGCTGACGCCCGAGGCCGAGGCCTTCAGCCGGGAGTGGCGGGCCAAGCAGGTCGAGTACACCTGGCTCCGCGCCCTCATGGGGCGCTACGAGGACTTCTGGCAGGTGACCGAGGCCGCCCTCACCTTCGCCCTCAAGCGCTTCGGCCTCACGGTGGAGCCGGCCCAGAAGGCCGCCCTCCTGGAGGCCTACCTCCGCCTCAGCCCGTTCCCCGAGGTCCCGGCGGCCCTCGAGCGCCTGAAGGGGCTGCCGCTGATCATCCTCTCCAACGGCGCCCCGCGGATGCTGGAGGCCGTCGCGGAGGCGAGCGGCCTGCGCCCCCACTTCCGCGCGATCGTCAGCGTGGACGCGATCCGGACCTACAAGCCGTCGCCCCGCGTCTACGAGCTGGCGACCGCCGCGCTCGGCCTCCCCCGGGAGGCGGTCGGGTTCGTCTCCTCCAACGGCTGGGACGCGATCGGGGCCAAGGCCTACGGCTTCCAGGTCTTCTGGATCAACCGGGCCGGCTTGCCGCTCGACGAGCTCGGCGTCGTCCCGGACCGGGAGATCCGGGGGCTCGACGAGCTGGCCCAACTCCTCGGCCACTGACCCCGCCCCGCCCCCCTCACCCGGCGAGCGGCGCCCCCGGGGCCACGCGCTCGATTCGCCCCTCGGCCAAGAGCCCGCGGCGGGCGCGGCGAGCCCGCCCGAGGATGGTGGCGAAGATCGTCTCCTTCCCGGCCGCGTGAGGGGCGAAGAACCTCACGACCTCGTCGTCGTAGAAGGTGATTCCCGAGGCCCCCAGCCCGAGGGCGTAGGCGGCCAGGTAGAGCTTCCCCCCGAGGATCCCGGCCTCGAGCTGGGCCGCCCGGTAGCCCCGGTTGCCGTACCGCGCGAGGATCCGCTCGAGGTCGGCCAGGAAGAAGACCGCCGCGCTCCCGTCCGCGGCGAGCGCCTGCTCGAGGCAGAGGTAGCCGGCGGCCTCCCGGAACTCGCCCCGGCGGAGGGGCTCGAGCCCCCGCCCGGCCGGGACGTAGACGTAGGAGCCGGCGGGGAGCTCCTCCACGGCGTGGGCGATCAGGTAGAGGTCCACGAGCCCGGGGCCGGCCTCGCCGAGGCAGTCTGCCGCGATCCCCCGGGTCGCCCGGTCGAGGATGGTCGAGAGCTGGGCGAAGCCGATCGCCTCCCGGCTGAACTGGCGGGTCGAGCCCCGGCGCAGGATCACCTCGGCGAGGGAGGGGTCCGGCGCCTCGGCGTCGGGGAGGGGCCGGAGCGGCACCAGCTCGCCGCCGGGGGCCGCCGGCCAGGCCGGCAGCCCGGGCCAGGCCTGCAGCTCGTCCGGGGTGTGGAGCTTCGAGGCGGCGTGGATCGCCCGGAGGGCCGGGTAGTCCACCTCCTCCCGGGAGAGCGGCACCGTCTTGGGGGCGATGGGCGGGATCTCGCCGACGGGCGGCGGCGCGACCCCGGCGCGACCCAGGGGGACGAGGACGAGGCTCGCCTCCCGCTCGCCGTCGAGGCCGAGGAGATGATCCACCCGGTCGTCGAGGAAGCCGGCGAGGACGCGCGCGGGGAGACTGTCCGCGGTCGCCGCGGCCAAGAGGTTGGCCAGGAGCGTCCCCGCATCCCAGAAACAGTGCCGGTAGGCGCGGGCCTGGTACTTCCAGGTGTTCCGCCAGAAGATGGCGCTCAGGACGAGCGTGACCGGCGCCCGGCGCACGGCCTCGGGCTCGGCGACCGCCTTCGCGAGGGGTTCGCGGTGGTCTCCCTCCCGGAGGCGGCGCAGGGCGAAGTCGCCGGGGCAGAAGTGGTAGGCCCCGGCCGGGAGGCCGGGGAGCTCCCCGGAGACGACGTAGACCTCGACCTCGTAGAGGGCTCCCGTCGAGGCCGCGGCCCGGAAGAAGATCGTCTCGCCCCCCGGGTAGGTCTTCTTCTTGGTCAGCCCGGCCGAGAAGAACAGGAGCGAGGCCAGCCGGGGGAGGTCGAGGGGCGGCTCGACCCCCCCGGAGGCCGCCTCGGCGATCGCCGAGAGCCCGGAGATCCCCGGCACCGGGAGCTCGCGGGGGAGCGGGACGACCGGGAGGTCGGGATAGACCTTGTAGGGGAACGGCTTGTTCTCCCAGTCCAGGTAGTGATCACTCGAGCGGACGCTCTCCCAGGTGTGCTTCGTGGCGGCGTGGTAGCGCCGGGCCGCCTCCCGATCCTGGTTCGTCGCCCGCCGCACGCGCCTTACCCTCCCAGGAGGGCGAGGGCCTTGTCCACGTTGGAGACGGTGAGGATCGCCGTGGCCGGCCCGGCGCCGTAGGTCGTGGCGTAGACGCACTTGATGTTGACCTTGCCCCGGGCGAGCTTCTCGGCCACCTGGGCCAGGGCGCCGGGGCGGTTCTCCAGGGTGACGGCGAGCGCCGCCTCCTCCCCGGCCCGGAGCTTGGCCGCCTTCAGCGCCGCCCGGGCCCGCTCGGGGTCGTCCACCACGACCCGGACCTTCCCCTTGCCCGCCACCTCGGGGGCAGAGACCCCCTGGATGTTCACCCCGGCTCGGGCGAGGGTGGCGGTGAGCTGGGCGAGGACCCCGGGCTTGGACTCGAGGGACAGGGTGAGCTGGGTGACCTTGGGCATGGCGTCTCCTCCTCTGGCTGGGCGGGGGGTTAGAGGGGCCGGCGGCGGGGCGGGCCGGTCGGGGTTGGGGGCGGGCCGGCCGCCCGGGCGGTGCGGCGGAACTCGGTCGGGTCGTGATCGAGCTTGGAGCCCACCGGGCTCCCGCACTCCTGGCAGACGTAGTCGTACTGCGCCCCGGCGGGCAGGATCAGGAGGAGCTTCTTCCTGACCGCGACCGCGCGTCGGCAGCGGGCGCAGTAGAGGGCCGAGGCCTCGAACTCCCGGTAGGCGTGCTCCGTCATGCGGCGACAGCCCTCCTCGTCCTTATTGTAGCCCATGGCGGGCCCGGCGCGGGCCGGGCCCGATCCTCACGCGCGGGGGGGCTCGAGACGGGTGCGGGCGATCTCGCGGACCCTCGGGTCGGGGTCGTCCACGAGCGGGGCGAGGGCCTCGGCCGCGCGAGGGTCGGCGATCTGCCCGAGGGCGAAGGCCGCGGCGGCGCGCACCGAGGGGCCCCATCGCTTGCGGGAGAACAGGCCTCGCGGCGCCAGGGTCCTGGCGAGAGGCTCGATGGCGGCGGGATCCGCGATCTGCCCGAGGGCGCGGCAGCAGGCGATGGCCCGTTCCGTCTCCACGGCGGAGTTGAGCACCGCGACGAGGGCGTCGACCGCCCCTGCGGGCCGGTGCCGCGCCAGGAACCTGATCGCGGCCGTCGCCACGTCCAGCTCCGGGCTCCGGGCGTACTCCAGGATCAGCGCCCCGAGTTCGGGGTCGTTCACCCGCTCGGCGAGCCGGAACGCGGCCTGGCGCACCGTCGAGCTCAGGTCGCCGACGGCGAAGGGGAACTCGGCCTTGACGTCGCGGGT
>Ga0137796_10001098_pt1 | contig 15977 bp, 13 predicted proteins | sample OV2TP3_FD_97704 | JGI IMG/M metagenome (GOLD analysis project Ga0137796, IMG submission 97704)
CCAATCACTTCAACATCTTCGGATTTCGGATAACGCTCCTGCCCTGCATAAACAATAAAAGACCGGTCCGGCCGGATGTCCTGACGTGCGTGATAAAAACCCCTATCCAGTGTTGGCGACAAACCGTGTTTGATTTCAATTGCCCAGCGCTCACCATCCGGCAATTCCATGAGTAGATCAATTTCTGCACCTGCGGAAGTACGATAAAAACTGCCATGGGTACGTGGTGGAGAAACTGACAGCAGGTTTTCGATGACAAACCCTTCCCAACTCATGCCGGCAACCGGGTGTCCAGCCAGCGCATTAAAATCATGCAATCCAAGTAACGCATGAACAAGGCCGCTGTCACGCACGTAAATTTTAGGTGACTTGACCAGACGCTTGCCCACATTACCGTGGTACGGTGTCAAACGGTGAACGAGCAACAGATCAACCAGCAGATCGATATACCGGGTCACACTCTGGGCACTGACACCCAGACTCTTGGCAAGTCTCGAAGCATTGAGCAAACTCCCCTGGGCATGTGCCAACATTGTCCATAACCGTTCCAGTGTTTCCGCCGGTAATTGCGAACCGAACAATGCGACATCCCGTTCCAGATAGGTACGTATAAAATCCCTGCGCAAACGGAAACTCAGATCGTCGTTTTTGGCGAGATAACTGTCCGGATAACCGCCACGCACCCAAAGAGGATTTGGGTCCGGATTATCAGCTTCAAGTACATCCAGCGGCCCCATATCCACATAAGCGATCCTCCCAGCAAGACTTTCACCCGATTGCCGCAGCAGATCGAGGGAAGCTGATCCCAGGATCAAAAAACGGCCGGTTCTCTTTCCACGGCGGCGGCCCCGGTCAATAATCCCCCGCAAATCCTGAAATAAACCTGGTAAGCGGTGTATCTCGTCCAGGATGACCAGTTGATCTTCATAACGCTCCAGGAACAGCTTTGGATCACTCAGCTTTTCGCGGTCACTCCGGTCTTCCAGATCAAGGTAAAGAGCACCCAGCTCATCCCCGATTTCCAGTGCGAGTGTTGTTTTTCCCACCTGTCTCGGGCCGGTAAGCGCCACAGCGGCCTGATACCCGAGTGCCTGCTTGATATATTCCTTGATTCGGCGCTTAATCATCCTTGCATATTATCCATAGTTTGGATAATATGCAAGGATATATAATCCGATAATTCCATCCCCTGTTCTGATTGCTTCCCGCCACGGCTACGCCTCGCGGTCGCAATGACCTTTCTTCCCGTCATTGCGAGGAAGCCGCAGGCAACCGTGGTAATCCGCGAAGCGTTGCGAGCGCAGCGAAGCAATCTGACACCGTCAAGGCGGGATTGCTTCCCGCCACGCTGCGCTCGCGGTCGCAATGACGAAGAAGGTGTCACCGCGAGCTCACGAAGTGGGCGTGGCGACCTGAAGCGTTGCGAGGAATGTAACAGTCCGGCCTTAACCGCCCAGCCTAGATACAGAGCCAAAAACACTGCTACGGCGGTTACAGCAAGGCAGCACTGACACCAAGTGCTTCGGCTGCTTGCACCAATTCACGCTCCATGGAGTTGAGCCGCAAGCCATGGCTGGCCGCCACGGCCAGATGCAAGGCATCACCGGAACGCAAACCCGTGACGTGCTGATCGGCAAACCGGCCTGCAGTGTGAAATTCCAGTCGTGAGAGGGGCAGTACCATAAACGACGCCTCCGTGAGGGAGGCAAATACCGCCAGGGCCTCGGCCCGGTGGGCAGGCGTTAACCGGCCGGTTCGCACCTTCAGCGACAGGGCCCCGGAAAACTCGGTGATAACCCAGTCACTGATGGCCATTTGTTCAGGCGGCTGGGCTGCCAACCATTCCTGTATTTCAGACGTGCGTGGTTCGTTCGTCAATGCCGCTACTAGCACACTGGTATCGAGGTACAGCATCAATACCGTGCGTTATCACGCAGCGCGCGCATGAAAACCCCGGAATCTTCGCTTTGCATGGGCATGTTGGCTGTCAAACGCCGAAGAGCCGCCAAATCCACCGGCTGTCGTGGCGTTTCCGGTTTTATCAGCCTGACCACGGGCTTACCGCGTTTGGTAATGATCACCGTTTCACCCGCCGCTGCCACTTCCACCAGCTCGCTTAGGCGGGCCTTGGCCTCTGCCAGACTAATGGTCTTCTCCTGCATAAGTAGGCACCTATCTGACTAGTTAAGTAGTCATATTATAGGGTAGATGTGTCCTAAAGCCAATTAAAAGGGTCCTGCCACAGCCTGGGGAATGCCTAACTTATCAATTTCTGTAAGGGGGGCATTCGTCCCGTCATTGCGAGGAGGACTGCGTCCGACGAAGCAATCTGACACCGAAGGTGTCATCGCGAGGAGGGCATAAGCCCGACGTAGCGACCTGAAGCGTTGCGAACGCAGTGAAGCAATCTGACACCGAAGGTGTCATCGCGAGGAGGGCATAAGCCCGACGTGGCGACCTGAAGCGTTGCGAACGCAGTGAAGCAATCTTGACACTGTCAAGGCGAGATTGCTTCCCGCCACGCTGCGCTCGCGGTCGCAATGACGTGAACGAGTCATTGCGAGCCCCGCAGGGGCGCGGCAATCTCTCATTCCACCCGCAACGATGAAGCATCACCCAACAAACGCCCATAAAGCTCGAGCGTCTCCCTGACGATCTTCCCCTCGGAATATCCCCGCTCCACCAGCGCCCTCCCCCGGGCGCCCATTTGCTTACGCATATCTGGACATTCGATCAACTTCTTAAGAGCGCCCGCCAGGGCACTGGCGTCTCTCACCGGCACCAGCAGGCCATTGTCGCCGTCAATAACAATCTCACGGCATCCCGGTACATCCGTAGCGACGATCGGCCGGCCGCTGGCGGCGGCCTCAAGCAACACCTTCGGTAAACCCTCACGGTAAGAAGGTAAACAAACAATATGCGTCTGGTGATAGATTTCCGGCATATTCTCCTGCTTTCCCCACCATTCAACGACTCCTTCTGCATGCCATTTTTCAAGCTTTCTTCTCGATAATGATGACGGATTTTCCGGATCGGCGTCACCCACCAGCACGAACCGTGCCTGTACTCCTTCAGCAAGCAACCGCCCGGCCGCCTGCACGAACTCCTCTACGCCCTTGTCCCGTAACATGCGTGACACCAGCATGACCACCGGCGAACCATCCGCTTCCGGATGCGGTTTGAATGTTTCTGTATCCACACCGGCACCGCGAATCAATGAGATCCTGTCCGGATTAACCAATCCCAGACTAACCAGCATTTTCCGATCATCGCTATTTTGCAGAATCACATGATTGTTCTCCCTGCGCAGGAGAAACCGCAATTGCGGAATGACCAGAATCCTCATGGTACGTGCGAACAGGGATTGCGAGGTAAAAACAAAACCCAGGCCAGTGAGTGCATTAACGATTACATGTGGTTTACTGCGGCCGGCATACAGCGCCATCAGGGAACCATACACAACCGGTTTCAAGGCAACATGATGAATAATGTCCGGCCGTTCCTGACGGTAAATTTTCAGTAATGAAAATAATGTTCCGATATCCTGCCAGGGGCGACGCAGTGAACGGGGAAAGTTGATGGGAATGAGTTTGAACCCTTCTGCACGAACAAGATCAGCACATTCACTGGTATGTGTAACAACAATAACATCATGTCCTGCTTTTTTTGCAGCACGCGCCAGTGGCAGCCGGTGCGAACAAAAATACCAGTCCTCAGTAACCAGATATAAAATGCGAGACATTATTTATTCAGACTCTTTAAAATAAAATATTTGCCTGGTAAGTGAGCAGGTATTATTAAATTATGCCTTCCCATAACTGCAAATACTGGTTGGCAACGACTTCGAGGCTGTAATTTTCTTCTATACGTTTACGTGCTGCATTACCCAGGGCTGAACGATATTCATGATCGTTTAACAATCTAATCAATGCGCCAGACAATGCATCTGAATTCTTCGGAGGCACTACAGTACCCGTCTCTCTCAACAACTGGACAGCATCACCCACATCTGTAGCCACACAAGGCACTTCACATGCCATTGCTTCGCCAAGCACATTGGAAAACCCCTCTCCCCAGGCAGAACTGCTGACTGCAACATCAAGCGCAGCATTTAATGCAGGTGTATCCTGCCGTTCACCCAGTAAAAAAGTTTTTGATTGAATACCCGCTTCACTTACAGCGTGCAACAAAACACGGTTTTCTTTTTCCACACTGTATCCCGCCAACAGAAAACAAACTTCCGGAACAGAACGGGCCACTTTTCCGGCGGCTTTTATAAAATTGAGATGGTCCTTCATCGGGTGATAACGGGCAATCATGCCGACCAGTAATCCATTTTCAGGAATACCCAACCCTTTTCTTACCCGCATACGTGCATCCGGATCCGGTTTAAAAACACTGGTATTAAAACCATTGGGCAGAACCCGGTTGTCCCCGGCAGAAAAACCCAATGCATTATGTTGTTTGGCGGCAATGTGACTGTTATAGAGAATGACATCTACTTTCGAAGACAACCAGGCACAGACGCGGATTACAATCCGCAAATCAAAGGGCTCCCGTGAAATATCCGCGATGGAATAACGTACATTCCAGATCAGTCTTGCACCACAGCGTTTAGCCATCCACCAGGCAGCCAAATTTCCGTCATACATCCAGCCCTGAATAATATCGGGCCGGTATGCTTTTGCGATCCGGACGGCTGCAATTACTACCCGCAACGCAGACAAGCGACCCTTCCCACCTAATACATCAACAATAAAACCTTGTGCCTTGATCTTCTCTCCTATGGGTCCACTGGTACCCAGACAAACCACCCGGTGCTCCTCCGGTTTACAGTAAGGAGAAGTCAGTAACCGGGAAAGCATGGTTTCAGCACCACCTGTATGCAGCCCGGTAATCACATGCAGGATTTTCATTGTGATAAATGACCTGTCAGCACAGATTCATAGGCATCGACAACACGATCATAATCATAGGGCGCAAGGACCTCCGGAGGATAAGCAACTCTTTTATTTTGTAACTGCTTGTAAATTGCCAGAGCAATGGCCGGAACATCACCAACCGGGACCAATGTACCGAATCTGCCGTTATTCAGAATCTCACGCGGTCCATGCGGGCAATCGGTAGCCACTACCGGTGCACCACACGCCATGGCCTGGATCAACACATTCGGCAAGCCTTCCCACCCGGAAGTAAGCGCAAAAACTTTTGTTGATCGCATGTATTTAAATGGATCATTCACAAAACCGGGCATGAACATTTTCTCACTGACATCCAGTTCTTTTGCCAAATTCACCAGCTTATCTTTATCAGGTCCCTCACCGAGTATGATCAAATCCAGATCAGTTACTCCATGTTCTCGTTGCAAAATTGCAAAAGCAGAAATCAGATCATCGAAACGTTTTTGTTTATCCAGTGAACCTGCACCCAGTATAAATGACCGTGCATGATTCAAGTTTTCAATGGCTTCAGGAATAATGACAGGATTCGGGATAGTGACAACATGAGGTAAATAAGCCAACTCTGTTGCAACTCCACGGGAAGGAGCAATAACACAATCGACAAACCGGTAGGAGAATTTGATGAGAGAAGCCAGTATCGAATCCCTGATATTAGTGTAACGTCCGGGAATTTTATAAAAACTGTTGGTTTCCCTAGCAACTACTTTGCCTTTCCACTTGGACAATTTGCTGGCAATTATTGCGATTAAAGAAGCATTTCGTTGAATGGATAATAATGTGGCAGGCTGAACACAGTTTAAATAACTGATTAATGGAAATACCGCCTGACGCACATGTTTCACACCAAAATCAACAACGGATACTGAAGGCTCCAACAGTTGATAATAAACACCTTCCCCGGAAGCAAGAACGATTTCAACAGGTATTCCACGCCTGGCTAAACCATTAGCCACATCAACTGCAACACGCTGTGCCCCTCCCCCACCCAAAGACGGTAAAAAGATTGCGATTTTTTTCATGCAGAATGTTCTATTGATGGATCAAAATGACAAAATAAAACCGCAAGATTCCTTCACTACGTTCGCAATGACTACATCTTGGGTCATTGCGAGCCACTACATTTTTGTCATTTCGAAGAAGCGTAGCGACTGAGAAATCCTGGGATTCCAACAACAAGATTCCTCACATTCGTTCGGGATGACAAAGAACTACCAGAATGAGCTCTAATCCGTCTTTCCCAATATTAGGCTGCCGTATTATCCAATGAATAAAGCTTTTTTAATGTATCAGGATATTTACGTACCATGAGTATTAGCGCGGCTGCCTGGGTATTAGGTCTGGCACGTCCCTGCTCCCAGTTTTCCAATGTACGTGTAGATACACGCAAATGCCGCGCAAAAACTGTCCGGGATACGTGGAGCCGTTCACGGGTATCCCGAATTAAATCAGCATCAATTTCAAGCGGAGGCAAATCGGCGACAGTGTGACTACGCAAGGTTATTTTGCCTTCACGCTGCTCGCGCATGGAATTAACGCCATGCAATAATTCATCAATCAATTTGCGTTTCTTACTCATTACTCTGTCTCATGGCAGCCAACTCCGCCTGGATTGCCTGTTTCAGTATCCGCTTTTCCTGCATGGTTAAATCCGATACTTCGTCTTTATAATAAATGGTGAAGAACCAGATCTGATTATCCGTGCCAAGATAATAGTAAATAATCCGAAGACCACCCCGTTTACCCTTACTACGTCTGGAATCCTGCCACCTTATTTTCCGGAATCCACCAGTGCCGGGGGGAATCCTGTCACCAAGATTCGGGTTTTCCAGCAAAGCAAGCTGTAAAGCCTGATAATTCTGGTCATCCAGATAATCCGGTAATAACCTGGTAAATATCGGGGATTCGAAGAATACCAAATTAATGGTTTTGAGTATACGCAAATAACGTATATTTTCAACTTTCGCTTAAATTTCATAATTTTATTCACCTTCCCCCTTGATAGGGGAAGGAAGGGATGGGGGTGAAATTATAAAATTCCCTCCCCTCATTCCCCTCCCTTCAAGGGAGGGGAAGTCATCAGATTGCTATAATTTTCAGACCCGCAATGAATCAAAGGTTATTTCATCCATCGTTCCAGCCATGCCTGAAACATCAGCACATCCCACAAATCATATTGCCAGTTCCTCTGCCCGGATAAATGCTCATCCCATTTCTGTTTGACCGGGGCATATTTCAGATAACCCTGTTCATGTATTTTATTTTTGTCTAGCAGGGTTTCCACCCAGTCGCGCAATGGACCGCGCAACCAGTCTGCTATCGGCATGGCAAATCCCGTCTTCGGTCTCTCCACCAGTTCCCTGGGAACATGCCTGTACAGAATCTGGCGTAATACCCATTTGCCCTGTCCATTCCTTACTTTCATATCCAATGGCAACTTCCAGGCATGTTCAATCAGGCGGTGATCCAGAAACGGTGCCCGTGCTTCCAGTGAAACAGACATGGTGGTCCTGTCTACCTTGGTCAGTATGTCATCCGGCAAATAAGTCACCGTATCCAGTAATTGCATTTTTTCATTCGTCGAATCAACGCCTGAAACAAATTTATCATCCATCAATATACCTGGCGGTTCCCTGGAACCGATGACCAGATCTTCAGGCTGATACCAGTGACTTACGAGCTTCCGGTAATTCACTGAACTGTCCCGGTCAATCACTTCGGCCAGCTTGTAGAGTTTGTCTCCCAGGGCAGGAATTTTCATTCTGCGGGGCAGGTATCCGGTCAGCCTGCTCCACCTGTCTGGTGGCACACTGCAGATAATACGGGCCAGGAGATGATTCACTACATCCGGAAGCATATTCAGACGCCGCATTAATTTATCCGCATACAGGTAACGATTATAACCTGCAAACACTTCATCTCCTCCGTCACCACTCAGGGCAACGGTGACATGCTGGCGGGTCTCCCGGGAAACAAGATATGTTGGAATCTGTGATGAATCAGAAAATGGTTCATCAAATATTTCCGGCAATTGCGGAATGACAGACAATGCATCATCAGGCGAAACATAAAATTCCGTATGATCAGTACCGAGATGTTCAGCGACCTTTCCGGCATATACCGCTTCATTGAACTGATCCTCGGAAAAACCGATTGAAAATGTCCTGATACGTCTGCCGGAGTTTTTCTGCATCAGGGCGACTACCGTAGATGAATCAAGCCCGCCGGAAAGAAAAGCACCAAGAGGAACATCAGAAACCATCCGGCAGGAGACAGCTTCCTCAAGCATGCTTTCAGTTTCCGATATTAAATCTGTTTCATTATGATGGTTTCTGTTTGCAAGTCCTGAGGTAACAACATCTTTCATGCTCCAGTATGTTTCCATGGCAGGCTCACGGCCGGAGGCAACTGTAAGGATAGTCGCTGGCGGGAGCTTATAGATACCTTCATATATTGTGTATGGCGCTGCCACATAGTTAAGCCGCATATAACCTGCGAGGGCATCGCGATTGATTTCAGGTTTCCAGCCTGAATGTGCGCGCAAGGCTTTTAACTCAGACCCGAATAATAAAAGGTCTGATACATTTCCCCAATACAGCGGTTTTTTGCCCAATCTGTCTCTCACCAAATATAAAACACGATCACGTCTGTCCCATAGTGCGAAGGAAAACATACCAACAGCACGCTTTACTGTTTCCTTGACACCATACCGGGCACAGGCCTCCAGCAGTACTTCAGTATCGGAATGTCCCATGAATATTACAGAATGTTTTTTCAGATCTGTCCTGATCTCACCGGCATTGTAGATTTCCCCGTTATATATCAGCACATACCGGCCACAGGCGGAATGCATGGGTTGTGCACCGGCAGAAGAGAGATCAATGATGGACAATCTTCTGTGCGCCAGTGCAATTCCCGTCGCTGCATCTACCCAGATATCCCCAGCATCAGGACCACGATGCACCAGTGTGCGGTTCATCGCATCAGCAACAGAGAACAGTTGATCATTTGTCCGGTTTGAACTTGTATCGAGAAATCCCGCAATTCCACACATGTATTAGCAGCTTTTTATTTGTTCACACAATAATTTAAAAGATACAGTCAGTATGAATATACAAACACCCTCCCCTTAATCCCCCCCTCGAGGGAGGGGAAGTTAAAAAGGTGAAGCAGTCATTGTGGGGGCGCCGCAGGTGACAGTGGCAATTTCATCCCCCCAACACAAAGATCACTACGGTGTCTCTGGTACCTCGTGATGACTCAACGAGGGTCATTGCGAGCTTCTGAAGGAAGCGTGGCAATCCAGCGTCACGAGCTCACGAAGTGAGCGTGGTGATCTCTCATTATTTTATTCACCTTCCCCCTTGAGGGGGGAAGGCAGGGAAGGGGTGAACTTCATCATCACCCTTCCCTCAGGGGAGGGGAACTGCAAAATTGCTTCACTGCCTTCGCAATGACAACGTTTTGGGTCATTGCGAGGAGTGAAACGACGAAGCAATCTCACTCAATACTTTTTTTAACAGCCACCAGGTTATAATGAGTAAAAGCCGGTTTAAACCACTTCGGCACAATTGACTCAACCCATTCCAGCCGATCTGCCCAGGCACGATTGGGGAAAATACGAAAATACCGTACTGACTTCACATTAAATCCCATTTGCACAAGCTGCTTCGATAAATCCCCTGCTGTAGTAATCCGTTCATTACCATAGACATGGGTATTGCCCTCCTTGTCTTTATACTCTTTTATTGTTTTAAACCCGCGCTGCAAAACTAATTGTAATTGTAAAAAAGGGTTCCATGCGTTTGCCTCGGAAATCGCGACCACCCCACCCAGGTCGATCAACTGCGTCAGTAATTTAATAAACTCATCCCGTGGTTCCACATGATGAAAAGCCTGCTCCATCCAGATCACATCAAATTTCCCGAACCTCGTGGCATCGAATACAGAAACCCGTTCAAACTTCACATCCGGCACCAGATTCAGCTTTTCTTTTATATGAGCTAATCGTGCATTGGCCACCTTTAACCGGTCTTTTTGTAGGTCTATCCCCGTTACCGAAGCACCAAGCAGACCCAGCCAGATACTTTCTGTCCCGCAACCACAACCGATTTCCAATACCCTGCAACCTGGTTTCTGAATAATAATTTTTTCCAGTTCACTGATTTGGGCCGCATAGTGCTTTCTAAGATATGACCCAAAATGGGATACAAAGGAATGATAATAACGTTCCAGAACTGACTGTTCTGGCTCGGGCAACCGTGGTTCAACAAACCAGTAATCAAGCCAGTCAGATATGTCATTAAAACGCATTATAATTGTGATTCAGTCAATAACTGTATGCCATTGCGAGGGAGGCGTTAGTTTGACAAAGCAATCTCATACCCTAAAAACCAGATTGTTTCACTACGTTTGCAATGACTTCAGAGGCCGTCATGTGAGGAACAGAGTGACGAAGTAATCTCAGAATCCTAAACATCAGATTGCTTCCCACCACGGCTTCCCCTCGTGGTCGCAATGACCCCTATATTTTGTCATTGCGAGCCCCGCAGGGGCGTGGCAATCTAACTTCTTATATTCAGACCGCAGTTATTTGAAAATATTTCCAAGCTTGACCTTAACTCTGGACAAATAATACAAAAACGTCTTTATCATCATATCCATATAGTTGATATGACAAAATACAAGATTGGCATATATCGCGCTGGTTTCAAGAATACTCAGCTCCTGAATTGACTGTCCTGAACTATCGGGTTTACGACCAAAATAAGTATTACCTGCAATCTCAACCTCCTCCAAAAAACCCAATGCTTCAAGTTTTTTGATAAACAAATGTGTCAGTTTATGTTTTTGATCAACCAGCATAATGCCGGATTTCAGCTTAACCTTGATCCGGTCATCACAGTCATCAATAATGATATACCCACCAGGCTTCAGCCTGTCGTAAAACAATACAAAGTCCCTGTCGATCCGACCATCAGCATCCAGCATCAACATGCTGAATGAAGACAAATCTTTTATTTTGTCGGCTTCTATAACTACATCGCCGATGAACTGTTCAATTCTGTCAGAAACACCGAACTTCTCATAATTAAATTTTATAATTTTGATGTTGTCGTCAACCGATCCATATTTTTCCCTGGAGCCACCAAATATTTTTTCGAATGTATAGACTTTCCCGGAGCCGGGCTCAATAGCCGACGCCATACATATCGTAGCTGCACCGTGAGCAGTACCAACTTCCACAATGTCACCTTGACTGTTTTTGGCATAACTGTAGATTTTTTCATACGTTGCTACTGGCAACATACCATTAGCATTTTGTTTTATAGATTTGAAATCAATATTCATAAAAAATGATTTTCACAATATATAAATTATATATATTATTATTTTAATCTTTTTTAGTTATGCCAACAGGCTATCCCAAAGCAAATAGACAGTTTCACTGTCATATTTTTTACAGGTTTCTCTGGCTTCCCTACCGTATATATTTAATAAATTCTTATTCTTCAATAGATCCAAAAGAATCTTCGCAAGTTCAACCTCGTTATTATTTTTAAGGACTATCCCATTTTTTTGATCAACAATTATTCTGGAAGATATATTTGCATTATTACTTACAATACAAGTCAGCCCGTATGACATGGCTTCTAATAAGGCATTCGATGTTCCTTCATAGTCTGAACACAATACAAATATGTCAGAATCAAGATAATACTTATTAACATCTTCCACATGCCCAACGATATTTATATATTGTTCAATATTATTATTTACACAAAAATCCTTGATTTGTGGCATTAATGGTCCATCACCAGCAATTGTTAATGTAAAAGTATAACCCTGCTTGAGCAATTGATTAATGGCATGCAGGATAATTTCCACCTTCTTCTGAGCGACCAACCTTCCAACATATAAAAGCTTTAATTCCTTTTTCTGAAGTATCATTTTTTTATCTATATCTATATTCGGGATACACACAGGATTGGGAATAAAATGAATTTTATTTACAGGCACAAAATGCTTCATGCATTCAGCAGAACCTATGGAATTTGCAGTCACCACATCTGAATATTTATATAAAATCTTTCTAGCATATTTTATATATTTTGGAAATGTTTGCAGTATAATATTATTTCTCTCAGAGATTATTAATTTTGGAGTTTTAATTCCAGAACATGCTAATATTGTTTTGATATTGGAAGGACAGATAAAACTAAAAATATATTTTGGCTTTAAATCGATAATTATTTTTCTTAGCTTTATTAAGCTGCATATAAAATTAATTTTTAATATATCATTTTCCGTTGGTAGTTTTGATAAATAAATACGTGATATATTCTCACAGAGCGCTACTTTATCGTCTATTCCATACGATGTAGCCAACCCGACAGTAAAGCCTTTCTTGCTCCATCTATTCGCAAGGTCTGCAACAACTTTTTGTGCGCCACCTGCGCCCATATGGCTCATAACAATTAAGATATCCATTTATCTTGATAGAAATCCCCTGAAGCAAATCAGCAGATAATGGCGTATTTAGTTATGCGCATGTAGAAGTTGATCTGTAGACTGCAGCATAATTACATTCCCATCCGATCCAATCTGACTACTGATTTTGTCTGTCCATGCTATCCATTTACGTTCGCTTTCAGCATTGAGGTTACGTGGATCCGGCGCAGACGTTATAGCCTCATTCTCTATAGCGTACAGGCATGCCCGGAGTTTATCTCGATCAACAGTATATCCATTATGTATTACTGCTAAAGCGTTTTTACAAGAAGCATGATCCTGTATGTTAAATATACCCTCACAGAAACTGAACCAGACATGGCCAAACAACATTGAAGGCTTTCCTCTGAAGAGCGCTTCCCAACATGTCGTACTAGTGACGCCTGCTACAGCACGTGCATTATCAATAAGTTTGCGAGCAGTAATCCGCGAAGGTACAAGTTGCACGTTTTTGAATTGCAACAGTTCATCGTAAAAAACCGGTGTACGGAAAAATTTGTATGCTGGCCGATCGTATAATTGTACAGGGTGTTCTTTCACATACAGTTTCCACCCCTCAGGAAGAGCCCTTGATAGAATTTCTACCATGAGTAATTGGTGACCAAAAATATCACCTTGAGGAACACTTGTTCTCTCGGGTTGGACATGAAGTGGAACAAAAATATAAGGGGCATTGTAGTCCGGTTGTAATGCTTTCCTTTCATATGACCAGCGAAGCAGCCAGCGTCTTGGCAAGGTCATTATTTCACGCGCCAGGGCACGCGCATAGAAGACGCTGCGGCGGCCGGTTATAACATCCATCAGTTTCCTGGGGATCGTATCGCGTAGTTTAACGTAGTCTATCTTGTGATCTATGGCATAACGCCTTCTGAAACTGTTATACATCGATTCTTCATAAGCACCACTCATCCTGTCAAGATATTGTTGCCAGTTCTCGGCAAGTTTGATTTGCCTGTAGGAATCCGTATTGACCAATTCATAATAACGAGCAGCGATTCTGGGTGGGGGTTTTTCAAAATGATTGGTGGGCATTACGACACCCGGCACATGATGGTGGCGTAGTAGCATAAGTGTAGGAATGCCACGTTCCTTGCACAACAGATATGTAAGATAATCGTAAATATGGGCCGGTATTTTACCGAAGAGGACAAGATCCGGATTTATATATTCAAAAAAATGGTACCAGGTTGTTATAACCTCATGATATTCGGCAATCTGATCCATTCCATATAGTTTGCGTGCCTCGCGCAGGAACACCGGATACAATACCGGATCGTATACTGCCAGGTGTTTTATAACATCGATATCCCGCCTCGGCCAGTCAGTATTTGGGACTGAAGATGTAAGCTTGCGGCGTATAACATCCTTCTTGCTATAATAGTGAACTTCCGGGAATCGTGTACGAACTCGATCTTCATTCTCAGGCAGTGAACCGAACCAATGGACTGGATTCCAGTTCTTTCTAGCAGCCAGTCGTACTACCATCTCAACCGTTTTTGGCCCACCCAAATCGTATACAGCAATGCACCGCTGTGGCGGATTATCTTTATTGTCAATCTGTATTTCACTGGCCTCTTGCATCGTTACTCCTTGATTTAAAGATACTGCTCAATACACTTACAGACTTTAGGCACGAGCCTGGCATTATTATCAGAAGCTACTGCCATATGTGGTGCAACGAGGTTACTGTTTGCTTCCTTGATGCGCTGTTCGCACCTTGCCAGAAATCCTCCCAAGTCTTCTATGCTGACAATACCGCGGGAGACTTTCTTGAAATCATAATACTTTGTTTTGGCACCTTGTCTGATGATTCCGAGCTGTTGCAAGCTGTTTAGCCAGTCTTTGCGCCATTCTTCTGCGTCGCGGTGGAGTTCCTCACCCAATGTCGTATATTCAACCTGCAACGTTTTTAATTGATTACTATCCGTGAACAGACCGGGAAAGCTTATACGCCGGATTTTGTGAGCCGGATCGGCAAACAGGATCTCGTGGTATTCACTATTTACGGGTTCATTAAAAGTAAAACTGCCTATTAGCTCCCACTGCGGTTCTCCTTTTGGCAACGGCCAGCCCACAGTTTTGCAGAGTACAGGTAACGGGGCACACCAGAAGACATTATCGGCGGTATATTTTTGCCCCCCGGCTGTTACTGAATGTACTTCAAGGCTTTGCGGATCGATGACCGCTTGTAGATCAGACAGGCCTGTGTGAATTTTGATGGATGCCGCAGCACTATCCAGCATGGCATGGATCCAGGCCGCATAACCACCTTTACGTGCCGGATAGAGTACTGGCTCAGCAGGTGGATCCATATGCCGGCTTTCATAATGATACAGCCGGCTTTCATCACTATAGACGCCAAGTTCATTCACAGTTTCGGGATGTTGCTCCAGATTTGTGCGTGGGAAAAACCAGGGAAATAACCAGTCCAGAAGTTTTTCTTCGGAGATCCCATGCTCACGTTTCCACATAAGAACAGGATAGGCACGCATCATTTCATCGAACACCAGTTCAGCAAACCAGGAACCATATGCCTGTGCAAATTCATTCCGTGTGGAACCAAGATGCACACCTTGACTTCCCGGATTAATTTTTAATTGGTTTTTTATCTCTCCTGGCCAATGCTCTGGTGATTCCGCATATGGAATAAGATATCCCCGCACAATGATCCCTCGTCGCAAATCAAATTCCCGCACACCATCCTTACCGAGTACCTGACGGAAAAACTTTGTCGTGAAATCTGAACGATCAGCATTGATCACATGCCGGCCATGGTCGAACCAGTTCCCATCAGGATCGATAAAACTGCCATTCACACCACCGGGATCAGGGTTTCGTTCCAGTAGAACGCCTGTTTTGCCGTGTTGTGCCAATATCCAGGCGGTAATTGATCCAACCAGTCCGGCACCGATAATGAGGTTTTCGGTGTGGTTGATTTGTGTCATAGGTTGCCTATGTTACCCCCTTCCTGTCCTCTGCTATTAAGGAATAAGAATCCAGTGTGTTATTTATGTATGATCATTAAAGTCTGATTGGCGATCTGCCAGGCACCATTGATCAGAATGCTGTTGCCGATAGTGTCTCGGAAAGTCCAGACCCGTGCCGGGTTTTGCTGGTTGGGCTGTATTTCCAGATCATAGATACATGGCTGGAATTCAATTGATTGTACTCGAGGTTCGAGCCATGCACGCAGGCGATGTTGGGAATGCCGGTTGAAATCCAGCACCCATTCAGAATCCGATGTTGTATGATCCAGATACTGCACACGTACGTCGATGTCGTAGGGATTGAACAGGCCCGTGGCCAGCAAATAGCCATCCTCACGGCATAATGAAAGCAGTTTTTCAAGTGGAGCTTCTATCTCGGGAAACAGTGGCAAAAAGCAGGTAGACAGCACCACATCGAAACTGCCATCAATGTCCCGGTAGTCTGCCTGCATCAGCCTAACATCCCGCAGGCCGGGAAATTGCCGACCCGTTTCGAGGTAATCTGCATTGCAGTCGTAAC
>Ga0137796_10001099_pt1 | contig 15971 bp, 12 predicted proteins | sample OV2TP3_FD_97704 | JGI IMG/M metagenome (GOLD analysis project Ga0137796, IMG submission 97704)
CGGCCTTTCATCGTGTGGGACTTCACTGGCAGACCCTTTGTTTTTTTGGGTAGTCCGGGCATCACTGAAAAACTGTTCACGATTAGTTCTCGCATCGTTGGCATGTCCAACTTCGTGTTCAGAAGTGCCTTCGTCATCGGTTTTGACACTTATGGTGACCGTCACGCCGCCATCTGCATTGACACTTACGCTTGCATGTCCTGGTTCCTTACGCTGCAATCGCTCGGCTAGAGTGCGCTCTTTGATTATCAGGTGGTTTACGTCCGAGCCGGCAAAGGCCCTCAATTCGCTTGCAAAGGTTGGAGATTCACTCGCAATGCGTCGGATCATGTTCTGTAGGCTGGGAGCAACAATAGTGTCATGGCCTTCAGGGTCAACATAGTTAAGGGGGTTGTTGAAGGTGTAGGCGTACTTGTTCAGAGACTGTGGGTTGGTGATCTCGGCGTAGGGGAGCGGACCGGGCGGCAACGGGTCGTTGGAGCTGAAGGCGTCCACCGGGCCGCCGGTGAACTCGTCGGGCGAAAGGAAACGGCCCTGCTGCGACGAGTAGTAGCGCGCGATGAAGAAGTCGAGACCGGATTCGGTGTCGCGCTCCTTGCCGGTGAACTTGTAGGGGTTGGGGTCGTTGTTGACCACGGCGCGTTCGCCGCCGAAGGGGTAGTAGTCCGAGTCGTCGAGGATGGCCCCGGCGTCGCTGGTGACAACGCGCGACGAGCCGAGGTGGTCGCTAAAGTAGTAGTGAACCGTGCCGCTCGCCTGCCGCCGCGCCACCCGCTTGCCGCCAAAGAAGATGTACTCGTCGGTGACCACGCCGGCCAGGTCGGTTTCGATGAGCGGGTCGCTGGAGCTGCCGTACCAGTAGAGCTGGTCGTACGTGCTGCCGCTGGTTTGATCTTTCTTCACGCGGCCCAAATTCGTCCGCGTTGACAGGACCTATGGCCGGTCCGTCAGCATTGAAAGGAATACCAGAACGAAGAAAAAGCCGACTGAGCCAAGCAAGCAAATAGTTAAGCGAAATAGATAGGAGCCTCGGACCCATTTCCACTTTTTCAAATCAGAGAAAAAGGCTGGTCTTTGAACATTCGACGATGTCGTTGAGTGCTCTGGAACCAAACCGAGAATGAACGCTGCAATGAACGGCAAACCTACAGCTAGCGATCCTAGCCACGGCACAAAGTACCTGAGCTCGCTGAGTTTTTCAGCATACTCAGGTACGCCAGTCCACGCGGAAATCCTTCCCACAGTTGTTATCCAAATTAGAGCGCTAGCCGCGGACGTTGCCATCAGGGCCAGGGACACCGAAATCAGGATGAAACGCCTGGCATTCTGTGGTTGCAACGCTGTTTTTGGCCTATCACGCAACATTGTGGCATTGGCCTCGCATCTCGCCATCAGTTAGTGCAGGTCTTGGTTGTCGTCCCCGTAGCGGAGTCACTTGTGGTTACGCAACCTTCTGGGAGTTTTTCTTTCCCTTTTTCTCTTTCCTTTGCCTGTCTGGACTGAAGTTCTGCAATCTTATATAGAATCTCAAGATTGACAGCTGGGTCCGTTCCCGGGGGCAGCCCGCTCATGGGTACGCCGAAGTCTTTTCGCTCCTGGTACCTAAACATACCCATATGGATGGGTCCCCCCTGTTGAGCTTCTGCTGAGTAATCACCGTACAATTGAGCCCAAACCTGCTCTGGTGTTAGAAGGATTGGGTCTGTCCCGATTATGTCACCCAAGTCTAACAAATCGGAACAGATCGTTGCACAATCCCTGAGGGGAACGAAGAAGTCACCCGGGCTTGCAGTGAGAGCGTCAATGCGGTTGATGAGCCTCTGTGCCACTTCAGGCGTCGTTCGTATGGTAAGCGGCGTGATCCATCAACCTCTTTGAATCCGGTTGATGCATGATTCCTCTTGCCGTAACACGCTTGTTATTTGGAGGGAAAAAGTCGGCAAATCTCACCTGCCCTGTGGCCTGATTGGTTACGGCAAGGAGGACATGGCCCTGTTCACTACTCCCGCCTGCGCCTCTTCGGAAGAAGATGGTTATGTCCTCACCATTTGGGTCCACATACAAGAGAGGGTTGTTCGCAGCGTAAGCGTACTTGTTCAGAGTGTTACCTGGATTGACCAGGCGTTTCCATGTCAAGTTGATGCGGTCCGGGGACATGAACCTCCCTAGATTCGAGGAATTGAATCTCGCCCCGAAGTTATCCAAGCCCGATTCAGTATCCCGTTCTTTGCCGGTGAACTTGTACTGGTTCGGATCGCTATCGACGACAACTCGTTCCCCGCCAAACGGGTAGTAATCGGATTCATCCTCGATTGCGCCGGTGGTGCTGGCGACGACGTTCGTTGACCCTATGTGATTTGCGAAATAGTAGTGAACCGCGCCGCCAGGCAGGTCCAGCCGAGCTATGCGTTTGCCGTTGAAGAAGACGAAGGCTGCAGAAGGCGCGCCGCTCAAGTCCGTCTCTTCGAGTGGGTCGCTTCCGCCTCCGTACCAATAGAGTTTCCCGTTCGATTTCTTCACGCGGCGGCCGTCGCCGTCGTAGGTGTAGGTGACGCCGGCGGTAGCGGTCATGCGATTCTCAGCGTCGTAGGTGTAGGTGGGCGAGGGGCACGGCGGCGCCGACTGCGCCAGCAGGTTGCCGGCTGCGTCGTAGCAGTAGCCGGAGATGCGGTTGTTCGTGCCGACGCTCTGGCTGAGCATGGGCACGTCGTCGCCCTTGGTCACCGTGGCGGAGAGCAGATTGGCCCAGATGTCGTAGCCGAAGCTTAGCCCCCAATCGTGCGCGCCGCTGGCGGCCTGGCTCTGCGCCGTGGCGATGCGGTTCAGCGCGTCGTAGGTGAACGATTGGCTGCGGTTGGTGTCGCGGTTGTTGGCGATGGACACCACGTTGCCGTTGTTGACGACGCCTGCACCCGGGTCGGCGTCGAAGCTGTAGGTGAAGTCGAGCACGTTGCCCACGTTGGCGGCCGCGCAATTCGCAGGCGCGGCGCGTGTGCGACCGCGTGCGCGTGTTCCTGCTGGCGGCGTCGCTGGGCGGCGTGGAGTCGCTGGTGGTGCTGCCGATTTACACGTCGCACTACAAGCTGAACGCGGCAGAGCTGGCCGCCGCCGGCGTCGAGCCGGGCACCGTGCGCGTCTCCGTCGGCCTCGAAGACCCCGCCGACCTCATCGCCGACTTGAAACAGGCGCTGGAATAAAACAATTAGACCCCACCTCCAATACGCCATACTCAGGAAAGAGTAGGCTTTAGGGAAGCGACCAAACTTTCCACGTCGTCCCGCTCAAGCCCTTCTTTACCTTGCTTCACGTTATAGGTTATGTACAGGATAAGGCTGCCAGATCGAAGCCACCACTCTTTCCAATGGGTGCCTTCTTTGGAGTACTCTGCTGAAAACCCCGAAAACGCGCCAAATGCGAGCTCACTCAGTTCAATGCCCGATGGCACCCGACCTCCCGCAAACTCTATTAGATCCTCATCAGTGACTGGCCCTGTTATCCTCCTAGCCGCGCTGACTTGAACAGCGCCAAGACCGGGATCTTTGGTAAAAGTGGCACATTGCTTTTCTCGGATGGCTTCCCAACCGTTCGGTAAGCTCGCGCACCACCAAATCCCGTCAAATTCCTTCGACACGTGTTTGATTTTAGCTGCTTTTCTTGTTCGGGTCATAATAAACGACACGACCCTTCTTTCCCGCTGCTCGTTCTTGCTTCTTGAGCTGCGTTTTACCTGCAGCTTTGCCACTCGGTGTTTTTGGCTTTAGCTCAAGCGGTCTTCCGGATTTGGTAAGGGCGTCGGGTTGAACCGTCTTGCCCGTTGCAGGATCAGTGAGGCTGGGTTGCGACTGCCATCCGGGCTTGGATTGCACTTTACGGGCAAACTCAGCATGAGCCTCTCGACCAATCGCTGCTGCCACGTTCTCTCCGGGAGGACCAGCAGGCTTTGTCGTCTTCGGCCCGCCGGCGGCTGGTGCAACAGCCGCTGCACCATCCAAAACTCCTTCCGTGAAGACCGCCATCCGCTCCTGGGCATTTAGAGCAGAGAACCTAGCTCCCGCCTCTCCAGATGCGTAGTCTTCCGCAGCGTTCGCGATTGAATGCGCTACCCCTTCGGCCATTGCACGATTCACTTCGGAAGGGTTCGTGGCGAGTTCACCGTTGGAGAGTCGGGCTGGAGTAAGCAGACCGCTGACAGCATTCGTAACAAAGCGTGCGACCCCCTGTGCAGCACCGACTGTAACTTGGGTGACACAAGTCAAGAAATCTGGGCAGTGGCCGTCTAGGTCAATATAGTTGAGGGGGTTGTTGTAGGTGTAGGCGTACTTGTTCAAGGACTGGGGATTGCTAATTGTCGTGTATGGCAACGGACCTGGTGGGACAGGATCATTGGAGCTGAAGGCGTCCACGGGGCCGCCGGTGAACTCGTCGGGCGAAAGGAAGCGGCCCTGCTGCGACGAGTAGTAGCGCGCAATGAAGAAGTCGAGGCCGGATTCGGTGTCTCGTTCCTTGCCGGTGAACTTGTAGGGGTTGGGGTCGTTGTTGACCACGGCGCGCTCGCCGCCGAAGGGGTAGTAGTCCGACTCTTCGACAATCGTGCCTCCGCTGTTGGTGATCACACTGGTCGAGCCGAGGTGGTTCGAGAAGTAGTAGAAGACCGCGCCGCTATTATCCCGCCGCGCCGCGCGCTTGCCGCCGAAGAACACATACTCGGTGGGGGTGTTGCCCGCCGCATCGGTTTCGAGCAGCGCGTCGAGCCCGCCACCGCCATACCAATACAGCTGGTCGTAGGTGCGGCCTTAAGGATGCCGTTGATGCGTCCCCTTCGCGAGGTGTCTGAGAATAAAATCTCCCAACGCCATTACGCCAAAATAAAACAGGGTATTGATAGATATTGCGCTTATTTCCCAGGCCCACATTTCCGCGTCAGAGGACTCTGTGGGTTTCACGAGTTGCCAGGCAAGCGAGCCACCAAGATAGGTCATGTGCCAAACGAGCGGCCGAAGAGGGCTGTCCCAGACAGCTTGGGCGAGGATAGCGATCAAGAGGCCGACACCTCCGTAAATCCGTAGCCTTCTCTTTAGAGACAGCATTCCCTTCTCCAGGAGACCGAATTTACCTCTCACTTCAGTCTTTTCTTTCCCTGTCCTTGGCGTCCAGTTCTTTCTCCAATTTTTCTTTTGACTTGTCACTTGCATCTTTAAGGGTTCCAGTAAATTCGGCTTTAGCTTTCACGTCACCAAGCATCCCATCCGGCGTGTATGCGGTAGTTGAAGCCAGTTGCCCTGCCTCAAGCGCGTTTGCGACAAAGGTAGCGCAATTTGAATTAAGCCCGTCGTACTTCTCCGGCGATGAACTGTCAACCCGCTTGTCCAATGCCCCATTGATGTTTTGGACCTTCTCATCATTCGCTTTGAAATATGCAAACCTAACTTCGCCAGACTCACCCTTCTCCTTGGAGAGTGTCTGCAAGGTGCTGGCGAGAGCTTCATTTGACACTCGCCCGCTTTTGTCCACCGCTAGTGTTCCGAGGTCCATCCTGTTGGCACCCTTTCCATTCTTGTCGTAATAGAACGCGCGACCTTTTGAATCAACCGTGACAACGCCTGCATGGCCAAGACTCCACAATCTGTTGCCGAGGAGTGCTCCGGCTCTGGCATAGTGGGACTCCTGAAACGAGATAGCAATCACATCTCGTCCGTCGGGGTCTAGAAAAGCGAGAGGATTGTTACGAGTGTAGGTGTAGAGGTTCAATCGCTGTGGATCAAGCAAGCGGTTTTTCTTGATCTGGATTGGGTCAACCGATGTAAACCGGCCTAAGCCTGACGAGTGATATCTTGCGCCGAAGTAATCGAGTCCCGACTCCAGGTCGCGCTCCTTGCCGGTGAACTTGTAGGGGTTGGGGTCGTTGTTGACCACGGCGCGCTCGCCGCCGAAGGGGTAGTAGTCCGACTCTTCGACAATCGTGCCCGCGCTGTTGGTGATCACGCTGGCCGAGCCGAGGTGGTTCGAGAAGTAATAGAAGACCGCGCCGCTGTTATCCCGCCGCGCGGTGCGCTTGCCGCCGAAGAACACATACTCGGTGGGGGTGTTGCCGGCCGCGTCGGTTTCGAGCAGCGCGTCGAGGCCGCCACCGCCATACCAATACAGCTTGCCGTTGGACTTCTTCACGCGGCGGCCGTCGCCGTCGTAGGTGTAGAGCACGGCGCTGGTGTTCAGCGACTTCATGCGCGACTCGGCATCCTGTTGGGGAACGGCCCACAGTCCCCTAGGCTCTATTCTCTTTGTTTGGAGCCGGTGGCAGGACTAGGAGTCTTAAGGATCTCGGGTTCGGCATCCGGGCTACTCGCGAGTTGTCTTCCTTAAAAACCTCAAGCTCCTGAGGCCTTCCAGCTACCACATGCAACAAGAAATGAATTGTGACCCCATCTTCATCCTCCGCCTCAGCTTCTACCGGTATCCGTTTGACAACTGGTGCTTGCCCTGCAACCCGACTGTGCAGCTCCAGGCATCCATCTTGGTCCAGAGGGCGAACTTCAAAGTCCCTAAGGAGACCAGCCAGCTCGTTGCGGCCTGGGAAGTCGGCCTCAAGTAAGCGGTACACGAGCTCGCGAACTGCGCTGGACGGCTCTTCGAACCCGGAATTCTTTTGCGGGACGCCATCCCTCATGGTGCACCGACTGTGTACGTCCCAACGTTGATGGTTCCATCGGGCCGAGTGAATGCGCGATAAAAGACCTCCTTGCCGTTCACTAGAACCCTGCCCCAAAAACTGCCGGTTGCCGATGCGCCGTTCGTGGCAGCTTGAATGTCAGCTCGTATGGCTGCTTCCACAACGTCTTGAGCCAAGCCAGATCCTACCAGGTGGCGGGCACCATGTCCGAATGTTATTCGCACGCCAGTCGCGCCAGCCCCGGCTAGGGCGGAGCCGGTGCTAGCAGTGCGCGCTGCAAGCGCCTCGATGCCTATTCCTATCCCACGACCTATGAATCCTCCAGCAGCCGCATACGCAGCATTCTCTCCGAACCTTGTCATTGCATCATCGAATCTCTCTACGATCATCCCGGCTGCCTGGCGGTTAGCTTCTGGATCACCCGGCAGATCTACGTCAATTTGCCTGTACGTTGCAATCTGTGTGTCGCCATCAAAAATCTTTCCATCCTTGAAGGTATTTACGCCTTCCTTCACGGCAGCAGCATGCTGAGGGTCAGATACGGTGTTGCACTGGGTGTACTTGCCTTCTTCGTCTTGTGTGCAGTACTCGTATGAACGCCCAGTTGGATCAGTTAGATTCAGGGGATTATTGCGAGCGTAAGGGTAGCCGTTCCATGCCTGCGGGTCATCCATGTACAGGAATCCACTCTCCTGATCAGGGTCAGGCGACAAGAATCTCCCCATCGCTGAGCTATGCATTCGGGATAGAAAGTAATCGATGCCGGACTCCAGATCACGCTCTTTTCCGGTGAACTTGTACTGGTTATCCAGAGCGTCGATGACTGCCCGCTCGCCACCAAAGGGGTAAAAATCCGATTCTTCAACAATCCCGCCGGTGGAGTTAGTCACCACCCTCCCCGACCCAAGATGATCCGAAAAGAAGTACGAAACTGCGCCGCCAGCGTCACGACGCGCGATGCGCTTATCGTCAAAGAAGATGAACTCGAGTGGCGTGTTTCCGGCTAAATCCGTCTCCAAGGCGGTGTCATTTTCTATTCCGTACCAGTACAACTTCCCATTCGATTTCTTAACCCGCTTCCCTTCGCCATCATAGGTGTAGGCGACGCCAGCGGCGGTCTTCATGCGGGATTCTGCGTCCCAAGTGTAGCTCACGCCGCCGTAGCTGAGCAGGTTCCCCGCCAAGTCGTAGGACAGCCCGCTGATGCGGTTGCTGGTGGTCGCCGTCACGCTGAGGTTTTCCTGCGTGCAGCCGTTGTAGGTAGGCGTGATGGCGGCGATGGTGAGCAGGTTCGCCCAAATATCGTAGCCGAACGTCTCACCCCAGCAGTGCGGCCCGGTAGTGGCTTGCGTTTTGGCCGTGGCGATGCGGTTCAGCGCGTCGTAGGTGAACGACTGGCTGCGGTTGGTGTCACGGTTGTTGGCGATGGACATCACGTTGCCGTTATTGACCACGCCCGCGCCCAGGTCGGCGTCGAAGCTGTAGGTAAAGTCGAGCACGTTGCCGATGTTGGCCGCCGCGCAGTTCGCCGGCGCGGTGCGTGTGCGACCGCGTGCGCGTGTTCCTGCTGGCGGCGTCGCTGGGCGGCGTGGAGTCGCTGGTGGTGCTGCCGATTACACGGCGCATTGCAAGCTGCTAGGCGCACGGGGGCTTTCACCGCGAGAACGTGATGCTCTCAACGGCGGTTACAACAAGGCGCACTTTAAGGCTTCCATTATGGCCGTAACCCCTTGCCGTCACCTGACGGCCTTGCTTGTCTCTGTAGGTAAACTTACCCGCTTGATCTAGACGGCCTACCAAAGTTGCTGTAATTCTGACAGGTTTTCGCGCCGGCAAAGGCCGTCCGCCACTATCAGCAATAAGCTGGTTAGCAAGCGGTCTTACGCCTTCGAAGAAAAGAGTGTGGAGCTCGTCCTTTTCCCATGTCAATCCAGATATCTCCGCGTCATCGAGATGGTTAGGGTCCGCAAGGTCAATCGCGTAGTCTGCACCACCATGCGATTCCCAAACATAGAAAGAGCCTAGCCCGATTTCAACTGTGCCTGAAACCCGCACGAAGGTTCCTTCGTACTTCTCCGGTGTGTTCACAACCTGCCAAATCCTCGCGTCAGCAGGAGCGGCAACTTGCTGTGCGGGCGACCCTGCGCATAATGCAATCCACAAGTACACAAGCCAAGGGCGCATGGTTCATTCCTCCTGTGGTGAACAAGGGGGACAAAACTCTGTCTTTGGGTGATTCCTGTAATGAGCCTGGATGAGTGCGGAGATTCCATCCGTATCTAGCTTTCGTTCTCTCAGAACATGGTGACCGTCCCCGTCGGCAGCATTACTCTGGCCAAGGCCAAGGTAGACCCACCCAAGAGTTTCATATCCGCGGTATTCAGTCATGTAGGGTGTTGAGAAGCTCCGATAGGAGTTCCTGTTATCCATAACGTGTGTTCCCTCGTGGCCCATATACGCAGCGAACGCCGTTTCACCGCTAATTTGTCTACTGTCGACCTCGAGGACTTGCTCGGTGCGTCGACTGCCGGCCTCGTTGATGACATCTCTTTCGCTCACACGAGCTGGTTTGCCGGTCTCGAGTTCTGCCGATTTGACGAACAGCCCATTGTGTTGTTTCTCTTTACCATAAGCTTTAAGCACTCTTTCCAGTCGACTGCGCTCCAAGCTTCCCTTTGGGAATGTTTTCATCGCCTTCTTGATATTACTTAGGGCTTTCTTGAAATCCTTCTTGAATTGCTTGAATTCCTTGTTACAGGCCTTGTCATTCTTCGCGCACGTATTCTCAAAATCATACAAGCCCGTTGGATCAATTCGGTTGAGGGGATTGTTAGAGACATACGCGTACCGATTCCACGTCTGGGGATTCTCTAGGCGGCCACTCGCCGTCAATGGGTCCGGCGACATGAATCTGCCAAGCGAGGAGCTGTCATACCTGAACCCAAAATAATCTAGGCCGGACTCGGTATCGCGCTCCTTGCCGGTGAATTTGTAGCGGTTGCCGCTGCTGCTGGTAACTATTCGTTCTCCACCGAAGGGATAGAAGTCGGAGTCGTCGAGGATGGCACCCGCCGAACTCACAACGACACGGGACGTGCCTAGGTGATCGGCGAAGTAGTAGTTCACCGCGCCGCTGGACTGACGCCGAGCGATCCGCTTCCCGCCAAAGAAGATGTATTCGTCGGTGACCGTCCCGGCGAGATCGGTCTCGAGCAGCGCGTCGAGGCCGCCACCGCCATACCAGTAGAGCTTGCCGTTGGACTTCTTCACGCGGCGGCCGTCTCCGTCGTAGGTGTAGAGCACCGCGCTGGTGTTCAGCGACTTCATGGCGACTCGGCGTCCCACTGATAGGTGTTGGCGCCGTCGGCGGTGAGGTTGCCTGCCGCGTCGTAGATGAAGCCGGAGTTGGTGATGCGGTTGGCCGTGCTTACGCTGAGCGACAGCATCGGCGCGCTGCACTTAGTCACGCTGGCCGAGAGCAGGTTGGCCCAGATGTCTTAGCCGTGATCGAGACCGCTTCTCAGATTCTCATGGCTTTCGTTCATGCGCGGGGATTGCCTTAAGCAGTCGCCTCAGCGCCGACTTGTATTGCTCAATCGTCTCGGCTGTGCCGTAAGGTTTGTCTACGATTCCGGAGCGTATCGTCCCGTCTAGAATGCCAGAAGCAACGTGTTGGATTGCTTTGGTGATCCTTGATGCAAGCTCTGGCGGCAACTCGTACAGACCCAGCCCGCTTGATTCTAGGGGAAACTCGAAGCTGGCGCGCATCTCGGAATCTTGGGGAAAATGGGCCAGCACATCTTCCAATATTTGGCGGAAAGCCCATCCTGCCACACCCCAAATCTCTTCAGGCTTCTTGGAAAAGCTGATCACCGCCATCTTTGACCTTCCTCACTTTTCAATAAAAACTATTTTCTCTTGCTGCTCCTTCGTTAGCGTGCCGACGTAGTCCTTGATTTGCTTGATCTGTTTCTTTGATGCTCCAGCCAAATCGATCGCCGTTATGTCAGCCTTGGACAAGTGGTCATTTATTCGGCTAAGGAAATTGGCCGCGTTGCTTGGAGTCCAATTCCTGTATGCACCGGCTTGCCCCATGAGCTCAACCGTCTTCTTTGTGCCGACTTGAACAAGGTCGACGGCGTCGTCTGTGCTCTCAATGAGGTGCATGCCTGTCTGCTTAGCGAGCCGAATGGCACTACCAATCTCCGCCGCTCTGAGCCTGGTAGCAGCGGCGAACGCAAAAGAGCCCATTGAACCTGGTGGTGCTTGCGAGATGCCTTCCGCCAGATTCGCCATCGTCTGCTGACCGCTTGGCGTCATCAGATATGTAGCTGTCGCTGCCGCAAGTGCCCTTCCGGTCTGCGCGGTAGCAACCGCAGCTGTTCCTCCAAACAAGGCTCCTGTAACGACCCCTGCGAAACCAGCGAAGGCAACGTTGGCCTGCGGGCTTGATGCAGCCGCTCTCGCTTCACGACTAAGTGGAGAATAGACAGTGGGCTGGCCATTGACCGTTGTGTAGTAGAGTCCGGCCTCTCGACCGTCGGTATCAAGGAAGACCATTGGATTGTTCAGTGCGTAAGCGTAGGCATTCCAACCTTGGGGATTGCTGAATCGGAGGTCACTTATCAGAATCGGGTCAACACCCACGAAGCGCCCACTCGCGGAGGAATAGTACCTTGCGCCGAAGTTGTCGAGGTTGGATTCGGTGTCGCGCTCCTTGCCGGTAAATTTGTACTGGTTCGGGTCGCTGTTGGTGACTACGCGCTCCCCTCCAAACGGGTAGTAATCTGATTCGTCCTCGATCACGCCGGAACTGCTCGTGACAACATTCGCTGACCCCAAGTGATTCGCGAAGTAGTAGTGAACCGTAGCGCTTGGCAGATCCAGCCGAGCCGTGCGTTTGCCATTGAAAAAGACGTAGTCTGCTGTGGCCGTTCCGCTCAAGTCGGTCTCTTCCAACGGATCGCTTCCTGCTCCGTACCAATAGAGTTTCCCATTCGATTTCTTAACCCGCTTTCCGTCCCCGTCATATGTGTAAGAGACCCCGGCCGCGGTCTTCATGCGGGATTCGGCGTCCCAGGTGTAGCTCACTCCAGTGTAGCTGAGCAGGTTCCCCGCGGCATCGTACGAAAGCCCGCTGATGCGGTTGCTGGTGGTCACGCTGACGCTGAGTCCACTTTCCTGCGTGCAGCCGTTGTAGGCGGGCGTGATGGCGGCGATGCTGAGCAGGTTCGCCCAAATGTCGTAGCCGAACGTCTCACCCCAGCAGTGCGGCCCGGTAGTGGCTTGCGTTTTGGCCGTGGCGATGCGGTTCAGCGCGTCGTAGGTGAACGACTGGCTGCGGTTGGTGTCACGGTTGTTGGCGATGGACATCACGTTGCCGTTATTGACCACGCCCGCGCCCGGGTCGGCGTCGAAGCTGTAGGTGAAGTCGAGCACGTTGCCGATGTTAGCCGCCGCGCAATTCGACGGCGCTGTGCCGCTCGATTTCACTGAGATGCGGCAGGGCTGCAGCCGGTTGTTGTAGTAGTAGGTGGAGATGATGCTCGCGCCGTTAGTCAGAGAGCGCAGAGCGCCGTGCGGCTCATAGCTGGCCACGCTGGCGTAGGTGGTGGTGCCGTCGCTCATGGAAAGCGCGCGCCCCGCGTTGCTGTAACTGTAGGTAAAAGTGCGTCCCGTGGGATACGCAATCGACGTGACCGCCCCGCCGACATTGTAACCATACGTGAAGCTCTTGGTAACGCTGTTCGTCGTACGCCGGTCGGCCAGCACCTGCCCCAGCGTGTCGTAACTCCATGCCTCAGCCCCTGCCGCATCGCTCATGCCGGTGCGACGGCCCTTGCCGTTGGTGATGGTCAGGCCGTTGTAAGTGGTCTGGTCGTAGAAGTAGCTGATGGCCGGATCGCCGTTGGAGTAAGTTTTGCCGGTGAGGCGGTGGAGCGCGTCATAGGCGTGCGTGGTGGTGATGCTGCGCGCGTCTACCTTGGTGAGCAGGTTGCCGTCGGTGTCGTAGGTGTAGGAGATGGCGCCCGACTCGGGGTTACTGGCCGTGAGCAACTGAGAGAGAGAGTTGTAGGTGAAGGTGCGCTGGCGCGAGCCGCTTTGCAGCACCGTGAGCAAATTGTCGAGCGTGTCGTAAGTGTAAGTGGTGACGGCGGGCGTTGCCAGCGTGGGATTGGGCTCGTCCACCTGGATGAGGCGGCCCAGCGCATCGGCAAAGCTGCGGCGCTGCTTGCCGGCCTGGTCGGTGACGGTGGTGCTGTTGCCGCTGTAAGCGGTGGTGATGTTGTTGGTGCTGGAAGTGCCATCCGGCGGGATGACTTTGGTGACGCGGCCGAGGGCATCGTAGAGAGTTTCAGTGATGCCATAGGTGGTGTCGCTGGTGGTGCGGTACGGATTCGTGACTTTCCAGACCTGGCCGAGGGCGTCAAAGGTTGTATCCGTCTTGATGCTGGCGGTGCAAGAATCGCTGCCATCTTCACAGAGTTCGGAGCGCCAGACGCGGCCAAGCTGATCCACGTGCGCGTAGCTGACGATGTACGCGCCGGGCGCGCGTAGTTTCTTCGTGCGCGCCCAGATCGGCGACACGTTGTAAGCAAAGAGCGTTTGCGAAAGCACGGCACTACCATCCATAACCTTGGACTCCACGGGGCGGTTCATGAAGTCGTAGGTGATGGTGGTGCCGTCGCGGCCCGCGAGGATGTCATTCTCGTCGCGGGTGCGCTGCGTGAGACCCATGCAGGGGAAGTAGCGGGTTTGTGCGCGATGGCCAAGGTGGTTGGTGACTTGCGTGACGTAAGCTTGCGTATTCGTGCCCCCCAGTGGACAGGCGCTGTTGGCCCAGTCGTCAACGTAGCTGTTGGTGGTCGTGTGGCCGCCGGGGTCTGTGGTGGAACGGAGGTTGCCCAGCTCGTCGTAAACGCTCGTGGTGGTGAGCCACGCGCCGTCCGTGTTGCGCCAGCGCGAGACGGAGGTGGGATTGCCGCGAGTGAGGTAGCCGATGCCAAAGTTGGTGTAGTTGTGATTGGGCGCGCCGGAAGCGGCGAGGGGCGCAGACCCGTCATAGGCTGTTGTGCTTTGAGCCTTGATGGCACCGGCGCCGTCGTAGGTAATCTGGCTGGTCACGCGGTCTGCAATGTTCAGGTTCTTGTACGTGGTGTTCGTCAGGTGGATGTAGTTGTAGGTAGTTTTGCGGGCCAGTGCGCCGGGCGCGCCAGTACCTAAGGCATATTCACGCCGCTGTAGGGGGTTGCGCCACGTAAAGACAAATGAACCACTCTGAAAGGAGATGGAGTCCCAATCCGTCTCTACCTTGCTGACCTGATTTGTTTGATTCCAAGTGCTTGTTTCGCGAATGGGAAGCCATGCACCCCAGGTACCGGAACCGCCGCCGAAGTGAGCGTAGTCGGTTTGAACTGTCTTTAGAAGCTGTCCGCCAGAGGCAAGCCCAGCAAATGACTCTGTCTTTGTTTCGTAAGGGAACATCCCAAAGACGAGACCTAGCAAGGTAAACGTGTGCTTCGTTTCGTCGGAGACGCCGTTGACCAAAGGATTGCGAACCAGCACGCAGAAGCTGCCGGATGGCGCAGTGCATCCCGAATACGTCCAAGTAGACGTCTGGCCTCCAGCAGTGACGATGCGAGAGCCGACTCCCCTTCCGCCTTCGTCGCCAAGGCCATTCCAAGTCCAGGCGATTTGTCCGCCGGTGGGAAGGGTCACGGTGACCGGCTCACCATACGACCCTTGAACGTAGTTGAAGGTGTAGGCCATTCCATTGGGGAGTGTGAGTTGGTAGAGCTGATACCACGTTGCGCTGTACTCGTAACAGGTTTGTTCCCCGGAGAACGTGCAAAGGCTGGTCTGAACACTGACGGGTGTCGTACTGACGCCTATCGTTTGGGCGTTACCGGCTGAATCGTAGTATTGGAGCCCATTTGTCAGCGTGCGCCCTAGCGTATCTTTCCAAACCAGTGCGACGCTGTCATAGGTGATCTGGTTCCCATTGGTATCCTGAACGTAGGCGCCAGGCTTCACGACGATTCCGCTCTTGCTGACTGCTTGGATTAGCGCGCCATCGCTGGGATTGATGGTTGCAATCCATCCGGACCCGTCCGTAGCGCGGAGTTTGCCGTCGAACCAGGTGCAGCCGGCTCCGCCGACCGCAGCATCGCTGGCATCCGGCCGGAAGGCATGCTTGGTTCCATCCGGATCTCGAAGAATGTAGTTGCGGCGCAACAGGTATGTCTGTCCTCCACTCGTGTTGCAAAACTGACCCCCGGCAAGATCGTAGGAAAACTTGTAGTTAACAAAGTTGGACAAGGTCCACTGCATGTTGTGTCCGGACTCCGGCTGCACACGGTCCCAGCAAATCCCCATGTGGCTGCACTGGTTCTTCAAGTACCAGCCCTTGTTGTCGTACACGTACTTGTAGCCAGCCGAAAGCCCCCGACCGGGGATGGAGAATAAAGGAATCTCGATGTGCAGGTTGCCGTTGTTGAGCTGCACATTGTCGAAGCTCGATCCGTGAAAAGTCCCGTTCTCTGGGAATCCGATGTTCAGGCCATTGGTGACCTGCTGGCTCCAGCACACCTGTCCAGCCAATCCAACCATCAGCACGACGACGAACTTCAATTGGAATGTGCGTCGCATCGGATTCACCTCACTGACGAAGTGTAAACTCGGAATCGGACAGGCCAAGGTTGAACTGCACAGAAGTCAGAATCAGCGTGGACTGAAGCTCACCATCTGCATAAGTATCCTGGCGAAACGGGACAAGCGTGCCGCGGACCAAACGGTAGTCCGAGTAATAGATCTCGGTTTTCGTTTTGGCGTTGCTATCGTTCTCAGCGAGATTGTCATACTCGACCTTCAGTGGCAGGCCGCTTACTCTGTCGAAAAAGAAACGCTGCTTAGTCACGTCGCGCACAATGGGCGCTGGCCCGCTGTCGTGCTCTGAGAGGTCAAACTCCACCACGTCGGCAGGTGTGCCTCGAACCAGCTCGCCTTCCCGGCTTTGCACTTCCACATTGCTTTCGTTGTACCGCGCAAGGAAGGAGAACGCGGGGATGTAGAAATTGCGAGGGCCGATCGTGTTATACAGTTCTAGGCGGCGTACAGAGCCATCCGTGCGCTGGATTGCTCCCTGCCCGTCTCGAAGGATTAGGACATTCAGCCCTTTTGGAAGCTGAACCTCGACACGAAGGCTTCCTGTGCCGCGTCCCCTTATGACAACTTGCATGGGAGTATCAGAGACTCCTGCGAATGTCGTTGTGCCGCGAAGTTCGAAGTCGATGAAACCCGCTGA
>Ga0137796_10001100_pt1 | contig 15967 bp, 13 predicted proteins | sample OV2TP3_FD_97704 | JGI IMG/M metagenome (GOLD analysis project Ga0137796, IMG submission 97704)
CTGCGCTCCACGGGGGTCAGCTACGATGACCGGAAGGCCCAGCCCTATCTGGTCTATGATCAGCTTGAATTTGAGGTCCCGCTGGGGACTAGGGGAGACAACTACGATCGCTTTGTCTGCCGGTTCTTAGAGATTGAGCAGAGCATGCGGATAGTGGAACAGGCGTTAAAAAAGATGCCTTCGGGCCCCATTTGGGTCGCGGACCCGCGCATCATGCTTCCCGAGAAAGAAAGGGTCTACAACAGCATCGAGGGATTGATGCACCATTTCAAGATCATCATGGAAGGGATTCAGGTTCCTCCGGGAGAAGTCTACTTCGCCGTAGAGGGTGGCAATGGAGAGTTGGGCTTCTACATCGTTAGCGACGGGGGAGGCAAGCCCTATCGGGTGAGGGTGCGGCCGCCCTGTTTTATAGCCATGTCGGCCTTTCATGAGATGATTAGGGGACACACGGTGGCGGACATCGTTCCGACCTTTGGCATGATCAACATGATTGGCGGAGAATGCGACAGATGAGAAAAGGAAGACGAAAATGGCTCTAGAGTTCTCGCCAGAGGCCAGGGAAAAGTTCCAGGAGATAGTGAGCCGCTATCCGAAGAAAGAGGCTGCGATGCTGCCGGTGCTCTATCTCGCGCAGGAGGAGTTCGGGTATCTTAGCCCGGCCGCGATCGAGTGCGTTGCCACGATGATGGAGCTCTCCCCGGCGCGGGTCTACGGAGTGGTGACGTTCTACACGATGCTCAACATGAGGCCGATCGGGAGGCATCACATCCAGGTCTGCCGCACCCTACCCTGTGCCCTGGCGGGCTCGGAGCGGATTGCCACCTGCCTCGAGAAAAGGTTAGGTATCGGCATCGGGGAGACCACCCCGGACGGAAAGTTCACTCTTTCAGAAGTGGAGTGCCTTGCCTCTTGCGGCAGCGCACCGATGATGCAGATCAACGATGATTATTACGAAAATCTCTCAGAGGAGCGGGTGGAAGAGATCCTTCGAAGTCTAAAGTAAGTAAATTGAGACGTCATGGAAAAAGTTCTGCTCCGCAATATTGAAGCTAAAGACTCTCACACCCTAGCGGTCTACGAGTCTCGGGGGGGCTACCGCGCGCTAAAAAAGGCGCTAACTGAGATGACCCCAGAGCAGGTCATTGAGGAGGTCAAGGCCTCCGGTCTTAGAGGGCGCGGAGGCGCGGGTTTCCCTACCGGGATGAAGTGGGGATTTGTCCCTAAAGACAGTCCCAAGCCCAAGTATGTCGTCTGCAATGCCGACGAGAGCGAGCCAGGCACTTTCAAAGACCGGCTGCTGATCGAAAAGGATCCCCACGGGATCATCGAAGGCACCGCCATTGCGGCTTATGCCATCAACTCCCACACGGCGTTTATCTATATTCGGGGAGAGTTAAGTTTCGGGAGCAAAGTTCTCAAGAAGGCCATCGAGGAGGCCACCCAAGCGGGCTATCTGGGTAAGAACATTCTGGGCTCCGGCTATGACCTAGATCTCATCCTCCACCGCGGGGCCGGGGCGTACATCTGCGGGGAAGAGACAGGCCTGCTCTCATCGCTGGAAGGCGGAAGAGGGTGGCCGAAGGTGAAACCTCCCTTCCCGGCGACTCATGGCCTCTTTGGTTGCCCGACGGTCGTGAACAACGTCGAGACGCTGGCGGCGCTACCCTGGATCCTTGACCAGGGCGCCGCCAGATACGCAGCCATGGGGACAGAGAAAAGCAAAGGGACCAAGCTCTTTAGCGTCAGCGGCCACATCCGCAAGCCCGGTGTCTATGAAGTAGAGATGGGTTATCCCTTCAAGCGCTTTTTGGAGGAGGATTGTGGCGGGGTGCCTGGCGGGAAGAAATTGAAGGGGGTCATCCCGGGAGGCGCCTCCATGCCGGTGCTGCGCGCCGATGAGATCGACGGCGTCCGCATGGACTATGAGTCCATGCAGGCGGCCGGGACCCTGCTCGGCTCGGGCGGGGTCATCGTCATGGACGACTCGACATGCATGGTCAAAGCGGCCTGGAACATCGCCCGCTTCTTCGCCCACGAGTCGTGTGGCCAGTGCACCCCATGCCGTGAGGGCTGCCACTGGATGGAGAAAATCTTCTCGCGCATCGAGCGTGGCGCAGGCGGGAAAGAGGACTTGGATCTGATCCTCAGCGTGAGCGGCAACATCATGGGCCACACGATTTGTCCCTTTGGGGACGCCGCGGCCATGCCCGCAGCGGCCTTCATTAAGAAGTATCGCCAGGAATTTGAAGAGCACATCGCCCAAAAGAGTTGCGTGGTTACATAGCGAATGGCGAATAGCGAAGGGTAAGATTGGATTCATGGACCGCGTAAAGCTCACCATCGACGGGAGGGAGATCGTAGCCGCCAAGGGGAAAACCGTCATCCAGGCGGCGTCGGAGGCGGGGATCTCCATTCCCCATTACTGCTACCACCCTAAACTCTCTATCGCAGGCAACTGCCGCATGTGTCTGGTGGAGATTGAGAAGATGCCCAGACTCCAGATCGCCTGCAACACGCAGGTGGGCGAGGGGCTGGTGGTGAAGACGCAGAGCCCCAAGGTCCTGGAGGCTAGGAGGGCGGTAATGGAATTTCTCCTGGTCAATCACCCGTTGGATTGCCCCATCTGCGACCAGGCAGGAGAATGCCGGCTTCAGGATTACTACATGCAGCATGACCTCGCAGGCAGTCGATTTGATGAAAGGAAAGAACACGATCGGAAGCGGGAGATCTTCGGTCCCTACGTGGTCTTCGACGGCGAGCGCTGCATCAAATGCACCCGCTGTGTCCGTTTTCTCCAGGAGGTTACCCGGACCGAAGAGCTGACCGTGGTCAACCGCGGCGACCATTCCACCATTGCCCTGTTTCCGGATCAGATCCTTGACAACCCTCTCTCCGTGAATGTCGTAGACATCTGTCCGGTTGGGGCGCTCACCGACCGCGATTTTCGCTTCAAGGTTCGGGTCTGGTACCTCAAGAATACGCCTTCGGTGTGTCCCGGGTGCAGCACGGGCTGCAACATCACGGTCGGCAGCGCCCAGGACCGTCTTGCGCGCTTTAAGCCCCGCATCAACGAAGAGGTGAACGGCCATTGGATCTGTGATGAGGGCCGCTACTGCTTTCATCCCCTCACCGAGGTGGAGCGCCTCACCTCCCCGTTGATTCGCCAAGAGGGGGGGCTCGTGCCTACTGATTGGGAGACGGCGCTCAGGACTGCGTTTTCAGGTCTCAGCGCGGCCCCGCCTCCGGCAGGTCTCCTCTCCGGGAGAAGCACTAACGAAGAGGCGTTTCTCTTTAGGAGGTTTTTGAAGAGGATCTCTTCCCAAGCGAGGCTTGAGGTTTTCTATCAGGAAAGAGAGCTCACGGAGGTAGAAAAGATCCTGAAGAGCCCGGACCGCTCTCCTAATTTTCGTGGCGCGCTCGATATGGGCGTGGGGTCGGACGGGGGCCTCGAACTGTTGCTCCAGCAATTGGTTGAAGGGAGGTTTCGGAGCGCCTACGTTGTCGGAGAGGACTTACCCGCTGTTCGCCGCGACGGACAGGACATCAAGGGCGCTCTGGAAAAACTCTCGTTCCTGGTCGTTCAGGACACCCACCTGACCGCTACGGCAAGATTGGCGCATGTGGTGCTTCCCGCCACCAATTTTGCGGAGAAAGAGGGGACCTATACCAATCGCAAGGGTAGGGTGCAGAGGGTCCGTGCCGCTCTGGTGCCACCCTCAGGGGCGCTTCAGGACTATGAGATCTTCGCCCGCCTGCTGGCGGGCAGTGGGGAGAAAATCACTTGCCAAAGCTCTCAACAGGTCTTTCACCAAATAGCCTCCGAAGTTCCCCGATATCGGGGGCTCACCTACGAGAGGATTGGAGACCAAGGAGTTCAAGTGCAGCCGTGAGATTTAAGCGACGATGATCATTGAACTCTGCATCATTGCAGCCAAAGCCTTTCTTGTACTTTTCATGGTTTTGAATTTGGCGGGCATCCTTGGTTGGATCGAGAGGAAGGGTAGCGCTCTGATCCAGGACCGCATCGGAGCGAATAGGGCCTCTGTTTTGGGTTTTGCCGGCTTGGGATTGGTCAATACCCTGATTGCGGATCCGATTAAGTTTCTTACTAAAGAGGATTTTGTTCCCCCCCAGGGCGACCGACTGTTACACACCCTGGCCCCTTGCCTCGCTTTGTTCCCGGCATTAGTTACCTTTGCGGTCATTCCCTTCGGGGATGTGCTCATCCTCGGGGATCGTGTCATTAACCTTCAGGTGGCGAACCTCAATGTAGGCATCCTCTACATTTTTGCCATGGCCTCGTTAAGCGTTTACGGTATCGTGATCGGGGCCTGGGCCTCAAACAATAAATTTTCTCTGCTGGGAGGCGTGAGAGGCTCCGCCCAGATGATCTCCTACGAAATCGCGATGGGCCTGTCCGTTATCGGCATCCTTATGGTCTACGGGACATTGGAATTGCAGGAGATCGCGCGCGCCCAGGGAGCCCTGCTCTGGGGCTGGTTGCCGGCATGGGGGATCTTTCTCCAGCCCGTTGCCTTTTTGCTCTTCTTTACAGCGGCGGTAGCGGAAACCAAGAGGATACCGTTTGATCTCCCGGAGGCCGAACCGGAGATTGTTGCGGGATATCACGTGGAGTACTCCGGAGGGAAATTCCTCATGTTCTTTGCCGGAGAATTCGCTGAGATCGTTACCGCGGCGGGTCTTATCACGACGCTCTTTTTTGGCGGTTGGCAGGTTCCCTTCCTCATGCGCGACGGCTTTCACTTTCCTTGGGGTGGATCCGTTCACCTGCCCCACCTTGCGGTCGTGGCCCTTCAAGTAGGGGCGTTCACCCTTAAAGTCATCTTTTTCTGTTGGCTGCAGATCTTACTGCGGTGGACCCTTCCCCGCTTTCGGTATGATCAGGTGATGCGTTTAGGTTGGAAGATGCTGTTGCCCCTCGCGCTTGTCAACGTGATGGCCACAGCCGTCGTGGTCGTAACCTTGCAAAATCTATGACGGGTGCGATGATTCTCTTTCTCATCCTGGCTGGCTTGTCGATTGCCTCGTCTCTGTTGGTCATCTTCCAGAGAAATGTCGTTCATAGCGCCGTCTCCCTCGTGGCTACCCTTTTCTTCATCGCGATTCTTTTTGTTACGCTCGATGCGCCCATGGTCGGGATCCTGCAGGTGCTTGTCTATGCCGGAGCTATCATGGTCCTGTTTCTTTTTGTCATCATGCTGCTTCATCCGGGGGTTTTGGAGCGTCGCGGAGTCCTTTGGTGGGGCCTTGGGGCCGTGGGAGCGATGCTTCTGATCTTTGAGCTTGTTCCCCTGCTTTCTGAATCCTCATGGCGCGCCGCCGACCAGGCGCCCATCACCGGATCCTTCGGCAGCCCGGAGATGCTGGCGCAAAGTCTCTTCACCGATTTTGTCCTGCCCTTTGAGATCGCCTCGGTCCTGCTCCTGGTGGCGATCCTAGGGGCCGTGGTTCTTGCGAAGAGGGAGATTTGATTTCAGCATGGTGCCGCTAAATTATTATCTGGTTCTCAGTGCCGTCATCTTCGCTGTTGGCGTTGCTGGCGTCATCATTAGGCGCAACATCATCGTGATCCTCATGTCCATCGAGCTTATGCTCAACGCGGTCAACCTGAGTTTCATTGCTTTCGCGCGTTCGCTTGGCTCCATGGAAGGGCAAGCCATCGTCTTTTTTGTCATGACAGTAGCTGCGGCCGAAGCGGTGGTGGGATTAGCGATCATCATCTCTGTATTCCGCCACCGCCAGACCCTTGACCCGCAGGAAATGCAGCTCCTCAAGTGGTAGAAGCCATGGAAGACCTGAGCTTTCTACGCCTCGTTCCTCTGATTCCCCTTTTGGGGGCGGCGCTGAACGTCTTTCTCGGTATGAGGTTGGGTCGAAGGAATGCCGGGCTTTTGGCCTGCGCGTGCGTGGCGATCGCTTTTTTCCTTTCGCTGTGGGCTTTCTGGTCCCTTCCAGCGGGAGGGGTCTTCAAAGATACTGTATTTACCTGGATTGAGTCCGATCCCTTTCAGGCCCAGCTCTCCTTTCGCGTCGATGCGCTCACCGCGGTGATGCTGCTCGTGGTTACCGGCGTCGGCTTGCTGATCCACATCTATTCCTTGGGATACATGGGTCATGACGAAGGGATGGTCCGCTACTTTGCCTATCTCAACCTCTTCATCTTTTTTATGCTGCTTCTGGTCATGGCCGATAACCTCCTGCTCCTCTTTGTTGGCTGGGAGGGGGTGGGGCTCTGTTCCTATCTCCTGATCGGCTTTTGGTATCACGACCCCACCAATACCATAGCTGGGAACAAGGCCTTCATTGTCAACCGCATCGGCGACTTTGGTTTTCTCCTGGGAGTCCTGCTCCTCTTCTGGGAAATGGGGAGTCAGGGAGTTTGGACCGTTGACTTTCTCGAACTGGAACGCAACGCGCATCTCCTGGCGCCTGGAAAAGTGACCCTGATTACTCTGCTTCTTTTTGTCGGGGCCACGGGAAAGTCGGCGCAGATTCCCCTCTATGTCTGGCTGCCCGACGCTATGCAGGGGCCAACCCCGGTGAGCGCCCTGATCCACGCCGCCACAATGGTCACAGCCGGAATTTACATGACGGCGCGTCTCCACTTCCTCTTCTCTATGGCACCTGCGACTCTTGCCGTGATCGCCACCATAGGCGCCCTAACCGCTTTCTTCGCCGCAACCATCGGCGTGGCCCAGAACGACATCAAGCGGGTATTGGCCTACTCGACGGTAAGTCAACTGGGTTATATGTTTCTTGCCGTGGGTGTGGGGGCCTTTGCCACCGCGATCTTTCACCTCTTTACCCACGCCTTCTTCAAGGCATGCCTTTTTCTGAGCGCAGGCAGCGTGATCCACGGCCTTCAGGGAGAGCAGGACATGAGAAAGATGGGGGGGCTCAAGTCTTACTTTCCCATCACGTACTGGACCCATCTCACAGCAGCTCTGGCCATCTCCGGCGCGCCGCTGACGGCAGGCTTTTTCTCCAAGGATCAAATTCTGTGGCAGGCCTTCGCGAGTCCGGCGGGCTCCTTCTGGCTCTGGCTTCTGGCGTGGCTCACCGCAGGACTCACGGCCTTTTATATGTTCCGTCAATTGTTCTTGGTCTTTCATGGAGAGTGCAAGGCAGAAGGGCATGTGAGGGCGCACATCCATGAATCGCCTCTAGTCATGACAGTGCCCTTGATTCTACTGGCCTTGGGATCCATCGTTGCTGGCTGGTTGGGGCCTCCGGAGTTTATGTGGGAAAGTATCTGGGATCCTTGGTTACAGCCGGTCTTTGGCGTCCCGGAGGAAGTTCCCCACGAGCCGATGATCGAGGGACTTCTGATGGTGCTGACTTTAGGGATCGCGGCGTTAGGATATTATCTCGCCTATGTTTCCTATGCCCGTGCCCGTAAAATCCCGGAGATCCTTTCCTCCTGGGCCGGAGGGACCCCCTATCACTGCCTCCTCAGCAAATATTACGTCGATGAGATCTACGACCTTTTGCTCGTTCGCCCCTTCACTGCATGTTCCAGGTGGCTAGCGGATGTTTTCGATCTGGGCGTTATTGATGGGGCCGTCAACGGTGTGGCCAACCGCGTGAAGAGCAACAGCCTCTTTTGGCGCCAACTTCAGAGCGGGAACGTCCAGCATTACCTGTTCGGCTTCCTGACGGGGACGCTGTTGATTCTGGCCTATTATCTATACCGGTGAGTTGATGCTCGGCTTATTTATGACTGGAGATCTGAGCCTCCTTGTCTTTCTACCCGCCATGGGGGCCCTGGTGCTGCTGTTGATCCCGCGTCGGATGTCGGCGGCGCTTTTTGTGGCGGCGCTCCTCTTCACCTCTTTGACCTTTCTCTGGTCACTCAAGATTCTATGGGGTTTCGATCCCGCCTCTGGAACGATGCAGTTTGTCGAGCGTCTATCTTGGATTCCCGCGTACGGGATCGACTACTTCGTCGGAATCGACGGGCTCAGCCTCTTTTTGGTTTTGCTCACCACTTTTCTCGGGCCGATCGTGATCCTCGCCTCGTGGACCATCAGCGAGAGGGTCAAGGAGTATCTCTTTTTCATGCTGACTCTGGAGACTGGAATGGTGGGTGTCTTCGTGGCGCTGGATCTTTTCCTCTTCTACGTCTTTTGGGAGGTCATGCTGGTGCCGATGTACTTGCTCGTGGGTGTATGGGGAGGACCCCGCCGCATCTATGCCGCTCTGAAGTTCGTTCTCTACACGATGAGCGGGAGTCTCCTCATGCTGGTCGCGATCATCTATCTGGCAACGCGCCACTCCCAAGCAACTGAAATCTGGACCTTTGATCTTCTTAGAATCTACAACCTCCAACTTCCCTTCGAGGAACAGATTTGGCTCTTTTTGGCCTTTGCCCTCTCCTTTGCCATCAAGGTCCCTATCTTTCCTTTCCACACCTGGCTTCCGGACGCTCATGTGGAGGCGCCGACCGCCGGATCTGTCATCCTGGCAGCTATCCTTCTCAAGATGGGGACCTACGGTTTTCTTCGCTTTGCCATGCCCCTATTCCCTCACGCTACGCTCGTGGCGGCACCCTTCATTATCGCGCTGGCGGTGACCGGCATCATCTACGGCGCGGTGGTGGCCATGGTGCAGGCGGATCTTAAGAAGCTTGTCGCCTATTCTTCGGTGAGTCACCTGGGGTTCGTCATGCTGGGGCTCTTTGCGCTTAATCTTCAGGGGATTCAAGGGGCCATCTATCAGATGCTCAATCACGGCCTGTCCACCGGGGCGCTCTTCCTGATTGTGGGGATGATCTATGACAGGCGCCACACGCGCATGATCGACGACTTCGGCGGGCTTTGGAAGCAGCTGCCGATCTTCTCCTCGTGCTTCCTCGTGGTGACGCTCTCTTCCATCGGCCTTCCCGGCCTAAACGGCTTTGTCGGCGAGTTCCTGATCCTTTTGGGCGCATTCAAGAGCGCTCCTTTTTGGACCGCCGGGGCGGCTACGGGTGTGGTTCTGGGGGCCATCTACATGCTGTGGATGTTTCGCCGGGTGAATTTTGGTCCCTTGAGTCGTCCGGAAAACCAAAAACTCAAGGATATTGGGCTAAGGGAGATCGGGATGCTATTTCCGATCTTGGTCCTGATCTTTGTTATGGGTATCTATCCCCAGCCATTCTTAAGCCGGATGAAACCTTCGGTCGAACTGGTTCTCCAGAGAATTGAGGCAACAGGCAAGAGGCAACAGGCTCTGCCAGAGGAGAGGCTCCGCCAAAGGCGGATCAGTCCTTCGGCTGAGGATCAGCCCCCGACACAACGCACGGCGGGTCTGCTTCAGGAGGATCAGGCTGAAACAGGCGAAAACAATATCTTGCCTCCCACCTTACGAAAATGAAGCCATGGAAGTTAATCTAATTCCTCTCCTGCCTGCGGCCGAGGTCACGTTAACAGCCTTGACGGTGCTGCTGTTAGATCTCGTTCTTGGAGAGGAAGAGAAGGGGCTACTGGCCTGGGTCAGTGTTATCGGTTTAGGCGTCGCCGCGGCCCTGGCCTTCTTTCTATGGGGCAGTGAAGAGGGGGCTTTTCAAGATACTTTCCTTGTGGATCCCTTTTCCCTCTTTTTTACCCAACTCTTTCTTGGATCCGCTGCCGTCACGATTTTTTCCTCGGTCCATTACCTTAGGGAAACCAGGATCCTGCAAGGAGAATATTATGTCTTGATCCTCTTTAGCACCTTGGGGATGATCGTTATGGCCTCTGCCAACGATCTCATCCTCTTTTTCCTTGGCCTGGAGACCATGTCGGTCGCCGTCTATGTCTTGACGGGTATGTGGCGTGACAGAAGACAATCCAGCGAGGCCGCGATGAAATATTTTATCATAGGGGCCTTCGCCACCGGCTTTCTCCTTTACGGGATTGCCTTGATCTTCGGGGCCACCGGCTCAACTCATCTCGGTCGCATCTCCGCCTCGCTAGCCCAGCCCCTCGATCAATGGTCGCTGCTGCTTACCGGGGGAGTTTTTCTTGTGCTCATCGGTCTGGCCTTTAAGGTGGCGGCCTTTCCCTTCCATTTTTGGGTTCCGGACGTTTACGAGGGGGCTCCAACGCCAGTTACGGCTTTCATGGCTGTCGCGGTCAAGGCCGCCGCCTTTGCCGGCTGGGCCCGCATCTTACTGCATCAGTTGGCGCCCCTGGAAAGCGAGTGGTCACGTCTGTTGTGGGCCCTGGCGATTCTGACCATGACGGTGGGCAATCTCCTGGCGATCGCTCAGTCCAGCGTGAAGCGGATGCTTGCCTATTCGAGCATTGCCCATGCCGGGTATCTGCTTATCGGCGTGGTCGCGGGAGACGAGGCTGGGGGACAGGCGCTGCTCTTTTACCTCTTGGCCTACGCCCTCATGACCGGGGGGGCATTTGGTGTGGTGACATCGCTTAAAGAAGGGGAAAAGGATCACGAGGCATACAGCGACTACGCCGGACTTGGATTGAGACGGCCTTTCTTAGCGATGGCGATGTCGCTCTTTATGCTTTCGCTTGCCGGCTTTCCCCCTCTTGGAGGCTTTACCGGTAAGTTCTATCTTTTCCGCTCGGCCGTGGTCGCCGGATACACCGATCTCGCCGTCATCGGCGCCCTCAACAGCCTCTTATCAGTGATCTACTACTTGAGGGTGATCGTGATGATGTACATGGAGGAGGGAGGAGTTCAGGGCAAGTCTTTTAGCGGCGCGCCGTATCTTTACGGCGTCATCGCCATCGCCGCGCTGGGGACCGTCTATCTGGGACTCTTGCCGACAACGGCCCTGGATGTAAGCCGCCAGGCGTTTATGTCGCTGCGCTAAGTTTCGCGTTTCGGTTTCGAAACGACCGAGTTTTCCAACTCGAAAATGGAGACTCTAAAACCGAGACCTATCTTTGGAAAAAGCCCACGGCGACCGGGATGTCGGTGGTCCCGGGCACATGCTCTTCGGTCTGAATCCCCCTAACGTAGAGCTGAGCCGAGCCCCCGCCGTCCAGGTTGAGAAGGTCCGTGGCGTTCACCTGCCATTGTGCCGAACCAAAAAGCTCCTGAACCTCCACCCAACTCAATCCCCCTAAAAGGCTATCCGTGACCGCGATCATCAACCTCTGCTCCTTATCGATGCCGATCAAGGAGCGCCTGCTCTGCTTGCCCGCCCCGCGCGCGACAGAAAGGGCTGCACCTCTGACTAGCAACAAAGGTCCCGCCTGGAGTCCTTCATCGGCCTGTTGCGGAAAGAAATCATCCCGGTGGATGATGAAGGGGATGCGGTCCTTAATACCGAGGATGCCGGTGAGGAGAGAGCTTCTGGAGATACGTGGGTTCACCTGATCGGCCGCGGCCTTGAGGAATCCGAGCGGCCTTCCCTTTTCATCGAAGTAATTGGCATTGATCATAGCTATCGCCCCGCTCTTTTCCGCCAGGGTTTTGACATGTGCCGCTTTTAGGTTGTACTGAAGGCTGCGCACGATCCGGGGGGTAACCCACCGGGTATCGAAGCGCACTATCTTTAGATCGATCATTTGGTAGGGCTCTGAGCGCTCGAGGGTCACCTTGCGGAACTCGGTCCCCTTTTGGATGACCTTCCAGCTTCCCATCTCGGTGACGGCGAGGCTCGGGCTGCTCTTTAGCTTGGCTGGCTGTGCAAAACCTTGGGTTAGGACCGCGCCGGCCAAAGAGGCAAAGATCAGAAGCAAGAGGAAACTTGATTGCCGGTATCGCATTGGGATATATACGGAATATACTAAAATGGGCGAGGGATAAAAAGAAGTGGCAAGCAAATTGAGGGTATCGGCCCGCATCAACGGCGTGAATTATGCCCATGAGGTAGAGCCACGTCTCCTGCTGGTTCATTACCTCCGGGATGTCGTTGGCCTAACAGGAACCCACATTGGCTGCGAGACGAGCGTTTGTGGTGCGTGTACCGTGATGTTGGATGGCGCCGCGGTGAAGTCGTGTACCGTCCTGGCGGTTCAAGCGGATGGCAGGGATGTCCTCACCATAGAGGGCCTGGCCAAGGGGCAGGAGCTCCATCCGCTGCAGGAGGGCTTTTGGGAATGTCACGGGCTTCAGTGCGGCTACTGCACCCCCGGGATGATCCTGACCGCCTACCAGCTCCTACTGCGCCATCCGGAGCCAACGGAGGAGGAGATTCGTCACGGCATCGACGGAAATCTATGCCGCTGCACAGGCTACCAGCATATCGTGGATGCGGTCCGGTGGGCGGCAAAAAAGATGAGAAAATGAGACGGCCTGGAAATTTTCGCTCGGGGGCTTACCTCGCGCGCCGAAAGCAATAGGGTCGCTCGGGAGGCTGCTTCGCGCGCCCAAAGCAATGGGTCAGTGGGTTCTTTGAACCGTTCACGCTCGATGCTTTGGGCTTGCTCAGCAACCTCCTTCGCTCTTGGAGCAGACCGCCGGGGGCGGAGCGAAAGATCGATGCACCAGACGTGGAACTTTAAGCGTATGAACGGTACAGCGTATCCAGACTATATTGCATTGATCTTGAGAAACGCACCCGGCGGGCAAACTAAGGAGTTAGCGTATGCCTGTGTCTAAAATGGTCGGCGCTAGGGTAAAGCGTCGCGAAGACCCGCGGCTCGTCTGCGGGCTTGCCCACTATGTGGATGATATCTCTCTGCCGGGCACGCTTCATGCGGCGATCCTGAGAAGCCCCTATGCCCATGCGCGCATCAAAGCGATTCAGACTGACGCGGCCTTGCGCTATCCGGGCGTGGTTGCGGTTGTCACAGGCGACGATATTCGCGACCAGGTGGGAGCGGTGCCGGTGGCGAGCGAAAATCCCAGCCTCCGGGTGCCCACACATCATATCTTAGCAGGAGACAAGGTCTGTTTTCTCGGCGAGGGAGTGGCGGCAGTAGTGGCTGAGGACCGATATACGGCACGGGATGCCCTGGAACTCATACGGGTTGATTATGAACCCTTACCCGTGATCTCAGATCCGGAGATGGCTTTGGCTCCCGGCGCGGCTGTGATCCATTCTGAGTGGCCGGACAACGTGGCGTTCCGCTGGGCGCTCAAGCAGGGAGATTTGGCCAAGGCTTTCGGAGCGGCCCATAAGGTCGTGAAGCAGCGCCTGATCCACCAACGCCTCGCCCCGATTGCGCTGGAGCCGCGCGGGGTCTTGGCGCGCTATCTCCCCGGGGAGAGAGAACTCACGGTTTGGTCTTCCACCCAGATCCCTCACCTCCTTAAGACCCAGCTTTCTCTCATGCTCAGGCTGCCGGAGAATCGCGTGCGTGTCATCGCCCCGGAAGTGGGCGGAGGATTTGGCAGCAAACTAAATGTCTACGCTGAAGAGGGCCTGATCGGCTATCTCACCCTGAAGCTCAACCGTCCGGTTAAGTGGATCGAGGGGCGCAGAGAGAACATCCAGGCGACGATCCATGGCAGGGGTCAGGTGGGCGAGGCGGAGGTGGCGGTGAAAAGAGATGGGACGATTCTGGGGCTACGGTACAAGGTCATCGCTGACATCGGCGCCTACCATCAGCTTCTCACTCCCGGAATTCCGCCACTTACCGGACTCATGCTCTCAGGTGCCTATAGGATCCCTGCCATTGCCATCGAAGTCACCGGGGTCTTCACCAACAAGATGTCCACTGACGCCTATCGCGGGGCAGGAAGACCTGAGGCGACCTATGTCGTGGAACGGATGATGGATCGGGTGGCTGAGCAGCTGGGAATGGACCCGGTTGCGATCCGGAAGAAAAACTTCCCGAAAGCTAAGGAATTTCCCTTCAAGACCGCGACCGGCTTGGTTTACGACAGTGGCAACTACCAGGCGGCGCTGGATAAGGCGCTTAAGCTCGCCGGTTATGAGAAGCTAAGGAGAGAGCAGAGAAAGCTCAGGGGCCAAGGGAGATATTTGGGCATCGGCGTCTCAACCTATGTAGAGATCTGTGCCATGGGGCCGTCGGCGGCCATGCCCGCAGGGGGTTGGGAGAGTGGGACCGTCCGGGTGGAGCCTACCGGCAAAGTAACGGTTCTTACCGGCGCCTCGCCTCATGGACAGGGACAGGAGACCTCTTTCGCCCAGATCGTGGCTGATGAGCTGGGCGTGGAGCTTGATGACATCACCGTGATTCATGGGGATACCGCCATCGTTCCCAGTGGGATCGGCACCTTTGGCAGCCGCGCCACGGCAGTGGGCGGCGTAGCGGTCCTTCAGGCCGCGCAGAAAGTCAAGGAGAAGGCGCGCGAGATCGCTGCTCATATCCTCGAGGCCGACCCCGAGGATCTCGTCTTTTCCGATGGCAGATTCAATGTCAAAGGGGTGCCCAAAAGGGGAATGACCATTCAACAGATTGCGCTGGAAGCCCATCTGGCAAAGAGACTGCCCAAAAAAATGGAGCCTGGACTTTCAGCCGCATCTGTCTTTGAGCCTTCCAACTTCACCTTCCCCTTTGGTACGCACGTCTGTGTCGCAGAGGTGGATCCCCAGACCGGCGGGGTTGAGATCAAGAAATATATAGCCGTGGATGACTGCGGAAAGGTTATCAATCCACTGCTCGTTGACGGCCAAATCCAGGGCGGGATTGCTCAAGGCGTGGGACAGGCCCTCTTTGAGGAGGTGCTCTATGATGAGAATGGCCAATTACTGACCGGGAGCCTCATGGACTACGCCTTGCCCAAGGCCGGAGATCTGCCCCGGTTCGATCTGGCTCGCACAGAGACCCCCACTCCGGTTAACCCGCTGGGAGTGAAGGGGGTGGGGGAGGCGGGCACCATCGGCTCGACGCCTGCTGTCGTGAATGCGGTCGTCGATGCGCTCGCCCCCTTCGGGGTAACCCATATCGACATGCCGCTAAAGCCGGAGAAGATCTGGCGTCTGTGCCAGGCAAAAGGGGCTGCAAACGCAGGAGGTGGACGATGATCCCAGCGCCGTTCGACTACCTTACGCCGGCGAGCTTGGATGAAGCGATTCGTGCGTTAGTCTTCCACGGAGACGACGCCAAGCTTCTGGCCGGCGGCCATAGCCTGCTTCCGCTCATGAAGCTCAGGCTTGCCAGCCCCAAAATTGTCATTGACTTAAGCAAGATTCCCGGTCTTGGCGAAATTGCGCAGCAGGGCGATAAAATCGCCGTCGGCGCTCTCACCACACACTATCAAGTCGAAAGCTCAGAGCTGCTCAAAGAGAAGTGCCCGCTCCTGCCCCAGACAGCTAGGGCGATCGGCGATGTTCAGGTGCGCAATCGGGGAACGATCGGCGGCAGTCTAGCCCACGCTGATCCGGCCGCGGACATGCCTGCTGCCATCCTTGCCCTGGACGCGGAGCTGCGCGTGAGGGGGCCGGCAGGCGATCGCTGGCTTAAGGCCGAGGAGTTTTTTCTCGGTCTTATGGCCACAGCCCTAGGTCCTACCGAGGTGCTCACCGAGGTCCGCGTCCCGGTTCTTTCAGGCCGCTTCGGCACCGCCTACCTCAAGTTCGCCCAGAAGGCCTCCGGGTTCGCCATCGTGGGCGTCGCAGCGTGGCTCAAAGTGGATGAAAAGGGAGTCGCGGAGGAGATCGGTATAGGAGTGAGCGGTCTGAACGCTAAGCCCTTTCGTGCCAAAGGAGTCGAGGAGCGCCTGAAGGGAAATAAATTGGCGCCCAGCATCGTGGAGCAGGCATCTTCCCAAGTCACCCAAGGCATTGATCCTCTGGACGACATCCACGCCTCGGCTGAATTTCGCGCTCACCTCGCTCGTGTCTTTACTGCGAGGGCGGTTCAAGAGGCGGCCAAAAGGGCATAAGCGCACAGGGTGTTGAAAAAGGCTGTTCTCAGGCCGGTCAAAAAGGTCCCAGGTGCGAGGCGCGCAGTTATCGTTACTCGTGGCCGTGGCTCGTGTTCGTAAACGAGCACGAAATCCGGGCACGAGCACGAAAGAGAGCGAGCGGGTCGAGCGCAACTATTGCAACCGCTTACCTGCGGTAAGCTGTGGGCATAACCGCTGGCCTGGGGGATCT
>Ga0137796_10001101_pt1 | contig 15966 bp, 17 predicted proteins | sample OV2TP3_FD_97704 | JGI IMG/M metagenome (GOLD analysis project Ga0137796, IMG submission 97704)
TAACCCCGGTCGCCAAGCTCACCACCGCGCGCCAGTCGGTGGCCGTGGTTTCGGAGGTACTGGAAGCCTTCGGCGGGGCGGGCTACGTCGAGGACACCGGGCTGCCCGCATTGCTGCGCGATGCGCAGGTGTTCTCCATTTGGGAAGGCACGACCAACGTGCTCGCGCTCGATGCGCTGCGCGCCATCGGGCCGCACGGGCTAGCGCCGCTCACGCGCGAAGTCGGCTTCGTGCTCGGGGGGGTGCGCGACACGCAACTTCTGGCCCTGTCGGCGCGCATCCAGGGCGCTCTCGAGATGGCGCAGGCATGGTGGCAGAAGAACGCCGGGCGCGACCAGGCCGTTCTTGAAGCCGACGCTCGGCGCTTCGCGCTGACACTGGGCCGCAGCACCGCCGCGGCACTGCTCGCACGCCAGGCGCAGTGGTCGCTCGACCATGAGAAGGACCGCAGGCCGCTCGCCGCCGCGCTGCGCTTCGCCGCGGCGGGCGTCAGCCTCCTCGCCGACGTCGATCCGACGCTTTCGCGCCTGCTCGCCGACGACACTTGATGCTGTCACCCAGGGGTGTAGGCTAACTATCAACCAGGGTGGACGGGGTTCCCGGTCCACAAGATTTGCTTGCGCTCGGGGATCAGTCCGTTACATCTTCACCCATCACGCATCGCCAATCACCCATAATACGAATAAAGGAGGAAAGCATGAAACCGACCACACGCTGGACGATGGCTGTTGTCGTTGCGATAGTGATCGGGATAGTTCTTTTGCTCTGGACCCGGCGCGATGAGCCGCAAGCGCCGGCCAAGGGCGAGGTCGCCATGCAGCCCGTGGCACCCAAGCCCGAGCCGAAGGCGGAGCCGGCCACTCCGGTCAAGCCGATAGTGGATGAGCCGCTGACTGCAACGGTGCACTTCGACTACAACCGATCTGAAGTGCGTCCCGGTGAAGCACCGAAGCTCGACGATTTCGCCACCAAGCTCAAGGGCCGGGCATACGGTCGCCTTGACGCCATCGGTCACGCCGACCGGATCGGCAGCGACCCGTACAACCTAGCGCTTTCCCAGCGGCGCGCCGAAGCCGTGCGCGACTACCTGGCTGGCAAGGACGTGGATGCCAAGGGCGTTCGCACCGATGCCAAGGGAGAGCGAGAACCTGTGACCGGCGAAGCATGCAAGAACATGGGCTCGGAAAACCGCAAGAACCGGAAGCTGATCGAATGCCTGCAGCGCGACCGCCGCGTGCAAGTCAACCTCGTCGCCAAGCCCTGATCTCCGCGTTCGTCCCAATCTTGGCCGAAACTAAACGAGGCTTCGTGAGCGGATTGGCAAAGAAGAAACGCATTCCCCGCAAAGGGAATGTGCCTGCATTAAGAGGCCGCGAAAGTCAAGGCAAAGCAATCAACGAGAAACGATTGGAGTCGGAAGCTATTGAGAGAGCGGTTTATGACGGGATGCAGGATTTAAGGGTAAAAAGATCCAGGTAATCTTCAACTCCGTAACGCAGAGGTCAGAAAAAGCGCAGAGTCGAAGCTCGGAACAGCGGGGATTCGATGAGCAACCTCAATCCGCTGAAGTTCTGCTTTCACTGCCAGCGCTCAAGAGCGCGAGCGATGTTTAGAGCGTTACCCGGAGGAAAAATAAGGCGCGAGGTGTGCGCGGAGTGCTACGAGAAGATTATGGCTGGGAGGAAGCGTAAGACTCGGCTCAACAGCAACGGCAGCATTCTGCGTTAGAGGAGAGCGTCGTGCTTCGGATCGCGCACCAGCGCTATCAGGCCGAGCGTGACCGCGGCGGTGATGGCGGCAAGCACGTCGAAGGTCGCCGCATAGCCCAATCCCCCGATCAGGAAGCCCGCGATCATGGGGCCCGCTGCTTCGCCGGCGTCCCAGATGGTTCCGAACACGCCCATTGCGGCGCCGAGGCGCCGCGCCGAGGCGAGGTCGGCGATAAGCGCATTGGTGACCGGCGTGACCGCGCCGACGCCGAGGCCAAGCAGGGGCGCTGCGAGAACGAAAGCCGTCAGGCTTTCGCTCCGGAAGATCAGCGGCAGCGCGCCGGCGCAGAGCAGGAGGCCGATGACGATGACCGGTATTCGCCCCACCCGATCGGACACGCGTCCGGTGATCGGCTTCGCCGCCATGGCGACAACCAGTTGCGCGCCGAGGACGATCGCGATCTCGGCCTCGTTGAGCCCCACCTTCTTGGCGTAGATCGGCAGGAAGCCGAGAAAGGCGCCGTAGCCGAGGTACATGACGGCCTCGATGCCCGCGGCGACGAAAATCGGCGGCGTCTTGAACACCTCGGCGACGCCTTGCCGGAACTCCGCCGCTCGCGCGGCGAAAGTCTTCGCCTCGCTCGCCGCCGTGCGCTCGACATCGGGCAACAGCAACACCACGATGAACGTGAGCACGCCGAGCGCGCCGACCGTGAGGTAAGTCACCGGGTAGCTGGCGGTGAAATACAGGACGAAGCCGCCCATGAGCGGCCCCGCGGTTGCGCCGATGTCGTTGGCCGACGAGAACCAGCCGAGCCGGGCGCCGCGCCCCCTTTCGGCGAGGCTCGCCACGTAGGCCGAGGCAACCGGAGAGAAGATCGCGGTGGCGAAGCCGTGAACGAAGCGCAGCGCGAGCAGCGACCAGGCATCGTGGACGAACGGATAGAGGAACGGCGGGAGCGCGAAGAAAGCCGCGCCGAGCACCATCATGCGCTTTTTTCCGAGCACGTCGGAAAGTGCGCCCGCGGGCAGCTTGAAGAAGACACCGGTGATGGTCGAGGCGGCGACGATGATGCCGATCAGCTCGGGAAGCGCGCCGAGATCGGCGGCAAAGGCGGGGAGCACCGGGCTGCGCGCCATCTGGTAGCCGAGGCGCGAAAGCAGGCTTGCGAGCAGGATCGCGACGAACGCGTTCATGTAAAAAACTCTACCCGAATGAGCACTAGAATGACGCACATGCGGTGGGTGAGCCAGGCACTGCGCGGGGCGTGGGCGGCGCTGGCCGCGCATCCCGGCGTCTTCGCCTCGGTGACGGCTGCGGTTGCCGTGCTGAACGTGCTCGCGCCGGTGGCGATCCTTTCGGCCGCGCGCAGGCCGGTCGACTACTACTCGTTCAATCCGTGGCTGAAGCGGCTGCCCGAATGGCTCGGCTCCGACGAGGCGACGCTCGGGGAAAAGCTGGCGAAGCTTCCTGACCTGGCGCTGTTCTGGTTCTCGGCCGGCAGCAGCTACGGCGGCGCCGAGTGGGGCTTCGCAGTCGACGTGACCGACCTCGCCCGCATCCTGCTCTTTTCGGCGCTGTTCGGGCTGTATTTCGCGCTGTGGCGCGGGGTTCGCGATCTCGCCCTCGGCGGCGCGGGCGCCGCGGCGACGCTCTTCGGGATCTCGACCGGCGCGTGCAGCGTCTCGGGCTGCGGCGCCCCGGTGCTTCCCGTCCTCGGCCTCGCGTTCGTCGGGCTCGAGAGCGGCACGCTGCAGTTTCTTGCGCAGTCCTCGCGCGTCGCGACGCCCGCCCTTCTCGCCGTGCTGGTGCTCGGGATCGCTTACCTCGCCCAGCGCATGGCGCGCTGAACCGCTTCGCGCCAGCGCGCCATGCGATCTGCCGCTTCGGCGCGCTCCATGCGCGGCTCGAAGCGGCGCTCGAGCTGCCAGTGCGCGGCGACCTCTTCGCGCGATTTCCACAGGTCGACGGTGAGCCCGGCGAGGTAGGCGGCGCCGAGCGCCGTGGTTTCGAGAACCTTGGGACGCAAAACCGGCACACCGAGAAGATCGGCCTGGAACTGCATCAGGAGGTCGTTGGCTGCCGCGCCGCCGTCCACGCGCAGCTCGGTAAGCCTCTCGCCCGAGTCCTTCTGCATCGCCTCGAGGAGCTCGGCGCTCTGGAAGGCGATCGACTCGAGCGCGGCACGGGCGATATGGGCCTTCGAGGTTCCCCTGGTCAACCCGACCAGGGCGCCGCGCGCGTGCGCGTCCCAGTAGGGCGCGCCCAGGCCGGTGAACGCGGGCACCAGGAACACGTCGCCCGAATCGAGCACGCTTGCGGCAAGTTTCTCTATTTCACTGGAAGAGGAAAAAAATCCCAACTCGTCCCGCAGCCATTGCACCACGGCGCCGCCGATGAAGACGCTGCCTTCGAGCGCGTATTCCTTCCTTTGAACCTGGGCGCAGGCGGTCGAAACCAATCCGCTGGAAGAAACGACGACCTTGTCCCCCGTGTGCAGCAGCATGAAGCAGCCGGTGCCGTAGGTGTTCTTGGCCATGCCGGCCCGGTGGCAGGCCTGGCCGAAGAGCGCGGCCTGCTGGTCGCCGGCGATGCCGCCGATCACCAGCGGCTCGTCGAGCACGCCCGGGGGCAGCATGCCGAAGGCATGCGCGGAAGGGTGCACGTCGGGCAGGATGGCGCGCGGCACGCGCAGCAGGCGCAGCAGCTCCGGGTCCCAGTCGCCCATGTGGATGTTGTAGAGCAGCGTGCGCGATGCGTTCGAGGGATCGGTGACGTGGGTGCGGTTGCCGGTGAGGTGCCATACCAGCCAGGTATCGACGGTGCCGAAGGCGAGCTCGCCGCGCTCGGCGCGCGCGCGCGCCCCGGGGATTCGATCGAGCAGCCAGGCGATCTTGGTGCCGCTGAAGTAGGGATCGATGACGAGCCCGGTGCGCTCGCGCACCAGGCTCTCGGCGCCGACCTCGCGCAGCTCCTCGCACAGCGCCGCGGTGCGGCGGTCCTGCCAGACGATCGCGTTGGCGAGCGGCTCGCCGCTCTGCCGGTCCCAGACGATCGTCGTTTCGCGCTGGTTGGCGATGCCGACTGCCATCACCTGCTTCAGGGGAATCCTGATTTTCTGGAAGACTTCCCGCGCGACGGCGCGCTGGGTCGCGAAGATCTCCCGAGGGTCGTGCTCGACCCAGCCCGGCTCGGGAAAGATCTGCTGGAACTCGCGCTGCGCGGCGCCGACCGGCGTGCCTTCCTCGTCGAACAGGATCGCCCGCGAGCTGGTGGTGCCCTGGTCGAGGGCGAGGACGTACTTCACGCAAAAATTCTACCCCGCGTCGCGCGGGGGATCGGCGGCGAGCGCGAAACGCACCAGCTCGGCGACGTTGCGCACGCCGAGCTTCGACATGATGCGCGTCTTGTGCACTTCCACCGTCCGCGGGCTGATGCGCAGGGCGGCAGCGATCTCCTTGGCGTGTAGTCCTCTGGCGGCATGCGCCAGCACCTCGCGCTCGCGCGCAGTCAGCAGGGCGAGCCTTTCGGCATCGGCGCGGCGCGCGTCGGCGCGCTGCAAGCGGTGCTGCTCGAGCGCGAACGCCGAGTCGATCGCGGCGCAGAGCTGCGCCTGGTCGAAGGGTTTCTCGATGAAATCGACGGCCTGCGCGCGGAACGCCACGCGCGCGCTGGACACGTCGCCGTGCGCCGTGATGATGACGAACGGCAGGCTGCTCGCGCGGCGCTGCAATTCCGCCTGGAGCTCGACCCCGCTCGCGCCGGGCAGCCGCAGATCGGCCACCACGCAGCCGCGCCAGTCGGCGCGCCAGGCCTCGAGAAACGCCTCGGCATCCGCGAACAGCGCCGTACGGTAGCCCGCGAGGCCGAGCATCAGCGCGAGCGAGTCGCGCACCGAGGCGTCGTCGTCGATGACAAAGACGGTCAGCTCTCCCGGGCGCATGGCAGGATGAGATGGAATTCGCCGCGGCCGGCGCTCGCCGCCTGGAGCGAGCCGCCGTGCGCCTCGGCGATGGCGCGGCTCACCGCGAGGCCGAGGCCCATGCCGCTCGGCCTGCCCGAGACGAACGGCTCGAAGAGGCGCTCGCGCGTGGCGGGGCGCACGCCGGGACCGTTGTCCGCGACGACGATGCGCACGTGCCCGGAATCGTGCTGTTCGGCGCTTATCTCGATGCGCGCGCCGGGCTCGCCGCGCGTCGCGAGAGAATCGACCGCGTTGGAGATGAGATTGCGCAGCACCAGCTCGACCTGCAGCCGATCGACGTAGAGCCGCGGGATCTGCGCATCGGCGCGCAGCTCGAGGCTGATCGCCCGCGGACCGATGATCTGCTCGCCGATGCGGCGTGCCGCGGCGAGCAGATCCCGGTACTCGACGAGCTCCAGCCGGGTCGTGCCGTCGCGAAAGAAGTCGCGCAGCCTGCGCACCACCTCGGCGGCGCGCTGCGCTTCCGCGAGGATGCGACCGACGACCTCCTGGAGTCGCGCCGCGTCCGCCTTGCGGGCGAGCAGGGTCTGTGCGGATTGAGCATAGTTGGCGAGCGCGGTCAGCGGCTGGTTCAGCTCGTGCGTGATTGCGCCGGCCATCTCGCCCGCGGCGGCGAGCCGCAGGCTCTGGCGCAGGCTTTCGGCGGCCTGCCGGCGTTCGTCGACCATGACCCCGAGGTACAGCCCGGTCAGCGTCAGCGCCGCCACCAGCGCCTGCAGCTCGATGATGGGCGGCGCGATGCCGCCATCGCGGTGGATGCCCGCCACCACTCCGAGCTGCACGATGGCGGTGGCGACCACCGCGCCGTTGAGGCCGCTGCGCGCCGCGATCCAGATGAGCGGGACGAAGAGCAGGTAGAAGTAGCGCGACGGGTCTCCGCCCAGTCCCTCGAAAATCAGCCAGATGGTGGCGGCGAGCACCGCGACCTGCGCCCAGGTCTCGGGCTTGCGCGCCAGGCCGAGCAGCGCGACGCGCCGTTGCGTGTCCGCGGCGGCCAGCAGCAACGGCGCGGTGACCAGCACGCCGACGGCGTCGCCGATCCAGAAGCGCAGCCATGCGGAGGGCGCCTGCATCTGCGCCAGAAGATCGGCCCCCCGCAGCACGCCGATGAAAGCGGCACCGACGATCGCCGTGCCGGCGAGGATCACGGCTGCGAAGATGGTCAGCTGTCGGGTCGACCGAAGCCCGGTGTCGGGCATCAGCGCGCGCAGCGTCCATGCAATCCATGCGTAGCCGCCGGCGAGCGCGAGGCCGGTGAACGCGGTGATAAGGTACCCGCCGGGGGTCTCGCGCACCAGCACGTCGGCCACGACGATCGTCGCGAACACGGCGGGCGCGTAGTGCATGCCGGCGAGCAGCATCCAGGCGATGGCGAGCGCCGGCTGCGGGTTCCACGGCGTGATGTTGAATGGTCCGACCGGGTCGATGTAGCTCGCCCAGTCGAGCGCGACATAGCAGGGCGCGAACACCGCGACGTCGCGGAGGTATCGGGCTGCGGACATGCTCGCATCATCTTCGGTTGAGGCGAGCGCGGGCGCAAGTAAGTGAAAGCACTTACGTGCTCATGCGTCTAGGCGGACCGCCGGCGCGGCAAATACGCTTCGCGCCGTGTCCGCCTTGAGCCGCCTCGCCGAAATCTTCGACCTCGATCGCTGGGCGGCCTGGTTCTCCGAGCTCGACCGCGGATTCATCTTTCTCCTGCTCCTGCCTTTCGTCGTCGCGGTTATCGGGCTGTGGGCATCGTACTTCGACAAGGAAAAGGAATGACCCGGCCTCGTGCTCTCGAGTGGGCGGGACTGGTCGCAATCCTGTTCGTCTTCTGGCTTCTGCTCTCCGGCAACTACACCCCGTTTCTGGTGCTCGCCGGGCTGGGAGCGTCGATCGCGGTCGGCGCGCTCGCCTGGCGCATGGAGGTGACCGACCGCGAGGGGCACCCGGTGCATCTGACGCTGGGCCCGATCGTCTATTGGCCCTGGCTTTTCAAGGAAATCGCGAAGGCAGGGTGGCAGGTGGCAGGGATCATCGTCGATCCCCGGCTGCCGATCAGCCCGACGCTGGTGCGTTTCCGCCCGTCGCAGAAGACGGCCGCGGGACTCGCCACGCACGCCAATTCGATCACGCTGACGCCCGGCACCATCACGGTGGAGGCCGGATACACCGAGTTTCTCGTGCACGCGCTCACCCGCGAAGGCGCGGCAGGCGTCGTCGCGAGCGAGATGGACCGGCGGGTGAGCCGGGTCGAGGGGTCCGAATAGTGTTCTCTGCCGCCGCCGCGGCGCTGCTCGCCACGCTCGCCATCGCCCTGGCGCGCGCAATCCGCGGCCCTACGGTGTTCGACCGCATCCTCGCCGCGAATACCGTGGGCACGGTCGCCGTATTGCTCCTTGCCACCATCGGCTTCCTGACCGAGCGGCCCGAGTTTCTCGACCTCGCCATCGTGTATGGGCTGCTCAACGTCGTCAGCACCATCGCGGTGCTCAAGTTCTTCCGCTACGGGAACCTGGGCGATCCCGGCGAGGAGGAGGGCGGGAGGTGAGCGCCGTGCTCGACGCCCTGTCCTGGGCCCTGCTCGCAGGGGGCGGCCTGTTCTGCGTGATCGGCGGCGTCGGGCTGCTTCGCATGCCCGATCTCTTCACGCGCATGCACGCGGCGAGCGTCACCGACACGCTCGGCGCGGGGCTGATCCTGCTCGGCCTGGCGGCGCAGGCCGGGCTCACGCTGGTGACGGTCAAGCTCGCCGTGATCGGCCTGCTGCTCCTCTTCACCAGCCCGACCGCGACGCACGCGCTGGCGAGGGCGGCGCTCGCGCGCGGCGTGAAGCCGCTTCTCGCCGGAGAGGAGGACGCCCCATCGAATCGCTGATCATCGCCGTCCTGCTTACCCTGATGGCGGCGGTGACGGTCGCGCTCGCCGCCCAGAGGAACCTGTTCGCCGTCGTCGTCCTCGCGGGCGTCTACAGCTTTCTCATGGCGACCGTGTTGGTGGCGCTGGACGCGGTCGACGTCGCGATGACCGAGGCCTCGGTCGGCGCGGGCATCTCCATGGTGCTGCTGCTCGGCGCGCTGTACCTGTGCGGCGGCGAGGAAGCGAAGCCGCTCGCGCGGCCGTGGCTGCCGCTCGCGATCGCGCTGGTGATCGCCGGGGCGCTCGTCTACGGCACTCTCGGGCTGCCCGCGTTCTCGGATCCCCTGGCGCCGATTCATGTCCACGTCGTGCCGCGCTACTTGAACGAGGCGCTGAAGGAGACCGGCGTGCCGAATGTAGTGACCGCGGTGCTTGCCAGCTACCGCGGCTATGACACCCTCGGCGAGACCACGGTGATCTTCACCGCCGGCGCCGGCGTGATCGCGCTGCTGCGCCGCGCGCGCCGCCGCTCCAGGGGCGAGGGGGAGGAGCGGTGAAGCGGCTGCTCGTCCTGCGGGTGGTGGCGAAGATGCTGATCCCCTTCATGCTGCTGTTCGCGCTCTATGTGCAATTCCACGGCGACTTCGGCCCGGGAGGAGGCTTCCAGGCGGGGGTGATCGGCGCGGCGGCAATCATCTTCTACGCGCTCATCTTCGGCCTGCCGGAGGCGCGGCGGCTGGTCCCGGACGCGGTCGTCGAGGCCATGGTCGGTCTGGGCGTGCTGCTTTACGCCGGCGTCGGGCTCGCCGGCATCGCGCTCGGCGGCAATTATCTCGATTACTTCGTGTTGGGCGGCGACCCGGTGTCGGGCCAGCACCGCGGCATCTTCTGGGTCGAGGCGGGCGTGGCGATCACCGTCTCGGGCGTGATGCTCAAGATCTTCACCATGTTCGCCGGCCGCGGCCGCCATCTGGAGGACGAGTGAGCCTCGCCGGGCACTACAGCTACGCGATCACCGTGCTACTGATGGTAACCGGGCTGTATATCGTGATCGCGCGCGGCAACCTGGTGAAGAAGCTGATCGGGCTCGCGATCTTCCAGACCTCGGTCTATCTCCTCTACATCGCCCCCGGCAAGCTCATCGGCGGCACCGCGCCGATCCTCGCCGAAGGGTTCAAGGTTTACTCCAATCCGCTGCCGCACGTGCTGATCCTGACCGCGATCGTGGTGGGCGTGGCGACGCTCGCGCTGGGACTCGCGATCGTGGTGCGCATCCGCGAAACGTACGGCAGCATCGAGGAGGACGAGATCCTCGCCGCCGACTGCGACGGCGGCGAACGGGCGTGACCTTCGCGCACCTGCCGGCGCTCGAGGTGGCGGTGCCGCTGATCGCGGCGCCGCTCGCCATGCTGCTGCGCCGCTCGAGCGCCGCCTGGGCGATCGCCACTGCCGCCTGCGCGTTCTCTTTCGGCGCTGCGCTCCTGCTGGCCGCCGAGGTGTGGACGAACGGCCCGATCTCCTATGCGCTCGGCAGCTGGGACCCGCCCTGGGGCATCGAGTATCGCGTCGACGCGCTCTCGGCTTTCGTCCTGGTGCTGGTCTCGGGCATCGCGGCCACGGTCGCGCCGTACGCCTGGCGCAGCGCCGCCGCCGAGCTGCCGCGCGAGCAGCTCTACCTGTTCTATGCCCTTTACTGCCTGTGCGTCGCGGGGCTGCTCGGCATGACGATCACCGGCGACGCGTTCAACCTGTTCGTGTTCATGGAGATCGCCTCGCTTTCCAGCTACGTGCTGATCGCGCTCGGGCGCGACCGGCGCGCGCTGCTCGCCGCCTACCAGTACCTGGTCCTCGGCACGATCGGCGCGACCTTCTACGTCATCGGCGTGGGGCTGCTCTACCTCATGACCGGCACCCTCAACCTCGCCGACATGGCGGCGCGGCTGCCGCAGGTGCAGGAGACCCGCCCGGTGCTCGCCGCGCTCGCCTTCATCACCGTGGGCGTGTCGCTCAAGCTCGCGCTCTTTCCCCTGCACCTGTGGCTGCCCAACGCCTACGCCTATGCGCCTTCGGCGGTGACGGCGTTCCTCGCCGCCACGGGGACCAAGGTATCGATCTACGTGCTCGCGCGCTTCTACTTCGGCGTCTTCGGCCTGCGGCTGGTCACCGAGACGCTGCCGATGCCGGAAATCCTGCTCGCGCTGTCGATCGTGGCGATCGTCACGGCCTCGCTGGTGGCGCTGTGGCAGGCGGACCTCAAGCGCCTGCTCGCGTACTCGAGCGTCGCGCAGATCGGCTACACCACCCTCGGCATCAGCATGGCATCGAAGGACGGACTCACGGCGGCGGTGGCGCACCTGTTCAACCACGGCATCACCACGGGCGCGCTGTTCCTGCTGGTCGGCGGCGTCGCGCTGCGCGCCGGGCGGCCGGAGTTCGAGCGCATGCGCGGACTCGCCCGGCGCATGCCGCTCAGCTCGCTCGGCGTCGTGATCGCGGGGCTGTCGCTCATCGGCATCCCCGGCACGGCCGGCTTCATCACCAAGTGGTACCTGGTGCTGGGCGCGATCGGGGCCGGCCGCTGGTGGCTCGCGGCGTTCGTCGTCCTCACCTCGCTGATTGCCGTCGCCTACGTCTGGCGCTTCGTCGAGGCGGCCTATCTCGGCGAACCCGGCTCCGAAACCCCGCAGCCGGGCGAGGCGCCGGCGGCGATGCTCGCGCCCGCTTGGCTGCTGGTCGCGGCGAGCGTGGTGTTCGGCCTCTACACCGCGTACAGCGTGCCGGGCGCGCAGCGCGCCGCGGCGCTCCTGCTCGGGGCCTCGCCGTGACGGGCGCGCAACTGATCGTCGCCGCGCTGCTGTTGCCGGCCGCGGGTGCCGCCGGAGTCGCGGCTGCGGGCCGCTGGCCGAACCTGCGCGAGGGCGTGACGCTTTGCACCTCGGCGCTGCTGTTCGCAGCGGTGCTGGCCTTGACGCCAACGGTGCTCGCCGGCGGTCGCCCGCAGCTCTTCGTGCTGGAGATGCTGCCCGGCATCGCGCTCGGCTTTCGCATCGAGCCGCTCGGCATGCTGTTCGCGCTCGTCGCCTCGGGCCTGTGGATTCTGAATTCGCTGTACTCCATCGGCTACATGCGCGGCAACGACGAGCCGAACCAGACGCGTTTCTACGTCTGCTTCGCGCTCGCGCTCGCCGCCACCATGGGGATCGCGTTCGCCTCGAACCTGCTGACGCTGTTCCTGTTCTACGAGATGCTGACCCTGGTCACCTGGCCGCTGGTGACGCACCACGGCGACGCCGAGGCGCGCTCGGGCGGGCGCATCTATCTCGGCTACCTGCTCGGCAGCTCGATCGTGCTGCTGCTGCCGGCGATCGTCGCGACCTGGGTGCTCGCCGGCACGCTCGAGTTCACGCCCGGGGGCATCCTGCGCGGCAAGGCCTCGGGCGCGGCGATCGGCGGACTGCTCGCGCTCTACATGTTCGGCATCGGCAAGGCGGCGCTGATGCCGATCCACCGCTGGCTGCCGGCGGCGATGGTGGCGCCGACGCCGGTCTCGGCGCTGCTGCACGCGGTGGCGGTGGTGAAGGCGGGAGTTTTCGCGGTGGTGAAAGTCATCGTCTACGTGTTCGGCGTCGATACGCTCGCCGGCGCAGGCGCCGCCGACTGGCTGCCCGCGGTCGCGGGCTTCACGATTCTCGCCGCCTCCGTGGTGGCGCTTCGCTCGGACAACCTCAAGCGCCGGCTCGCCTACTCGACGGTGAGCCAGCTCTCCTATGTGGTACTCGCCGCTGCTCTGCTGGTTCCGCTGTCCGTCGCGGCGGCGGCGCTGCACATCGCCGTGCACGCGCTCGGCAAGATCACGCTCTTCTTCTGCGCCGGCGCGATCTCCACCGCCTCGGGCAAGACCGAGGTGAGCCAGCTCGACGGCATCGGCCGGCGCATGCCGTGGACCATGGGCGCCTTCGCCATAGGGACGCTTTCGATGATCGGGCTGCCGCCCGCCGCGGGGTTCGTCAGCAAGTGGTTCCTGCTCGGCGGCGCGCTCGAGGCGCAGCACTGGACCGCGGTCGGCATCGTCGCGGCGGGCACGCTGCTCAGCGCCGGCTACCTGGTGCCGATCGTCTACCGCGGCTTCTTCAGGCCGCTACGCGGCTCGGCGGCGCACGGCGAAGCGCCGCTGACCATGGTCGTCGCGCTGTGCGCGAGCGCCGCAGCGACCCTGGGATTCTTCTTCTTCCCGGAACTGCCGCTTGCGCTGGCGCGCAGCCTGGGCTCGGGCTGACGATGAACGATCACTGGCTCGCCCGCGCAACCACCGTGCGCCTGCTTTGGGGAGCATTTATCGCCGCGCTCGCGCTAACCGTCGCGGCCGAGCTTGTGGTCGAGCACGAGGCGCAGTTCACGCTCGAGCGCGTGTTCGGCTTCAGCGCCTGGTACGGGCTTCTCGCCTGCGCCGCGCTGATCCTGTTTTCCAAAGGGCTGGGCGCATTCTTCAAGCGTCCGGACGACTATTACGGGGAACGGGACGGCGATGATTAGCGCGGCGCTCCATCCCGGGCTGCTGGTCGTCGCGGGGGGGCTCGCGCTCGCGGCCTGCAGCGGCCGCCTGCGCGCCGTGATCGCGCTCGCCGCGCCGCTCGCCGCGGCGACGCTGGTCGTTGCGGCCCCCGATGGTGTGTTGTGGTCGGGCAGCTACCTCGGATTCGAGATCGTTCCGTACTCGGTCGATCGCCTGTCGCGGCTGTTCGCGCTCATCTTCGCCGTCATGGCCTTCGGCGGGGCGCTGTTCGCGCTCAAGCAGCCGAGCCGCCTGGAGCTGCCGGCGGCCCTTGTCTATGCCGGCTCGGCGATCGGCGCAACGCTCGCCGGCGACGTGGTCACGCTGTTCGTGTTCTGGGAGCTGATGGCTCTTGGCTCCACGCTGGTGATCTGGAGCGCCGGAACCCCCTCGGCCTACCGCGCCAGCATGCGCTATATGGCGATCCACCTGCTCGGCGGTGTGCTGCTGCTCGCCGGTCTGGCCGGGCATGTCGGCCACACGGGCTCGACCGCGTTCACGCGCCTTGCGCTCGATTTACCGGCCCACTGGCTGATCCTCGCCGGATTCCTCGTGAATGCCGGTGTGCCGCCGCTATCGGCGTGGCTGCCGGACGCTTATCCCGAGGCATCCTGGAGCGGCATGGTTTTCCTGTCTGCCTTCACGACCAAGACTGCGGTCTACGTGCTGCTGCGCGGCTTTCCGGGCACCGAGATCCTGGTGTGGATCGGGCTCTTCATGGTGTTCTACGGAATCATCTACGCGCTGCTCGAGAACGACATGCGCCGGATCCTCGCTTACAGCATCGTCAACCAGGTGGGATTCATGGTGACCGGTGTCGGCATCGGAACCGAAGCGGCGCTGAACGGCGCCGCGGCGCACGCCTTCACGCACATTCTGTACAAGGCCTTGCTGATCATGTCGGCCGGCTCCGTTCTCTACGCCACGGGCCGGCGCAAGTGCTCGGACCTCGGAGGGCTGTTCCGCACCATGCCCTTCACGACGATATGCGGGACGGTTGGCGCGCTGTCCATCTCGTCGTTCCCGCTCACCTCGGGGTTCGTGTCGAAATCGCTGACCGTACAGGCGGCTGGTGATCAGCAGCTGCTCGCGGTCTGGCTGCTGCTCGGCGCCGCGTCGGCCGGCGTGTTCCTGCACGCTGGAATCAAGTATCCGTGGTTCGTGTTCTTCCAGAAGGATTCGGGCCTGCGGCCGCCCGAGCCGCCGCTCAGCATGCGGCTGGGGATGGCGCTCTTCGCCGCTCTGTCCATCGGGCTAGGGGTGCTCTACGAGCCGCTCTACGCCCTGCTGCCGTTCGCTGTGGACTACGTGCCGTACACCGGCTGGCACGTGGTGTCGCAGTTGCAGCTGCTGATGTTTTCCGGACTGGCGTTCTTTGCCATGCTCCCCTTGCTGCGCCGCACGTTGACGATCACGCTCGACACCGACTGGATCTACCGAAGGCTCGCGCCGGCGCTGGTAGACGGCCTCGCGGCAGCGCTGGAAATGGCCGGCGCCGCCCTCGCTAAGGCTGCGCACACGTTCGCTGCCGGAGTCGTCGGCTTTGTCGAGCGGCATCATGGAATCGAGGGCGTGCTGGCGCGCACCTGGAGCACCGGCGGCATGGCGCTGTGGGCCGCGGTCCTGCTCGCCGCTTACTTGCTCCTGTACTACGCCGAGCAAATGGATCGCGGCTTCCTGTTCCTGCTGATCCTGCCGTTCCTGATCGGCGCCCTCGGGCTGTGGGCGGATTTCCACAGGCACGACGACGAGTGAATCCGGCGGCGTAGGCGCGCCCGTCATGGACTACCCTGGCCTCGCGCGCCTGCATCCGCATGCCTGCGACGTGGAGCAGGTGCTCGCGGCGCTCGGCACTTCGCCGCGCGGGCTCACCCAGGCGGAGGCTGCAGAGCGGCTCGCCCGCCTCGGCGCGAACCTGCTGCCGCGCGCGCGGCCGCCGACCCTCGGCGCGGTCTTCCTGCACCAGTTCAACAGCCCGCTCATGTACGTGCTGCTGGCCGCGACGCTCATCTCGGCTGCGCTCGGCGAATGGTCGGACGCGACGTTCATCTTCGTCGCGGTGCTGATAAACGCCGTGATCGGGACCTACCAGGAACACTCGGCGGAGCGCACGGCGGAAGCGTTGCGCAGCCTGGTCAGCCCGCGGGCTTTTGTCGAGCGCGAAGGGGCGGCGCGCGAGGTCGACGCCGGCAACATCGTCCCCGGCGACATCGTGCTGCTCGAGTCGGGAGCAAAGGTGCCGGCCGATCTGCGGCTCATCACCGCGCACAACCTGGCGGTGGACGAGTCGCTGCTCACCGGCGAGTCGCTGCCCGTGGCGAAGGACGCGCCGCACGCGCTCGCGCGCGATGCCGCACTCGCCGAGCGCGTCAACATGGCGTTCGCCGGTACGCTGGTGAGGAGCGGGCGCGCCCGCGGCATCGTTGTCGCGACCGGCCTGGGGACGGCGCTCGGACGCATCGCCGCGTCGGTGCTCGGCAGGGAAGCGCCGAAGCCGCCGCTGGTGCTGCGCATGGAGCGCTTCACGCACCTGATCACCGTCGCTGCGGGCGGGGCGGCGCTGCTGGTCGCCGCGGTGTCGCTCGAGCGCGGCGCCTCGCTCGCGGAGGTGTTCGTGCTCGCCGTGGCGCTCGCGGTGTCGTCGGTTCCCGAGGGCCTGCCGGTCGCGCTCACCGTGGCACTCGCTGTCGGCATGCAAAGAATGGCGCGCAGAAACGTGATCGTGCGCCGGCTGATGGCGGTGGAAGCGCTCGGCTCGTGCACGCATATCGCTTGCGACAAGACCGGCACGCTGACGCTCAACCAGCTTACGGTGCGCCGCGTGCAGTTCCCCGGGCAGCCGCCGTGGCAGGTCGACGGCGAGCCGTGCCTTGCG
>Ga0137796_10001106_pt1 | contig 15938 bp, 16 predicted proteins | sample OV2TP3_FD_97704 | JGI IMG/M metagenome (GOLD analysis project Ga0137796, IMG submission 97704)
TGACTGAAACTGAAAGGCCTTGTGGGTGACCGTGACCTTTTCCAGCCGGATTCTGCCTATCAAAAAGGAGAGGCGGCTCTTGTCGAACCGGATTGAGGCGCCGGCGGTCCGTGCCAGGGTGGTGAGCAACGCCCTGTGGAGGGCGGAGGAATGCGTGAGGATCGTCGGGAGGACGACGAGGATCAAGAGTGTCAGGACGGTTCTGAAGAAGCGCCTTCTTCTCACGGGCATCGTCTTCCGGCGAGTGCGTCGGTGATCTTTTGGATCATCCCCCCAAAATTGCCGTTTGACATAAAGCAGACGATATCTCCTGCCGTGACCTCCTTCATCAAGGAGTCGTGGAGGTCATCGAACGACCGGCAGGCGACCGCCTGTTTCCCTTCCTCTCTCAATTTTTCGGCGATCCATCCCGGATCGAGGAGCTCGCCCGGCGGGATCTTTTCCGGGAGGTAGACCGGTGCGATCAGCACGCAGTCCGCCGGCCCGAAGGCGGCCGGGAACTGCTCCTGGAAAAAACGGCGCCGGGTCGTCTGGGAACGCGGTTCAAAGAGTGCCCAGAGCCGCCTCTTCGGGAATCGGCCCCGGATCGCCAGCAGGGTTTCGTGGATTGCGGTCGGGTGATGAGCAAAGTCATCAAGGAGAACGATGTCGTGAAAATGGCCGATTAACTCCTGCCTCCTCTTGACCCCTTCAAATTCGAGGAGCGGACCCTGGATCTCTTCGGGCCGGATCCCGATCTCCAGAAGGATCGCAAGGATGCCCAGCAGATTTTCGATGTTGTGTCTTCCGAACAGCGGGCTTCGAAGACGGAGGAGCGGTTTTCCGTTTCTCAAGAGACGAAAGGAGGTCTCCCCCTCCAACGAGATCTGATCCGCCGAGAGGTCGGCCTCCGGTGACAGGCCAAAGGTCATCTTCCGGCAGGAGAAACGGGGGAGGAGCTGGCGGACATTTTCGTTCCTTCCTTGCGCCGCGACAAAACCGGAGGTCGGGATCGAATCGGCGAGGTGTTCAAACGAGGTCATCAGGTGGGGGAGGTCGCGGTAGATGTCGGCGTGGTCGAACTCGATCGGATTTAAGATGAGAAATTCAGGATGGTAGTGAAGAAATTTCGGCCCCTTGTCAAAAAAGGCGGTGTCGTACTCATCCCCCTCGACGACAAAATAGGGGCCGGCCCCTTTTTGATACGATTTGCCAAGATTCTTCAAGACACCGCCGGCAAAGAGTCCGGGGGAGTGTCCGGTCTTCTCCAGGAGCCAGGCGAGCAAGGCGGTGGTTGTCGTCTTCCCATGGGTCCCGGCGACGACCATGGGGGTGCGCCCCTTCAGGAATAATTGATAAAGCGCCTCCGGCATCGAGAGGCAGGGGATCTTCTGCTGAAGCACCGCTTGAACCTCAGGATTGCCCTTCGATACGGCGTTTCCGATCACGACACGGTCGGGGGGCGGATCGATATTCTCCGGTCTGAAGCCGACCTTCAAGGCGACCCCGATCGCCTCGAGCTGGGTACTCATCGGGGGGTAGATGTTCTGGTCGGACCCGGACACCTCAAACCCGGATTCCTTGAGAAGCCCTGCGAGGGAACCCATCCCCATCCCGCAGGTGGCGACCAGATGGATCCTCTCCTTCATGACCGGATTATCTCCTCATAGATCAGGTCATGGATCATCGGCCGGAATAGTTTGATCGCCTCGTTCTCAGCCGAGGGGTGGACCCGGTTCGTCAAGAGGATCACGTGGAATTCCTGCTCCAGATCGACCCAAAAGGAGCAGCCGGTAAACCCCAGGTGGCCGATCGCATTCCGGGAAAAATATTTTCCAGCCTGCGATTCCGGTGAGGAGGGGGTATCCCACCCCAATTTGAATTTTGCCTTCGGGCCGGTAAAGTCCTGGACGAGGTCCTGGGGGAAAATGGGGCTTTCGTTTCGGAAGCCTTTTTCCCATTCGCTCAGGAATCTGTGGAGGTCCTCCGCGGTTGAAAAAAGTCCGGCGTGCCCCGCGACACCGCCAAGGGCATAGGCGTTTTCATCATCCACCTCCCCCCGAAGGATCCTCCCCCGAACCGGGGAGTTTTCCGTGGCGGCAAAGGGGGAGCGGGACTCCGGGGGATGATCATTCGGGATATAGAAGGTATTGGAAAGGGAGAGGGGACCGGCGATCTTTTCCTGAAAGAGCTGATCGATGGTCCCCCCCATCGCCTCTTCCAGAAAAAATCCGAGGAGCATGAACCCCAGATCACTGTAAATCCTCTGGTAGGCGATCGGGACCTCCAGCGACTCCTGTGAGATCTTCTCAAGATAGACCGAGCGGCATTCGCGTTTCCCCCAGAGGTCAGGGCAAACCGACCGGATCTCCTCATAGTAGGGACGCCAGGCCGGCAGGCCGGAGGTATGTTTGAGAAGGTGGCGGGCGGTGATCCGTTCCTTCTCTTCCGAGACAAACTGCGGGATCTTTCGTGTGATCGTGGTGTCGAGTGTGATCTTTCCCTCTTTCCGCGCGAGCAGGGCGAGCGGTGTGGCCGCCACCGGCTTGGTCAGTGAGGCGATGTCAAAGAGGGTCCCCTCTGTCGCCGGTTCCTTTTCAGGGAGGAGGGCGGCGTGTCCCAAGGTGTTCCGGTAAAGGACCTCCCCCTTTTTTGCGACAAGGAGCGATGCGGCGGGAAAAGATCCCTGTTCGATCGCCTTCAGGATCTCCTCTTCGAACCGTCTCATGAAAAGATCCCCCTTTCGATCACGAGCCTGTTTTTTCGGATCCGGCCGATCCCGCCGATCGGGAGGATCAGCGGGTTCGGGCAATGACCGAACCGGAGACCCCACAGGACCGGACCCCGAAAATCTTTAAGCCTCTCACTCAGCACTTTTTCAATCTCACGGGGAAAGTGGTTTTTCCTCAATCGGAATGTCCCGAAGACGATCCCCTTAACCCCTTTCAGCTTTCCCGCCTGTTCCATCTGGGTCATCAGGCGGTCGATTTTATAGGGGGGCTCATCGACATCCTCAAGAAAGAGAATCGAACCCGCTGTCTCCAGATCCCACGGGGTTCCGATCAGTGAGACAATCAGAGAGAGGCATCCCCCCACCAGTCTCCCGCGGGCGTTGCCGGGTTGGAAGACCCTTTTTGCGACGAGCAACTGGCGTTCGAGTGCACCGCGTGTCGTCAGGATCCGGGTCAGGCGCCGGGTGGTCGCCGGGTGGATCAGCTGGGTTGCGATCATCGGTCCGTAGAGGGTCGGGAGGCGATATTTTTTCCAGAGAGTCGCGAGGAGGGCGGTCAGATCGCTCAAGCCGACAATCACCTTTGGCCGAAACCGTTTCAATGTCGGAAGGAGGCGCTGGGTCCCGAACCCCCCCCGGGCAAACAGGACCGCCTCGACCTTCGGATCGGCCAGGAGGTCGTTCAGCTCCCGTGACCGGCGCGAGTCGCTTCCGGCCAGATACCGGTCGCGCGAGAAAATATCGGAATGGTTTCTTGTCCGGAAACCGGCCCTCTGGAGGTTCAAGACCCCTTTCCGGAACCTCCGGCGGTCAAAGGGGCCGGCCGGCGCGGCGATCCCGATCAGACTCCCTCTTTTCAGTGGTCGCAGAGTCACCAAGATGCTTGGAAACTATTCGATTTTTAAAAGGATGTCTATACTGAGTCTTATGAAAACAACTTCGCGAGGTAATTCAGGATATCGCGGACAGAGATGACCCCGGTCGGTTTCCCCTGCCGGAGGATCGGGACATGGCGGAACCCGCCAACCGACATCGCATTCAGGGCATAGGCGAGGCTGTCATCGTCATCCAGGGTCGTCGGAGAAGCGGTCATGACCGAATGGACCGGGAGATCGGCCGGTTTTTTCCCCTTGGCCAGGACCTTGAAGACGACATCGCGCTCGGTCAGGATCCCCTCGAGCCGCTCCTTGCCGACAAAGACACAACCGACCTTGTTCCGGTTCATCTCACGGACCGCGTCGAGGACAGAGGCGTCGCGTCTCACCCAGATCCCATCCCTCGGTTCCAGCTTGGCGATCGGGTCCTCCATCAGGCTCTTCGTCACACGGCCTGTCGGGACGACCCCGTCGATCGAAGAGAGGTTCTCCAGGCACGACTCACATTCGTCGGAACCGGAGATGTTTTCAAAACCGCAACAGGGGCATCTCATGTGACCGTCCAGGTTTCTCCCGCATTCAGGAGTGCCTTCAGCTCCCCGCGACCGAGGGCCTTCTCCGAGGCCTTGATCTGTTCCTCCAAAAGGGTTTCATAGGGGGTCTTTTGCACGGCTCGGAAGACGCCGACCGGCACCGGGAACTGCGGCAGCTCCATACGGGAAAGGAGAAAGGCATAGGCCGGATTCGGGTTCGTCTCGTCATGAACAACAAGATCCTTCGGCTCGTCCCCCGGTGTGAAAGAGACCACTTCGAGATTGGATCCATTCAGTCGGATCCCCTTGTCCCGGTTCTTTCCAAAGATCAGCGGCTTTCCCTGTTCCAGGACCAGCATGTGTTCAGGCCGGATCTCCCGTTCTGTCACCTCATGAAACGCCTCGTCATTAAAGATTACGCAGTTCTGGAAGATCTCGATGAGGGAGGTCCCTTTGTGTTGTCCGGCCCTCAGGAGGGTCTGCGCGAGGTGTTGGGTGTCCGAATCGATTGTCCTCGCGATAAAGGTCCCTTCGGCACCGAGGGCAAATGAGATCGGATTGAGCGGGTAGTCGACCGTCCCCATCGGGCTCGACTTCGTCTTCTTCCCCAACTCCGATGTGGGGGAATACTGGCCCTTCGTCAGCCCGTAGATCCGGTTGTTGAAGAGCAGGATCTTCATATCGACATTCCTCCGGAGGGCATGGAGAAGGTGATTCCCGCCGATCGAGAGGCCGTCGCCGTCCCCCGTAACGACCCAGACGGAGAGGTCCGGCCGGTACGCCTTGATGCCGGTTGCAATCGCCGGGGCCCGCCCGTGGATCGTATGGAACCCGTAGGTATTCACATAGTAGGGGAGTCGTGACGAACAGCCGATCCCGGAGACAAAGACATATTTCTCCCGCGGGAGGCCGAGGTCGGCCAGCACCTTCTGGACCTGGGCGAGGATCGCATAATCGCCGCAACCGGGGCACCACCGGACATCCTGGTCCGAGATGAAATCCTTTCGCGTCAGCTTGGGGAGGCTAGAGTCTTCGGCTGCCATCGGGACACCTCGTCTTTCTTTAAATGTTTCTGGATACCCTGAATGATCTCTTCAATCGTAAAGGGCTGACCCTGGACCTTCGAAAGGGTCTTCGCATCGATCAGGAAACGGGCCCGGAGGAGCAGGGAGAGTTGCCCGAGATTGAGCTCCGGGACGAGGATTGTGTCGAATCGCTCCAGGATCTCGCCCAGGTTTGCCGGCATCGGATTCAGATAACGGAGATGGAGCGACGAGACAGAGACCCCCCTCTTCTGAAGGGTCTCCACCGCCGAGGTGATCGCCCCATAGGTCCCCCCCCATCCGACGACGAGGATCTCCCCCTCCGGTTCACCAAAAACGGCAGCGGGGGGGATATCGGTCGCGATCCGGGCGATCTTTTCGGCCCGGAGTTTCACCATCAGCTCGTGGTTCTTGGGGTCATAACTGACGTTGCCTGTCACATTCTCTTTCTCCAGCCCGCCGATCCGGTGTTCGAGCCCGGGGGTTCCGGGGACCGCCCAGGGCCGCGCGAGCGTCTTGTCATCCCGGAGGTACGGGAAGAAACCGTCCGGGTTGGCCGGGTGACGGATTTCGATCCGCGGGAGGCAAGCCGGGTCGGGGATCAGCCAGGGCTCTGAGCCGTTACCGAGATAGCCGTCGGAGAGATAGATGACCGGGGTCATGAATTTTACCGCGAGACGGAACGCCTCGATCGCCATCGTGAAACAGTCGGACGGTGTTGCCGGCGCGACGACCGCAATCGGGCTCTCCGAGTTCCGCCCGAAGAGCGCCTGCAGCAGGTCGGCCTGTTCGGTCTTGGTCGGGAGGCCTGTGGAAGGGCCCCCTCTCTGGACATCAATAATCACAACCGGCAACTCCGCCATCACACCGAGGTTGATCGCCTCCCCCTTCAGGGCGAGGCCGGGGCCGCTCGAGCCGGTCAACGCGAGCCCTCCCGCAAACGAGGCGCCGATCGCGGCACCGATCGCGGCGATCTCATCCTCCACCTGCAAGGTCCGGACGTCGTAATTCTTGTGGCGTGAGAGTTCGTGCAGGATATCGGAGGCCGGCGTAATCGGATAACTCGCATAGATCAGCGGTTTTCCGGCGAGCTGGGACGCGGCGATAAAACCGAGGGCTGTCGCCTCGTTCCCGGTGATGTTTCGATAACGGCCCGGCGCCAGCTTGGCCTTTGCGACGCGGTAATGCCTTTTAAAGATCTCCGCGGTCTCTCCGAAATGAAAGCCGGACTTCAAGGCGAGCGAGTTTGCCTTCACCACCTCCGGGTTCTTCCTGAATTTTTCGGAGATCCAGGAGAGGGTCAGATCAAGCGGGCGATCGTATAGCCAGAACATCAGTCCCAAGGCGAAGAAGTTTTTGCACCGGTCGATCTCCTTTTTGGAGAGGGTTGTCTCCTTCAGCGCATTTGCGTTGAGTGTCGAGATCGGGAGCTGGTAGAGCTGGTACTTCGAGAGTGATCCGTCTTGAATCGGGTTGGCCGAATAGTTTGCCTTTTTAAGATTCTGATCGGTGAAGGCATCCAGATTCAGGATCAGGAGACCCCCTTCGCGGAGGTCCTTCAGGTTTGCCTTCAACGCCGCCGGGTTCATCGCGACGAGGACGTCCGGGGCGTCGCCCGGTGTCCGGATATCCCGCGACGAGAAATTGATCTGGAAACCGGAGACACCCGCCAGGCTCCCGGCAGGGGCCCGGATCTCGGCCGGGTAATCGGGGAGCGTTGAGAGGTCGTTTCCCATCGCCGCCGTCGTGCTCGTGAACTGCATCCCGGTCAGCTGCATCCCGTCGCCGGAATCGCCGGCAAAACGGATCACGACGTTTTCCTTGACCTCTACCTCTCGATGATGGATTGGACCTGATGGCTCCTGAACCACTCTTTTTATTCTCCTCTCTGAGACTGTCGATAAAGGCCCATCTGCTTCGTTGGCTTCGTCGGCACTCCTTGCGGCGTACCACTCAAGTACGCCTCAGTCGGCCTCCTCAGCCTGCCTTGCATCTGGACCTTTCTCGCCAGTCTCTACACCCTGCCTCTTATGCACCCTCCGGTGATCGTTGTATCTGATGGGGATCAGGTGGCAGGTTGTAGACCTGACAGGGGAAATGCTCCGCCAGATAGCTGACCAGGACCTTGACCGACAGGCTTCCAACGACCTTCCCCCCGCCGTCTACGATCGGGATATGCCGGTATCCCCCTCGGCTCATCAGGCGGATCGCGTCGGCAACGGTGTCATCCACCTTCAGGGTCTTTGGTCTTTCCGTCATCACCTTTTCGATTGGGGTTCGCCCGTCAATCCCCGGCTCGACCACCCGGGTCATCACATCCCTCTCCGTAAAGATCCCGGCAAGTTTCTCCCCATCGAGGATCAGGGCGTTGCCGATCCTCATCTCCTCCATCCGGCGGATCACCGTCTCAATCGGCGTCCCCCGGGGGACACAGTGCGGCTCCCTTTTTATAAGGAATTGAATTTTAATTCCTTTTAGTGTTTTTTTGAGGTTCTCCATTGTCTTTAAAACCTACTCCTTTTCTCCTTGCCCTGTCAATTCGCTTGGGCTGGCAGGCCGATTGACTTGTGACTGTCCGATGTGCGAGCTATCAGCCACAAATGGAAATGAAAGTAAAGATCCTTGCGCGGCGGCGACAGACGGTCGCCGAGTCGCTCTATCTCCCCGCGATCCTTAGCGGTTTATGGATCACGATAAGACATCTCCTCAAACACCTCTTCCGGTTTGAGAAGATGCCGACCTACGAATACCCGGACCAGCCGAAGCCGATCCCGGAGGGGTACCGTGCCGAGCACCGCTTGATGAGGCGTGCCGACGGAACCGTCCGTTGCACCTCGTGCATGCTTTGCGCGACCGCCTGCCCGGCCGATTGCATCGAGATCGTAGCGACCGAGAATCCCGATCCTCAGATTGAAAAGAATCCCAAGGTCTTCAACATCAACCTTCTCCGCTGCGTCTTTTGCGGGCTCTGCGTGGAGGCCTGTCCCGTCGATGCGATCCGGATGGATACGAAGAAGATCGACATGGCCGGTTACACGCGTGAGGAGTTTATCCTCAATATCGATTATCTCCTGAACAACCACCCGGAGGGGATGAGTCCGACGTCGGTGGTTCCGTAAAAAAAATAGCCGCTTGACGCTATTTCAAAAAAGACCTATATTCGGGTCTACCTGAATGGAGGTCCCATGGAAAAGACCCTTTCCCTGTCCGAGGCGAAGATGAAGCTGAACCGGTTGGTGGATCGTGTGAGCGCCAACGGGGATGAATTCATCATCACGAAGAACGGAAGTCCGGTGGCCGCCATGGTCCCTGCCTCTGTTTATGAAGGATGGCGGGAGACCGGGGAGATTCGGTCTGATCCGGAGTTCATGAAGGAGATCAAAAAGGGGATTGAGCGCCTCCGCAAGGGAGGGCGGCGTTATGCCTTTGACGATATTTTTGGAAAGTCCAAGCCCGCCTGAATGGCTTATCAGCTTGATATGGATGCTGAGACCCGCGTCCTGACCAGTCATATGGCTCCAGTACGTAAGAGTCAGGTGAGGGAGGCCTTGCACGAGTTAAGGGAGGATCCCCATCTGGGCAAACCGCTCCAGGAGGAATTGGCCGGGCTCTGGAGCTGTCGGGTCGGTACCTTCAGGATCATTTATGCCATCGATCTCGCCCGGGAAAAAGTTCAGGTGGTCGCCGTGGGACCACGAAAATCCGTTTATCAGGACCTGGAAAAACAATTGGGCGTTCGCCCCTGATTTTCTTTGGTTTGGCATCCATTTCTGTGGTAGAAAAAGGTGATGGCCTATCGGATCACCCTCATCCCCGGCGACGGGATCGGACCGGAGATCACGCGGGCGACACAACAGGTGATCGTCGCGACCGGTGTGAAGGTCGTTTGGGAAGAGCGCCTCGCAGGCCAGAAGGCGCTTCAGGGGGAAGGGGAGCCGCTGCCGGAGAGGACCCTCCGGTCGATCCGGAAGAACAAGGTCGCGTTGAAGGGACCTCTGGCGACCGAGGTCGGCAAGGGGTTTCCGAGCGTGAATGTCCTCCTCCGGAAGCTCCTGAATCTCTACGCAAACGTCCGCCCGGCCAAATCGATGGAGGGGATCGTCTCCCGATACAGGAATGTCGACCTCGTGATCCTGAGGGAGAACACGGAGGACCTCTATTCGGGGATCGAGCATCTTGTGGCGCCGGGAGTCGTGGAGTCGATCAAGGTGATTACCCGCAAGGCGTCGCTCCGGATTGCGGAATTTGCGTTTGACTATGCCGCCCGGAATCGCCGAGAGAAGATCACGGCGATCCACAAGGCGAACATCATGAAGCTCTCCGACGGGCTGTTTCTCGACTGTGCCCGAAAGGTGGCCAGAAAATTCCCGAAGATCGAATACAATGAGATGATCGTCGACAACGCCTGCCTGCAGCTTGTTCTAAAGCCGCACCAGTTCGACATCCTGCTCCTTGAAAATCTCTATGGGGACATTGTCTCGGATCTTGCCGCCGGTCTCGTCGGGGGACTCGGATTGGTTCCCGCCGCGAACATCGGCGAGAAGGGGGCGATCTTCGAGGCGGTGCATGGGACGGCGCCGGACATCGCCGGGAAAAACAGGGCGAACCCGATCGCGCTGATACTCTCCGGCGCGATGATGCTCGATTTTCTGGGTGAAAGAGAGGCGGCGGGACGGATCCGGAGGGCGGTTTATCGTGTCATCAAGAAACGATCCTCCCTCACGCCCGATCTGGGCGGTTCCTCAACCACCTTCGAACTGACCCGCGAGATCATCAAAGGGGTTAGAGGTTAGGGGGTTGCTACACAAAGAGAGGGGGCAGGTGTCGTACCTGCGAGTGTCTCTATTGCACAGTAGTTGTTTCTGAGCCTTTCAAGGGTTTGTGGCGTTGCATAGAGGATCACCTCATCAAAGATCGAAGAGGCGTATTCGTAGAGAATATCGGCCGTGACATTGACGCCGATTCGGAGATCCATATCGTTGGGACGAGGGATCGCAACCTCGGCTGTTTCGTCGAGGACCGTCTCCCCATTCAGAAAGAGGAGATAGGCCCCCGCCTGACTTGAGAGTGCGAGGAAGGTCCAGTCTGGTTCCATCGTAACCGGGAATGAGGCCCCCATGGTGGAATTGATGCTCCAGCTGATCGGATCAGACAGGGGAGGCTCGCCGACGAAGGTATTCAGAAAGAGAAAATAACCGGGGGTTTCTGTAATCGCCGCGTCCAGTTTGTCCAGGAGGGAATATCTCCCCGATGGACTCGGTTTGAACCGGAGCTCCACCGCCTGAGGTGAGTCGATCGAGTCGCTATCGATAATCTCCAGAAAATCCTCGGCCGATCCCCCTTCGTTCAGGGAGAGGCCGGATCCCCCGAGTCCCTCCGAGACCCAGCAGGGACTGTTCACGAGTTCCGCGTTGTTCCCATAGCCGCTCGAGTCAGAGACAAAGGTCCCACTGGTGGCGCACCCCTCGTCTTCGATCCTCCCCTCGGTCACCCCCTCGTCGAGTCTCAACCAGAGACGGACGGAATCATCGGTCGAGAAGGAGCGGATCTCTCCGAAACCGGCGCAGAGGAGGCCGCCCAAGTCACAGCAGGCCTGGATCTTCCAAAGGTAGGTGGCATTCGGGACGAGACGATCGATCACCGCCCGATTTGAGGAGACTAGCTGAGGGTTCGGACATTCATTCGGGTCGTCAATCTCATCACCCCCTCGGCGGGTGTGACAGACCCGGAAGAGGGAGGCCGCTTCGCCACCCGTCACCCGTAGATAGGTCCTGACCGGTGCGAAAACCGCACCCTCCGGCGGTTCAATCGGGGTGACCGCAACCTCGCAGGTGGGAGGGGGGGCGTCAGGACCCAGGTCCGGACCCAAGTCGGGTGGTATTTCAGGCCCGGAATCAGGTCTGGAGTCGGGTCCGATGTCCGGTTTCTGTACCGTGTCACGAGAGGTCAGATCCGGGGTCGATTGATCAGGGGGGGTGACTGCTCCATCGGGTCTGGGGGTGGTGTTGTCCGGCAGGCCTCTTGCATCATGTGAAATGGTTGGGCCGTCTGTAATTCCGCCTGGCAGCTCCAATCCTGATGTGTCAAACCGGCACCTCAGGAGTAGGGGCAAGACGAAGAGGGGGTGAAGGCGCCGCTGACCGACAGGGCTGATGGCCCGTATCGCCAAGGAAGGGGGGCGAAAAAGGGCCAATGGGGCAGACCGGGCGGCGGCCTCCAACAGGCGTACGGAGACCCTGACAATACTACCGATTCTCATCATGGTACGGTCCTCATGATAATGATCGGCCGGATTGGGAAACCGGTTGCTCTAAAAAAGACCACCCAAAATCCTCTTTGCCTCCAACATCTGAACGAGTTCCTCAAATCTCCTGATCGTGACGACGGTTCTGCGGAGGTCCGCCGCATCCGGGAAGGAACGAAGATAGCTGAACAGGTGTTTTTTGAGGCTGTTCCAATCCGATTCAGGGCGGTTTTTGCGGAAATAGAGGGCATGTTCAAGCGCCACTTCTATTTTTTGCCCGCGATCCGGAACCCTGTTTTTGAAAATCCAGGGGTTGCCGATCGCACCCCGGCCGATCAACGTCCCATCGACACCGCTGGCGTTGATCCTGTCGATCGCCTGGTCTCGGGACTGGAGATCCCCGTTGCCAAGAATCAGCGTGGGGGTTCGACGAGCCAGCTCCTTCGCCCTGGCAATCGCCTCCCAGTCGGCCGATCCGCGATACATCTGCTTCAGCGTACGCCCGTGGATTGAAATAGCCGCAGGCCTTTCAGAGAGCAGTGTTTCGATCCAGGATTCAATGACCACCGTGTTGTATCCGATCCTTGTTTTAATGGACAAAGGGATCGGCATTCTGGGGGCCGGTCTTGGAGAACCGACCCTTTTTCTATTCATCTCATAAACGGTGTTCGTGAGTGCTGAAGAGAGTTTCAGATCCTCCAGGGTCTGGCCACGGGACCAGTCAGTGACTCCTTGCCGGGTCGCCCGGACGATTTCCACAGCGAGGTCGGGGACTGTAATCAGTTTGGCGCCACAATTATTTCTGACCACCGTTCTGGAAGGGCATCCCATATTGATATCAATCCCGTCGAAACCGAGTTCACAGACCACATGGGCTGCGCGGTAAAAGTCCTCCGGATTGGACCCGTAAATTTGGGCCACGATCGGACGTTCTATTTCGCTGTATTCAAAATCTCTCAAAATGATTTCCGGGGCGTGAAAGAGCCCCTCCACCGTGGTGAACTCGGTGAAGATCACCGCCGGTCTTCCATGAAGAGCCATGATGGCGCGGCAGGCAAAGTCGGTAACACCATCCATCGGCGACAAGCCTATGACTGGCCTGGAGAGTTTCTCCCAAAAACCCAAATAGGTCTCGACCATCGGATCTCTATAGGGCAGAATCGAACCGAGGACAACCCGATGTTTTCTGGAAAAATTTTCCTGGCCTCCACTAAAAGAACGAGGCGATTGCGGCAACTCCGACCGGGATGAAGAGGTTATCCCAATCCTTGTACGGGAGCGACTCGATCACCGCCCCCGCCAGGGCGATCACGAAACTTGCGGGGACGGGGTAGAGGAGAGTCATCAGAAAGAAGGCGATCACAAAAAAAGCGGCGGTCCCTTCCCAGCTCTTATTTTGGGAATAGAAGATCTTTCGTCTCCCCCACATCATCCCGACTAACGCTGCTGCCATGTCGGCAAATGCCAGTTGCAGGAGACCGGCCGCCGCCGGTTTCAGCGGGAAGATCAGGACCGTCACAACGACTCCGATCCCCATCAGAAAAGGGGAGTGGGCGATCTTTTTCTCCCGGAGTCTCTTGGCCCGCCGGATCGCTGCCGTGACTACGGGTACCGATCCGCCATCCTGGACGTACGACTCGTGGGTCAGGTAGAGGATCGCAAGACCGGCAATCAGCAAGACAAGGAGCCCCTTTGAAATGGCGGCGATCGGGAGAAAGACGATCACCCCCATATGGAGGATTTTTCGCCAGATCTCCCCCTTCATCTCCTCATTCAGTGTCATCTAAAACAGCCTCACGAGATTAACGACCATGCCGGATTCTACCACAGACGGGACGACAAAGAGATCCGATTTTTTCTTCTTGTGAAATTTGGCGGTTCCAAGACCGATGGCGGTTCCCAGAATGGCGCCCGCCAGGGTGTCCGAGGCAACATGCTTGTTTGCGTCGATCCGGGAGATTGCGATCGCCCCCGCAAGGGCATAACTCGGGATCCCCCAGAGGGGGCCGTAGAAGACCTCTGTGACGGTTGCCAATGCAAATGTGCCGGAGGCGTGACCCGAAGGGAATGAGAGGTCGTTGGAGCCATCGGGTCGGCTCCTCTGGGTCGAAAATTTCAGGAGATAGGTGAAGGCGTAATTCAGCGAAAGCGCTTCCAGCATCGTCCCGGCGGTCCAGGCCGCCTTTTCATGGCCAGCCAGTTTTGTGACGGCAGTGGTGAGAAGGGTGGAGCCCCCCAGGACGAGGCTGTTCCCCATGATGTTAAAGACATCCTTCGCACCCCCCATCGGATCACCCGGATGGAATTTTCCCTGGATCTCGGGATCGGCCTCGTGGAGTGCCGCTGTTGCCCCGATCCCTGCCGCGAGGGCGATCAGGTGAGATTGATTCCAGAAGGTCTCCTTGAGGTCCCCGATCAGGTGGTGCGGCAGCTCCCGGAAGAGCCATTTTTCAGCAGAGGAGGAATAGGAGAGGTACTCCTCCTCGGCCGCTCCTCCTCCCTGAGGCAGGAGGAGAAAGAGGGGGAGGAGGATCGAAAGGGTGCGCCTCATGAGACGATCTTTTTCAGCCTCTTCAGTGTCCGCTCTTTTCCCAAAAGCTCCATCACCTCGTAGATGCCGGGGGAGACGGTGGCGCCGGTCAATGCAACGCGGATCGGCTGGGCGAGGTCCTTCAGTTTGATCTTCTGATCGCTGATGAACCGTTCCAGCTCCCCCTTGAGCGACAACTGATCAAAGGAAGGGATCGCCTCCAGGACCGGCAGAAGATTTTGAAGCGGGCCGAGGTTTGAGAGCCACTTTTTTGCCGCCTCGTCCGGTTCCACTTCCTCCGCGAGAAACGGCTTGACGAACTGGGAGAGTTCCAGGAGTGTCCGCGCCCTCTCCTTGTTCAGCGCGATCGTCCGGTAGAAATAATCATCGAGGACGACGCGAATGCCATCCCTTTCAAGCAAAGGAATCAGGTGGACGGCCAATGTCTTGTCATCGGTCGTCCGGATGTAATGGCCGCTCAGCCAGATGAGCTTCTCCTGATTGAAGACCCCGCCCGACGTGCCGACATGATCGAACGAAAATTTTTCCACCAGCTCATCCCGTGTGAAGATCTCCTGGTCTCCATGAGACCATCCGATCCGGGCGAGAAAGTTGACAAGGGCATCCGGCAGAAACCCCATTTCACGATAGGCGAGGACCGATGTCGCCCCATGCCGCTTGGAGAGACGGGTCTTGTCATGCCCCAGGATCATCGGGAGGTGGGCAAAGAGCGGCGGCTTGTAGCCCAATGCCTCGTAGAGCTGCAGCTGGCGGGGGGTGTTGTTCAGGTGATCGTCCCCCCGGATCACATGACTGATCCGCATCAGCGAATCATCGACGACGACACAGAGGTTGTAGGTCGGGATCCCGTCGGTCCTCTGGATCACGAGATCATCCAGTTCCGCGTTGTGAAAGGAGACGTTCCCCTTGATCAGGTCCGGCACCACCGTCTCCCCCTTTTCGTTCGTCTTGAAGCGGATGCAGAAGGCCTTGTCCTGGTTCGGATCGGCGTTGCGACAGCGGCTGTCGTACTTCGGTTTTTCTCCGCGGGCGAGCGCCGCCTTCTTCCGCTCCTCAAGCTCATCGGGGCGGCAAAAACACCGGTAGGCGCGCTGCTCGGAGAGGAGCTTCTCGACGTGGGATTTGTAGAGATCCATCCGGGCAATCTGATGATACGGCCCCTCGTCCCAGTCGAGCCCGAGCCATTCGAGCCCCTCGACGATCGATCGCGTATATTCCTCCGTGGAGCGCTCGCGGTCGGTGTCTTCGATTCGAAGGATGAAGACCCCTTTTTCCTTCCGGGCGTAGAGCCAGTTGAAGATGGCGGTTCGCGCCCCGCCGATGTGCAGATGACCGGTCGGTGAAGGGGCAAACCTTACACGAGGAACTTCCGACATGGCGGAACCTTAAGAGAGGCGGCAGGGGGTGTCAAGGAAAGGAGAGGAAAGCGTTGCTGGGGGGTCCTCCGGATGATATGAGTTCGCAGGTGTTTCTCGCGCTCCCCTTTTTCGTTCTCGGCCTCCTTGTCGGGAGTTTTCTGAATGTCGTCATTTATCGGCTTCCGCGCGGTCAATCGATTGTTCTGCCCCGTTCCTTTTGTCCCGAATGCCGTCATCCGATCCGGTGGTATGACAATCTCCCCCTTTTGAGCTTTCTCATCCTGGGGGGAAACTGCCGGGACTGTCACCGGCCGATCCTTAAGCAGTATCCAGTTGTGGAACTCCTGACCGGGCTCCTCTCCTTTGCTGTCTACCAGCGGTTCGGAAATATCCCGGAGACCCTCCTCTATTTCTTCCTTTTGGTTGCCCCGCTGATTGCGATCACCTTCATCGATCTGCAGCACAGGATCATCCCGAATGTTATTTCCGTTCCGGGGGTCGTTGCCGGGGTCATCACCTCCCTGATCCACTTTGGACCGGAACTCGCAGTGCTCAAGGAGTCTCTTTTGGGGGCAATTTGCGGGGCGGCAACGCTTTGGTCGGTCGGGTGGTTCTACGAAAAGA
>Ga0137796_10001107_pt1 | contig 15936 bp, 16 predicted proteins | sample OV2TP3_FD_97704 | JGI IMG/M metagenome (GOLD analysis project Ga0137796, IMG submission 97704)
TGCCGGCGGCAGTTCTGCGCGCGCTTCGTGCAGAACATCACGTGTTCCGGTTGGATGATTGCAGGGATGGTCGCCGGCGTGATGCTGTATTACAGGCTCGCCGCGTGGTTCGGCAGCGGCGGCGTGCCGGCGATGCTCGGCGGGATGATCGGCGGCATGGTGTGGGGAATGGTGGTGAGCGTCGCGATCTATCGCCTGATCGTCGGCCTGCATCCGCTCGGCGCGCGGCCCGAGGCATGAACGAGGAGATCCGCTTCGTCCAGGCGGAGATGGAGCGCTGCGGCTACATCGCCGAGCCCGCGATCGCCACCGCCGTCTTTCTCGCTCGCGAAATGCGCCGCCCGCTCCTGGTGGAGGGCGCGGCGGGGGTCGGCAAGACCGAGATCGCCAAGGTGCTCGCGCGCATGCTCGGCACCGAGCTCGTGCGCCTGCAGTGCTACGAGGGACTGGACACGCATACCGCGCTCTACGAGTGGAACTATCAGCGGCAGTTGCTGCGGCTCAAGATCGCCGAGCGCGAAGGGCACGACCCCGGGAGGCTCGAGGAGCTGATCTTCGGGCGCGAATACCTGCTCGAGCGCCCGCTGTTGCGCGCGATCGCGCGGCGCGAGGGCCCGGCGGTGCTGCTCGTCGACGAGGTGGACCGCGCCGACGAAGGGTTCGAAGCGTTTCTGCTCGAGGTGCTTTCGGATTTCCAGATCACGATCCCCGAGCTGGGAACAATCCGCGCCGAGCACGTGCCTTTCGTGCTGCTCACCTCGAACCGCTCCCGCGAGATCAGCGACGCGCTCCGCAGGCGCTGCCTGTACCTGTTCGTCGAGCACCCGACGCTAGAAAAGGAAATCCGCATCCTGGAGAACAAGGTGCCCGGCGTGAGCGACAAGCTCGCCCGTGCGGTGGCGCGCTTCGTGCAGCGCCTGCGCACGCGCGAGTTGCGCAAGCTTCCCGGCGTCGCCGAGACGATCGACTGGACGCAGGCGCTGCTGCGGCTGCACCGGAACGCGCTCGATGCCGAAACGGTGCACGCGACGCTCGGCTGCCTGCTCAAGGACGAGCACGACCTCAAGGCCGCGAGCAATGAGACGGTCACCGAACTGCTCGCCTACGCGGCAGCAGGCGATTGACGGTCGCACAGGATGCGATGAAGGACGGCGCGCACGGACTGGTCGCGCAACTCGCGCGTTTTGCCGGGGCGCTGCGCGCCCGCGAGGTGCGCGTGGGGCTGGGCGACGAGGTCGATGCGGCGACGGCGCTGACGCTCGTGGATCTGCTCGATCGCGACGAAGTGCATCGCGCGCTGCGCATCGCGTTCAAGGTGCCGCGCGAAGCGTGGGACCTCTTCGACCGGCTGTTCGAGGAATACTGGGACGGGAATGCCGCGCCCCGGCGCGAGGCCGTGCGCCAGGCGTTGCCGCGCGACCACCGCGGGCCCGCGCAATGGCGCTGGGATGGCGAGCGCGTGCGGCTCGTCGTCCCGGAGCGCGCCGGAGATCGGGCCGGCGACGTCCCGGGCTACAGCCCGGAACCCCTGCTGCGGCGCAAATCGTTCGAGCGCTGCAGCCCGGAGGAGATCGCCGAGCTGGAGCGGCTGCTCGCGCGCCTCGAGGTGCGGCTCGCGGTCCGCCGGACCCGCCGCCTCGTGCCGACCCATGCCCGCGGCGTGGTGGACCTGCGCCGCAGCTTCCGGCATGCGCTCGCAAGCGACGGCGATTTCCTCAAGCTCGCAAGGCGTCGCCGGGCGATCGAAGAACCGAGCCTCGTCGTCCTGTACGACACGAGCGGCTCGATGGACGCGTATACCCGGATGCTACTTGGGTTCGCCTTTGCGCTGCGGCGCATCATCGCGCGCGTGGAGATCTTCGCGTTCAACACGTCGCTCGTGCGCGTGACCCGCATGGTCTCGCCGGCGCAGGTCGCGCGCTCGCTCGAGCGGATCTCCGCGGCCGTCCCGGATTGGTCGGGAGGCACGCGCATCGGCGGCTGCCTCGAGGATTTCAACACGGCCTTTCTCGGTACGCTCGTCAACCGGCACACGACCGTGCTCGTGTTCAGCGACGGCCTCGACCACGGCGATGCGCGGGTGCTCGCGCGGGCGATGCGCGCCTTGCGCGAGCGCGCCGGCCGGATCCTGTGGCTCAATCCGCTGCTCGGCGATCCGCGCTACAAGCCGGAGGCCGAAGGCATGCGTGTTGCACTGCAATTCGTCGATCACTTCGGCCCGGCTCACGATCTGGAGTCGCTCGAACGCTTGCTCCGCGTCGTGGGCTGAGGTAGGTTGCTGCCTGGCCGTTCCGGTCTGGGACTGAGGAGCTGCGCGCTGCGCAGAAAGGGAGGTCCGATGATTCCTGCGGCATTCGATTATCACTGTCCGGCATCGCTTGACGAGGCGCTCGGATTGCTTGCGCGCCACGGAAGCAGCGCCAAGGTGCTGGCGGGCGGCATGAGCCTGCTGCCCGTGCTGAAGCTGCGCCTCGGCGCGTACGCCAATCTCGTCGACATCGGGCGCATACCGGGGCTGGACGGCATCCGCGAAGAGAACGGTTTTCTCTGCATCGGCGCGATGACGCGGCAGGCCGCGCTCGAGCGCTCCGAACTGGTGCGCGCCAAGTACCCGATCCTCGGCGACGCCGTCCCGCTGATCGCCGACCCGCTGGTGCGAAACCGCGCGACCGTCGGCGGGAACCTCGCGAACGGCGATCCGGCGAACGACCAGCCGGCGATCATGCTCGCGCTGGGCGCGACCTTCGTGGCGCGCGGGCCGAAGGGCGAGCGCAGCGTTCCGGCCAACCAGTTCTACAAGGCGCTCTACACCACCGCCCTGGCGCCGGACGAGATCCTCACCCAGATTCGCATTCCGATTCCGCCGCCGCGCAGCGGTGGCGCCTACGTCAAGCTGAAGCGCAAGACCGGAGACTTCGCTGCCGCAGCGGCCGCAGTGCAGGTCACCCTTGCGGGCAACGGCGCGATCGAGCGTGCCGCGATCGGCCTGACCAACGCCGGGCCAACGCCGGTGGAAGCAACCGATGCGGCAAGGTTTCTGGCCGGCAAGGTGCCCGACGAAAAGACGATCGCCGAGGCGGCGCGCATGGCGGCGGCGAGAAGCGAGCCCAGCGCGGACCGGCGCGGCTCGGTCGAGTACAAGAAGGAGATGGCCCGCGTCCTGGTGGGACGCGCGTTGCAAAAGGCGGTCGCCCGCGCGGGAGGAAGATAGCCCATGGCAAAACACAGGATCCGCGTCGCGGTGAACGGGGCCGCGCGCGAAGCGGAAGTCGAATCCCGTCTCCTGCTCGTGCACCTCATCCGCGAAGTGTTCCGCCTGACCGGCACGCACGTCGGCTGCGACACGTCGCATTGCGGCGCGTGCACCGTGATCCTGGACGGCGCTCCGGTGAAGTCGTGCACCGTGCTCGCCGTGCAGGCCGACGGTGCCGCGATCACCACGGTGGAAGGACTGGAGCAGGGCGGCAAGCTCCACCCGGTGCAGGAAGGCTTCACCGAGAAGCACGGCCTGCAGTGCGGCTTCTGCACGCCGGGGATGCTGATGACCGCGAGCGCGCTGCTCGAGCGGAACACCAACCCCAGCGAGCAGGAAATCCGCGAGGCGATTTCGGGGAATCTGTGCCGCTGCACCGGGTACGTCAACATCGTCCGCGCGGTGCAGTACGCGGCTGAAAAAATGCGCTAGGAGAACGCCGATGACCACCCCCAAGACCGACGCCAGAATCTGCGGCATGGGCCACTCCATGAAGCGCAAGGAGGACCCGCGCTTCATCCGCGGCCAGGGCCGTTACGTCGACGACATCGTGCTGCCGGGGATGCTCTACATGGACATCGTGCGCAGCCCGTACGCGCACGCCAAAATCAAGAAGATCAACACCGAGGCCGCGCTCAAAATCCCGGGCGTGCTCGCGGTGATCGACGGCGCGACGCTCGCCAAGTACAACCTGCACTGGATGCCGACCATCTCGGCGGACACGCAGATGGTGCTCCCCACCGACCGGGTGATGTACCAGGCGCAGGAGGTCGCGGCCGTGATCGCCACCGAGCGCTACATCGCCGCCGACGGCGTCGAAGCGGTCGAGGTCGAGTACGAGCCGCTGCCGCCGATCGTCGATCCGCACAAGGCGCTGGCGCCGGGGGCTCCGGTGCTTCGAACCGACAAGCAGGACAAAAAGGACAACCTCGCCTTTCACTGGGAGGCTGGAAACCGCGCCGACGCCGACCAGGCGATCGCCGCCGCGGAGGTGGTGGTGAGCGAGCACGTCTACCTGCCGCGCATCCACGTCGCCTCGATGGAGACCTGCGGCTGCATCGCCGATTTCGACCCCGCCCAGGGAAAGCTCACGGTGTACATGACCACGCAGGCGCCGCATGCGGTACGCACGGTGTTCGCCCTCGTCGCCGGCCACGTCGGGTTGTCGGAAGAGCGTATCCGCATCATCTCGCCCGACATCGGCGGCGGCTTCGGCGGCAAGGTGCCGGTGTACCCGGGCTATGTCATTGCGGTGGCGGCGTCCGTGGTCATCGGCAAGCCGGTGAAGTGGATCGAGGACCGGATGGAAAACCTGCAGGCGGATTCGTTCGCGCGCGATTACCACATGAAGGTGGACCTGGGCGCGAAAAAGGACGGCACCATGACCGCGCTGCGGATCAAGACGGTGGCCGATCACGGCTACGCCAACGCCTCGGCGAACCCGTCGAAATTCCCGGCCGGCCTGTTCTCGATCTGCACCGGCTCCTACGATCTCAAGCACGCCTTCTGCGAGGTCGATGCCGCGTACACCAACAAGCCGCCGGGCGGCGTGGCGTACCGCTGCTCGTTCCGCGTCACCGAAGCCGTGCACGCGATCGAGCGCGCAACGGACGCGCTCGCGCAGAAGCTGAACATCGACCCCGCGGAACTGCGGCTGAAGAACTTCGTCAAGCCGGAGCAGTTCCCCTACAAGTCGGCGCTCGGCTGGGAGTACGACAGCGGCAACTATCACGCCGCGCTCCGCAAGGCGATGGACCTGATCGGCTACGACGCGCTGCGCAAGGAGCAGGCCGAGAAGCGCAAGCGCGGAGAGCTGATGGGCATCGGCATCTCGAGCTTCACCGAGATCGTCGGCGCGGGACCCTCGCGCGACTTCGACATCCTGGGGCTGAAGATGTTCGACTCGGCCGAGATCCGCGTTCACCCGACCGGCAAGGCGATCGCGCGCTTCGGCACCAAGAGCCAGGGCCAGGGCCACGAGACGACCTACGCGCAGATCGTCGCCGAGGAGCTGGGCATCCCGGCTTCCGACATCCAGGTCGAGGAAGGCGACACCGATACCGCGCCCTACGGGCTCGGCACCTATGCAAGCCGCTCGACGCCGACCGCGGGCGCGGCCGGCGCGATGGCCGCGCGCAAGATCCGCGACAAGGCGAGAAAACTCGCCGCGCACCTGCTCGAAGTGCGCGAGGAGGACCTCGTGTGGGAGCCCGGAAAATTCTCGGTCAAAGGCGCGCCGCAGAAGTCGAAGACCATCCAGGAGTGCGCTTTCGCGGCCTACACCAATCATCCGCAAGGCATGGAAGCGGGCCTGGAAGCGGTGCACTACTACGATCCGCCCAACCTCACCTTCCCGTTCGGCAGCTACATCTGCGTCGTGGACATCGATCGCGGCACAGGGGTGGTGACGGTGCGGCGCTTCGTCGCGGTGGACGACTGCGGCAACATCATCAATCCGATGATCGTGGATGGCCAGATCCACGGCGGGCTGACGCAGGGAATCGGCCCGGCGCTGTTCGAGGAGATCAGCTACGACGACGAGGGCAATATCTCCGGCGGCAGCTTCGTGGACTATTACGTTCCCACCGCGCTCGAGACGCCGCACTGGGAGACCGACAAGACCGTGACGCCTTCGCCGCACCATCCGCTCGGCGCGAAAGGCGTGGGCGAATCGGCCACGGTCGGCGCGCCGCCCGCGATCGCGAACGCGGTAGTGGATGCCCTGCGCCACCTGGGGGTCGCCCACTTCGACATTCCGATCACGCCGGAAAAGGTCTGGCAGGTGCTCAAAGCGAAGGGGGTTGCGGAGTAGCTTTGCCTGCGGCGGCCCAGTCTTCGAACACGCCCGCGGCGAGCGAAAGCGGGCGGTAGATCGAGCGCTTCTTGTACTGGTGCGCTTCCATCTTGCGGATGATGTCGGCGAGCATGCGCACCGCCGCCGCGATGTGCGGTCCCTTGTTCAGCATCACGCACTCGGCGCGCATCGACATGGCCGCGTCGGTCACCTCGGCCCGCGTCGGAATGCCCGAGTGCGCGAGCGAGTCGAGCACCTGCGTCGCCCAGATGACCGGGAGGTGGCACGCCTCGCCGAACCACAGCAGTTCTTCCTGCATTTCGGCGAGGCGCTCGAAACTGAGCTCCACCGCGAGGTCGCCGCGGGCGATCATCAGGCCGACCGGGTCGTAGCGCAGCGCCTCGAAGAGAATCCCCGGCAGGTTGCGCATCGCTTCGCGCGTCTCGAGCTTGAGCACCAGCCCGAATCCGGGGCGATTCGCCGCGCGCAACCGCTCCACGATCAGCGCCACGTCGCGCCGCGTGTTGACGAACGACACCTCGATGCCATCGGCGTGCTCGAGCGCAAATCCGATCGCCTGCTCGTCGCGCAGGCCGAGCGTGGCGAGCGCGATCCGGCTGTCGGGAAACGCGATGCCCTTGCCCGAGCGCAGGCGGGTCGGCGCCTTGAGCGCATGCAGGACGCGGCAGTGCAGGCCCTCGGCGTCGATGGCGTCGGTGAGCGCGACGAGCCTGCCGTCGTCCAGCACCACGCGTTCGCCCACGCGCACGCTATCGAGCACCTTGGGTTCGGGGCACGCGATCGCGGGAAGCGCCGGGTCCGCGCTTGCGCCGCTTGCGTTGACGAGGAAGCGGTCGCCCGGCGAGAAAAAAAAGTCGCGGGGCCGTTCGGGCAGCGGTCCGACGGCGCCGCGCGCCACGACCTTGCCGTCCCGGCGCCATTCGAGTTCGAGACCGGAGGCGAAGAACAGGGAGCGGTCGCACTCGGCGCGCGCACCCTCGGGCACGAGCTCGCGCACGACCAGTTCGCGCGGCCGCCCGCCCGCATCGGTGAGCGCAACGAGATCGCCCGGCTGCAGCGCGGGGACCCACTCCGCGGGCAGCGGAAGCTGCGCGCCCGCCTGGTGGTGCGCGACGAGCAGGATCGAGGTCGGCGCGACGGTGCGTCCGGCGCGGTCCTTGCGGCGCGGCAGGTGCAGTATGCCGGCTTCGCGCTGCACGATGTCGGCGCGCAGCTTGGGTCCCGGCACGTCCACGAAGATGCGCGCCTTGCGGCCCTGCAGGGCGGCGCGGCTGCGAAACACCGAAGCGGTCCGTTCCCACGCTTCGGCGCTCTCGTGGGCGCAGTTGATACGCAGCAGATCGGTTCCGGCGGCGAGAATTTCATCGGCCCATTCGCTCGTCGCGTCGGCCGCCTCCGGCGCCGTGACCATGATGTAGACGTGGCGGCTCGAGGGCTTGGCGCCGAACAGCGCGCGCGTATTCGCGTGCAGAATCGCTTCCGCCCGCCCCCAGTCGAGCCGCGGTTCGGGCGGCGCTTCGCCGCTGCCGCCGAGCCAGCCCGCAAGCCGCAGCAGCGCGTCGCGCACATGTCCTTCCGAACGTCCGAGCGAGGAGAGCCCGAGCGCCGCCAGCGCGAGCTGCAGCCTGCGGATGTCGCGCTTGCGAAGCCCGATGTAGTGCGCGAGGTTGAGCGCGCTCGCGCGATGCTTCGGCAGCGCCGCCTCGATCTGGGCCTTCTGCCGCTCGGCCTCGTCGTCCACCGCGCGCAGCAGTGCGAGAATGCGGGCCTTGAGCGCGTCGCCGCGCTCGGCTTCTGCACTGGAGTTTGACACCCGGGAGGCTGAATCTGCGGACGGGGAATCCATTGTACGTCCGGCGAGGCGAATGCGATACCGGCGCGTGCGCGCGGCGCGCAGAACGTTGCGGGTATGATTCGGAGTAAACGCGGATCACTTCGCGATGCCTTCGCTCGACGCGTGCCGCTTTTTGCTCATGAGCCTGCTTGCCTCGTCCGCGGTACACGCATTCGACCTGCAGGGCCACCGCGGCGCGCGGGGGCTTGCGCCGGAGAACACCCTGCCCGCCTTCGCCTCGGCGCTCTCGCTCGGCGTGACTACGCTCGAGCTCGATGCAGGGATCACGCGCGATGGCGTGGTGGTGGTCGCGCACGACCGCTCGCTCAACCCGGATCTCGCGCGCGGCCCGGACGGCGCCTGGCTCGAGGCGGTCGGACCCCCCATCCACTCGCTGAGCTATGCCGAGCTGCTGCGCTACGACGTCGGCAGGCTGAATCCCGCGCGCGAGTACGCGCGCCGTTACCCGGAGCAGAAGCCGGCGGACGGCACGCGCATCCCGCGGCTTGCCGACGTTTTCGCGCTGGCGCGAAAAGCGGGCAACGAGGCGGTGCGCTTCAATATCGAGACCAAGGTTTCGCCGCTCGCGCGCGGGGACACACTGCCGCCCGAGGAATTCGCGCGCGCGTTGATCGCCGCGATCCGCGCGGCCGGACTGGCCGCGCGCTCGACGATCCAGTCGTTCGACTGGAGGACGCTCAGGGTGGTGCAGGCCGAAGCGCCGGAAATCGCGACCGCCTACCTCAGCGCGCAGCAACGCTGGCTCGACAACATCGCGGCGTCGAGGCCGGAAGGCAGCCCGTGGACCGCAGACATCCAGTTTGCCGCCCACGGCTCGGTTCCCCGGATGGTGCGGGCGGCCGGGGGCCGGATCTGGTCCCCGTTTTTCGGCGACCTCGATACGGAAAAGCTCAAGGAAGCGCGCGCGCTGGGCCTCAAGGTGATCGTGTGGACAGTGAACGAGCCCGCGGAGATCGCGGCCATGCTCGACCTCGGCGTGGACGGCATCATCAGCGACCGCCCGGACCGCGTGCGCGCGGAATTGCAGCGCCGCGGCCTGCCGCTGCCCGCGCCGACACCCGTGACGCCCTGAGTAGAATGGCGAGCCGTACGCTTCAATTGTTCGAAGGGCTTACACGATGACGCACGAAACGGGCAGGCGAATGACCCTGGCGTTCCTGCAGCTCGGCATCGCAGCCGTGCTGCTCGCGGCGGTGCCCTCCTTCGCCGCAGAGGAAACCCCGGCCACCAAGACGGAAGCGAAAAAGGACGCGAAGAAAGACGGCGACGGCGACACCTTCGACCAGGATTCGGTGCTGCGGGACGCCGAGAAATTCTTCGGCCAGAGCACCGAGGGCCTCGCCAAGGTGATCGAGAAGGCTTTCCGGGAGCAAGGCAAGCCGAACGCGTACATCAAGGGCGAGGAAGCGAGCGGCGCCATCACCGTCGGCCTGCGCTATGGCAACGGCACGCTCGTCGTGAAAGGCGGCGCAACGCGCCGGGTGTGGTGGCAGGGACCGTCGATCGGATTCGATTTCGGCGGCAACGTGGCAAAGGTGTTCGTGCTGGTCTATCACCTGCCGAAGGCGTCCTCGATCTTCCAGCGCTTCCCGGCGGTCGACGGAAGCTTCTATTACGTGGGGGGCGTCGGCATCAACTACCAGCAGCGCGACAACATCATCCTGGCGCCGATCCGCCTCGGGGTGGGACTGCGCGCCGGCGCGAGCATCGGCTACATGCACTACACGCCGAAAAAGACCTACAACCCCTTCTAGGGTTGGTTGTCGCCGCCGCCGGCTGATCGCTTCAGGCGCCGGCCGACTTCGTTTCTATGCCTCCGGTCACTCTTACGCTGCTCGCGGTGTACCTGTCGGTGTTCCTGCTCGAACCCGCGGCCGGCCCCTCGCTCGTGTATTGGCTGGCGCTCTGGCCGCCCGCGAGCGCGGGCGCTGCCACCGGGCCGGATTTCCACCTCTGGCAGCTCGTCACCTACAGCTTCCTGCACGGCGGCACGGCGCACATCCTGTTCAACATGCTCGGGCTCTACATGTTCGGCAGCGACGTCGAGCGGCTGCTCGGCTCGCGCACCTACGCGATCTACTACTTCGCCTGCGTCGTGTCGGCGGCGTTGCTGCACCTCGCGGTGACCGGGTGGGCGGGCGCGCCGGGCCACCCGACGGTGGGCGCCTCCGGCGGGATCTACGGCCTGCTCCTCGCCTACGGCATGTACTTTCCGCGGCGAACCGTGATGCTGATCTTTCCGCCGATCCCGATGCCGGCGCGGGTGTTCGTGGTGGTGTTCGCGGCGCTCGAGCTTTTTTTCGGGGTCACGGGGACGCAGATGGGCGTGGCGCACTTTGCGCATCTGGGCGGCATGGCCGGCGGCTGGCTGATGATCCAGCACCGGCGCGGCGGGTTTCCGTTCGGCCGCAGGCGCTGAGGAGCGAGGTGCCCGGCCTTCCGGCCGCATAATGGTGTATAAGGGTCTGTTTGGGACAAGCGCGATGAATGCGACCAAGGACAGCGTCACACCATTGACCATGCCGGAATGGCCTCGCACGCATGCCGATCGTCCGGCGCGCATGCGCTTCCATGTGGGCAAATACGAGGTCGTTGCGCAGCCCATTCCGAGCTCCGCTCACATGTTGCGGTACACCGTGTTCCTCAACGGCAGACGGATCGGTGCCATGGTGAGCGTGCCCTCGGAGTCGGATTGCAACCACCTGGAAAAGCCGCCGGTCGTTCCTCCGCTCAAGCGCTATCAGGCTTACTATCGTCCGGGGCGGCCCAAGAAGGGCACGGCGCCACCCGCCGCCAGCGACGTGGGGATGGGCGTTGACCGGAAAGAACTTCCCGTGGGCCTGCTGTTCATCGCGCCCGAAAAGTCGGAGGACAGCTGATTGGAGAGATCCATAGACAAGCGCAAGGCATGGCGGGAGCAGGAGGAGCGGCTGGTCGCGCGCTGGAACGCGGCCGAAGCGCGCTACCGGAACGCTCAGGCGGAAATGGCGCGCCAGCAACCCTCTGCGGGTGACGAGGGGTCGAGCGAGGCGCTTCGACTCGAAGTGCAGGCCTCGCTGGCCGAGATCGAAGCGGTACGGCGGCAGGTCGCGCGTCTCAAGGTCGAATTCACATCGGGAAAGCGTTACTGACGCCGCGACGGGCGGACCCGCGGCGCCGGTTTCAGGTAGCGCTCGCTCGAAGCGGCCGAAAGAACTCCCGGATCTCCTGAGCGAGCAGCTCGGGCTGCTCGAGCGCGGCGAAGTGGCCGCCCTTTGGCATCACGCTCCAGCGGCGGATGTCGGTGTAGGTCTTCTCGGCGACCGAACGCGGCGGGCGCACGATCTCCTTCGGAAAATCGGCATAGCCCGTCGGCACGTCCACCGTCGCGCCTTCGGGAATCGGCCACGGGCCGTGCAGCCGCGCGTGATACGGCCAGAAGGACGAGCCGATCGCGCCGGTGAACCAGTAAAGCGAGATATTGGCGAGCAGGTCGTCGCGGTCGATCGCCGTGGCGGGGTCGCCGTTGCAATCGCTCCAGGAGCGGAACTTTTCCGTGATCCACGCCGCGAGGCCCGCCGGCGAATCGTTGAGACCGTAGGCGAGCGTTTGCGGCTTGGTGCCCTGGATCGCCTGATAGCCCGTTTCCTCCTTCAGCCAGTGGTTCAGCCGTTCGAGGAACGCCCTTTCTTCCGGCGTCGGGTTGGCCACCATCTTCGGGTCGCGCCGCACCGCGAGGAGATTCAGGTGGATGCCGATCGTCCGCTCGGGGTAGCGGTGGCCGAGCACCGAGGCGATGAACGCGCCCCAGTCGCCGCCCTGCGCGGCGAAGCGCGGATAGCCGAGCACCTCGCTCATGAGCTCGGCGAAGACTTCGGCGATGTCCTCCACCCCGAACCGCGGCTGCCCGGGGCGGAAAGAAAACGTATAGCCCGGCAGCGACGGCGCCACCACGCTGAACTCGTCGGTGAGCAGCGGAATCAGCCTGCGGAACTCGACCACCGACCCGGGCCAGCCGTGCGAAAGCAGGAGCGGCATCGCGTCCGCGCTTTTTCCCGGCTCGTGGATGAAGTGCAGGTCGATGCCGCGAATCGGAACGGTGTAGTGGCGAAAGGCGTTGAGCTTCGCTTCCTCGGCGCGCCAGTCGAACTGCGTGCGCCAGTACTCGACCAGGCCGCGCAGGTACTCAAGGCTCGTTCCGGTGGACCAGGGTTCGAGCGGCGGCTCGTCGGGCCACCGCACCTGCGCCAGGCGCGCATGCAGGTCCGCAATCGCCTCGTCCGGGATCTGAACCCGGAACGGTTCGGGGGTCCGTTCTCCGGACCCTCGTCTTCTCACTTTGGGAGCTCGGCTCCCGACAGCGCCAGGCGTTTGAGCTTCCGGTCGGCCATGATCTTCTCGTAGCACTCGGCGCAGACCTCGCGTTTTCTCTCGCCGCCCGGGAGCGTCCGGAACGTCGCGCGTGGCCTCGAATGCTGGCCGTGGTAGCAGTATTTGAGTGGATTAAGGTTCGTCATCGTCCGTTCAGTTCGACTTTTCCTCGCAGCGCCTTGATCCGGCTTCGCCTGATCTTACTCTCGATGCGCCTGATTTTCGAGGCGCGCGTGGGAAGGGTGGCTTTGCGCGGCCTGGGCGGCGCCGCGACGCCCTGGACCAGCCGGTCCAGGCGGCGCAGGGCCTCGTCGCGGTTGCGCTCGCGCGTGCGGTGCTGCTGGGCCTTGATCACGATGACGCCTTCCCGCGTCACACGCTGGTCGCGAAGCCGCAACAGCCGTGCCTTCACCTCGGCGGGAAGCGAGGACGCGGCAATGTCGAAGCGCAGGTGCACCGCGCTCGCGACCTTGTTGACGTTCTGCCCTCCGGCGCCCGCGGAGCGCACCGCGGTGAGCTCGACTTCGTCCTCCGGAATGGTCAGCCGCGAGCGCATCGTGTCGCGGTATTATCGCCGCATACGCGCGGCGAAATCGAGCGGGAATCCCTTACAGGTGCGGACCGGGGCGTGATGCAGGACGAGCCGGCAAAGCGACGCGAGCGCCGCATTCCCCGGTTGGTGCGCGTCACGCTGCTCTCGGCCCGCGACCTGGTGGCGACCGGCGGACCGTTCGTGGTCATCGCGCTCGTGCTGCTCGCCGGGGCGTATTTCGTGCTCCAGCCGCAGCCGCCGCGCCGCGTGGTGCTCGCGACCGGCCCGACCTACAGCGACTACGCGGAGTTCGGGAAGCGCTACGTCAAGGAGCTGGCACGCCACGGAATCGAAGTCGTCCTGAGGCCCACCGCCGGCTCGTCGGCGAACCGCCGCGCGCTGAGCGACCCGAAGGTAGAGGTCGATCTCGGCTTCGTGCGCGGCGGCTCGGGCGAGGCGCTGCGCCGGGAAGAGGAAAAAGGCGGCGAGCCCCTGCTCGCCCTCGGCAGCCTGTTCCTCGAGCCGGTGTGGATTTTCTACCGCGCGGAGGCGGCGAAAAAGCTCCCGGGCGGCAGGCTCACCCGCATCACGCAGCTGCAGGAGCTACGCGTCAACACGGGCGCGCGCGGCGGCGGCGCGACCAACATCCTCGCCAAGCTGATGAGCGCGAACGGCATCGCGCGCGAAGCGCTGAAGCTCGACCGGCGCGAACAGGGCGCGGCGGTGGCCGCCCTGTTCGAGGGCACGCTCGACGCCCTGGTGCTGGTGTCGGCGGCGGAAGCGCCGGTGGTGCAGGCGTTGCTTTTCGAGCCGGGCATCGCGCTGCTCGAATTCGAGCAGGCCGAGGCGTATTCGCGGCGCTTTCCGTACCTCGGTCCGGTGGTGCTGCCGCGCGGCGTCGCGGATCTTCTGCGCGACATTCCGCCGCGCGATGTGCGCCTGATCGCGCCGACCACGATGCTGGTGGCGCGCGCCGGCACGCACCCGGCGATCGTGCAGCTATTCGTGCAGGCCGCGCATACGATCCACGGCGAGTCGGGTTGGATCGCGCGCGCGGGGCAGTTCCCGTCGCCGGAGAACGTCGAATTGCCGCTCGCGCGCGAGGCCGAGCGCTTCTTCCGCAGCGGGCCGCCGTTCCTGCAGCGCTACCTGCCCTTCTGGCTCGCCAATCTGATCGACCGGATGTGGGTGGCGCTGGTGTCGATCATCGCGATCCTGATTCCGCTCGGGCGCATCGTGCCGCCGCTCTACGCGTTCCGCGTGCGCTCGCGGATCTTCCGCTGGTACCGGCGGCTGCGCGAAATCGAGAACGAGTGGAACGTGGGGAGAATGTCGCAGGCCGAGCTGCTCGCCGAACTCGACAAGCTCGACGCCAAGGCCGAGCGCATCACGGTGCCGCTGTCCTACACCGACGAGCTGTATGCCCTGCGCGGCCACATCGACCTCGTGCGCGAGCGCTTCCGGCAGGCGAAGTAAGATTCGCCCCCATGCCCCCGGTCGCCGCCAGCAGCGCCCTCGCCCGGTTTCGCGTGCTCGATCTCACGCGCGTGCGCGCCGGGCCGACCTGCGTGCGCCAGCTCGCCGATTTCGGCGCCGACGTGATCAAGATCGAAGCGACCCGCGAGGAGGACATCGGCGGTCCGCGCGACGGTCCGGATTTCCAGAACCTGCATCGCAACAAGCGCTCGATGACGCTCAATCTCAAGGCGCCGCAGGGGCGCGAGGTCTTCCTGCGCCTGGTAAGGACCGCCGACGTGGTGGTCGAGAACTACCGGCCCGATGTCAAGGAACGTCTCGGCATCGATTACGAAGCGCTCAAGGCTGTCAACCGGCGCATCATCCTCGCGAGCATTTCGGGTTTCGGGCAGGACGGGCCGTACCGCGACCGTCCCGGGTTCGACCAGATCGCGCAGGGCCTGAGCGGGATCATGTCGGTCACCGGGCACCCCGGCGGAGGGCCGATGCGGGTCGGCGCGGCGGTGGCCGACGTGGGTGCGGGTCTGCTCGCGGCGCTGGGCGTGCTCACGGCGCTGCTCGAGCGGGAGGTTTCCGGCGAAGGCCAATGGGTGCAATCGAACCTGCTGCAGGCGGGAATCCAGCTGCTCGACTTCCAGGCCGCGCGCTACACCATGTCGGGCGAGATCGCGCCGCAACTGGGAAACGACCACCCGACCAGCATGCCCACCTCGGCCTACCCGACCGCGGACGGCTACATGAACGTCGCCGCCTCGGGCAACACGATGTGGAAGCGCCTGTGCGAGGCGATCGGCCGCGACGACCTGATCGAGCACCCCGACTACCGGGATGCGGAGGATCGGGCGCAGCACCGCAAGGCGCTCAATGCCGAGATCGACCGTGCGCTGAAGAAAAAGCCGACCGCCGAGTGGGTAGAGATCCTGAACCGCGCCGGAGTACCTTGCGGGCCGATCTATCCGATGGACGAGGTATTCGCCGACCCCCAGGTGCGGCACCTCGGCGCGGCCGCCGAAGTCGAGCACCCCAGGCTGGGGACGCTTCGCCTCATCGACCAGCCGGTAAAGCTCTCGCGCACGCCGGCGCGGCTGGCGGCAGCCACGCCCGAGCGCGGCGGCCATACCGACGAAGTGCTGCGCGAAATCGGCTACGACGATGGGGCGATCGCAAGGTTGAGGGAGAACGGAATCGTCTAGGAGGCGAATGGCAAAGCTCATCACGAAGCGCGAGGGCGCGGTGGCGACCGTGCTCTTTTCCAATCTGCCGAAGAAGAACGCGATGACCTACGACATGTGGCGCGCCGTCCCCGCGACGCTCGCCGCGCTCGAGGCCGACCCCGCGGTGCACGCCATCGTGGTCGCCGGCGACGGCAGCGAAGCGTTCATCTCGGGCGCCGACATCTCGCAATTCGAAAAGCTGCGCGGAACCGCGGAAGCGCAGGCCGAATACGGCCGCGCGGTCGAGGACGCGTACCTCGCGCCGATGAAGTGCGCCAAGCCCGTCATCGCGCGCATCCGCGGGATCTGCATCGGCGGCGGGCTCGGCTTCGCCGCCGCCTGCGACCTGCGCGTCTGCTCGAGCGATTCGGTGTTCCGCATGCCTGCGGCGCGGCTCGGCCTGGGCTACAGCGCGAACGGCATCCGGCGCTTCATGAGCGT
>Ga0137796_10001110_pt1 | contig 15930 bp, 13 predicted proteins | sample OV2TP3_FD_97704 | JGI IMG/M metagenome (GOLD analysis project Ga0137796, IMG submission 97704)
TTTGGGATTCCACCTTCCAAAAATACATCATCCGGAGCAAATCGCCCCTTTTTTCTATACCACCCCTACGCTACTGCGTAAGTCGTGTCAGCAGACAGACCATGATATCCTATCTTGCGTTTCTCGTTCAACCAGGCATCCATACGAAGGCGCAATGCCCAATTCCAGACGTATCGGACGCAACCAAAGGTCCTGGCAAGCGCCTCGGCCTGAACGGGTGTCGGGTAGAACCGATATTTGTAAGCACGCTTCTCCATGCTTACAAATATCGGCCATACGCTCTTAAAAGCCAACCCCAAAAGAGACACGCTTCATCCTACGAATAAATTCGTGGGTTTTCGCGTGGGTTAGAGGCTATAAGCGGTCTGGCCGGGCGCCGGGGCGCCGTTCTTGGGGAAGGCCTCCGCCTGGAAGCGCGCCGTCCCGATGGCGCCCTCCACAGCCCGGCGCGCCTGGGTACCGAAGTCTGTCTTCTCCTTGGGCGTCTCAAAGCCCGTCTTGACGAAGTGCCCCTTGGTGATCTGGCTGGACAGGTCCGCCTTGAGGCTCCAGCGCCGCCGGTCCGACAGGACCCACGCCCCCGTCTGCCGCTCGATGTTGAACCACCCATCCTTATCCCGCCTGGGGTTCTGGGTGACAAAAGGCACGCCGACGGTGTCCTGCTTCGTCCGGCCGTGCGCGACGCGCACCTCGTAAAAGGTCCTGGGGGACAACGCGTGTGTGAAGGTCAGGTACTCCAGCTCTTCGCGGAACCGGTACCTGCCCGCAGCCCCCCAGTCTTTCGGGAGAAAGATGTTTCTGCCGTCCTCGTCCAGCCCCCGCGCCAGGCCGCTCACGCGCTCGGTGGTCTCGTTGTTCCAGGCCGTGTACCGCTGAAGGATCAGCCCCGCTTTGACTTTGATGCCTTCAGTGGGCTTCACGGTCAGGCTGGCCGACCCCTGGATGTTGCGGGGCGCGGTGATGAACTGCCCCCGGTCGTCGTAAAACCCGCGGCTCGTGGCGGAGGGGAGCGTCGCCGCCCGTCCCTCGTGCTTGAGGGAGGCCAGAAACGACGCCCTCGACCCGACTGGGCCGGAAAGGCTCCCCTCCATCCGGTAGCCGCTCACGCCCGTGTAGTCCTCCCGGACGTGAATCCGCCGGCCGGTCACGGGGTCGGTCTCATTCGCCCACGCCGGGTCGTTCCACTTCATGTGATCCCGATGGATCGGAGAGTCGTAGACGTTCGCCCCCCAGTGCTTCCTGCCCGGCGGCTCATACCCGAACTCCATCCACCCGTGAAAATCCTTCCTGCCGTCCTGGGTCACGATGTTGATGGTGCCCGCCTGCGCATCCCCGTATTCCGCGGAGGTCACGCCCGTCTCCACGGAGAGCTGCTGCACCACGCTCCTGTTCACGCCCGTGAACAGGATGGCGCTGTGCCCGTCCTTGTTGGAGACGCGGATCCCGTCGATCATCACATTGGCGTCGTTGCCCACGTAGCCTGAGGATTGCAGCGTGGGATTTCTTCCGTCGCTGATGTCCCCCCCTCGAATCGAAAAGGTCCCCCCCATGTCCACGCCCGGCTGCAGGGAGATGAACTCCCCGGTCGTCTTGATAATCGGAATCTGCTTGATGTCGTCCGCCGACGTCACATACTTGCTCGACGTCTTGTCCAGCTCCACGGGCGGACGCTCCGCCGTCACCACCACCTCCGCAGCCGCGACCGCCTCCTCCTTCAGTTTGAAGTCCACCGTCGTCGTGTAGTCGACCGAGACCCTCACATCCCGCTTCGTCGTCTTCGCATACCCGATCAGAGACGCGGACAGGGAATAAGTCCCCGGCCCGATCGACAGAATCACATAGAAGCCGTCCGCGTCGGTGATGGCGCCCTGTCTGGCGCCTTCGATGACCACGCTGGCCCCCGGCAGCGGCATCCCCTTCTCATCGGAGACCCGCCCGGTGAGCTTCCCCGTCGTGCCGGCCACCGCCATCTGGCCGGCTGAAAAGATCGAGATCGCGATGACCCCCCATACGGCTGTCCAAGACGATCTTTCTGCTCTCATCTCTCTATCCCCTCTTTTCAGGAACGTGCCCTTCCTGAAGCGGATGATCGCCCGACTCAGAACGAAACCATCTCTTATTCCCCGGTCGCCCTCCTTTCAGGTACGGATGGACCAGCCCTCAACCCCCGCTGCTGGCGTGGCTCCCGCACGACTCCCGCACGACGAGCCGGGCCGGGATCTGGACCTCCCGGCTAATATCGCTCATATTTTCCATGTTTTCGAAAAGGAGACTCACCGCCTCCGCGCCGACAGCCCGATAGGGTTGCACCAGGGTGGTCAAAGGGGGCGAGAGAGCGGCGTCGTACAGGTCGTCGCCGAACCCCACCACGGCCACGCCCTCCGGGATGCGCACTCCGCGTTCCCGCGACAGACAATAAAACGAAAAAATATGCTGTTCCCCTGCCAAAAAGGCGGCCGTGGGCGATTCGGGATGAGAGGCCCACCGCGAAAGCGCCTCATCGCTTTCGGCTGCGATCCAGGCGGGGTCCGGTTCGATGCCGTGTCTCCGCAGGGCCTGTCGGTATCCCTCCAGGTGTACGACCTGGGAGATGTTCTTCGGGTCATCCCCCACAAATCCGATCCTCCGGTGCCCGTGCCCGATCAGATGCGTCACCCCCTCGGCTGTCCCGCCCAGGTAGTCCGTGCGCACACAGGGCAACCCGGAGATGATGCGGTTCACCACCACAAACGGCACGTCACAGCCCTGGATCTGACCGACCCATCGCCCCTCAAACACCCCGGGGACCAGAAAGATCACCCCATCCACCTGCCCCTTTTCGTACAGGGAGAACAGGTCGTCGTCCTCGTTTCCGTGGGTGAGAAGGAGACGGTAGCCCTTGGCGCGAAGCGCCTGGTCGATCCCCCAGAGCAGAAGGGTGGCGAAATAAGAGAACGGTGGGGCGATCAACCCCACCACGCCCGTCCGCATCGCGCCCAGGCTCCTCCCGCGGGCGTCGGGACGGTAGCCGAGCCGCTGGATCGCCAGCTTCACCCGCTTCCTGGTGGCCTCACTGATCGGCCTTTTGCGGCTGAGTACGTATGAAACCGTGCTGACAGAGACCCCGGCCTCCCGGGCGACATCCTTGATATCAGCCATTCATTCCTCTTACTTCGAGAAGTAGAATTTCAAGCCCGCGCCCACGTCGAACAGGTACATGGGGAAGGTCTTGCTCCTGACCCCCCAATCGTACATAGGGCGCAGGTCGCCCACCACCAGGTTGTAACGCGCTCGCAGGTCGAGGGCCACCCTGTCCCCGAGAAACGCCTGGATGCCATAGCCGAAGTTCACTGTGAAGACCGTTTTGGTGTCGACCTGAGGTTGCAGCACCAGCGCTGTGTCCAGTGGCTTCTTCGTCTGCCCGGGGTAGATGAAATTCCGATTCTCCGATCTGTAATTGTAAAAGCCCACCCCTGCTTCAAGGTATGGGGAAAAGGTCTTTGCCCGAAATGCCGGCCCGCCCGAGTGGAAAATGAGCAGGTTCAGGGTCACCCCGTTGAAGCGCAACTCCGATTTGGCTTGAGGGCTGACATACGGCTGGCTGTCCACAGACCACGTGAAAGGTCTCTTCGCCAGCTTCCCGTCCAGAAATTGGGAGCGATGATACTCCATCTCCACAAAGAGCTTCGGGTTGATCAGATACTGCCAGTTTGCCCCGTACTTGCTCGTCGCCGAGAACCTGTCCTGCAGCTGAAGGACAGGGAGGTTGTAAGCGAGAAATGTCCCCACGCCCCAATTTTTAGGGCTGTTCTCCGCAGCCGAAGTCGATATAGAAGTCAGGAGCAACAGCCCATTTAAAAGAAAAAATCGCATCTTCAACATACCCTCCTCCTTTTGCTATATTCGGATTAGACGCTCCCTCTTCCCTGCAAGATAGGGCCAACTATCGAAACGCTTCGACTAAATATAATATCATCTTAAAATTGTTCTTGTCAAGCGATTTTTTTAAAGGCGTGTTGCTTGTGGGGAAAGTGGCAAAATTGGCTGTGCGGGTCCATAAAATACAAGCTACGCGGAGCGACTTACCTCCAGCAAGTACATCACCATCACCGCGTCCTCCCCGAACGTCAGATGATAGGCATCTGAAAGCTGCTCCACGCGCCGGATCTGGTCCATATTCTCGTAGAACACCGGACTGAAATGAAAAAAGCTGTAATCGACCACCCTGGCCTTCAGTCCGGCCTCCTTGAGCAACTCCGCCGTCCGGGCCTGGCCCAGGATGGAGACCTGCATGACGTAGGCCACGCCCCCCTCCGCCAAAAGGTCCGGCAGGAGCCGGATGAGATGGTCCAGCATATTCCGGCCCCAGAAGTCCACAGGCCGATGGCCAGTGGTCTCCCCGAAGGGGTCCACCGGCATCTGATACAGGCTGGCCACGATCAGGTCATACCGTTCTTCGGGCAGGTAGGCGTAGAGGTCCACGACCTTCCCGCTGACCCGATCTGAGACGCCGTTTCGGAAGGCGTTGGCCAGGGTGTTGGCCACGGCCTCGGCCTGGATGTCCACCGCCTGTACACGCTCGGCCCCGTTGAGGGCCAGTTGCACGGTCAGAATCCCCGTCCCGCACCCCACGTCCAGACACCGTTTCCCCATCCCCGCGCCCGACTCGAACAGGTGTTTCCAGACCAGAAAACTCCCCTGCGTGGGTTTGAAGACCTCCGGATCGCAGACGATCTGGGGGAATGAAAGAGGATAGAGCGCCCGGCCCTGCTCGTCTGCCCACGGCTCAGACAGCGTAGACATCTGCTCCTTTTGGGACACATCCGTCGGATGGAGCGCAGGAGGCTGCCCGGCCAGGTCGCGCCTTCGACCCGGCCTGGTCCCTTTCAGCCCTTCCCGAACCGCCGCAATATGTTCTGGCGTGACCCCGCAGCACCCCCCCACGATCTGCGCCCCCTCCTCCCGCCAGTGCCGGGCCAGCAGGCCGTAGTCCTCCGGCGACACCCGCTCGTCGAACTTCCACCCCGGGTCCAGGTACCGCCCCAGGTTGGGATAGACCCCCAGGGGCAGGTCCGTGAAGTCCCGCAGCCAGGGCAGCATGTCCGGCACGTGGTCCACCGGCAGGCAGTTGATCAGCAGCGCCCCGATCCCCATCTGCTCGAACTGGCGGGCCGTCCTGCCGAACAGGTCCCCCTCCGGCCCCCCCCAGTGCTGGCCGAAGACCCCGCAGACCCCGTGTCGGCAGCGCCGGAAGCTCAACCAGACGGGCAGCCCCGTCTGAAGCATCGTCTCCACGGCAGGAAAGGTCAGGTCGTCACGGATCAGGGACATGGTCTCCATTAAGATCAGGTCGGGCGGACCTTCCTCAAACACCCGGCTCAACAACTGAAGCGTCCCCAATTGTTGCCGGTTGAAGACATCCCCATTGAGGCTGAACGCCACCGCGCACTGCCCCGCTTTCCCCGCCTCCTCCACCGCCTGTCGCGCCAGCTTGATCCCCAGCCGCGCCGCATCCATCCAGTGGTTCTGTCTCCTGCTATCCAGGCTGCTGCGGACCTCCATCTCCGGCGCGCTCATGATCGCCCAGGTGTTGGTCGAGATCAGGTCACACCCGGCAGCCACAAACCGGCAGTGGACCTCCAGCGCCGCGCCGGGCGCGTGGTAGAGCGCCCAGGTCCCCCAGAGGCTCTTATCACTGAGGCGATAGTCCTTGATCCCGATGCGCTCCAGCTCCGTGGCCACGCCGCCGTCCAGGATCACGCACTGCCCCTCAGTGATCAAACGTTGAATACGTTGATAAGCGTCTGTATAATAGTTTACCATTTCGTGCCCTCTGTGCCCTACGGTTCCAACCGACATCGTTCAGGAGGGAATTATCAACCCTGTCCGTATATCCCTTCCACTCTGTAGGAAGCCTTCGTCTCCATATCCATTGACCATACACACCATGACAACCCCTCCCACTCCACGGACTGGACCTCCACAGGTTGCCCATCCACCCTCACGGATGACAGGGCTTCTCCGTCGCTCCGGCCCGGCAGCATCAGTGTCAACCCTTCAACATTGCACCCTGATTCCATCTCGAACACACAAAGCCCAATTCCCGCCTTCAGCGCCCTGATTCGGATCGTCCTTCGCCCGTCGTTAAATTCCGCCCACGCCTCTCCCGTAAACGTCGAAAGCCAGTGACTCCGAGTCAACTCCAATGCCCGGTAGAGAGCCTTGGCTGCATAATTCCCGTCTGGACCCCCATACCGGTGCCAGTTCTTGTCCTTCTGTATCCCGGGGTGAAAATAGTGATGGAAGACCGTGTGATAGCGCCCCACGCAGTCCTCGAAGACCCGCTGTTCCACCTCCAACGCCTCCTCCAGAGAGAATGTCGGACGCAACCACTTGTGCGTCGTGGGATCGTCAACGAGCGTCGTCGCCTGCTCATAAAGGTCGATGATCTCCCCATTCCGGTCGATGAACTTGAACGGCAGTCCGCTCCCAGACAGGTAGCCCGGATAAAAATACCGGGTCGCCATGTGGTTCGTGTCGATCCGGTAGCCCAGCCGGCTCAAGTGTTCAAACGTCCCCGTCCAGCCGGGGCAGATCACGTTGTGATTCCGCACGCTCGTCGCCCGATACCCGAAGTGCCGCTCAAAGTCCGACGATATCGCCCCCAGATGCCGACCCATCTCCTCCACCGTCGGCGTCCGGCTCCCGCAAAACGGATGGGGGCCGAAGTCCAGGCCCCGACGCTTCAAACCCGGAATCGCATCGGATGGAAACAAGGAGAAATGCTCCTCCATCGCATACACCGTGAACTGCGCCCCGTACCGGCGCGTCAACGTCTCCACCCGCTGCAGGTCCCCGTCCACCATCCCGTCGCTATCCCCGTTCAGGAACACCGCCGCCGGCTTCGCATCCGGGTAGTGCCACACCCGCAATAGCGGCAGCCCGTCGTCCGTCAGAAACCGGAGCACCCGGACCAGCAGGTCCTGATGCAGGTCCGCCTGCGGAACCAGCTTCATCCGGGGGTCCGTCTCACCGACGTACAGGTCGTTCGGCTTGAACATGCCGTCCCGGTCGGCGTCTGGTCGGAGGCCGTCGGAACCCTGCTCCGGGTTCCCCTGGTGAAGCCGGACCACTGTCTCTACAAGGTCATATGCAAACAGCGCCGTAGCCCCCCTCCCCTGATACCACAAGGCTACCCCCGCAAACGGGAGCAACCCTTCCGGTTCGGTGCAGAACGACGCGATCCGGTTCGCCTCTTCCGGCATGTAAAGTTCCGCATCCCCCTTGAACTGCATCCCGCTCTCCGGAAACCCGCTCGTGGCTGGATGCCCCTGGTCCACCACCACAAACCCCTCGCACGCCAGGGCGTACACGCCCTGAACCCCCTTCGCCTCCCTGCAGCCAAACAGCCCGGCCATCTCCGCCGGGGGGCGAAACGCGATCAGCCGTCCCCCTCGCTCCACGTAACGCCCCAACGCCTCCATCTCCTCCGCCTCGAGTTCCATTCGCGCCAGCAGGGTCACAGGCGCATCCTCAAGCACTCTGTCGTCGATCGTCCGGTCCGTCACATCTGTCACCCGGTAGCAGAGATATCCCTCAATCTGAAGGATCTCCTCCAGATACGGGTTGAACGGCGCTCCCGGCCACCGACGAAGCAACACGAGCATCGGATCTGTACCCTTCGCTGGCATTTGTGCTTCTCCTTCAGCTATTTGCGATCCTATCAGACCGGATACCGCTCGCATCCCAGCGCCTGAGCCATCGCACGGATGAGTTCCGGCCCTGCCCCGCAGCACGCCCCGATGTAGTTGATCCCCTCGGCCCTCGCCTGAAGGGCGTACATGGCCATCTCCACGCCGGGGACGACCACGGCCTCCCGGACCGGACGGAAGTCGATATCCGCACTCGTCCGATAACCGACCGGCTGGAAGGCGATGGGGACGTCCACGGCCTGCCGCATCTCCAGCACCATCGGCCACATCTGGGCAGGCTCTTTAACGCAGTTAGACCCCACAATGTCCGCCCCATCGTCCACCAGCACGCGCGCGCACTCCGTCGGAGATGCCCCATCCTGGGTCCTGTTATTCGACTTATCCTCCGGTTTGACGCTGATGCAGACCATCGTCGGGAACCGGGTCTTCTTGCAGCAATTCAGCGCGAGTCGGGCCTCATCCAGTCGGAGGAACGCCTCGCAGATCAAAAAGTCCACCCCTTCATCCTTCATGACAGCGATCTGTTCGTCCCATTCTGCTTGCGCCCGGCGAGCAGATGCTGAATCATCGGGATCAAATACACCGGTAGGGCATACGCTTCCGGCCACCAGTGCTTCACCGGCAGCGGCCTCCTTCGCCACTCGGATGGCCGTCCGATTGATCTCCTCGGCACGGTCGTCCCAACCCCGGTCTTTTCCTCGTTCCTTCAACCGTTTGCGCGTGGTCCACCACGTGTGGGCCTGAAGCACCTGGGAACCTGCTCTGAAAAAATCCACGTGGATCTGGCGCAAGACGTCCGGGAACTCTACGACGATTCTCGGCGTATCATATCCGCGATACCTGCCTTCTACAAGGATCCCCCCGTCCCCCAGCACAAACCCTTGTTTCAACGATTCCAGGATACCCTTAGCCATTCTTTCCTCCACAGGAAGTCTCAAAGAATCGATTTGTAACCCTTCGCCACCTTCCAGAACGCCTCAAGGAATTGCTCTACAACCCCATCCTCAGGGTCTGTCAGGATCGGCAACTGCAGCATCCGCGACAGCGCCGCACGCGTCTGCGGGTAATCGCTCGAGGCGTACCCCTCGTACCCCTCCCACAGCGGCCCCCGTCCGTGCGTGTAGAAATCGAACCCCCTGGAGAACGGCGGCAATTGGTGATATGGAAAATGTCGCACCCCTGCTGCGCTTGCGCCGAAGGCATCGGCATAGGCGCCAGCTCTAACGCGAACCCCCTCTGCCTGCAACGCCTTACAGTATCTCTCCCGGGGCAGCCCTCCCAGATCCTCCGGACGATATCGCGCCTGTAGCCCCATGAATAGCCCCCCCGGCTGCGCCTTCGGGTAGATGTAGAGCGGATCAATCCCTGGGACCTCCTCCAGTCCTCGGATAATCTTCTGCGTGTAAGCCCATCGCTTCTCGTTCTGCTCCCGGATGCGCGCGAACTGCACCTGCGCAATCGCCACCCCCAGGGGATGTGGCCGAAAATTCAGCCCCAGTCCATAGGGCGCCAGCCGCCGATGCGCCGGATCATGAAGCTTATCCATCAGGTCGATCCGCCCGACGTGCCCGAACAGCAGCACCCGCTCATACAGGCGCCGGTCCATCGTGGCCACCATCCCGAGCTCTCCACCGCAGATCGGTTTCCCCTCTCCGGGAACCCCCTGAAAGCTGAACCCTCCGATGGCCCCGATCGTCCCTACCTTCTTCCCGCCGTAGCTCGCTCCATGTGCGTGAGAACAGTCTTCGATCACCGGGATGCCGTGTCGGTTGGCCACCTCCATGATGGGGTCCATATCACAGACGTTCCCGCCCCAGTGGACTACTGAGATCGCCTTCGTCCGGGGGGTGATGCGCCTCTCGATGTCCTCCGGGTCGATCAGGAACGTCTTCGGGTCGATCTCGCAGAAGACCGGGCGCGCTCCCAGGGCCATCGCCGGCGCAATCGAACAGATCCAGGTGAAATCGGGGTGGATCACCTCATCTCCAGGCCCTACGCCCAGCGCAAAGAAGGACGCCCACAGCGTCGATGTGCCGTTGTGCTGGGACACTGTATGTCTCGCCCCGATGAAGGCGGCAAACCCCTCCTCCAGCTCCCTGGCCAACTGCTGCCCCCTCGTTGAAAGGCCCTCTCCCTCTACCACCCGCTTCACCCGCTGAATCATCTCCCCCGTCATCGTTTCCCAGCGATCCAGTTTCTCGACCGTCACCGACTTGGGTCCGCCCAGAATCGCCAGCTTCCCATTTCCACCCGCCATGTCGTACCCTCCTCAGATCACACCGTATCCTATCTCAGCGCCCCCACACTCGCCGCCACCTTTCGAAAGGCCTCCATATACTGTTCCAGAACTCCAGCCTTTGGCTCCGTCAACGCTGGAAGCGCCAGCACACGCCGGTGCACCCCCTCTGACACCGGAAGGTCCCCTTCCCGGTAGCCCCGATAGTCTCCTGCCAGAGGTCCCCGGTTCCCCCCATAGAGGTCAAATCCCTCTGCGAACAGTGGCAATCTGTGCAAAAGCGGATAGTCACACGCGGTCACCTGCATCCCCTCTGCCTGCAACGCTGCAAGGTAGGTCTCCACCGGAAGTCCATCCAGGTCTTCCGCCCGATAGAGCAACCGGTACCCGAAATACCCTCCCGGCCTGGCCTTCTTCAGGACCATTACCGGCTCCAGTCCGGGGATCTCCTCGGCGATCTGGTTCAACCGCTGGTGGACTGCCCGGCGCTTCTCGTTGACCGAGTCCAGCTTTCGAAGCTGCTCCTGTCCCAGTCCCACCCCCAGCGCGTGCGCCCGAAACTTGATCCCCAGACATGTGTTCCGTAACCCCCGGTACTCAGGCCGTGTCAGTTCCTCGGCTATCCCCCTTCGATTCAGGTGCCCGCAGATCAACAGCCGCTCGTAATACTCCCGGTTGGACGTGACCACCATCCCCCCCTCCCCTACACTCATCGCCCCTCTCCCCTCCCCTTGCAGAGAGAAACACCCGATATCCCCGATCGCCCCCACCTTCCTCCCATCCCACTCCGCCCCGTGGGCGTGTGAGCAGTTCTCGATCACCGGAATCCCGTAACGGCGAGAGATCTCCATGATCCCATCCATGTCCACCGGGTTGCCCCACAGGTGAACCACGCTGATAGCCCGCGTTCGGATCGTGATCCGTCGCTCTACGTCCATAGGGTCCGCTGTCAGCGTCTGAGGGTCCACCTCGCAGAACACCGGCCGGGCCCCCAGGAACACCGCCGGCGTGACCGCCCCGATCCAACTGTAAGTCGGGTGTATCACCTCGTCTCCAGGCCCCACCCCCACCGCAAAATAGGCCGCCCACAGCGTTGACGTGCCGTTCATCTGCGCCAGGGCATAGGTCCGTCCCACATATCTGGCAAATCCCTCCTCAAACGCCTTCGTAACCCCATCACCGGTGGCTGAAAGCTCCGCGTTCGCGGCCATCTGTCCCACCAGTTCGATCTCTTCTGCTCCGAATGGCTGCCACCCCTCCGGATTCTTAATGGTTACGGCCTTCGGCCCTCCGTGCAGCGCCAGCCCTGTTGCTGCCACTCTCATCCTCCTTTAATTTAATCCTGTCCCGAGTTGGACTTTTTACTTGTGATTCTGTACTCTGGATCGATTTTAAATCGGATACCGCTCGCATCCCAGCGCCTGAGCCATCGCGCGGATCAGTTCCGGCCCTGCCCCGCAGCACGCCCCGATGTAGTTGATCCCCTCGGCCTTCGCCCGCAAGGTATATTCGGCCATCTCCTTCCCGGGGACGATCATAGACTCCCGGATGGCCCGCCAGCCAGGGGCGCTCGTCCGGTAGCCGACCGGCTGGAAGGCGATGGGGACATCCACGGCCTGCCGCATCTCCAGCACGTGCGGCCACATATCCCGGGGCTCCCGCACGCAGTTAGACCCCACAATGTCCGCCCCTTCGTCCACCAGCACGCGCGCGCACTCCGCCATAGATACTCCATCCCGCGTCGTCGCCTCAACCGGATAGACGCTCATGCAGACCATCGTCGGAACCTGGACTTTCTTGCAGCACGCCAGCGCCAGACGGGCCTCCTCAAGCGTCAGAAACGCCTCGCAGATGATCAGGTCCACCCCCTCATCCACCATCACGGCGATCTGTTCATCCCACTCCGCCCGGATCGCGTCGCGCGACGTGGCATCGCCAGGGTTGAACAGACCGGTTCGACACACACACCCGGCCACCAGCGCCTCATCTCCGGCCACCTCCTTCGCGAGCCGGACAGCCGTCCGGTTGATCTCCTCCAGCCGACTCCCCCAGCCGCGATTTCCCCGCCGGTCCAGATGGCTGCGCGTGGTCCACCACGTCAGGGCCTGAAGCACCTGCGAGCCGGCCCGGAAGAAATCCTGGTGGATCAGCCGCAGGACCTCCGGGAACTCCACGATGACCTTCGGCGTGCTGTAGCCGCGAAACTTGGCCTCATCCAGGTATCCTCCATCTCCCAGCACGAACCCTTTCCTGAGCGCCTTCAGGATACTCCGCTTCGCCATTTTTACCTCCCTATTGTGGGATTACTGGACTGTCAAAGAAGATTTGAGGGGTTTTCATTCTCACCCCGTCAAAAACCGTACGCCTGAAACGCCGTGTCGCAGGGCTTTCCCCACGCCGTCAGGAGGACCCGCTCCCGACACAGGGCAATCGTGGAGAAGGTGGTGCTCATGCGGTTCCTGTCCGTGTGCCGCTTGAGTTGGGGGAGGGTGAAGGGCATTTGCCGTCTCACGACCCTTGAGGAAACGCTCCGGCCTTCCGCCTTTCGGACGGTCTGAAGTCCGGCACCTCCAGGCAGGCGTTCCCCTGTTCGACCGACCGGGCGGCGACGATCGCCGGGGCTGTCAGGTCCGCAGACTTATAGACGTCCAGCGCCGGGGCCGTGCCCTTCTGGATGCTCTCGACGAAGGAAGAGATCGCGAAATAGTCCAGGTTTCCGTGCCCGCTCCCCCAGGCCTCCGGCGGGAGCTCCTCCGGCGCGTACTGCCACTCCGCCTGCTCCAGGCCCGCAGCGCCCGATTCCACCAGCCACACCTTCGGCGTGTCGATCCCGGACCCGCCCCCGTAGACCTCCGCAGACCGGGCCGTCTCCACCTTCCCCTCCGTCCCCTCCAGGTGCCACCAGTGCCAGGGCTTGACCGTCGCATAGGTGAACCCGCTGGCCATCCGGATGATCGTGTCCTTCTCCGTCTGCATCAAGGCTACCTCGATGTCGGACGCCGGCATCCCCGGATAGTGATAGCTCTCCGGGCGCGTGGCCATGCAGGTGACCCTTGTCGCGCGGTCCTCCAGGACCGTCAGGATCGGCCCCAGATCGGTCGCCATGTAGAGAATCGGATGCGGAAAGAAATTCCACATCCGGCTCTTCATCGCCCTCGGATGGCCCTTGGCCTCCTCCAGGGTAAGCGGCGCCCCGGTCTCGGCGTCCACATAGAAGCGCTCCGGCGTGATGCCGTGCAGGTACTGCCCCTCCGCGAAGATGACCTTGCCGAGCTTCCCCTCCAGGAACATTTCCCTCCAGACCTTCACGAACTTGGCGTAGATGAGTTGTTCGCCCATCTGAAACTTCAGCCCGCTCCGCTCCACCGCGACCACCACCCGCCAGAGGTCGTTCATGTCATACGTCAGAGATACCTCGCACGTCACGTGCTTGCCCTCCGCCAGCGCCCGGCAGATCAGGTCCGGCTGGTCGTGCGGCGCGGCCACCACCGCCACCGCGTCGATATCTCCCTCCTTCAGCATCCGGTCGTAATCCGTGAAGGGCCGGATGTCCGGGTCTCCCGCCTCCTGAAAGGCCTTCTGCACCAGGGGCTCGAACCGGTCACACAGGGCCGTGACCCTACACCCCTTCACCTGCTGGCAGTTCCTGAGCCATGCCCGGCTGCCGCGCGGCCCCAGGCCCACGATCCCGATGCGCACCTGATCTCGCATAGACCCCTCCTGAGTACAAACTAAAAATGGAGCAGGGTGTGGGTCACCTGCTTGAAGACCTGTTCGGTGTTATTTAAGCTGATAAGGGCTGGGCCGGTCCGGGACCTCCGTCGGCTTTCCGATCGCCTCGGCCATGGCCCGCACGTGATACGGCAGGGACCCGCAGCACGACCCGATCAGCTTCACGCCCATATCCCAGGCATCCCGGGCGTAATCCGCCATCTCTCGCCGGGGCTGGTGTCGAAGCTCTACGTGAACGCTCGCGCCCGATGCGATCTCCCGGGCGTATTCCGCCCCGTTCTCCAGCACATAAGCAATGGGCTGGGTGCAGATAGGTACGGACACGGCCTCCATCATCTCCCGCGCGATGTTCCTGTACCCGTGCCAGGGACGCCCACAGTTCACACCCACCAGGTCAGCGCCGTGGTCCACCAGCCGTTTGGCGGCCTCGCCCGGCCGGTGCCGGTCCGAGGTGAAGTCTCCGGACTTGAAATTGAGCAGTACCACAGCCGGAACGCCGGACTTCTTGATAGGGGGAAGAGTCAGGGCTGCATCCTCCACGGAATAGAACGTCTCCACAATAAAGAGATCCACCCCGGCCGCCGCCTGCTGCCCCACCCGCCGCTCGTAGAACCCCTGCAACTCGCGTCTCTCTTCGGCGGTGAGGGACGACCGTCTCTGGTAAGTCGCCGTCCCCCCCGGGCTGATCGTCCCTGCCACAAACCGGCCCGGACCGGCCGCCTCCCGTGCCAGTTTCACAGCCATGTGGTGCAACTCTTCTTCTCGATCAAACGCCTTGACCCCCCAGGCCATCGCCTGAATGACCTCCGCGCCGGCCCGCACAAACTCCCGATGGAGTTCCAGCACCCCTTCCGGGTGGTCCAGGATCGCCATGGGCACGCCTCTCTCGAAGCTGCCCACACATCGGCGCTCCAGTTCCAGGTAGTAGCCCCCATCGCACAGCAACGGACCCTGGGTCAACCGCTCAAGAAATCCCAATGCCATATCACACTCCCCATTTTAAGGGTGTCATTTCTCCAGGGGATGGGACTGCAACACCATCACCTGTACCACTCAGATCCAGGCCTTCAGGTTTTAATACCACTGATGCACGATATGTCCAGCCCTCGGAAACCAGATGGCGTCCACCACGATCCCGGCGACCACGGCCAGAATGTAGCCGATCAGCATGCCGGTGAAAAATGGCCTCGACTGCCGATAAAACGACACCCCCCCGACCTTGAGCATCAGAAACTTGAGCAGCCATGCCACCAGGATCGTGAAGCTCTCCAGCCGCGTAAAAATCGTGCCCGAAAAGGCAAACCCGACCGGATGAAACGGCCACCAGGTGAACCGGTAGCGCATGGTGGTCAGGAAGGTCATAACCCCGGCCCCGACCAGGAAAAGCCAGTACTCGACCGTCAGGATTGACCGGGGATCGGTCATGGCGCTTACAGACAGCCCGTACTGCCACTTCCCCTCATTGAGGAGCGACCAGTTGGGCTGGAAGCTGTAGGCCCCCATCGTGTAGGACAGCCAGATCGTGTAGAGCGTGGAGACCGCCATCCCCACGATGAACGCCCCCCAGACCCCCCAGAAGAGCCGACGGCCGCCTTTCGAAACAGAGTCCCCGAGACGACAGACCTGTGTCATGGTCGGCACGACAAAACCCCAGGGATGGTTAAGCGTAAACGCCAGCAGACCGCTGGCCGCGTGCGTGGAAGCCTTCAGCTCACTCGCTCCCCCCAGAGCAAACAGGGCATAGTCCCAGCACAAGGCCGGGGGTTCGAGGTAGGTCAGCCCCGAATCCGCCATCATCTTCGCCACGCCGAGGTAGACGAGAAATGAGGCAGGGACCAGCAGGACGGCCATCTTGGCCTCTATCCCCACCTGCCCGAGCCAGACCGCGATGTAGAGGCAGCAGACCGTCAGGCCCACGACCGCTGTCCGATATGAGAGCAATTCCCGGCTGTCGTCCACGCCGGGGCAGCCCGGACAAAGCGCCTTCCGCAGGATGTTCCGGAGATGTCGCCGTGAAATCCACAGCCACCAGAGCACCAGCACGAGGAAGGCCCCGGCTGTCTGCCACTTGTAGCTGGTCACCGCGTAGGGTCCGGCCCCGACGTAGGCGCTGGACGTGGCCACGATCCCCACCCGGTTCAGAACACCCGCCTCGGCAACATAGAGAAGGTCAAAAAACCAGATGCTGAACAGCACCTCCAGGCTGGCGAAATAGGAAAAGCAGATCACGAAGATGCTCGGAAAGATAAAAAAAGGGGGATAGTGCTTCGG
>Ga0137796_10001111_pt1 | contig 15925 bp, 11 predicted proteins | sample OV2TP3_FD_97704 | JGI IMG/M metagenome (GOLD analysis project Ga0137796, IMG submission 97704)
AAGTCCTTCATCTTCAATAATCGGCCAAAGACATCCTGAAATGCAGTCAAACCAGAGAAATCCTACACAACCCACCTGAACCGTTACAATAACCCTTACACCCCCACGGCCGGCTGACGGCAGAGGAGATGCTCACCGACGTCAGCAGGTCGTACTGCTTGGAGGCCCCCCGACAGAAGCACCAGAGGATCATGTCCGAGGGGAGTTTCTCCACCGCCTCCACGCCCAGCATGCGGGACTCGTGCTCCGCCGCATAATGACAGCCATACCCCAGCGAGCAGATCGACATGTTCCGTTTTTTGTCGTAGAAACAGCCCAGCACCCGGTCGTACTCCCGGCGCGCCTGCGCCCTGGACCGGTCCGGCGAAGGCTCCTCCGGCATGCCGACCCGCTTCGCAAAGGGTCCATCCCCCCAGCACCAGCCCCTCGTGTACCCCCCGTCCAGCTCCGAGTCGGACTTGGCGCCCAGGTACTGATCCCTGAACATCTCGATCAGCAGGTCTTCGTAGACCGCCACCTCCTCGGCAGTACCGGCCATGCCGATGTAGTGGAGATAGACCCCCGCGTCGGCCAGCTTCCGGAGGGACGCGATCCCGTTGGGGACCTCCCGGCCGTCGGCGGTTTTGATCCAGACCCCGGCGTTTTTCCGGAGGGAGTTGGTGTAAAAAAAGAGGGTGGAGGTGATGCCGTACTCCAGGACCGCCTTCACGTGGTCCTCGTCGCTCGGCTCATAGATGAAAATCCCCGTCCGGAAGTCGCACCTCAATTCCGCGCGAGTGACGGGTTTGACCCTGCATCGCTGATAGTGCTCCCCCGCTTCGGGGACCACCGGATGGTTGTGGATGGGACGCATGGCGTGCGGTAACCCTCCTTCTAACGACCCTGGCGTGAGACCAGAGGCCGCAGGTGCCTGCAGGCGATGGCGAACCCCTCCAGCCCCGGGGCGCCCCGGTCCTCATTCTCCACGCAGAGGACGTAGTCATAGCCCGCCTCCCCCAGCGCGCCGACGATCGTCCCCCAGTTCAACTGCCCTCGCCCCGGAACCCGGTAGTGCCACCACCAGTTGCCGATGATCCCCTGCCGGAACAACATCCGGGGACTCACCTCGCAGTCCTTGATGTCCGCGTAATGCCACTTGCCCGAAAACGCCCGGATGACATCCTCCGCAGGCAGGATCATCATCCAGACCCAGTGCGAGGGGTCGCACGACAACCCCAGGTGGTCCGACGGGACGGCGTCCAGGATGCGCTCCCACATCTCCGGGTTGCAGGCGATGTTCCCCATGCGCACCGCCACGTCCAGGGCGATCCTCACCCCCTTCTCCTCGGCCAGCTGGACCATCGGCGTGAACCGCTCCTTGAAGCGCCGGACCAGCTCCGCCGAGCGGTCCCCCGGGTTGCCGGGCGGCTGGGAGTACATCCCGTAGAACCGGTAGCCCACCGGGCTGCCCGCGTGCGTCACCACTACCGGAGCGCCCAGGGCGCTGGCCGCGCAGATGGCCTTCGACAGACGCGCGGCGGCCGCCTCGCCCTCCGCCGCATCGTCGTGCAGCAGGTTCTGGTGCGCGCTCAGCGCGGCCAGGTAGATGCCCTCCGACCTCAGAGTGTCCCGGACCTCCTCCGGCCCCTCCCGCAGCACCCGGTCGGGGTCGGCCACGCCGCTGGCCCCCAGCCGCACCGCGTCAAAATCGTTCTCCCGCGCCCACCGGGCGCACTCCTTCAGCGACCAGCCCCCCCTGCCGGCGCTCGTCGCAAAGCTGATGTCCACGCCTCGCCCTCTCTTATCTCACCGCAAACGTCGTCTTCCGGCTCGCCACCATCCCGCTGTTCAGGTCCATCACGGTCACCTGAAGGGTGTAATCCCCCTCCCCCCCGCCGCTCACGTCCAGCGCCGTGTGGACCGCGTCCCGCGTCTCCGTCCCCCCCAGATCGTAGGAGACCGTGACCATGCCCCCCTCCTCGCGCTTCCCGACCAGCCGTCCGAGGCCCGCCAGGGAGAAGATGCTGCCCCCCTCCTTCTGCCCCTTCACGGTGTAATCCACCCGGAAGCGCGTCCGCCCCTGCTCGTCCCTCCGGAGGTTGTAGACCTCGAAGTAGACGTGCACGCCCTGCCCCTTCCCGAAGGCCCGGGACGGCCTCGGGATCACCCGCAGGCCCCCTTTCACAAACCTCCCCTCCCCCTTCGCCGGCCCGACCTCCCGGGCCATCACAACCCCGCTCACCCGGAGGCTGTCCCCCTCGTAGCTGTCCACGTGGAGGCCCTCGCGGAACACCTGCGTCCGTCTGGACGTGAGGTCCCTCACCTTCACGGCCAGGAAATAGTCCCCCGGCGGCAGGTCGAGCCTCACCTCATCCAGCACCTCCTCCCGGAAACCCGAAGGGATCGGGAGCGGCGAATGTTCCACCGACCGATGCACCTCCTGCCACGCCCTGTTGTACACGACCACCGTCCGCTCCCCCTGCCACCCCTCCTCGGTCGGGGCGACCTCCTCCACCGGCACCCCCACGTAGACCTCGACCCTCGAACTGTCCCGGCCATCTCCCTTAAAGTCCGCCGCCGCCGCAGAGAACGCGATCGTCCCCGTCGGCGTCTCGGGGATGTAGAGCGTCGGCGCCTCCGACTTCACGGCGCGGAAGACCTCCCCCGGCGAGTACTCCCGCAGCCGGGAGGAGAACCCCGACCCCAGCCCCGTGCCCGTCAGGGCGGAGCTGGGGACCCGGAGCGCGGGGATCGGGGCAAAGTCATAGGCGTCATTCAGGAAATCGTCCGTGAACACGAACTCGACCCCCCCGGCGATCTGCGTGTAGATCCAGCTCTCCCACGGCACGTTGGCCGTCCCCCCGGCCGCCACGACGGTGTAGCCCGCCCCCGCCGCCTGCACCGGGTAGGCCGGGCCCCGGATCAGCCCCACGTCCAGGGGCACCTCGCCAGGCCGGCCAAAATTCGGGGAGTCCATGACCACGGAGGGGATCCCCAGGCCCGTCGTGTCCTCCGGGAACGCCACCGGGTTGTCGCCGAAGTTGACCTTGACCGAGGGGTCGAGGGGGTTGGTGTTGCCGGACCCGCTCAGGACGCGGAGGAGCGCGTGCAGCCCCCGGTCGTCGCCGGACGCCATCGCCGCGCCGTAGAGGCGCGCCGCCGTCCGCTCCCGCACGGCCCGCACCTTCGGGTCCAGCGCCTGCTCATAGTTGGGGTCCCCGTCCCGCTGCCGGAAGTCGGGCGCCCCGTAGCGGATGTAGACCTCCCCCCGCCGGTCCCAGGGCGTCCGCCCGCGCGAAAACTGCGTCCGCGCCACCCAGACCCGACGGTAGTGCTCCAGACGCCGACGGTTGACGCCCCCGACCAGGTCCACATCCCGGCGCGCCCAGAACTGCCGGAGGAACTCCGGGACCATCTCCGGGGGGAGGGCCTGAAACGCCCGCGCCTCCTCCGGCGTCCCCACCAGAGAGATGTCCTCGTAATACGCCCGCTCCTGCGGGCCGACCCGGTCCAGATAGGCGCGGAACGCCTCCTCCGCAGCCCCCAGCCGCCCCTTTGCCAGGTGCGCCTGCGCGACGACCGACAGGGCGCGGACCTCGCGCGGGCGCAGCTTGAGCAGGGACATCAGCTCCTCCACGGCCCTGTCCTGGTCCCCGGCGGCCACCTGAAGCCCTGCCCTCCGAATGAGCAGGTCCGGGTCGTCCGGCCTCTCCTTCAGGCCCCGCTCGCACCACTGCATCGCCTCCTCCAGCCCGTCGGGCCGCTGTTCCGCCCATTGAGAGAGGGCCACGTAGGCCGCCACATAGCCCGGCTCTGTCTCCACGGCCCGCTCCATCTCCTCCTCGGCGTTTCGCTGTCTCAGGCTGTAGAGGACCAGGGCGAGCTGATACCGGGCGTCGGCCATTTTGGGGTCGCGCTCCAGGGCCTTCCGGAACCGCTTCACCGCCTCCTTCTTCCGGTCCCTATCCCCGGCAGCCGCGGCCATCCCCAGCCCGAACCAGGAGTCCGCCGAGTTGTCGATCCGGCGCGCCCGGTCGAACGCCTCCTCCGCCGCGTCCAGCCGCCCTGCCCCCAGCCAGATCGCCCCCAGCATCCGGTGGGCCGGGGCGTGATCGGGGGCGATGCGCACGACCTCCTCGAACAGGGCCACGGCCCCCCTGGCGTCCTTCGCCTCCAGGCGCTCCGACGCCGCCTGCATCAGGGAGTCCACCTCCGCCTGCCGCGGGCCCTGTCTCGCCCCCTGGGCCGGGGCCGCCGTCACGGCAACCGCAAACATCAGGGATAGAATCAGACGCTTTCTCATGGGAAGACCTCGCAGAATAAACGATGAACGATGAAGTATGAACGATGAACGAAAAGCGGAATAACCTTTGTGGTTTTCGTTCATCGTTCCGCGTTCCGCGTTCATCGTTGCTTCTCAATCACCACCGTCATGAACATCGCCAGATACCGTGCAACAGGGGATAGGACCCACTCGACGAGCCGCAGCGGAGAGAACAGGAAGCCCGGCGCGAAGCTGCGGTAGTTGACCCCCCCCGACAGGAGATACAGAAAGATGTCGTGATACGTCACGACCCTGAGCCGCAGCCCCGGGAACCGGCGCTCGAACTCGGCGCGCCGCCTCCCGAACAGGACCGAGGCAACGGCCAGGTTGGCGCACCGCAGCGGCCTCCCCTTTTCAACGACGCCGGAGAACTCGCACGGCTCGTGGTGGAGGAACTTGTAGACAAAGTAAGAAAAATAGCTGACGTGGGGCTCCGTGAACACGATCCGCCCCCCCGGCGCCAGCGCACGCTGCGCCTCCTCAAAGAAGCCAAACGGCTCCCCCAGGTGGTGCAGCACCCCCATGAAGACAATGTTGGCCAGGCTCCCGTCTGCAAAAGGCAGACGCTCCGCGTCCAGAACGAGTTCCACCTGCCTGACCCTCAGCACATCGGAGGTGAGGGCCTCCGGGCAGACCTCCTTGAAGAACCCCCCCCCCGACCCCACCTCCAGCGTGCGCCCCGGAACCCGGGCCAGATGGGCCAGGTGTCGCCCGTAGTAGCTCAGGTAGAGCCGGCGGAGCATCCCCTTCTCCCTCAGGGCCTTCCGGTTCTGCGCGGACCAGGCGACCTCATCGTCCGACTGGAAAGTCTGCCGGACGTCGGGGAGCAAGAGGAGACGACGCCACGCCCCGTGTTTCGCAATCATAAAAGCCTCTTTCCCTCCGGATCGAACATCCGGGACCGCGCCACGCCGAGCCGATGCAGCCGGTACCTGAGCGTCGTGTCGACCACCTCCAGGGCGTATTTCACGCCCCGCCAGAACCGGATGGAGGACGATTCCGCAAAGTATCGCGCAGGGCACGTGACCTCCCCCACCCGAAACCCGAAGAAGAGGGACTGGGCCAGAATCTGGTTGTCAAACGCAAAGTCGTTCGAATTCTCCGCGATGGGAAGCGCCTCCAGCACGCCCCGCGAGAACGCCCGGTAGCCCGTGTGATACTCCGAAAGCCGTTCATTCATCACGATGTTCTGGAACAGGGTCAGCAGCCGATTGATCACGAATTTATAGACCGGCATGCCCTGCCGGATCGCGCCCTTCACGATGCGGGACCCCAGCACCACGTCGAACATCCCGACCTCGATCAGATAGGCCATCGCCGGGATGAGCTGCGGAGGGTACTGATAGTCGGGATGGACCATGATGACGATGTCCGCCCCCAGCCGCAGCGCCTCCCGGTAGCAGGTCTTTTGATTCCCCCCGTAACCCCTGTTCTCCGGGTGGACCACGGTCGGGATGTTCAGCCTTCGGGCCACCTCCACGGTGTTGTCCCGGCTGGCGTCGTCCACCAGAATGACGGTGTCCACCACGTCAAACGGAATGTCACGATAGGTGCGCTCCAGCGTCCGCTCCGCGTTGTAGGCCGGAAACACCACGACGACCTTCTTGCCCCGGATCACCGCCGCCTCCTGGTCGACTGTCCTCCACACGGAAATCAGGTTTTAATCTGAAACTCAGGAAATCAGGGAACAGGCCCTTTTTTCCTGAGTTCCTGAGTTCCAGATGATCCACTCGCGCCTCACCTGCCCTGTCGTCGCTTCGCAGCCTCCTCCGCCCCGATCCTCGGCAGGTCGATCCCCCACCCGTCCGGCTCCTGAAAGGCAAAGCGCGGCTCCGACAGGCGTTGCAGCAGGTCAGGGCGCTGATTGAGCTTGTAGACGGCGACCGCGAGCTCCTCGGACGTGGCGATCTCCCGCGCGTCTTTGAGCAGGCATCCGCGCAGCAGAAGGATGTCCTTGAAGGTCACGGCCAGCACAAACGTCTCGTATGCCTCTCGCGCCGACCTGAGGGGGAGCAGGGCCCTGTAGCCGGGGTCGAAGGCGCGGGCCTCGCCGGTGCGCCTGAACACGAACACCCGGGGGTGGTCGAACTGCCGCCAGGTCACGTCCGACCCGTTGTCGTCGAACGGGACCCCCAGGAACCTCGGCACGGCCACGAACTGCCCGACGGGGGTGTATCCGAATCCCCCCTCCATCAAGGCGTCGTAATACATCGTCGCGAAGGGCAGGCGGCCCCGCATCGCCAGGCGGTCGTCCGAGATTACCAAATAATCGGCCTGCCTCAGATAGAGGTCGTAGAGGGCCGAACGATAGTAAGGGGTCCCCCTCAAACGTTCGACCCGGCCCACGGCGTGGCGGGTCCCCTCCACGTTGAAGGAGAGGATCTCGTAATCGTCCTGGAACAGGGCATCTCTCAGGGACTCCGCCTGAAACCGGGCGGCGAGCAGGTCGTCGATGTCGAGCACCCGAAACCGGTAGTCCTTCCCTGAGAGGAGCGTCCGCACGTCGTTGTGCCCCCGCTCCAGGAGCACGGCCGACCCGGCCGGGACGTGGGCGGCCACCCACCTCGCGGCCTCGACCCGGACGTCCGGCCCCCCGTAGATGCCCGTGAACGCAACGGCGTAGGCCGAGGTGTAGAGGCCCACGGCCGACGCGAACGCGATCCCGGCCACGCGCAGGGCCCTGCGCCCGGACCCGCACAGCTCCGCCATGAGCCGGCCCGCCAGCACGGCGACGAAAGGCGCCCAGAGGACGAAGTAGCGGACATATTTCCCCTGAAAGCGACCCGTCGCCAGGAAGTAGAAGACCACGAACGAAAGCAGCAGGAGGTCCCCTCGCCTGTGGCGATAGGCCCCCCACGCGATGCCCGCGAAGACCGCCACCTCCAGCGGAACCCCCAGCCCGGCGGGGAACAGGTTGGTGATGTAATACAGATAGGGAGGCGTGCCCGCAAAGTGAAACGACCCGCGCATCATGACCTGTCCCATGTTGACCAGAATGGCGTTGGTGGCGGTCAGCATGTTCGCCGGGTCGAAATAGTCGCGGAAGCGCAGGACCGAGGAGGGGACCAGAAGGGCGAACGCCGCCACCGACGCGCCCAGCGCCATAAACAGTCTCCGGTCGAACAGCGCGGAGAGGTAAAACGTGAAACGGAGACCCCTCCCCCGGCCCCTCCCCCAAAGGGAGAGGGGAGAAATCTGCCTGCTCCCCCTTCCCCTACGGGGAAGGGGGTCGGGGGGTTGGGTCCCCGCTCTTCTGATCCAATGCGCCACCACGAGCGGCGCGAACAGCTCGACCGCGTGCAGCTTCGTGGCGCACCCCAGGCCGATCAACGCCCCCGCCACGCCATAATCCTTTCCCCCTCCCCTCTCCGCCACGCGCCAGAACGCCAGAAACGCAACCGCCATCCACAGCCCCAGCAGCGCATCCACCGTGCAAAAATGCGAGGACTGGATGTGCAGCGGCGTCACCGACAGAAGAGAGGCCCCCGCAAGCCCTGCCGGCCGGCTGTAGAACCGCGCCCCGATGAGATAGACGACCAGCACCGTCAGCGTCCCCGCCAGCGCCGACAGGCCCCGGCCCGCCAGCCGCGTCCAGTTCGCGTCCCGCACGCCCTCCAGGTGGAACAGGTCAAACCCCGCAAAGACGGAGAGAACCTTCCCGAAGACCCAGAAAAGGTACATGAACACCGGCCCGAAGACCGAGTAGAGCCTCATCTGCCCGTCGACCAGGTGGTGGGGATGGATCGACCGGCTCAGGCTCTGCGCCGCCATCGTCAAAAAGTTGGCGTCCGGGTGAAACCCCGCCTCCTGGATGGACAGCTCGCGCCCGTCCACGCGAAGGCCCCGCAGCGAGGCGATCCCCCAGTCCAGCCCGTAGAACCGCAGCGCCGCCCCGAACAGGAGGACCGTCAGGATCGGCAGGTGTCCCCGAATCCGACTGAAAGACGGCCTGATCATACCAGCCTGCGGAACCCCTCCTGCTGCTCCCCGGTCGTCTCCAGACGCGACGCCAGGTCCCCGGCGTCCAGCCCGGCCCGGACCTCTGCGAACGCCTCGTCCGCCGCCGCCACGAACCCCGCGATGACCTCCTCCGTGTGCGCGACCGACAGCGGATGCCCGGCCCCGGCCAGGAACCCCCGCCGGAGCATCTCCTGCTGGTAGACCGACATCATCGCCTTCCGCAGGCCCGCGTCCCCCCCCTCGAACGCCAGGCTCAGCATCGGCTCGTAGCCCGCGCACTGCGCCGGGACCCCGCGCCGGGCGATGGCCTCCGTCAGCCCCTCCTTCAGCAGCCGTCCCCGCTCCCACAGCAGCCGCTGCGCATCCACCCGCCGCATCTCCTCCAGCGTCGCCTTCGCCGCCGCCAGCCCGATCGCGTCGGACCAGTAGAGGCTGGAGATGAACTGCGTCGCCGCCCCCTCCATCACCCCCCGCCGGCCCACCACCGCCGAAAGCGGGTACCCGTTCCCCAGGGCCTTGGCGAACGTCGTCAGGTCCGGCGTCACACCAAAGTATTCCTGCGCCCCGCCCCGCGCCAGCCGGAAGCCCGTCACCACCTCGTCGAAGATCAGCACGGCCCCGTGCTCCGTGGCCAGCCTCCGCACCCCCTCAAGATAGCCCGGCGCCGGGGCCTTTGAACGGCAGGCCTCCATGATGATCGCCGCCACCTCCCCACGGTGGGCCTCCAGCGCCCCCCGCAGACTGTCCAGGTTGTTGTACTCGAACGGAATCGCCGTGCCCGCCAGCCCCTTCGGCACGCCCCTGGGCGAAACCCCCGGAAGCAGGTGGGCGTTCAGGGCCTCCGCCGACGCCAGATTGGCCGCGATGTACCAGTCGTGCCAGCCGTGATACCCGCAGAACAGGACCCTGTCCCGCCCCGTGTAGCCCCGCGCGACCCGGATCGCCATCGCGTCCGCCTCCCCCCCGCACTTGGAGAACCGGACCATCTCCGCGCACGGGACCGCCTCCACCAGCATCCGGGCGACCTCCACCTCCAGCGGGTTGTTCAGCGTGGAGCAGGTCGTCCGCCGGACCTGCTCGACCACCGCCCGGTCCACGGCCTCGCACCCGTAGCCCAGCACGAACGGCCCGAAGCCCGCCAGAAAGTCGACGTACTCATTCCCGTCGATGTCCCATATCCGGCACCCCTTCGCCCGCTCCGCGTAGACCGGCCACGCCCCCGGCAGGAAGAGCGAGGGCCTCCGGCTCAGCAGCTGCGTCCCCCCCGGCATCAGCCGCTCCGCCTCCTCGAACAGCGCCCGCGACCGGCTCACGTCTGGCAGGGCGCGCACGGCCTCCGATACCCTTGTCATTAAAACACCACCTCTCTCCGCGTCTCCGCCGACCTGTACATCGCCTCCGAGATCTCCGCCACCTTCAGCGCCACCGCCGCCGTGTCGATGAACGTCGTGTGCCCCAGCAGCGTATGCACCCAGTGGACCTGGGGGTTATCGTAGGCCGCCGCGTAGGGGTCCATCAGCTGCCGCTGCCGCTTGAACATGTCCACGTTGATCGGCGTGTCCCCCACCAGCCCCCCGTGCTCCCCGTAGAACGTCAGCGGGTTGAGCTTCAGCCCGCCCAGCGACCCCATCACCTGGTCCCCGCTCCCCCCGTCCATGTTGGACGCCCACGCCTCCTCGAAGAACATCGTCACGTCCCCCCGGAACCGCACCATCCCCGTCACGAACTCCTCCACGCTGTAGCCGCTGTCCCGCCGCCGCCCCTCGTCCATCGGGATCTCCTGGAACGTCGAAGCCGTCACCGTCTCGATCTCCGGGTTGCCGAGCAGGTAGATCATCATCCCCATGTGGTAGATCCCCATGTCCAGCAGCGCCCCGCCGCCCGAGTTGTCCCGCTGCACGAACGCGGGCGACCCGTAGCCGTCCACATAGGGCCTCCCCCGCCGCCGGTAGTGGCTCGTCTTGGCGTAATACACCCGGCCCAGCGCCCCCCGCTCGATCATCCGCCTGGCCGCCTGCGCCTCCGGCGTGAACACCGTCCCCATCTGCACCATCAGCCGCCTCCCCGTCCGGCGCGCCGCCTCCATCATCGCGCGGGCATCCGTTGCGGTCGCCGCCATCGGCTTCTCGCAATACACGTGCTTGCCCGCCTCCAGCGCCGCCACCGTCGCCGGCCGGTGGAAGTGGTTGTGCAGGCAGACGTCCACCGCCACGATCTCCCCCAGCTTGAGCATCTCGCGGTAGTCCGTGAAGACCCTCGGAATCCCATTTTCCGCCGCCACCCGCCTGGCCTCCTCCTCCCGCAGGTCCGCCACCGCCACGATCTCCACCTCCGGCATCTCCCTGTACTTCCGGACGTGCGACTTGCCGATCTGCCCCGTCCCGATGATGCCCACGCGCACCTTCCCGTCCTGATTGGCCATCCTACCTCTCCTTTTGGCGGTTCAAGATTTCTCACACGTAATTCACCCCGTACCAGAGCGCCGGGATCGGGAAGATCTCCCGCAGCGCCTCTCCCGCCCGGCCGCCGCGCGCCAGCAACTTCTCCTCGGCCCCCTCCAGCGTCCCGAAGATCAACTGCACCGCCTCCCCCTGGTCCTCCGCCACCACCCGGTCCCCCCCGCACAGAAAGACCATCTGTTCCCCCTGCTCCAGAAAGACCAGGCTCCTCGCCCCGGTCTCTCCGAGCCGCTCGGCGAAGTAGGGCCGCATCCGCTCCATGAACTGTGCGAAATGGATCAGCGTCACCGTCCCGGAGGCGTTGGCCGGCGTCCCCGTCAACCCTCGCTCCACGAGCAGCCCCTGCATCAGTTTGTCATACCCTGCCACGTGCACGCGCAGCGCCTCCAGATCGTAGCGCCTCACGACCTCCCCCAGCGCGCCCGCGACGCTCCGCCGGTCCCCCGCAAACTCCAGCAGCTGGACCTTTCGCTCCCTGTCCTGCTCCCGGAGCAGCTGCACGATCACGTAGCCCCGCAGCGCCCCCTGCTCATAGAGCGTCAGAAACTGCGCGGGCCGGTTCATCACGTAGCTCGTCAGCGCATTCCGGTAGTCCGCCGGCGGCCTCAGCCACCGCACCGGCTCCCGGCGGTAGACCTCCGCGATGGCCTCCGCGTCCTCCAGGCCCGCCTCTCTCACCTCCACGCCCGCGTCGTCGAGCCGCCCTGCGTCCGCCCTCGCCACGTCGAAGTTGAAGTCCTTCCCCACGTAGCGGCAGCCGTGCCGGTGGTACATCTTCCGGTAGCCCGACACCAGCATAAAGTCCACCCCGTCCTCCCGGCAGACCCGCATCCAGTCCTCGAACAGGGCCGTGGCGTAGCCCTTCCCGCGACACTCCGGGTACGTGGACACCCCCCCCAGCGACGCCACGCGGACCGTGCAGCCCAGGAGGGAGGCGTAGCGCCGGATCGTCCCGATGTGCGACACCACCTTCCCGTCCTGCACCACCACCCGCATGTTGCCCGTGTTTTCGGGGGAGTACAGGTGGGGGTATTGCTCCACGAGGCCGGGCCGGAACACCGCGCTCAGCAGCGCGTCCAGGCTCTCGAATTCATCCCGGCAGACACTTCTCATACCGTCTCTCCAGGACGGCTCAGGCTCTCTGGGCATAGGTATCTCCTCGACTCACGTCACCTGATTCTGAAAAAACTCGATGATCTCTTTTCGCGCTATTTCCACCTGTGCGCCGCGACTCCTCTGCTCTTCTCCAGCGCCTCGACCCAGCGGTCGCGCCACGTCTCGTGGTCCGCCAGCACAGACGCCGGATTGGCCCGGCTCCGGGCCACGAAGTCGGGGTAGAACGGCCGCCCCGTCGGCGTGCCCGTCTTCTGGTAGCGCAGGTCCATGCTCCACCGCACCGTGTCGGTCCGGTTGGGATGGGAGCGATGGGGGATCTCCTTGTGCATCAGGATCACGTCCCCCTTGCGCACCGGCAGCAGCAGCGGCTCTGCGTCCGGCATCAACTCCGGCGCGATGTGCGTGCCCCCCTCGCGCAGGTGCCTCAGCAGCCCCCCGCCGTGCACGCGGGGGAGAATCTCCAGACAGCCGTTCTCCGGCGTGGCGTCCACCATCGGGATCCAGACCGTCAGAATAAAGTGGGGATCGGCCTCCTCCCACGTCACCCCGGCGTCCTGGTGCCAGGGCACCACGTGCTGGTCGTGCCCCCCCGGCGTCAGCCCGCTCGGCAGCTTCGCCCGGATGTGCTGGATCGGGCTGCACGTGATCTCCGGCCCCACGACCCCCTCCACGATGTCCAGCAGATGCTCATTCCTCAGGAACTCGAACGACGCCCTCCCCCGCAGCCGCATGATGTCCAGCTCCCCGTAGACCTCCGTATTCTCCCGGCAGATGCGCGCCAGCCGGCGCTCGAACGGCTCCTCCTCGTAGAGGCGGCTGAGCTTGCCCTCCGCGTGGAGCTGCCGGGCGCGCCGGTCGATGTGGGCGCTGTATTCGTCGATGACGGGGTTCAGGTCATCCTCCTCCAGCCCCTCCTCGACGACCAGGAAGCCGTCCGCGTTGAATCGGTCTATTTGAGTTTGAGATAATCTCATAGGGCCTCCGTATATGACGGCCCTCACCCCGCCTCGCTCCGCTCGGCTTCCCCTCTCCCATAAATGGGAGAGGGGTGGCGAACATCGTGAGCCGGGGTGAGGGCTTTTTACTCCGCCTCACACCACGCCTCCCCGCTGCTCAACCTCCTCCCGACCTGCCAAGCCTTCCCCCCCACCGTCACCCGCAGCGCCAGCGCGTCCGCCCCGGCCACAAAATCCTCCGGCACGTCCGCCGAGACCTTCGGGACCTCCGTCCCCCGGTAGGGGACCAGCACAGTCACGAACGTCGTCGGGGCCAGGCTCGCGTGGCGGAGCCGGAACGCCGTCCGACGCGCCCGCCTCCCGTACTCGCACGCGAACCACCCCTCCTCCTCCTCCAGCGTCACCGGGGCCTTCGGGTCCGTCCAGACCAGGACATTGGCGTCCGGGAAGCGCGTGTACGCCCGCCTGACCTCCGGCTCCAGACGCGCCTCCCCCACCGCAAGCTGGAAGTGGAGGTCGAGCGCCCCCTTCGGGTCCCCGATGGCCTCGTCCACGAGTACGAAGAAGGCCCTGTTCACGAACCAGACCGTGCGGCGGTGGAGCAGGGCGCTGTAGGCGTGGACCCGACGCCTCGGCTCAAACGTGCCGAAGTGGTCGTCGTACGCGTCATTCTCCACGGTCAGCGCGTCGAACGCCTTCTCCGTGCGCCAGAGGAGCTGCCGTCCCCGGTCCATGCAGTCGTGCCCGTCCAGCGTCAGCGTCTGGTGGACCGCCGTCCGCCGGTGCCAGGCCCGCCCCTCCTGGTCGTGCCCGTAGGTGTAATAGCCCGTGTCCGGCATCAGCCACCGGCCAAAGGCGTAGAGCTCAAACGTCCCGTTGTCCGGCTGGTCGTGCCCGGAGATCGCCAGCGGCGAGCAGTGCAGCGCAAAGTGGATGTCCTCCGTCCCCCAGCCGGACCGCATGACGTACATCCCCGCCCCCGGAAACGCATAGCTCAACTGTTCCGGCAGGCCCTTCAGGTCCAGCTTTGCCCTGGCCTCATACTTGGGGTCCTTCAAAAGCGCCGACGCCTCCGTCAGCGTCCTGTACAGGTCCCACTTCGACCGGTCGTCCGTGTGGACCGGGTGCCGGGCGCAGTCCCCGAACATCGGGAACGCCAGCTCCGGCGTGGCGACCGCAAAGATATAGTCGTACATCCCCCGCACCCGGTCCCGGTAGCTCTCGGGCGCGTCCACGCCCATCTTCTCCCCCCGCTCCCAGATCTCCACCGCGTCCCGTAGCACGCCCAGGTGATAGCCCGAGGACCACTCCCGCTGGACCCCGTCCGCCGTCGTCTGCGCCAGCAGATTCTCGTGCGCCCGCCGCACGGCCAGCGCCGCCCATCGCCTCGACTCCGCGAACTCCGGGAACGTGTAGGCCACGTTCATGAACCCCCGCTGCTCGAAGATCGCCTTGTTGTGGATCCGCCCCATCGGGATGCGCTCGGTCTTCACCTGATGGTCATACAGGCTGGCGAGCAGGATTCCCAGGAACTCCGGCGTGAACGCCTCCGCGTGCGCGAGCGTCCGGAACGTCGTGCAGAGGTTCGTCGCCCGGATGCCCGTCTGGATGTCCAGCCACGCGAACCCCCTCCAGTGCGTGTAGACCGGGTGCGCCTTCTCGTGCCGCTCCAGCGGGTGCCTGGCGATCCAGTCCGACGCCAGCTCCACGAACGCCCTTCCGTACTCCTCCCGCCGCGTGGCCGCGAACGCCCTGGCTAAGGGCTGCGCCCAGTAGAACCGGTAGACCGCCGCCACCCACTCGATGTCCCCGCGCGGGTCCCACTCCCAGTCCATCTCCGGCCCGTAGTCCGCCGCCTCGTAAGGCCCCCACTGAAAGATATGCTTCACGATCCGGTCCGCGCCCTCAAACGCCTCCTTCCCCTCCGAAGGGGGCGGCAGCGGATACGCCTTCCGGTAGTGCGTCAGCAGCGCCGCCAGCGCCCCCGTCCGGTCCCCCTTCTCCGCCGCCCTCCGCGCCACCTCCAGCCCCGGCCCGGTCAGGTCCAGCTTGGTCAAAATCTCCGCCGGGTTCAGGGATTTCAAGCCTTCTCGGTTCTCTTGTTGCATCATGCCTCCGGTTTTTATGACCTATCCCCCCGACCCCCTTTCCTGAAGGAAAGGGGGAGCAGGCTTCTCCCCTCCCCTTTAGGGGAGGGGCCGGGGGAGGGGTCTGCCTATCCTCTCGAACGGCTGGCATGATACAAGAAATTTTCCGCCCTGTAAAGCACAAAAAAACAGAGGCGTGATGATCGCGCCACTGCGGCCATTTCACACTTATAGCGCCCCGCCTCAACCGGACGCCGCCCTCTGCCTCCTTCCGGCCTCCCACGCCCGGACCTCCGCCAGCGGCGACGACGCCCGGTCAGGTTGCGTCATATCACCCTCACCGGCCCCCCCTCCCGCGACGAGCGCGCGACCGCCTCCACGACCCGGATCACTGCCGTCCCCCACTCCCCCGGAATCGGGGAAGGCCCCCCGGCCCGGATCGCGTCCACGAACGCCCGCATCTCCGCCCCGATGTGCCCCCCCTCCGGCGGCGTCAGCGGGACCTCCTCCACCTCCCCCCCACGCTCCACAAACACCTTTCCGAACGTCTCCTGCCGGAGAATCCCCTCGCTCCCAAAAATTTCCACCCCTGAAAAGACCCCCTTCGCGCTCATCCCGCCGCAGAAGAACTGAGCCACGCACCCGGAGGCGTAGCGCGTCGTCCAGAGCGCTGTGTGCTCAATCGAAGGGTTATCAGACGGAGCCAGGACCGTCCCCCAGGCCTCCGCCTCAGTCGTGTCCAGAATCCAGCGCAATCGGTCAATCTGGTGCACCCCGTTGGCCCACAGCGCCCCGCCCGCGGCGAGCTTCGGGTCGAAGAACCACCTCTGCCGGCCGGGGAGATAGTGCGTATAAGGCAGGGTGTCCCGCGCAGACAGCGGGACCCCGACCTTCCCCTCCCTCATCAGCTCCCTCGCCCGGACGACCGCCGCGATAAAGTGGTGCGCGTGGCCGATCATCAGCGCCTTCTTTCGCTCGCGCGCCCGGCTTGTGACCGCCTCGCACTCGGCCACGCTCGCCGCCATCGGCTTCTCTAAGAGGACG
>Ga0137796_10001118_pt1 | contig 15894 bp, 16 predicted proteins | sample OV2TP3_FD_97704 | JGI IMG/M metagenome (GOLD analysis project Ga0137796, IMG submission 97704)
GCTGCAAGTACAACCTGATCCCGTTCAATCCGTTCCCCGGATCGGGCTTCCACCGTTCGGGCGCCGAGCGCCTCCGGAGCTTCGCCGGCATCCTGCAGCGCGCCGGCCTGACGGTCACCACGCGCAAGACGCGCGGTGACGACATCGCCGCCGCCTGCGGGCAGCTCGCGGGCGATGTCGCCGACCGCACGCGCAGGCGGGTGCAGGTGAGGGAAATCCGCGCGTGAGAGGCTTTTTTCTAGCGGCCTGCGTGCTTCTCGCCGGGTGCGCCGCGGCGCCCGAAGCGCCCACCACCGAGGCGGGCACCGGAACCATCCAGGGCGAGGCCGGCGATCCGCGCAACCGCGCCAGGCTCCACACCGAGCTCGCGTCCCTCTATTACGGCCGCGGCAACATGGGTGTCGCGCTCGAAGAGCTGCGCACCGCCCTCGCCGCCGATGCGGACTACGCGCCCGCGCACGGCATGTTCGGGCTGGTGTACATGGAGTTGCGCGAGACGCAGCTCGCCGAGACGAGCTTCGAGCGGGCGCTGCGCCTCGCGCCGACCGACCCGGATATCAACCACAACTACGCCTGGTTCCTGTGCCAGACCGGGCGCGAGCGCGATTCGATCCGCTATTTCCTGCAGGCGGTGCGCAATCCGCTCTATCCGACGCCGTGGCGCTCGTATTCGGCCGCCGGCACCTGCACGCTGCGCACCAACAATCTCAAGGACGCGGAAGATTATTTCCAGCGAGCGCTGCGAATGGAGCCCGACGAGCCGGCCTCGCTGCTGCAGCTCGGCCAGATCCGCTACCGGCAGGGCAACATGGACGACGCGCGCAAGCTGGTGTCGCGCTTCAACAAGCTCCTGACGCCGACCGCCGAATCGCTGTGGCTCGCGCTGCGCATCGAGCGCAAGCTCGGCGAGCGGGTCGCCGAGCAGTCCTTCGCCAACCAGCTGCGGCGCCGCTACCCGGGGTCGCCGGAGTACCAAGCTCTCCAGCGGGGCGCGTTTGACTGAATCGGCCGGAACCGGCGTCGGTGCCGAGCTGTCGCGCGCAAGACAGGCCCGGGGCCTGGCCCTCGCGGATATCGCGCAGCAGCTCAAGTTCGCGCCGCGCCAGCTCGAGGCGCTCGAGCAGGAGCGCTTCGAGCTCCTGCCCGGCAGCACCTTCGCGCGCGGCATGGTGCGCAGCTATGCGCGGCTGCTGAAGCTCGATCCCGAGCCGCTGCTCGGGCGCATCGCCGGCCGCTTCGACGCTCCCGATGCCAGCCGGCTCGCCGCGAGGTACAGCGAGCCGGTGCCGTTCTCGGACAACGCGCGGCGCTCGACGACGGTCTACCTTGGCCTGTCGCTCGGCATCCTGGCGGTCGTCGGCGCAGTGACCTACGAGTGGTATCACGAGCGCAACGCGACCAGGCAGCCTTTCGTGTCCGCCGCGCGGCCGCTGCCGATTCCGGCGCAGCCCGCAGCCGCCACGCCGGCGCCGCTGCCGAAGATGGAAAAAACGCCGCCGGTCGAGGAGCTGGCGGTGGTCGAGGAGAAAATGGAGGCGCCCAAGCTGGAGCCGGGAACGCACCGGCTGGTGCTGCGCTGCGAGCGGGAAGCGTGGCTCGAGGTGCGGGACGGCAACGGCCGGCTGCTGGTATCGTCGCTCAACCCTGCGGGCAGCGAGCGCGTGGTGCAGGGAAGGCCGCCTTTCACCCTGGTGATCGGCAACGCGCAGCACGTGCACGTTACCTACAATGATCGTGCGGTCGATCTGCAGCCTTTCACCAAGGTGCAAGTCGCACGCCTCACGCTGAAATGAACAGAAGGCTCTCGCGCCAGGTCGCCGTCGGCGACGTCGTCATCGGCGGCGGCGCGCCGATCGTCGTGCAGTCGATGACGAATACCGACACCGCGGACGTCGCGGCGACGGTGCGGCAGGTGGCGGCGCTCGCGCGCGCCGGCTCCGAGCTGGTGCGTGTCACCGTCGACACGCCGCAGGCGGCCGCGCAGGTGGCGCGCATACGCGAGCGGCTCGATGCCGGCGGCTGCAGCGTGCCGCTGGTCGGCGACTTTCACTTCAACGGCCACAAGCTGCTCAGCCGGTTCCCCGACTGCGCGCGCGCCCTGGCGAAATACCGGATCAACCCGGGCAACGTCGGCCGGGGCGCGAAGCGCGACGAGCAGTTCGCCACGATGATCGAATGCGCGCTGCGCTACGGCAAGCCGGTGCGCATCGGCGTCAATTGGGGAAGCCTCGATGCGGAGCTCTTGGCGCGCCTGATGGACGAGAACGCGCAGCTTGCGGAGCCGTGCGATTCGGCCGAAGTGATGCGGGAAGCCGTCATCCGCTCGGCGCTCGAATCGGCGCGCCAGGCCCGGGAGCTCGGGCTTCCGGCCGAGCGCCTGGTGATCTCCTGCAAGATGAGCCAGGTGCAGGACCTGATCGCGGTGTACCGCAGCCTCGCCGAGCGCTGCGACTATGCGCTGCACCTCGGGCTGACCGAGGCCGGCATGGGATCGAAGGGCATCGTTGCTTCCACCGCGGCGATGGCCGTGCTGCTGCAGGAAGGCATCGGCGACACGATCCGGGTATCGCTCACGCCCGAGCCGCTCGGCGATCGCACCCGGGAAGTCCAGGTGGCGCAGGAGATCCTGCAGACCATGGGCTTGCGGGCGTTCACCCCCATGGTCAGCGCCTGTCCCGGCTGCGGGCGCACGACCAGCACGCACTTCCAGGAGCTGGCGCAGAAGATCGAAGGCTTTCTCAGGGAAAAGATGCCGGTGTGGCGCGAAGCCTATCCCGGGGTCGCGGAAATGCGCGTCGCCGTGATGGGCTGCGTGGTCAACGGGCCGGGCGAATCCAAGCACGCCGACATCGGCATCAGCCTGCCGGGAACCAACGAGGTTCCGGTGGCCCCGGTCTACGTCGACGGCAGGAAGACGGTGACGCTCAAGGGCGATCGCATCGCCGAAGAGTTCCAGGTCATAGTCGAGAATTACGTGAAGGAGCGCTACGGCTCCAAGGCTTCGGTGGCGCCGAAGAAAGAAATCAACATAAAAGCCGTCTGACGTCCTTGCAAAAAGTACGACCGGCGCTGTTGAGGGGTTTTGATCAGGAGTACCTTCCGCATGAGCAGCTGCAATTCAATGCGCTGATCGACATCGTTCGAAGGAATTTCGAGCTTTTCGGTTTCCTGCCGATCGAAACGCCGTCCGCCGAACGCAAAGAGGTGTTGACCTCCAAGGGAGGCGTGGAAAAGGAGATCTATGCTCTTTCGCGGCTGGCTGCCGCTGCTGACGACGAGGCCTCCACAAAAGGCGCGCTGCGTTTCGATTTGACGGTTCCACTGGCGCGTTACGTCGCAATGAGGGAACGCGAACTGGCGTTTCCGTTTCGTCGCTACCAGATCCAGAGAGTCTGGCGCGGTGAAACTCCGCAAGCGAGAAAGGGAAGATTCCGGGAGTTCTATCAATGCGACATCGACATCATCAACCGGGACAGGCTGAGCTATCTCGCAGAAGCAGAAATCCCGAGCGTCATCTACAGCGTGTTCAAGGAGATGGCGATCGGTGAATTTCGCATACGAATCAATAACAGAAAAATCCTGAAAGGGCTTCTGCAACACTTCGCTGTGCCGGATCGGATCTCCGCAGGCATTCTTCGGGTCCTCGACAAGGTGGACAAGGAAGACAACGCGAAGATTCACGAAGACCTTGTTCGGGAAGGGATGACTGCCGCTCAAGGCAGGCATCTTTACGACTTGATTTCTCGCAAGATAACGACGGAGGAGACGCTCGACGCTCTGGCACGGCTTGGTGCGCGCAACGAGACGTATGAGAACGGGGTGGAAGAGTTGAAAAAGATCGTCGCTGCGATTCGCCAGTTTGGTGTGCCGGATTCGGCCTTTTGCGTGGATCTGGGCGTCGTGCGTGGCCTCGACTATTACACGGGCACGATTTACGAGACCACGCTGATGGATCATCCGGGGCTCGGCAGCATCTGCTCCGGCGGGCGATACGACGACCTGGCGAGCTACTTTACCGATACCAGGCTCCCCGGCGTCGGGATCTCCATCGGATTGACCCGTCTTTTCTCGAAACTGAAGGAGGTCGGGCTTCTGAAACCGGTGGCCAGGACTCCCGCCGAGGCGCTCATAACGACGCTGGACAGCCAATATCTCGGTCGCTACTTGACGATGGCACGCATGCTCCGCGAGGCCGGCATCAATACCGAGGTCTACCTCGAGACCGCGAAGCTGAAGAATCAGCTCGCGTACGCCGATAAAAAGGGTTTTAGAGTGGCATTGATCGCAGGCGAGACCGAGCTGGAGAGGAACATGGTGCAGGTCAAGAATCTCTCCACGCAAACTGCACGAGAATATCCTTTTGAACAGGTAGTCTCGGCTGTAAGAGACACGTTGAACGATTCGTCAAGGCCGGGAAGCAGCTGATGGCACTCGATCTCGAAGAGCAGGAGCAACTCGCCGAGCTGAAGACCTGGTGGAGCCAGTACGGCACCTTCATCGTGTCGCTGGTGGTCGCCGCCGCGGTTGCGTTCACGGGCTGGCAGGGCTGGCGCATCTACCAGCAGAACCAGTCGGCGCAGGCGGGCGCGCTGTACGACACGCTCGCCAGGGCCGCGCAGGCCGGGGATGCCAAAGCGCTGCGCGATGCCGCCGGCACGCTCATCGAGAGCCACTCTGGGAGCCTGTACGCCTCGATGGGAGCGCTGACGGCGGCGCGCTTTCATTACGACCGCAATGATCTCAAGAGCGCGAAGGCGCAGCTCGCGTGGGTGGTCGAGCGCTCGCCTGCCGACGATTTCCGCGACATCGCGCGCCTGCGGCTCGCCGCGCTGCTGCTCGACGAAAAAGCGCATGACGAGGCGCTCAAGCTGCTCGAGGCGCAGCACGCCGCCGCCTACGACGCCCACTACGCGGCCCTGAAAGGCGACATCCTCGTGGCGAAGAACCAGGCCGCGGAAGCGCGCGCGGCGTACAAGCTCGCGCTCGACAAGGCCGACAAGGACGGCGCATTCCGGGAAAGCCTGCGCATGCGGCTGGACGCGCTCGGGGGCTGAGATGAGGGGCCTTGCCTTCGGCTTTTTTGTCATTCTTGCAGGGTGCTCGAGCGCTCCAAGCGGTCCCAGGCCGGCCTCGCTGCCGCCGCTGGGCAATCCCCAGGAGGTGCGCCTGCTGTGGTCGGCCCGCGTCGGGGACGCCGATCGCTTCAGCTTCGGGCCGGCGCTCGCCGGGGGCTCGATCTACGCGGCCGGCCGCGACGGATCGGTGACGCGCTTCGATGCGGCGAGCGGCCGGGTTCTGTGGAGCGCAGAGACGGAAACGCGCCTCTCGGGAGGCGTCGGCGCCGATACGCATACCGTCGCCGTCGCCAGCGAGGAGGGCGAAGTGGTGGCTCTCGACGCGGAAACGGGCAAGCTGCGCTGGCGCGCGCGGGTATCGAGCGAGGTGCTGGCCGCGCCCGCCATCGGCCGCGGCCTGGTCGTGGTGCGCAGCATGGACAACCGCGTCTTTGCGTTCGACGCGGAAGACGGCAAGCGGCGCTGGGTCTACCAGCGCCCGGCCGGACCGCTCGCGGTGCGCACTCCCGCCGGTGCCGTCATCCAGGGCGACACGGCCTATGCCGGATTCCGCGGCGGCAAGCTCGTGGCGCTCGCGCTTTCGAACGGCGGCCTGCGCTGGGAGGCGACGGTCGCGCTGCCCAAGGGCACGACGGAGCTCGAGCGCGTGACCGACGTGGTCGGCGATCCGGTGGTCCAGGGGCAGGAGGTGTGCGCCGCCGCCTACCAGGGCAAGGTCGCCTGCTACGAAGCCGCGAGCGGCCGGCAGCTCTGGGCGCGCGACGTCTCCTCGCTCACCGGCGTGAGCCTCGATGCGCGCTATGCGTACGTCAGCGACGAGCGCGGCTCGGTGCAGGCCTTCGACCGCTCAAACGGTCGCTCGGTGTGGAAGCAGGACCGGCTCGCGCTGCGCCGCCTGTCGCTTCCGCTGCCGGCTGGCAACGCGATTGCCGTGGCGGATTTCGAGGGCTACGTGCACTTCCTGGCGCGCGATTCCGGCGCTTTCCTGGCGCGCCATTCCACGGGCGGCGGCGCGGTGCGCGCGGCGCCGATCGCGCTACCCTCGGGGCTGCTGGTGCAGACCCAGAATGGCGGGCTGCATGCCCTGTCGCTGTGAAGCCCGTCATCGCCCTGGTCGGGCGCCCGAACGTCGGCAAGTCGACCCTCTTTAACCGCCTTACCCGCGGCCGCGACGCGATCGTGCACGACATGCCGGGCGTGACGCGCGACCGGCATTACGGCGAGGGACGGCTGGGGAGCCGCGCCTTCATCGCCGTCGATACCGGCGGCTTCGAGCCCGCCGCCTCCGAAGGCATCTTCGCCGTGATGGCGCGCCAGGCCGAGCAGGCCATCGCCGAAGCCGACGCGGTGGTCTTCGTCGTCGACGGCCGCGCCGGCCTCACGCCGACCGACCGCGCGATCGCCGAGAAGCTGCGCAAGGCGAAAGCGCGCGTGCAGCTGGCGGTGAACAAGACCGAGGGCATGCAGTCGGATACCGCGGTCGCCGAATTCCACGAGCTGGGACTGGGCGCACCCGCGGCCATCTCGGCCGCGCACGGCGAGGGCGTGCGGGAGCTGATGGATGCCGTTCTCGACGCTTTTCCGCAAGAAGAGATCGAGCAGGAAGAAAAGGAAGCGGGCCATCCCCGGGTCGCGATCGTCGGCCGCCCGAACGTCGGCAAGTCGACCCTGATCAACGCCCTGGTCGGCGAAGAGCGCGTCATCGCCTTCGACAAGCCAGGCACGACGCGCGACCCGATCGAGGTGCCGTTCGAGCGCGCGGGACGGCGCTACACGCTGGTCGACACCGCCGGCGTGCGCCGCCGCGGCAAGACCGGCCTGCCGGTCGAGTTCTTCTCCATCGTGAAGGCGCTGCAGGCGATCGAAGCCGCGAGCGTCGCGATCCTGCTCATCGATGCGGTCGACGGCGTCACCGAGCAGGACGCGCACGTCGCCGGCTACATCCTCGAGCGCGGCCGCGCCGTGGTGCTGGCAGTGAACAAGTGGGACGCCGCCGGCAAGGAAGCGCGCGACCGCGTGAAGGCCGAGCTGCAATGGAAGCTCGGCTTTCTCGGCTTCGCCGACTCCCACACGATCTCGGCGAAGGAAGGCACGGGGCTCACCGCGCTCATGCGCTCGGTCGACGCCGCCTACGCCGCTGCGATGGCGCGCCTCGCGACTCCCAAACTGACGCGCGCCATGATCGCCGCGGTCGAGCGCCAGGCGCCGCCGAAGGCCGGCCTCATCCGCCCGAAGCTGCGCTACGCGCACCAGGGCGGCGTCAACCCGCCGCGCATCATCATCCACGGCAACGCCCTCGACCGCGTCCCGGAGTCCTACAAGCGCTATCTGGAGGGTTTTTTCAGAAAGCAGTTTTCCCTGACGGGGACGCCGATGCGCATCGAGTTCCGCACCGGTCGCAATCCTTATGCGAGGAAGAAAACGCGAACTGGGCAGCGACGCGCCTGATCTGCCCGGGGAGTTGTACTATCATCGCTGCCAAATAGGCCTTGGCGGCAACGAAAAGGGGGAGTCATGAGGCTGGTGTTTGTGTGCGTGATCGTACTTCTCGCCGCTTCAACCGTGTCCTGCCGGACGCGCGCGCCTTATGAGGCCTACGGACCTCGCAACGTAGGATCGTCGTGCTCGGCAGCAGAGATCGGCAGTTGCCCATCGTGCAACATTACCTGTCCAACGGGCCAAGCGGCGACCTGTGCGCGCGGACAGGTTGCGGGCAACGAGTGCAAGGTTCAGCCCTCGTGTAAGTGCCTCTGACGTACCGGTGCGCGTGAGCGCGGCCTGCGCAGGCTCTTCACCAAGCCGGCAAGGAACAAGCCTCGCGAGAGGAGCTTCCAGGCCACCATTCGAACGATGAGAGCAATATCGAGCACCGGCCGGAAGTGGCTCCGGCGCCCACGCGCTTCGTAGACGGCCGCGATGGGCACCGCGATGATCCTGACATCGCGGCGGCCTGCCTCGATGAGGATCTCGCTTTCGAACACGAAGCTCGCGGCGAACCTGCAGCGCGGCAATGCCGACTTGAGAATCGCTGCCGAATAGACGCGAAAGCCGGACTGGCTGTCTTCGATGGGCTGGCCTGCTGCCCATGCTATCCAGAAGTTCGCGAAACGGTTCGCGAAGTAACGGTCGCCTGGAATGTTGGCGCGGTCGTGCAGTCGAGAACCGACGACGATTGCATCCCGGTCGCCCTCATAGGCGGCTAGCAGCCGCGGAATATCCTCCGGAAGATGTTGCCCATCCCCGTCGAGCGTGATGATCGCTTCGGCGTCCTGCTCCAGCGCGAGGTCTATCGCGCGCACCAGGCTCGCGGCCTTTCCGGCGTTGCGCTCGTTGCGAAGCAGCGTCACCGGCAGGCCGGCGAGGAGCTGCCCTGTGCCGTCGATCGAGCCATCGTCGACGACGATCACCTGCGGCAGCTGCTGTAGCGTGCGCTGCACGATGTCGCGGATGGTCGCCGCCTCGTTGTAGGCCGGGATGATCGCGGCGAACCCGCTCATGCCATGGCCCCGTTCACTGCAATGATCTGCCCGGAGATGTACGACGCTTGCTCCGAGCACAAGAAACGCACGACGCTTGCCACCTCCGGCGGCGTGCCGGGACGCTTCATCGGAACGAGGCGCGCGATGTCCTCGTCGCTGAACACGGATGTCGTCATCGGGGATTCGATGATTCCGGGGGCAACGGCGTTCACCGTCACGCCCCGGCTGGCGATCTCGATGGCCAGCGATTTCACGGCGCCGTGCAATCCCGCCTTTGCTGCAGCATAGTTTGCCTGGCCGCGATTGCCCATCATCGCGGCAACGGACGATATGGCGACGATCCGCCCCCAGCGCGTTCGCAGCATCGGCAGGAGCACGGGACGGACGATGTTGAAAAATCCGTCCAGCGACACGGCGATGACGCTGGACCATTGCTCACGGCTCATTCCGGCCATCGGCGCGTCGGCCGTGATTCCCGCGTTGTGCACGACCACCTGCAGGGGGCCCGTTGCCAGCAGGGAGTCCAGCCTGCGCTCGCATTCCTCGGCTGCGGTGATGTCGAAGGCAGTTGCTTCGGCATTCCCGCCCTCTGACCTGATTTCCTCGACGATCTCGTGCGCGCGCACCGGGTTCGAACGGGCATGGACGATAACGTGCAGCCCGCTGCGTGCCAGCTCGCGACAGATCTCCGATCCGATGGCGCCGCTGCCGCCCGTGACCAACGCCCGCTTCATTTCATCGCCCCTGTTCCAGAACCACCATGGCGCGCCCGCGCAACAGCTCTCGCTCGCCGGCAGCGAGGCGGAATTCGTACAGCAGCCGTCCGCGCCCCTCGAGGAGCCTGCGTGCCGCAACGACGATATCTTCCGGGAGATCGTCGAGCCGCTCCACGTGCAATACGACGTCCCGCAGCGCCGCCAGAAGACCGGATTTGGATGCGGCGCCGGTTCTGATCGCGCCATGTACCGCCATCGCCTGCACGGCGTACTCGATGCCGTGGACGGCGGGCAGCGTCGTGCCGTCGCGCAAGGGATGCGCGGCGTCGCGGTGATTCACCGCGCGGCAACGGATATGCTCGTCGTCCGCTTCGAGCACCTCGTGCAGCAGGCACATTGCGCCACCATGAGGGATAAGGCGGGCGATCGCTGCTCGATCTAGAAGCACGCCTGCGACTCCACCTCGAGCTGCTGTCCGTACGTGAAGGTGATGGACGCCGTCTCGGTCCGGCCCCGCGCCACCGCGGCCAGTAGCGGCAGCGCCTGTGCGGCCGGGTTGGATTCGAGTCCCGGCGGCACGGCGGACGGCGCCGCGTTGCCTGCTCCCGCACCAAGTGAAATGCGCCATTGCGCAAGCGCAGGGTGGCGCGCCTGCGCGGAAAACAGCATCGCCACAGCGAGCGGCTCGCGAATCGGGCGGTGCGAAAGCAGCGGTTGAGGATAGGGCAGATCGTACGCGACAAGGAGCACCGCAGGCTCGCCTGCGCTCACCAGGCCCGCCGCTTCGAGCAGGCCGGCCGCGAAGGAAGCGTCATGCCCGCACAGCGTCACCGATGTGCGGCAGGAGCCCGATGCGATGCTCCAGTAGCCGGCAGCGGCGTTGTGCACGGAGTTATGAAATCGCGTAGGGGAAACTTCGCGGCCCGGGCGCGCGAGGCTCTCGCAGATCTGATGCATCGTCTCGCCGTCGCCGGAGCTTGACGTGAAAACAGCCGCCGCTTCCGCCGCCGAAAATCCCGTCCCCTGCAGCGCCTCCTGCGCCACTGCAACGGTCCAGCGCACCGTTTTCGGGCCGCGGCGCCGTTCGTTTTGCGGGAGCAAATCCGGCTTCGGCTCGTGTGGCGCTTCGTAGCGATACATCTGCTCGCCGCCGAGGATGCGACGCGCAGCCTGCCAGCCATGCAGCCCCGGCCCGAGCACGCCGACGCCGTGCAGGTAAAACGGAGTCAAACCAGCCTTCCGAAAACAAGGCTGCAATTATTGCCGCCGAAGCCGAACGAATTGGAAACGACGTGGCGTAGCTTGCGCTCTTCGTTCGCCACGGCGATCCGGCTTTTCAGCGCAGGATCCACCTTGCGCACATTCAGGTTGCCCGGGACGAATCCCTCCTGCAGGCAAAGGAGCGAAATGACGGCTTCGACGATTCCGGCTGCTCCGAGCGTGTGGCCGGTCCACCCTTTGGTGGAACTGCAAGTCACCGCGCCGCCGAACACGCGATGCAAGGCCATGTCCTCGGTGCGGTCGTTGGCCGGAGTGCCGGTGCCGTGCATGTTGACGTAGTCGACCTCGCCTGGCCCGATCTGCGCCCGCGCCAGGGCATCTCGCATTGCGGCGATGGCGCCAGCTCCCTCCGGGTGCGGCGCGGACATGTGATACGCATCCGAGCTTTCTCCGTAGCCGATCAATCCAACCCCCGGCCGGCCGGCAGCGGATCTCTCCAGCAGCGCAAAGCCCGCCGCTTCTCCGATAGAGATCCCGTCTCGCGCCTCGTCGCATGGCCGGGAAGGCTCGCGTGAGAGAAGCCCGAGCGATTGGAAGCCGTACAGGGTCATGAGGCACAGGCTGTCCACCCCTCCAACGACGGCGGCGTCGGCAAAACCGGCGTCAATCAGCCGCTGGGCGCTCGCGAACACCTTGGCGCTCGACGAGCACGCCGTAGAGATCGTTGCCGATGGTCCCGACAGCCCGAGGTAACGGCGCACGACTTCGCAGACCGAAAACAGGTTGTGCGTTTCACTGTAGTGGTACGAGGGCGGAAGCGCTCCGGTGACGGCATCGCGTTCCGCGTAAGCGCGCTCGGTTTCGCGGACGCCCGATGTGCTCGTGCCGATCAGCACCGCTATGCGATGATCGCCGTAGCGCTCGCGCGCGCGGCCGACAGCCTGCTCGAACCCGTCCTGGCGCAACCCGAGAACGGCAAGCCGGTTGTTGCGGCATTCGAACAGCGACAGGCTGGGGGGGAGCGGGGCGCTTTCGATCCCTTCCACTCGACCGATCCACGTATCGATCGAGGCCGATTCGAAATCATTGCGCCGCAATCCGCTGCGGCGACCGCGCAGCGCCACCAGGATCGCAGCATTGCCTTCGCCCAGTGCGTTCACGGTGGTGAAGCTGGTGACGGTGAGCGGCTTCAAGCGCGTCCCCGGGCATAAGGGCTGGAAAGCGCGGCGCAGAACAGCACCGACAGCAGGCAGCCGAAGAATACGGTCTCGCCGATCGATCTCAGCACCGGGGTCTGGGACAGCATGAGGCAACCGAACACCGAGAGCGTGGTGGTGGCGCAAACGGTGACCGACAGCCGGGTGCGAACGCGCTCCGCGACGCCCTCCTGCGGGCGCTCGAAAAAGAGCGCGTAGTTGAGGCCGACGCCGACGACCAGGAGCAGCGCAACGAGATTGAAGAGCGAGAGCGTTCGACCCATGAGGAGGAGCAGTGCAACGTCCAGCACGGCCGCGGCAAGAACGGGAAGGAGGACGCGTGCGGCCCGCGCGAGGCTGCGCAGGCTCAACGCGAGGAAAACCGCGATACCGAGCAGCCCGAGCGCAAAAAACTTCAGTGATTCGTTGCGGTAGGCGTTGACGAGCCGGTTGGACTCCTCCTTCAGGTCGAGGAACTCGTAATCGGCGCGCGCAGCCTCCGCGGCCAGCCGCTCTGGCATCTGCACGCCGCGCAGCGGGGCAACCGCCGTCCACCCGTCGCGGTTTTCGACGAGCAAGGCCGATACCTTGAGCCCCAGCAAAGAGCCGCTCAGGCTTTCGGTATCGAGCAGCGGGCCAGACCGGGCGCGGGCGACGGACTCCAAGAAAGGCGCAAAGGCGTCCTGGCGGAAGTTCGAGTCCTTGAGCGCCGCGCTTAGGCTCTCGGCGAGGGTCTTGACCTCGGGCAGCGCGCTGCGGCGGCTTTCCTGGGTCCGCCTGCTCGGCAGATAGGCGGACGGAACCTCGAATCCTGCGATCCGGCCGCCCGCAACGGCTCGGCCGAGCCATCCCGCGAGCGACTCGCTTCTTTCGAGGGCAGCCTCGCGGTCGTTCGCGCGTGCTAGCACGAGGTAGCGTACGTCAGGCGCCCCGAGTTCGTTGCGCAGCCGCCGGTCCAGCGACTTGGCGGATTCCGATATGGGGCTGAGGTTGGCCAGATCGTCGTCCCAGATGCGCTCCTGCCGCGACACGACGAAGACTAGCGCCGCAGCCGCAAGCGCCACCGCCGGCCATCGCACGAATTTCAGCAGTCGGGGCAGCAGCGACGGCACATTCATCGCCACGAGCTTGCGCTCTGTCGCCCGTGGCGCCACCAGCCGCGGCAGCACCCATGTCGTGGTCAGCCCAGCCGCGAGCACACCAGCGATCGTCAGCATGCCAAGCTGCGCCAAGCCTTCGAAGCTCGAGAATGCCATCGCGGAGGCGCCTAACAGCGTGGTCAGCACGGCAAGCCGCAGCGTGTGTCCCATGCGTGAGAGCGTCGCGTCGAGCGGCTCGCCGGGCGCGGCGTTCGCAAACAGGTAACTCGGATAATCCACCGCCTCGCCGATCAGCGTGGCGCCAAACGCGAGGGTGATGCCATGCACCGTGCCGAACCCCATCGCCACCGCGGTCACGCCGACCAGCAGTCCGGTGACGACCGGCAGGGCACATGCCGCGACCAGGGCGAACGAGCGGAACGCGATTGTCAGAATGAGGATGACGAGGACGGAGGCAAGCAGGGACAGGCGCCACGACTCGGCATGAATCGTGTCGCGCATCTGCGATGCAAATACTCCCGGCCCGGAAAGCTCGAGACGTCCCGTGCCAGGCAGCGCCGCGGCGAACGCTTCGCGCATGAATGCGATCGCACGCTTTTGCGCGTCGACATCGAAGCCTGCAGCACGAGTCTCGGCGACCAGCAGTGCCCTAGACGCATCACGGGTGAACCACACGCCATGCTGCAGCGAAGGACCGTCCTGGGGCGCGATGAGGCCGGCCAGCTGCCGCAGCTCGCCGGTCGGATCGGCGGCAAGGGTATGACGCACGAAGGGACCCGCCGGAGAAGCAAGCAACTCGAGGTTTTCCTCGATCGCAGCCTGCAGGGCGGCCGTGGAGAAACGCTTGGCATCGACGGCCGGGCTCAGGAGATAGCGATTGGCGCTCAGGATTTCGCGCTCCCGCGAGAACGCGGTCGGATCGCCGTTGTTCACGAACGAGAACAGCCCGCTTTGCCGCAGCCGCCGCGCAAGCTCCTTGCTCGCACCGGCGAGCTCGAGAGCGCTGCCGTCTCCGATCGCAACCAGTATCAGTCTGGATGCCACGCCGTCGCGCAGCTGTTCGACCAGGAGGCGCTGTGCCGGCGTCGTCGACGGCGGTAGAAAAACGGTGAGCTCGGCGTCGACGGACAGGTTGCGAGCAAGCCATGCGCTGCACGCCGCGAGGCCCAGCAGCCAAAGTGCGATCACCGCGAGCCGAGCCGGCTTCACCGGATCTCCTCCCGGATTTCCGTGACGACTCTATCGCCGCTCGTTTCCTGCACTTCGAACCGCGTGATCCGGCTGCCGGCGCCCGTCACCACGATGGCGCTGACATAGCCGCTGACCTGCTCGCTCGTCGGCCTCAGGCTCATCGACCAGGCCTCGCGCCGGCCGTCCACCTTGATTTCGAAGTGGCGTTCCAGAGCGGCCAGGTCTCCCGCGCGGGTGGCGCGGATGCCTTCGGCCATGGCGGCGATCGCCGGCGAGCCGGCGACGGACGTGGTGAGCTTGCGTGCGCGCGTGCGGTTGTCGATGGTCAGGCGATCGCCCTCGAGAACCAGTCGCTCATCGTGGGGTTGCAGCACATGCTTTTCCAGCCGGTCCGGACGGCGGTAGGCGAGAGTGCCGTGCAGCACGAGCGGTGCCTTGAGCAGCACGCTGTGTCGGGTTTCGACGAATGTCGCGCGCGAGCTTTCAGCCGAAGCCAGCAAGCGCATGAGCTCGGACGGCGCGACGGCTTGCGCGGCGACGAGCTGGGGCAGCCAGCAGATGAGGACGCCCGCGATGCGCAGCAGCCTAGCTGGAGCTCGCATCCCAGAAGTCGTAGAAGTTGAACCAGTTGTACGGGGCGAGGCGCGCGTGATGCTCGAGCCGCGCGACGTAGTGTTCGACCCAGCGCGCCACAGCCGCGTCACGTCTGTCACGCGGGATTCGTTCGCCTTCAGTGCAGGTTTCGAACCGGATTTCGTAACGCGCACCGCCAAGATACAAGCCGAAGAACAGCCCCACGGGTACGCCGAGCGCACCTGCGGTGAGCCATGGACCCAGCGGAAAACGCGCTGGCTTGCCGAGGAAGCGGCAGTTGATCGTGCGCTCCCGTCCCAGCGGCCGGTCGCCGAGGAGGCCGACGATCTCGCCCCGTTCCAGGCATTCTTTCACCTGCAGCATCGTATCCCGCTGTCCCGAGGCGATGACGCGCTTTTGCAGGTCCGGTGCCAGCCGAGCAAAGGCCTGCCTCACCTTTTCGGCGTTGGCCTCGTGCATGACGATGTTCACCTGCTGGTCGCGGAGCCGGCCCAGGGTCCGCAGTACCTCGAAGCTCCCCAAATGCGAGCCGACCATCATGCAGCCGCGCCCCGGCGAGAGCAGGCGGTCGATCTCGGCAGCGCCGTGCACCGCGATATCGAATTGTCCATCCCGCCCGGACAACAGGAACAGGCGGTCATGCACCGTGGAAGCGAAGGCGTGATGATGGCGCAGCACATCCTTCATCCCGGGTTGGCGGTCAAGCGCGCGCGCCAGGAACGCCCGCGAAGCGCGGCGCGAGCGTGGTGCAAACGCGTAGTAATAAAGGCAAATCCAGGGAAGAAGCCAGCGCGTCGGAGCGCGTCCTATTGCGAGCGCGAGCCAGCTGATCAGCCGGATCGCGGCTGCGCTGCCGCGTTCCGGTTCGCTGCGCCAAGCGGTGCTCATGGCGTTCGGCGCGGCGCGGCAGTCTCGCGCAACCGCATCACGCCGGCCGCGATCAGCGTCGGACCCCGCAGGATCCTGAATCTGACGCTCGCTTCGGCGTCCGGAGGATCAAGCTCGACGTCGAACCGCTCGCCGGGCCGAAGCGGCGCCATGAACTTTACCGCCGGCACCGCAGCGACGGTCGCGTGGAAGGCTGTTGCAATCGCGCGGGAAACGCTTGCGAGCAGCAGTACGCCGGGAACGATGGGGTTGCCTGGAAAATGGCCCGGCAGCGCGGGGTGTGCGTTGCTGACTTCGTCCGCCACCCGGATCATGCGCTGCGCTGGCCGCGTGTCTTGGCCGCCAGGGCGAGCAGCGCTTCTCGCGGCAGCTTGCCCGTCGCGTTGCGGGGCAGGGCGTCTACGCTCAGTAGCGGGCGCGGAAGGAATGCGGAG
>Ga0137796_10001119_pt1 | contig 15877 bp, 13 predicted proteins | sample OV2TP3_FD_97704 | JGI IMG/M metagenome (GOLD analysis project Ga0137796, IMG submission 97704)
AGGAGCCGTCGGACTGGACGGGCAGGTCGAGGCCTGCCGCCTCCCGGACGACGCGGCGGACGTGGTCGGCCACAGCGCGCCACGCCGGGGCCGCCGGGGCGACGATCTCCGCGCCCTCGCTCAGGTCGGTGACGAGGTGGAGGTGCTTGAGTTGCGTGATCATGGTCATCCTGTCAACTCCTTGCGCACGATCTTCGTCCCTTCGACGAGGGCCTTGAGCTTGAGGAAGGCGAGCCAGCGGGGGAGCTGGAAGAAGCCGCAGTCGGGGCAGACGTGCGCCTTCTCCGGGGGGACGTGTTGCAGGGCCTCCCGGATGCGCTCGGCCACGTCCTGCGGGGTCTCCACGTAGAAGGACTTGACGTCCACCACGCCGATGCCCACGCCTTTGGCGGCCGCGATCTCCTTCACGATCTCGACCTCCTTCATCTCCCGGTTGGCGAACTCGAACACCAGCTCGTCGCAGCGGGTCTCCAGGATCTCCGGGAACATCCACCCGTAGCGACGCTTGCCGCGCGGCCGGCTGCCGAGGTTGCCGAAGCAGACGTGCAGGGCGATCCTGGCGTTCACGCCGTCCACGGCCCGGTTGTAGAGGTCCACCCAGTCCCTTGTGGCGCCGGGGATGATGGCGAAGGAGGGCTCGTCGAGCTGGATGTAGTCCGCGCCCTGGGCCACAAGGGCCTTCAGCTCCCGGTTGATGACGCCCGCCATCTCGTGGGCGAGTTCGAGGCGGTCCTTGTAGACCTTCTCATCTCTGAGCTGGATGTGGATGGTGAGGGTGAGGGGGCCGGGGCAGGTGGCCTTGAGGGGACGGTCGGTGTTGGCCCTGGCGTAGGCGAACTCCGAGGCGATGCCGAGGCCCTCCGGGGCCGCGATGCGCCCGACGGGACGCCAGCGGCGGGGGCTGTCGTAGCCGTAGACGCCGGTCTTGCGGAGGGGCTCGGTGGATTCGAGTCCCGTGAATTTCTCGTAGAACCCCTGGACGAAATACCACCGGCGCATCTCCCCGTCGGTGATTATGTCCACGCCCGCCCGCTCCTGGTCGCGCAGGGCGATGTGGACGGCGTCGTCGAGGGTCTCCTTCACGTCGGTCGCGCCGTAGTTTCCCCTCTTGATCTCCTCGAGGGCCGTCCAGAGCCAGGACGGGATGGCGTAGCTCCCGATGACGGTGGTGGGGAGCAGGGGCAGGGTAGGGGCAGGCATAGAATCTCCTCTTCGTTGATAGCCGACTGATGATGATTTCCGCCCGGCAATATAGCATGCCGTCCGGGGGCTGTCAACGCCATTTTCCTGCTTGTGTTTCGAGGGGGACGGTGTTATCTTGTAAGGCCGAAAGACAAACAGAAGGCGGAAGGCATGAGGCAACAGGCAACAGGCCCCTCCTTTCCCCTCTTTTGCCTCACGCCTCACGCCTCACGCCTGCTCTTTTTATGGAACGTCTCCTCATCCGACTGTTCAACCTGCCCCGGGAGCACGCCCGCAGGGCGCTCCTGATGTTCGGCGGGCTTATGTGCGTGGCCGCGGCCGGGCTGTCGGCCCGGACGGTGGGCGACACGCTGTTCCTCATCCGGTACGGCGCGGGGTGGATGGCCTACATGTACATCGCCACGGCCCTGACCGTGACCGGCGCGGCGCTCGTCCTCCGGCGGCTCGCCCGCGTCTATCCCCTGCACCGCCTGGTCGCCGGGTTCGTGCTGGCGCTGGGGCTTGTGGCCCTCGGGCTGAGGGGCGCCCTTCTGGGGGGGCCTGCGTGGCTGGCCGTCCCGGTCTACCTCTGGGCGGACGTGGTGGCCACCCTGGTGGTCGTGCAGTTCTGGACCTTCGTGGGGTCGGCGTTCAACGCCCGCGAGGCCAAGCGGCTGTTTGCGTTCATCGGGACCGGGGGGACGCTCTCCGGGGCCCTCTTCGGCCTGCTCATCCGAAACTATGTCCGGTGGATCGGCCCGGAGAACCTGCTGATCGTCGTGGCCCTCCTGCTGGGGGGGTTCGCCGTCCTGCTAAGGCTGGCCGCGCGGGCCGGCGTTGCTACGGCGGCCCTGCCCGGGCAGCAGGGCCGGGGGGCGAAGAGGGGCCCCCGCCCCCACGCCTCACAGGTCCGGATGATCGGGACGATGGCCGTCGTGGCCACGGTGGCGCTGACGCTGATCGACTACCAGTTCAAGGCCGACGCCCGGGCCCACCATCCCACCGGGGCGGAGCTGGCCTCCTTCTTCGGCGTGTTCTACGCCTGCAACAGCGTCGTCAGCCTGATCCTGCAGGCCTTCTTCGTGAGCCGTATCCTGAAGAAGGGGGGGGTCCTCACCTCTCTCCTGATCCTGCCGGGGGCCCTGCTGATCGGGTCGGCGGCGATCCTGTCCACGTCGGCCTTCGAGGCCATCGTGGCCACCAAGTTCGCCCACGTCCTGCTGTTTTTCACGATCGACAACACGGCGTTTCAGATCCTGTATCTGTCGATCCCCCCCCAGGGCCGGGGGCCGGCCAGGACGTTTGTGGACGGGATGTGCAGGCCGGTGGCGCTGGGCGGGGCGGGCCTCCTCCTGGTCCTGGTGGCCCCCCTGCTCGCGATTCCGCTCGTCAGCGCCGTGGCCCTCCCGCTGATCGCGGCCTGGATCGGCCTGGTGGTCGTCAACTTCCGGCGGTATCTAACGGCGCTCATGGACTCCCTGCGGCGGGGGCGGTTCGACGCCTCGGGGGAGGCGCACATGTCGGACGAGGCGTCGCTGGAGGCGATGAAGCGGCTGCTGGCCACCGGGACGGACGACGAGGTGCTCTACGTGTCCGAGCTGATCCGGCAGATGGAGGCGGTGGATTGCACGCCGGAGGCCCTCGCCGCCCTGGAGCGGGAGTCCCCCCAGGTCAAGGTCCAGGCCCTGGACTATCTGCGCGGGCGGGGCCGGCCGGTGGAGATCCCGGGCGCCGAGGAGCTGTTGAGGCACACGGACCCTGCGGTGCGCGCCTCGGCTGCTGCGGTCGTCTGCCTCACGCCGGGGTCGAAGGCGCTCGGGGGCGTGGAGGCGCTCTTAGAGGACGCCGACGCGCGCGTCCGGGCGGAGGCCGCGGCGGGCCTGATCCGCTGCCGCGGGGCGGAGGGCGCCCGCCAGGCCTGGCCCGTGCTGATGGGGATGGTCATCTCCCTGGACGCGGAGACCCGCATCTGGGGGGCCCGCGCCCTGGGGCGGGCGGGGACCGGCGATCCTCAGTCTCTGTTAAAAGAGGACGTGCAGGGGCTGCTGCTGGCGCTGCTCCGGGACGATGTCGCAGCGGTGCGGCTGGCCGCTCTGAGGGCGACCGAACGCATCTCCTGCCCGGAGGCCATCCCTCTCATCGTGCGGATGCTGGCCGAGGACCGGATGTGCGAGGCGGCGGCCCAGGCCTTAGTCGCGCACGGGGACGAGGGCGTGGATGCGCTCAGACAGGCGGCCGAACCCGACGCCTCCGGGCGGCTGGGGCATTCCGCTGTTCGCGTTCCGGCGGTGCTGGCCCGCATCGACAGCCGGGCCGCCTTTGGGGTCCTGCGGGGACTCCTCCACGCCCGCGCAGACGGTCTGCGCCACGCCGCCATCGACGCCGTCTGCCGGCTGTTGCGGGCGCGCCCTGCGCTCCGGGGGGAGGTCGAAGACCTGCAGGACCTCCTGCTGGCCGAGGTCGGCAGGGCGACGGTGTTGCAGAGTCTGCGGGACGACTTCCGGGGGCTGGAGGGGACGGATCTTCTGATGGAAACCCTGGGGGAGATGCGCGGGGGGTGTCTCCGCCGGGTCTTCGCCCTGCTGGGCGTCCTGTTCCCCCAGACGGACATGGAGGCCATCCGGCGGGGCGTGATGGAGGGGGCGGGGGAGGTCCGGGCCAACGCCTTAGAGGTGCTGGACAACACGCTGAAGGGCGAGGTTCACGACCGCCTGCTGGGTCCCCTGCTCGAGCCGTTCGGCGCCCCGGAGGGGCGTGTGGAGGACGCCACGGCGCGTCTGCGCGCCCTGATGGAATGGAACGACGGCTGGCTTCAGGCCTGCGCCCTCCACGCCGCCGGGCGGGGCCGCCTCGCCGAGGCGCTGCCTGAGGTGGAGGCGGCCGCAGAGAGCCCGGATGCGCTCGTGCGCGAGACGGCGCTCTGGGCGAGGGAACAGATCACTCAAAAGAATTAATGCTATGATGCCGACGGTTGAGAAGGTCCTGTTTCTGAAACGGGTCCCCCTGTTCGCCGGGGTGCCGGCGCGGGACCTGGTGCAGGTGGCCGGGATCGCCGAGGAGGTGATCTGCGAGGCGGAGGCGCGGATCATCACGGAGGGGGAGCAGGGGAACGCCATGTTCCTGATCGTGGAGGGGGAGGTCACGATCCACCGGGGGCCTCAGCGCATCGCCACGCTGCATCCCCAGGACTGCTTCGGGGAGATGAGCATTCTCGACAATGAGCCCCGGTCCGCGTCGGTCACGGCCCTGACGGACTGTCTGCTGCTCAAGGTGGACCAGGATCACTTTCACGACATCCTCTTCCAGAACGCCGACGTGGCCCTGGCGATCATCCGCACGCTGACGCGCCGCCTGCGGTCGATGGACGGAAAACCGCCGCCAGGGGCGTCCGGCCGCCAGGAGGCGGAGGCGACGCCGGGGTGACGCCGGGAAGGGGACACGAAATTTTCCGGGAGGGTTCATGTTCATCGACAAGACATGGCGCAGGGCCTTCCTGATCTGGGCCCTGCTCTGCGCGTTCCAGGCGGGCCGCGCCGGGGCGCAGCAGCCGCAGGCCTCCGGGCAGTACTGGCAGGGCTATCAGACGCCGGGCGTCGATCTCGCTGAAGAGACCACGCCGCTGGGGTTCTCCATGAACTCCACCTACAGGTCTCTCCGAAAGACCAGGCTCCTCCTGAACACCCTCGCCTCGGACATCCTCTACACCCACGGCTATGCGGAACAGCCGGGCGGGGAGGGCTTCAAGATGCCCGGCGACAGGGGCATGATGGAGGTCCGCACCTTCAGCAAGGAGGCCCAGGGGCAGCGGCGGACCGTGGAGTTCGGCGTGGCCCAGAGGCCCGCCGGGGGGTTCCGCATCTATGTCTACGGGGAGGGTGTCGTGGGGGGCGCCCCTCCGGCCCCCAACCCGGACCTCTACGCCGTCCAGGCGAAGCTCCGCTCCCTGCTGACCGCCGTCCCGCAGCAGCAGGGGGCAGCGGACCTGAAGGCCGTGCGCTACGAGACGGTCCAGCTGAGCTACGCCCACGCGGATCGGGTGATAGCCCTGCTCAAGGCGCTGGGTTACAGCACGGTGGAGTACCAGCAGCTCCAGGGGGAGACGATCTACGACAGGGTCTACAACCCGGTCGCAGCGCCGGACCGGAAGCTCCCCGTGGTCATCAAGCTGATCGACCCTACTAAAACGAGCTTGCAGGACGCCGCCCCCGCCGGGTCCGCCGCGACTCCGACGAGCTACGGCGGCGCCGCAGGGAGCGCGGTGCCGGACATCGGCGGGGTGTTCCTCCATCAGTTGACGGGGGGGGACCCGATGCAGCGCCTGTTGATCGCCTACGACGAGGACGACCCCGAGTCCCTCGACGGCCTGCTCCGTCTGATCCGGGAGCAGATCGACGTCCCTTCGCGGCAGATCGTGATTGAGGCGCTCGTGATCGAGGTGAACACCGACCGGCTCCGGGAGATAGGGATCGACTACGACGGGTTCCAGAAGGAGTGGGGGACGACGTTCGGGTTTGCGGACGTGCAGGGGGGGACGCGGCCGTTCACGTTTACGTTCGACAATCGGTTCCAAGAGTCCGCCTCTCCGGAATATTTCAAGACTTCTCTCAAGGCTATGCTGGAGCGGGGGGAGGCGGAGGTTCTGTCCAGCCCGTCCGTGCTCGTCCTGAACGACCGGCAGGCGCGCATCCAGATCGGGCAGCAGATCCCGGTTCGGGAGACGACCACGACGCAGTATCAATCCACGGTCAGCGCAAAGTATTTTCAGGTGGGCATCGTCCTGAACCTGCGCCCGCGCATCAGCGAGGACGAGGCGCAGGTGACGATGCAGGTCGAGACGGTCATCAGCGCCCTGAGCAGCCCGCGCACAGACCCGCCCGGGGTGGACAACCGGCAGGTGCAGACGTTCGTGCGGGTGGCCAACAACACGCCCTTCATCATCGGCGGCCTGATCTCTCAGGACAAGAGCACGAAGTCTCAGGGCATCCCGTTTCTGTCGCAGATTCCCCTGCTGGGCGCGCCGTTCCAGAAACAGATCGTCTCCCAGAAGAAGCGGGAGGTGATCGTCGTGCTCACCCCCCACATTATCCCGGAGGACCTGCAGACCTCCTCCAGTTTCCTGGTCCCGAAGGACTCGGATCGCTTCGACTCGTTCGACAACCAGCTCTTCCAGAGTTCCTACCGCATCCGGACCACGGACGTATTTGACCTGACCTTCTTGCGGGAGAGCAGCGTCCTGAAGGACCTGATCGAGCAGGTGAACGCCAAGGGTCTGGCGGACCCGACCATCAAGCAGTCTCCTCTGATCGCCTCCCTGCTGGAGGGGCAGGTGCCGGGGGAGGAGATCATGGTCCGGCGGATGCTGTGGGAACTCGTCCGAAAGCTGCGCAACTGGGAGGTCGTGGACCTTCCTCGCATCCTGTTTTTCAAGAAAGAAGGGGAGGCCTCCTTTAACATCGCCTGGCTCGAAAAGCAGCTCATCGCCATGAAGGACCACAAGAAGAACACTCTGGTCCTGGTCTACAATGCCGAGGAGAAGAGCACTCCGGAGCACCCGTTCGTGCAGCCCACGGCCACGGTGATCGAGGAGGATTTGCCGGAGGAGGAGGGGTTCAGACGGCCCAGATATGAGGCGCTACTCCACCAGTACAATGATCGAGACGAGCGGGGGAAGCCCCTCCGGTGGGCTGTTGTGCTGCGCCGGGAGAGCGACGTCACGATGCTCAAGCAGTGCCTCATCCTGAAGCACCTGGTCGAGATGAATACCCCATCGGGCCTCGGTCTCGCCTCCTTTCACGTCGGCCGGCAACTCCTTTTCCCCACCCGGGAGGCCCTGGAGAAGCGTTTTCACATCGCCGACCGACAGGCGGCGCAGCTTTTCTATCAAGTGCAGTTCTACTACCCTGCTTTTGAGCAGGAGTTCAACCATCAGACGAAACTGATCCTGGAGGCGCTTAAAAAATGAGTGACGCGTGATGAGTGGTGAGCGATGGGTGACGTGATACGTGAGGCCCAAAACCCTTGCTTTTACGGTCAACCGAAATTATATTAGGCCAGGGATTACCCCAAAGGGTTTCTTACGGATCGCGGTCACTGACTGTTGACCACTGCTTTTCGGGGTGTGGCGCAGCCCGGTAGCGCACCTGCTTTGGGAGCAGGGGGTCGCCGGTTCGAATCCGGCCACCCCGATCAAACTTAACCCCTATAAAGCCAATGGCTTATAGGGGTTCATTTTTTGAGTCGAGAATTTGATTTTTAGGCTCTGGTGACAGAATGGTGACATGAATCAACCAATCGGTAACCCCTTGGGCGTTCTCCCATCGAGCAGAAGATGGGAAAGATAGCCAACCGCACAGGCTTCAAGGAAAAGGAATTTGGCATCTGTAGATTGTCCATGGTTAAGCCACCACTGCACTGTCTGGAACCCAACTCCGCCTCCAGCAGCAACACTGTGGGCCAGGCCGCGATGATTAGGATGTATGGCCGGTTCCAACACATCGGGGATCATTGATCCCACAAAACCGCCGCAGGCTCCTATGAGCGCACTTGCCCATACTTTCTGCCAGTCGATCTTTTCACCTGTTTTTTGATGATAAAGCGAGCGGGCAAAACCATAGAGCAAACCAGTAAAGATACCTGTATTAGAATGCTCTTGGAAATTCGGCATAGGATATTCCTTTTTGTGTGGTTTCCGAATATTTTCAGCAAGGATAGAGAAAAGCAAAAACAGGACTGAAATAGCCGAGAGGTTGACGCGAAGGAACAGGCAAGGCTTCAATGTAAAATCGCCCGGTTCCTCCACCAAGTTCAAGGTCTTCTTCTGCCTCCATCAACTGATCTTTCAAAGCAGCCTGATGGATACAACTCGTCTCTCTAACCGACTTATGTTTCGGGACAAACCAACCCTCTTTTTTAAAGTCGTCAGAAGGCACGCAGTAGGTCACCCGCATTTTCTTTTTGGACTCGTAGTCTACCTTTCCCGGTAAAAGTGAAAGCTGATGCTCATCGCGCCGACGCGCATTTTTCTCAACAGGTTTGAGTTGGTGTTCAAACAACACCAGAGCGCATTTTTTCCAATTCGACTGCGCCATTCGCCTGCACACTGCCTCGACAGAGGCCCCATATCGTTCACATAGATCGCTTACCTGACTTGCCCCAAAGCCTCTGTCTTTTAGGTCAGGCAAGAAGTAATCCATCGGCATCAACAGTTCGGTAGCGGCAATATCGCAGAGGTATTCGAGTTGATCGCCGGGGTCAAAGAGGTTCCGTTTCTTCGGTTTTCGGTAATGAATCGTGTTGTGGTAGCCCGGAAAAAGTGTATGGGCAGTCTCGTGTGAGATGCTAAAATTCGTTCTGCCATCTGAACGGTCTCGGCGATATCTAATGGTAGGAGTGCCGTTTTCCAGGCAGATCATCGCATCATCCAGGTTATGGTCGTCCACCTCCTTACACTTTATCCTCAACGCTCCGGCGACAAGGATAGGTTTGAAAGGAGGTGGTGACCAATCATCACCTGTCTGACGGAGAAGTTCATCTGCTTCGGCCAGCTTGCGCCTGGCTATTTCGCGAACTACATCTTCAATCGGGCGGCCAGAGCCTTCTTTGTTTGCCAGCTCAAGGATAGTCTTGTTTGTGCAAGGACGCCCAGCAATAGACACCTTTTGAACCTTAGCCATCAATTCGCCTCGTTGAATTTTTCAAGGTCAAATACACCAGCGCCCAATCGTCTTTGGTTTGGGGCCGCCCGCCTCTAAACTGCACATAGGCCAGAGACCTGATCTCGTCCTGAGCCAGAGGATTGCCCTGCTGTTTCCTTTCCTTGATGAACTCTTTGAGACCGTCATTGATATCAGGTTCTATCTCTGGTGACTTCACTTTGGGCGACTTTTTGCCCATAAGTTCAGCGACAGTGACATCTAAAGCTGTGGCGATCTTAAACAGGACCTCCGCGCCCGGCCTCTTGCTATTGCCCTGCTCAATCTCCCACAGAAAAGCCTTTGAAACCCCCGCCTTTTCAGCTAAATCCGACAGAGAGTAGTCTTTTAACTCTCTGTATTTTTTGATGTTTATTCCGATAACCATTCTATTTCCACCTCCCCTTTGATCGTCGGGCTGTCCAGCCTTCCGACCCCCGTAGAAATATATGTAAAATCGTATTCAATCGCAAACAAAATTTTCTCTTGACTTTCGTTTGCGAATACATATATTTTTATAAAATCGTTCGTCTTTGCGAACACAGATTTCCGGTAGAGGAGGTGATGATATGGACCAGCAGAAAGGGGATGCTCAGCAAGTCTTCGTTGAAAACCGCTTATGGTTGCGGTGTCGTTACCGGGATGTGCAGCAGAGGGAAAGGAAGGATAAGCCGGGCCGGTTGAGGCAGTTCGTAAGAGTTGAATTTTGCCGACACCCTGAACAGCCACAAGGGGTGTATGGCGGAGGATGCAAAGGGGCAGATGCCCGTATCCCGATGTGTGGGAGGAATTGAGTGTATCGCGGATGTAGCTGTTACTACCGCTTCTCAGAGGAGGAAGGAACATGGCTGATACAATTCGTGGTCCCGTTACCAATGTTGTTGACGGAGATACGTTCGATGTGCATGTCACCCACACGGGCAAGAACAATCAATACACCTACAATGGTGTGGAGCGGATCCGTATCGCCAGCATCGACGCACCCGAACTACATTCACCGGGCGGCTCCCGGTCTCGTGATCTCCTAGAACGTAAGCTGAAGGGGCGAGAAGTGCGATGCTATGTGCAGTCGCGGGATGTCTACAGTCGAATCGTGGCCGGTGTAGAAGTGCTGTGAGATTTCAGGCATCGGTAGTCCAGGAGAATATTAACAGACTTTTTTATCTTGTTTTTCAAGTGCCTGATTTCACATAAGATACGAGACAAGCCACCCTCTTTCTCGTTAACGGACAGATCTTACGAAAAATCAGCTGGTTAGGCCCTCTTCTGTTAACGTCCTCATGGACTACCCAGGCATCGAGTTTGTGAATTTCATTGTGAGAGGAGCAGAGATGCAATTCCAGGGGGCAGTCATCAAGGAGCAAGGCGTAACATTCGCGGTGGTTGTGGTAAAGAGGCATGTCATCAGCAATAAGTTCGACGCTGAAAGGATGATTCGGTCTTTCCAACCACTCTTCCCCGGCATCCCAATAGTGCTTATGGGGCAGGATTCTAGAGGTGTCCCGGCTTACTATGGGCGAAGGGACATCGCGAACTTTATGGCCGATGTGCCGTTGGACGCAGTGCCGTGGAAAGAGTATTCGGTGAATTGATGGATTTGAGGGGAGTCGCAGGAGGACAGGACAGGTTATTTTTGCTGTTGTGATAACAAGTTTCAAACTAACCGTAATCCACACAAGGAGGTTTATCTTATGGCCCGGTGTATACGCAATTACAGTCTGGAGGTCCACCACATACGTCGTGACGGTGGCAACGGCCTTGATAATGCCCAGGTCCTCTGCCAGACCTGCCACGAGGCCACGTCCACTTACGGTTCTCCCTTGAATCGGGCATCACTCTCAAGCCCACCGCCGTTCGATGAGGCCACCAAGCAAGCTGTCCATCGGCGGGCTGGCTATCGCTGCGAATGCACGCGCACCAGCGGTTGTCATTGAGTGACACTGATCACAGAAGCACTTTTCCAAAAAGCCCCGGAGGTTCTCCGTCCGGGGCTTTTCGTTTTATACGGAGGGGGATGCCGGCCCCCACCTTATCACCCAAAAAATTCGCTGGATATGTCTCTGATAAATGGTTATCTTCTCAAAGAAAGTGTTCTGGGAAGGGAAATATACGACGAGAGGGAGGGTGAATATGGCAACAGTTACGAACCTTGAACGTGCATTTGAAGACGGCATCGCTGAACTTATCGGCGAAGGGAAAAATGAGCGCATCCGTTACAAAGCCGCCAATCACTCCGAACGCTGGGCCGACCCAGAGGAAAAAGTTCGCGCTGAGTTTTGGGCTGAGTTAATTTACAGATATGAATACCGCCCAGACCGGATTCGATTCGAGGTTAATGTCCCACGACGCACTCCGAATGACTTTGCCGACCTCGTGATCTACGAGGAGAAAGACAAGGAATACAAATCGCCTTACTTCGTGTTCGAGGTGAAGCGCGCCGACGTAAGCGACGCGGAATTTACTCAGGCTATCGAGCAAGCTTGCGGTAATCGCGCTAGTCTTGCCGCTCCATTTTGCGGGGCCATTGCGGGCCTGACTCGTCGCCTGCTTCGTTTTGACAAATTCCCTGCTGGTGAGCGCGACCGCAACCACCTCACGGACATCCCCAAGCGATACGGCAAGCCGCCTATATGGCGCTTCTACAAAAACAAACCCGGCCAGGACTTGGCAGCCGTTCCTCGTGAGGAACTACGTGCCGCCATTCGCAAGTGCCACCAAACGCTTTGGGAAGGGGGACGCCGCAGCCCTATCGCCGCCTTCGGCGAGTTCTGTAAGATCATCTTTGTCAAACACCGTGACGAGAAAGACCCGGAGCGCAAGGACGGCGAACCTTATGCTTTCCAGCGGCGCGATGGCGAGAGCAACAACGAACTTGCCGCCCGCATCTTCAAACTTTACGCTATTGAGCAAGAGCGAGAACCCGATGTTTTCACCGACAAGATCAATGTGGACGCTCCTATCCTTGCCCAATGTGTTGAGCATCTGGAAGGCATCTCGCTCGAACGTACCGAACTCGACACCAAAGGAGTTGCCTTCGAGGAGTTCATGGGCGGCTTCTTTAAGGGCGATTTCGGCCAATACTTTACTCCACGCGAACTCATTGCCTTTGCCGTCGAAGTCCTGAATCCGGAACGAAAGCACCTGATTCTTGACCCCGCCTGTGGTTCCGGAGGGTTTCTGCTCTATTCCCTTGATCACATCCTCCGTGAAGCCAACCGTCGCTTTCCAAAGCATCTCACTGACGCCCGCCAAAGCCGCGATCATTATACCTACTGGCACGACTTCGCGGAGAAGAACCTCTTCGGTATCGAGGTGAATGAAGAATTGGCCCGAGTCGCCAAGATGAATATGATTATCCACGATGACGGCCATACCAACATTGTAGGACACGACGCACTCGACTTCTTACCGAAAATTTCTGGCAAGAATCCCGGTCTTGCCCCGGGTAAGTTCGATCTCATCCTTACCAATCCTCCCTTCGGTTCTATCATCAAGCGTACTGAGAAGGCCGAAGGATATCTCGAACAGTTCGATCTTCGTCGTTATCTTGGTAAGGCTACCACAAATACCGACACCGATGAATCCGAGCAGGGTGAAAGCGATGCTAAACGAGGAGCTAAGGCTGTGAAGGCCCGCGCCAGCATTAAGACGGAAATCCTCTTTCTGGAACGTGTTTGGTCCTTTCTCAAGCCTGGTACTGGCCGAGCCGCCGTTGTGCTACCGGACGGCATCCTCACCAACTCCTCCCTCCAAGGTGTGCGCGATTGGCTGTTAACTCACTTTCAACTGTTAGCTGTCGTTAGTCTCCCACAGTTCGCCTTTGCTCATTATGATGCTGGTGTGAAGGCCAGCATCGTTTTTCTTCGCCGATTGAAGAATGGTGAGACCGTGCCCGACGACACGCCTATCTTCATGGCTCTTGCCAATAATATCGGCTACGATGCGACCGGGAGAAAGACCTTTGTTGTCACTGTGGAGAGAGAAATATCAGGTAAGGAGCGCGTTGAATGTCAGAGTTGCGACCTTTTTGACTACCGCGTCTATTTCGAGTGGAGTACCACCAACCCGAAGAAGCCCGACTGGAGCGAGAGACATCGCGAGATCATTTCTCACACCGGACTTGTTGCTCAATGGGAAGCATTTCAAAAGGATCCGACACCTTTTTTCGTTTAAGCCCCGCTGGAGATGGCAAAGCACTATGCTTTGCCATACGGCGGGGCGAAGTTACCGGGCGCGCAGATGTCATATATCATCAGCCCTGGGTGCACAAAACACTTAAACTACTTGAGGCGGCCCGCTATACAACACACAATCTTGGGGAAGTTCTTGCCACAATCCGATACGGTACCGGAACACCGCCGCCTTATGTTAATCCTGGACCTAATACTGTACCTTTTGTGCGCGCTACCGACATTAAAGAAGGAGAGGTTCAGACAGACACGCTGCTTCATATTTCCTCCAAACAGCCAAAACATATGGAGAAATGTCGCCTCGCGGGTGATGAGGTGATTGTTGTTCGTAGCGGAGTGAATACCGGGGATTGTGCTGTCGTTCCTCAGAGTCTTGCTGGCGCTTACGCTGCCTATGATCTCATTCTCACATTCCAGAATACTATGAACCCTTCATTTGTCGTCACCTTCCTCGACACAGAAATAGGCCGCCTTCAACTTAACCTTGTTCGGGGACGTGCGGCCCAGCCACATGTCAACGCTGACGAATTATCTTCAGTCCGAATCCCACTGCCGCCTATCAAGAAACAGGATGAACTTGTTGCTGCTATGCACTCGGCGCGGACGGAGCGACGGCAAAAGCTGGCGGAGGCCGACATTTTACTTTCCATGCTCGACTGTTATATCCTCGATACTCTCGGTCTTGATCTGAACCCCCCTCAACATGTCGTTTATGCCGTCCGGTCTGGAGAAGCGCGGAGACGAATAGATGCAGATTTTCATTCGCCGAAATTCCAAACTATTCGTCGAGAGATCGAGCATGGACATTACCCGGCGGTGAGTATTCATGAGCTTTGTGAGTCTGTACTTACGGGCTTTGCCGCAGGTAAGGCAGACCAGGCTTTTGATCTTGAAAAAGGCGTACCACATCTCCGGCCACTTAATCTCAACATTTACGGCGAACTTTCCATCAGAGAAACAAAGTTTGTGCCTAAAGACTCTGTCGGAGAAGGCGATTGGTGCCAGCAAGGAGAGGTTCTTTTCAACAATACGAACTCAACCGAAATGGTAGGCAAGAGTGCTGTATTTGACTTGGAACAACCGTGTGTGTGCTCGAATCACATAACTCGCCTCCGCCTACGCTCTGGCGTCGATGCCTACTATCTTGCCGCGCTTTTTAATGCTTTTCGTAGGATTGGTTACTTGGGAATGTTGAGCACAAATTTTAACAATCAGGCTGGTATCAATACGGAAACTCTCCTCTCTCTCAAAGTTCCAAGTCCACCCGAAAAAGTACAAAAATCTATTGCTGACGAATTAGCCTGGCGTAGAGAAGAGGCCCGCCGTCTGCGCGCGGAGGCAGAAACAGGCTGGCAAGTAGCGAAACGCTGGTTTGAAGAACAACTTCTTGGTACGACCCAGCTATGACGTTCGAGTTCCTTACCGTCTATCGGCACACGCCTGATACCGATATTTTCGACGTCCTCCGGAATTTGCTGGCTAAGGTGCTGGAGGACAACTTGAACGAATTTGATTCCGAAGCGGTCGAGCGGATGATCGTCCCGCGCCATAAACGTATCGGCAAGGAAGCGATTATTTTTGGTTTTACCCTCGAACTACCTGACGAAACTGCTCAGATGCAAATTATGGTAGATGAATTCATCGAACTCCTGCCTGATACGCCGCCAATCGTCCATGTAGTGAAATTCGACGATCCGCTGTTGCAGGCTGACCTGGTGAAGTGGGCCGAGGAAATTTTTGCCCTTGAAATGAAGCTGCGCCGAGTGCTTACGCTCATCTACTTGCACGCTTATCAGGGTGATGACCTCTACAATCTTCTCCGGGATGAAATAGTTCAACCCCTGGCCAAGGAACGTCCAAAACCCGAGCAGATGAAGGCAGCAGCGGAAAATCAGTTCTTCCACCTCACATTTGGTCAGTATGTGGGTCTGAACCAAAGGCCAGAGTTCAAGCCATCTGCTCTGTTAGAAGTCATCCGAGATTCCGAGAATTATGACACATTGCGCGCAGAACTCAGCCGCGCGCCTGTAAAAGACGAAGATGACGCTGTGTTGCTGGCCGGTCTCAAAGAGCGAATGGATGCCATCGAAGCTATGCGCAACAGCGTGGCTCATAACCGTCGCCCTACCCGCCGTGTGGTGGAAAACTACGATACCGCTCGTCCTCTGCTCGATGAACTGCTCAACGACTACCTCGAACGTTTCGAATGGGAGGATCCGGAGAGCGAAATGTTTTGGGAGCGTGCCGCACGCGAAGCCATAGAACAAACTCTGGAAACCGCTATGTGGGATGATGACGACAAGACCATCACGTTATTTCAAGCCCATGAACCCAGGATGAGACAAGCGGTAGCAAGTTTGGAAGAACTAAAGGACTACCTTCGAGAAGAGTCTCGGAGAGTCTTCTATGCTAATGCACCGATAGAAGACGGAGAGTTTGTCTTTGAGTGCGATGAAGATGAATTTGTTGAGGCTGCTTTGTCGCCTTACGAGGAGCGATTAGCCGATTTCTTTGAGGACGCGGATGAATAGTCTCTAAGAAGGACGGGAAATGCTTGTTTTGGAGTTTATCTCTAATATACATTTGGCCTCCTTCTAAAGAAAACCCCAGGACACGAATGAACTGTGCCTGGGGCTATTGTTTTATGCCGTGCCTGTCGGCAGGCAGGCGTTGAACCCTCCTTTCAGAAAGGAACATCCTCATCCTTCTCGCCGTGGGAAGACGGCATCTCAACCTCCTCCGGCGGCGTCTGTGTGAGGTCGATCCTCCTGGAGTTCCAGAGTTCCTGCGACAGCCGATGCCAGGTCTCGATCT